>Ga0209749_1000910_pt1 | contig 32019 bp, 24 predicted proteins | sample EPASupsiteSAE347_FD_187267 | JGI IMG/M metagenome (GOLD analysis project Ga0209749, IMG submission 187267) | Bioremediated contaminated groundwater from EPA Superfund site, New Mexico - Sample SAE3-47 (SPAdes) (version 2) | ecosystem: Environmental > Aquatic > Deep subsurface > Groundwater >...
TAATAAATTAATCGTGAATTTGGCTGATGCTACAGGGATAGCCGAGCAGGCGAATTTCGATGCCGACCGTTTTGCAAGTCTTAAGAATACTGATGCCGATGAACTTGTAAAAGTACTTTGGCCGTGCGCAAGTGGTAAGGAAATTTTAATCGGATCACCTGTGCGTGAAAAATACACAGATGTATCCGCCCAAGAAATATTGTTTCACGAGGCTCAGCATACAACGCAAAGTGATCCAGGGAGGGAGTATGGTATTAATGGTAAGCATTATTTTGATGAGAGATTAGGGCATATCAGCGACCCTGAATCCGGCTTAAAAACAGCAAATTCCGAAGGGCAGGCTGATTGGCGGGCATCAAGATCGAGCGAAGATGGTCATTCTTGTCTTGAAAGTCGTTTAGATGAAATTTCATTTCAAAATGAGAAGGGTGAATATTCTTGCTCTAATGCTTGGGAAAAATCTATAACGGCCGATGATTTGTTACATGTAGAGGGGGTCAATGCTAAAATTCTATACAGCCTGGAAAAAACTGTAGGTCTCGAAGAATTACACCAATCTCTCTTGAATACGAATGAAGGCCCCGGGCGAGTGACTCGGGTCGTTGAAGATGTAATAGCCAACAATCCTGAAAAAACGGCTGAGATTCTTGGTGCCGTCGATCAACATACTTATCAGAAGTTTTCCACGGAAGAATTGAGAGCACTTGGAGCGAAAGGCGACGTCAGTCAGGTCGATGAATATTTGGCCATGCGGGATTTCGCTCTTTCAGACGGTGTTCCCGAGAAGCAGGCCGTCGTTGCCGATGCCGATCAAACCATTACGGAATCCGGAGTCAAAGATGAGCAGTCTCGATCGCTGATGACCACACCCGACGAAGAATCATCGTCGGCTAAAGTTGCCGGTTTGGCGCCGGAAGCTACACCGGTTGTTTCCAAAACCCAGTTGGGAATACAAAACGTTAAAAACAGCCTTAAATCAGGGTTTAGCCCCAGTAATTTGCTGGTCACCGCCGGAATGGCGGTCGGCATGAATCTGATTTCCCAAACGATCAACGGGGAAAAACCCAGCGTCGAAAAAGCGTTGCAATCAGTGGCCACCGCTGAATTCGCCGGTAGCGTGATCGGTGGCACACTCGGGGCCGCCGCGGGAACTTTCGCCGTACCGTTCCTGACCGGTATTCCTGTGGTCGGTGCTCTTGCTCCGGTATTGTGCGCTGTCGCGGGAAGCACGATCGGAGCGGCAAGCGCCGGTGAACTTAAAAATGGTAATTTTTCCGTGAGCAATGTGTTGAAACGAGTTGATTGGACAAGTGTTGCTGGGCAATCCGTCGGTTCACTGGCGGGCACTACCGCCGCTATTGCTTTGGTAGCGGCTTGTCCTGTGCTGCTTCCGGTCGCCCTGCCTTTGACCGTTCTCGGCGGCATGGCCGGCGGAGTAATCGGAGACTACGCGGCGCATCTGATCGCCTCGCTATTCAACGGAGCTTCCCAAGAATCCAAAACCTCCGCCGCTTCTTCGGGTATATCGTCCACGGATGGCGTAGATACCCGAAATACGCCCGGATGGCGTGCTTTTTCGGGTATATCGTCCACGGAAATACCCGATGATGTCGGCGAAAAAGCCGTACCGACAAAGGTTAAGGCCGGTCTAGAGGTTCAAAACAAGAATCCGCTGAGTGAATAATACAATGCTTTCCTAGCAGTGCACTGATAGCCATATTCTTTAATGTGTTTGCTATGCAAATAGAAAAAGTAGCTTTTCATTGTCAATGGGTTTATATTTAATATATTCGGTTGTGGGAGCGGTTGAGTAATGAACGTAAATTCAATATATTTGGAATTTCGGGTAATAGTATTTGTTATAATTGCTTTTCTTTTCATAGGATTGTCTCAAGTCAGCGCCAACCAGATGAACTATGCATCTCCAAACGACATTATACTTGATCTTCGGCATGTTCCTGAATCTAAAACAGCTTCCTCATCTGATTTTGTATTTTCGGCAACAGTTAAAGGTGTAGTCGGTGTTCTTTCGAATGTGCAGATCTTCTTCGAATCATCCCGAAATTTGATCACCGATCCTAAATCCGCTTCTCTGAAGTCGCTTTTCTCGGGAGAATCCAAAAATTATCTTTTTCGAGCGCGAGTAAACGGGAAGATCAAACCGGACCGAGGCGGAACCTGGATTCGTCTCAGAGTGGTTTATCTTCCGGATTTCAAAGCCATTATTGATAAAATCAATGGCGATCTTTCGACTTATTCACATAAATTCGAACGCGAAAGGCTGATCCGTGTCGTGGCTGAAGCACAAAAAAAGGGTGAAACAATTACCCGAGTGGTCAGGGTGTTTTCTCAAACACCGAAAAAATAGGTAGTATCCTAAATTAACTGAAAAATTCAACGCAGAGCTGCAGAGAAGGTGTGAAATAATATATTTCTTTAAAATGTACTACCTCGGATAGCCTCATTTGATCAGCACCATGATTTTAAAAATACTCATTTTTTTCAATTTTTGCCGATTATTTCACACCTTCAGAGATGCAGAGAAAGCTCATGAAATTCATGATGATTTTCTTCTGTGTTTCTGCCGTAAAAGAAAGTTAAAATATGACACCACCAAAAAATAGATACTCAGGCAAATTCACAGAAATTTAATAAATTTCTTCCGAACCATGTGTTGCATGGTTGGCAAAGTCAATTATACCCAGTTCACGGTATGACAAGATGCGTTCAGAAATATTGAAGCAGATGTTGTTGCCGGTTTGGCTTTTCAAATTCGAGTCATACTGTATAAAAACCCTCTTGGGCATTAGAACAGCGCCATCCTCTTTCTCCTGACGATTAAGGTTTTCTACGACCAGATTTCCAAGAATTGAAACTTGGTGCCCGCCTTTGAGGCTGTTTTTGGCATAAATAGCCGATTCGATTTTCATTTTCGATTGCACCGTCGGAAAGGTCACAAAACCATTCAAAGCCACGAGGGAAAGAAAACTCTTGGCGTTGTCGTGGGTAAGGTTTTCCGTGATGGTGATGTTACCTTCGGTTACTATCATGCCTTGGCCGGAAATACGACCGCCGATATAGACATTCCCTTGTACATAAATGATTCCCCATACTAATGCGGGTTTGGCATAGGTTCCTTTCAAGATGAGATCGCCTTCGCAATATTCGTGGCAATATTCCTTCGCGTGCTTTTGTATGCGATCAAGCTGTAGAGGTTCAAGCTTGTTCGGATAGCGTGAAACGAAATCGAATTTCGTATTTATAGTATATGGATCGGAACTCGGATATGGTGTTTCCGTGATACCGAGAACGTAAGGTTTCAGTTTTTGATAGTATCTGATGATTTCGCCTTCATAATAAGTGTATTTGCTCAAATAGGGATCGTGAATTTGATTATTGCAGAAAAGATAACCGATTTCCGGGCGTTGATGGGAAAAAATGGAGTTGTCTTCAAAATAATTGATGATGTCGTCGGCGGCAAAGAACGGCAAATAAACGTGTAATCTTCCGTTGGTTCGTATTTTTCCCCAAAGATATGGGTGAAGATTCTGAATCGTCGTATCGACGAAATCTTTTAGTTTAATATCGGTTACCGACATAACAAGCTTTCTAATGACTTTCAAAACCTTGATTTTGATGTCGCCCTCGAAATTTATCATGCTGACGGTATTGGGTTCCCAAAACAATGCTTCGGCGCTGTTGCCTAATGTTTCCTGAAAGGCTTCATTTGTTTTCTTGATGACGTCGTCGATCATCTCTTTAAGGGAACGTACTACGCTCCAATTACGACACCGAAATTCTCCATCCTTGAGCCACTCGTCTTTTTTTCCGGAAACGAAAAGAGTGTAATTTTCCCCAGGCGGCGTCAAATCGCTGACCTTTAAATCCCTGATGACTTCAATTCTTTTCGATGATTTCTTGAAAGTTCCCGTCGAAATAAAGCGAAGTTTGCCTTCCCAGCCACCGAGGGCTTTATCGGCGTAAGTGTCGCGATTTTCCTTGCGGTAGATTTTTAATTGCGACGGAACTTCAACATATTCATCAATGTAAGTTTTGAAAGGTGTGAGTTTCAAATCGGTGACTTCAACCAGCACTTCGACTTGCCCGCTTTTTATCAGTTCACCGTCGGGGATTATGACTTTCATTTGGAAATTTTCAGCCCGGTCGATATCGAGCAATGAAAGCAAGCGGTCGTTGATTTCGTTTTTGTCGTCAAGAAGCTTTTCGGAAAAAAGATCACGCATTTTTATCAGCGCTTTTTCGATGCCCGCTTCGGCGAGGTAGTAAGCAACGATGTTGTCACCCTGTTTTACGGTCTGTGCGCGCTCTTGTGTCATGTAACTGATAAACATCGTTCCGAATAGATAAAGGAGGCCGACAACCGTAAGCAACATGAAAAGAGCACTGCCGCGCGACTTCCCGTTGCGGATGCCGTCGATTTGTCCGATAATCGAGATCCTGCATTCTGATCGTCGCAAATTCAACCTCCCGATAAATGCCGATTCGGTTATCTTATTGAGTCCTGCCTTTCGAAAACTCCTCAAGCTCGGCGGATTACGGCTCCGACGCCTAATCCGCCCTATATCGCCCAGGGACGGCATAGATATCCGAAATGCGCCCGGATGGCGCGCTTTTTCGGGTACCCGAAAACCGGCTTTCATTTTGCAGCTATCAATAGTGGAAAAAGTGATTCACGGGAAACCATTGCCATAGATTCGTTAAACTTCCTCGTCGGCAATGTTGCGGGGTTTCTCTCCCGCCGCATGCCATTTCAAATAAGCATAAATCAAATCGTCAAGTTCTCCATCCATTACTTTTCGTACATCACTGGTTTGCTGGCCTGTTCGCAAATCCTTCACCAGTGTGTAGGGGCAAAAGACATAAGACCTGATTTGGCTTCCCCATGCTATGGCCTTTTGTTCGCCCTTGATGTTTTTAATCTCTTTTTCCTGCTCTTCTCGTTGCAATTTATACAATTTGGCTTTCAGCATTTTCAATGCCACTTCACGATTTTGATGCTGGCTTCGTTCAACTTGGCAGGTGACGACAAGTCCGGTTGGGGTGTGAGTAATTCTGACCGCCGAACTGGTCTTGTTAACATGTTGTCCGCCTGCTCCCGAACTGCGGAAAAAGTCAAGCTTAATGTCGTCATCCTTGATTTCGATGTCGACATCATCCGGGAGTATGGGAAGAACGTCGACCGCCGAAAAACTGGTATGTCGGCGGGCGTTGGCGTCGAATGGGGAAATACGAACCAGGCGATGAACGCCTTTTTCACCTTTCAAATAACCGTAGGCATATCTGCCTTTAACGAGAATTGTGGCCGACTTTATTCCTTGTTCCTCTTCCTGAATATCGATGAGCTCGTATTTGAATTCCGATTTCTCGATCCAACGCAAATACATGCGATACAGCATTGAAGCCCAATCACAAGACTCTGTTCCACCCGCGCCGGGTTTGATGGAGAGGTATGTGTCGGATGCGTCGTATTCCTCGGAAAGAAAAGTGGTAAGTTCGAGATGATCGATTCTCTTCTGCAGCGGATCCAATTGCTGAATAAGTTGAGCAAACATGGAAGCGTCGCCTTCCGATTCAGATAATTCAAGCAATTCCGTCGTATCCTTAAAGTCGCGATCTATGGCTTCGAAGCTTTCACACGATTTCTTCAAGTCGGAAATCTTTTGCGTGGTCGCTTGAGCTTTGTTACGATCGCTCCAGAAGTCCGGTCGTACGGTTATAGATTCAAGTTCCTCGATTTGCTTTCGGCGTTTGGGTAGGTCAAAGATACCCTCCGATTCCGGAGAGCCTGGATTGCATGCCGCGAATGCGTTCAACGATTTCGTAATCCATGTTTTACCTCCTGATTTCATGATCCGGACTATAATGTTTAGGGCCGGACACTCCATATTTTAAAAATAATATTCTCTTGCGCGGGGGTGGAAATACTCCTTATTTATATTGAAAGGTGTCAACGCGTTACCCGGTATATCCGGCGAATGGTTTCCCGGCAGCCGTCAGCTTCACCCTCACCTTGAATTTGAATACTCATTGCCGCTTTTTCCAGATCAAGGCTTTCAACGGTGAAGCTTCCGATCCTGTAATCTCCGGAATAGCTGCCGGAAAATTCATGCGGCTGAACGATGTCTTGAATGAAATAGCTCGACAGTACAGGCCATTGCTCATTTTTTGTATTCTGCAGAAGCAGGACCGACTCCGGCATCCGGCGTTCCAGCGTTTTCAGTTTGAGAAGAAAATGTTGGTGCGCCGAGCGGGCCATGAAATAGGCTCTTCGAAGTTTGACCATATGTAGATAACGACCTCGACTATTGGTCATTGTCCAAGACAGAGAGGCGATCCAAACCGCCAGGCACAAAACAACGCCTAAAACAATAGGAAGAGCTATACCTCGGTTTCTACTCGTCATAAATCGGCCTTAAATGCCACCAAATCGAGAAAATGCTCGGTGTTTTTCCCCCAAACGCCCTTAATTGTCAGCCTTTTCAAGCCATCCTCAAGCCTAACACTGTCGGTTTTTCCGGATTCCGGCTCGACATACGCCGAAAATTGCACGGGAACACTTTCGACTACAAGAGAAAATTTTACAAGATTGGGCCCTACTTCCACCGGTCTCAGATCAAGGATTTCTTTGCCTCCATACGATAGAAGCAGGTTCTCGCTTGTGCCTATCGGAAAAGCAGCGAAGGGTTTGGAAAGCGCCAGTTCCATTTTTTCTTCGAGAAGGTTCATTATTTGATGGGAATCACCTATTTGACTGCTGCCTTTCATATACTCAATAAGAAACATTCCAATCGGCAAAAGAATTGTCGAAAGGATGGTGAGAGCTATTAAAACCTCTAAAAGCGTAATTCCCGTCGATTTTTTCATATCAGCGATATGTGAATACAATTAGTAATTCTACCACAAGAATAGAATTTTAAAAATACCGTGTTTGCACGGGACGTGCTTATTAGGAAATTTGCATATGCCGGCTCAGGCATCTGTTCCGCAACATTTCTTGTATTTTTTCCCACTGCCGCACGGGCAGGGGTCGTTGCGCCCGATTCTCGGCGCGGCTCTCTTGGGAGATGCGGCATCCGGAGCATCATCGCCCCGATTATAGTATACTTCCCGCTCTTTTTTCTCTTTCACTTCGCGTTCTTCGGACGGCGAATATTGGAGACGGAAGAGGTAATAAAGCACGTCTTCCTTGATCCCTTCGATCATTCCCTGGAACATCTGGAAGCCTTCCATCTTGTACTCGACAAGCGGATCTCGCTGTCCCCATGAGCGCAGATGGATGCCGTCCTGCAGCGTGTCCATATTGTGAAGGTGGTCTTTCCATTTGGCGTCGCACATTTGAAGCAGAATGAACTTCTCCATGCGTATGAAATCTTCCGGACCCATTTCATTGCGTTTCGCGTCAAGTTTCGCGTTGACCAATTTCAACAGCTCCTCGACGACTTCCTCTTTGTTCAACTGTTTAAACGGTTCGACGGAGAATTCCAAGGGGAAGACCTTACGAACCTGTTCCGAAAACGCGTTGTAATCCCATTCTTCGGGGTCAATCTCGGAATTGAAAGAGCGATCGACGATTCCTTGCAGGATCTCCTCGATCATCTCCTGAACATCTTCGTGCGTGTCGTCTTTTTCGAGGGCTTTTCGTCTTTCCTTATAAATTATGGTTCGTTGTTGATTCATGACATCATCGTATTTGAGGATGTGCTTTCTAACATCAAAGTGATGACTTTCTACGCGCTTCTGAGCATTTTCAATCGATTTTGTGATCCACGGATGTTCGATGGGTTCGCCTTTTTCCCAACCCAGTTTTTCCATCCATCCGGCGATGTTGGCTGAGCCGAAAAGCCTCATTAGATCATCTTCCAAAGACAGGTAAAACTGACTCATTCCGGGGTCACCCTGTCGTCCGGATCGCCCGCGCAATTGGTTGTCGATGCGTCTCGCTTCATGACGCTCGGTTCCCAGGATAAACAAGCCGCCGGCTTGTATTACGCGTTTTTTTTCTTCGGCGCATATTTCTCGAAACCTTTTAAGGGATTCTTCGTAATCTACGCCTTCCTTGGTTCCGATTTCTTCCAATGCCAGCATTTCGGCGTTTCCGCCCAACAGAATGTCGGTTCCGCGACCGGCCATGTTGGTTGCAATCGTAATTGCTCCTTCACGACCTGCTTGTGCTACGATTTCGGCTTCTTTTTCATGATACTTGGCATTGAGCACTTGACATTCGATGTTGCGCTTACGCAGCATTGCCGCAATGAGTTCGCTCTTCTCGATGGAGATCGTACCGACAAGAACGGGTTGCTTTCTCTCGTGGATTTCAATAATGCCCTCGACGATGGCTTCAAATTTCTCCTCGATCGTCTTGTAAATCACATCGGAAAAATCTTGCCTGACGCAAGGCATATTCGGCGGAATCACAACCACTTCGCATTTGTAAATCTCCGCGAATTCCTTGGCTTCGGTTTCAGCCGTGCCCGTCATGCCGGCAAGTTTCCTGTACAAACGGAAATAATTTTGGAATGTAATGGACGCCAACGTTTGATTTTCCTGTTGGATCGCGACCCCTTCTTTCGCTTCAATTGCTTGATGCAGGCCGTCGGAATAGCGTCTTCCCCACATCAGGCGTCCGGTGAATTCATCAACGATGATGACTTCTTTCCCTTTGGCGTCCTCGCGATTTTTGACAATGTATTCTTTTTCGTTGTGAAAAAAATGTTTCGCCTTTAATGCATTTTGCAGGTGATGTACAAGCTCCATGTTTTTGTTGTCGTAAAGATTTTGAACGCCGAGCGATGCTTCGACTTTCGCGATCCCGCTTTCAGTAACTGATATTCCGTGGTGTTTCTCGTCAATGATATAATCCTCTTCCGGTTTTATGACCTCGCGGGCGACTTTCGCGAAAATGTAATATAGGGAAGTGGCTTTTTCAGCTGGACCGGAAATGATGAGCGGTGTTCGTGCTTCATCGATCAATATGGAATCGACTTCATCGACGATCGCATAGTTGTATTCGGGCCTTTGCGTGCAATCAGCTATGCTGAGGGCCATATTATCGCGCAGATAATCGAACCCAAACTCGTTGTTCGTGCCGTAAGTTATGTCGGAGCTGTAGGCCGCCCGTTTCTCGTCGGGAGAAAGGCCGTGAACGTTCAATCCGACGGACATTCCCAGGAATTTATAGATTTTACCCATCCATTCGGAGTCGCGTCGCGCAAGATAATCATTAACCGTGACCAGGACAACTCCGCGCCCTACCGGGGCCATGATTCCGCCTTTGTCTTCAAGCGGAACGAATTCTTTTATTCCTCTTTCTTGGGCAAGTTCAAGCCATCTCGGGTTTAATTCAAGAGCGTTTAGATAAAGGGGAAGAGTGGCAACGAGGGTTTTTCCTTCACCGGTTTTCATTTCCACGATTCGGCCTTCATGGAGCGCCAACCCGCCTATGATTTGTACGTCGAAATGGCGCATTTTCAACTGTCTTGTAGAAACTTCCCTGACCGCGGCGAAAGCATCGACCTTAATATCATCAACGGTTTCGCCGTTGAAAAGTCGGGTGCGAAAGTGATCGGTCATGGAAGCTAGCTCTGCATCGGTAAGCTTAGCAAAATATTCGGCTCGGGCGTTTATTTCTTCAAGAGTAAGCGAAAGTCTGGTGATTTCCTTCGCGTTGAAATCGGGAATGAAAAACCTTACCGCCTTTATCAACCATTCAAACATGTTAAACACCTTTCGAAAATAGAAAACGCGGCCTCCCAACAGAGGCTCGCGCCTGAAACACCTTAACCCCGAGCCCTCTAAGGGGCATGCCCCTTAAGGGGATATCATCTACGAATAGCGTAGACATCCGAAATATACCCAAATGACACGCTTTTTCGGAGATCTCGGCTATCTTTCTTCCGAGGAAATTATCTTTATCACCTCTTCGATTGTTTTAGCCTCCATAAGCTCATTTCTGAACTCCTGGTATCTCAGCAAGCGTGAAAGCCGAGCGAGAGCTTTCAAATACAAGCCGCCCGATTCAACCGGCGCCGCGATGAGAAAGATTAAGTGAACCGGTCGATTATCCAAAGCCTCAAACTCGATACCTTCTTTGGATCGGCCGATCGCAACAACCACTTCTCGAACGGTCGAAGTACGGGAATGAGGAATTGCTATCCCTTTCCCGATACCGGTAGATCCGACCTTCTCGCGTTCAAGAACAGATTTTAGAAAAACATCAGCATCGGTGACAAATCCGGCTTTGTCTAATAATTCAATGAGCTCCTTGATCGCATCAACCTTCTTGGTGGAGCTCAGCTCGAGCTTAACTAGGTTGGGAGAAATAAATTCGGTAAGCTCCAAGGCCCCTCCTGGATTATAAAGATTTTAGTATTCGGGTTCAATAAGTCCAAAATTCCCATCGCTTCTTTTATAAATTACATTGATTTTATTCGTTTCGGCATTTGAAAAAACATAAAAGCCTTGCTTTAACAGCTCAAGTTGTTCGGCAGCTTCATCTGAAAACATCGGTTTTATAGGAAAGGTGCCGCTACGTATGATTCTGGGATTTCTATCGGCTTTTGTTTCGACATCACTTGTTGATGTGGGAAGAGAGCCGGAAAAAGCCAAAACCGAATGCATGGCTTGCTGATCGTTTCGAGAGTTATGGCGACGCGGAATATCCTTTAACTTTTCCTTGTATTTCTTTACTTGTCGCTCGATTTTATCGGCCACCATATCAATGGAAGCATATAAATCTTCGGAGGCCTTTTTCCCTCGAACAACAATACCGTTCGCCCAAACCGTGACTTCACAAACCTTGCTACGACCTTGATCTTTAACTTCATCAACCGATAGCGTTATGTCCACCTCGATAATATGGTCGAAGTATTTCTTTATCGACGCCAATTTCTTTTCGGCATAATCTTTTAGGGATGGCGAAAGGTGGATATTTTTGCCGCTCACTACAATCTGCATGACAACAGCCTCCAAAAGGGAAGAATAAAACAAACCCCCTAAATTTCGGGACTTTAAATTTTAGCACAGGCTTCAATTGCTGTCAAGGAAAGAATTTCAACTTACACAAGCATGCATGTCGCACATCTGTACGTTACTCGAAATGAATAGAAGTTCTTGGAAAAGCTTAGAGCCTGTTAGAAAATAACCGGATCATTTGGTTGCTTTCTTACAGGCTCTTATGGCCGGAAATCCCAGAAATTCGCTACAATTATTGCCGACAAGTCCTTAATTTTCGGTGGGTTGGTGAAGATTAGCAAAAATTTGTAGTTCTCGAACTGTTTTTAGGATTGCCGGAAAAACCGCTGAACTTTCGCCGGATTGCTTCACCAGATCAAGAGTTGAGGTTTCGCCACGATTTCCCTCTTCAACTATTCTGCGAGCGATCTCAGTCTGCAATTTTTGCAGGGCATTCGCAGCTTGCATGTCTGAGGAGAAGGGCGAAAGGTCGGTGATCGCGGAAACCGCGGTAGAAGTATCGAGGTTTGATATGGTATCAAGACCTGCCGGTGTCACCAAGCCGTAGGTTCCGGATTTGTCTATGAGGTGCAGCACGGCTGGAACATTAGCCGCGCAGATCTTAGAGATCTCGCTTGCAGCCGGAATAAAAGTTCGGGCCAATTCAAATGTAAATGAAAGACTCTTCATTTCGCCGTACATGAAATCGTCGGTGTCGCCAGAAGACGGGTAAAGATCGGCACTCACTTCGGGAGTATATTTATTGAATGCAGCCATTTCTCCGGCGAATTTGGCAAAAAGATCGTGGTGTTCACAAGACGTGCTGTCGGTGTAACTCCATGGATAGAGAATCAACTCCGAATAACTGTGGAAAGTGATGTCGGCGGAGAATTTCTCTCTCTTGGCGAGATCTCTGATTGTCTGAGTTTCCGGTTCGCTAAAAGGCCCTGGTCCGTGATAAAGATCGGAATCGGGGTCATTGCTTGCACCGGCATTTCCCCACTGATAACCATAATTGCGATTAGGGTCTACGCCGAAACTGCCGTCGGCATTCTTGCGCCGGTTCTTGCGCCAGTAGACTTCCTTTTCTTGGCTGTAAACAACGCCATCGGGATTTACCATCGGAACAAACCAAATTTCCCGTTCATTCACCAACTGGGTGAGTTTGTCGTCTTTTCCGTAACCTTCGATCAAGGTTTTAATCGTAGCCATGGGGACTTCGAAGGATATCCATTCACGGGAATGATGAGCGCCCATAATTAAAACCGCAGGTTCTTTTTCGTCGACTTCCGGGTTATCGCTGATTTTTAAAGCCCAAATATCTCTGTTTTCACAGGATTTTCCGACTGATTCCATGCGACAAATCTTGGGGTATTTAGATGCGTAGTCTTTCAATGCATCCGTCATTGTTTGATATGTATAATATTTGGCTCCGGCGCGTTGACCGGCCAACACATTTGCTACATAACGATCAAGATCGGGTATCAATGAAGAATATTTCGCGGACGATCGCTTAAGTTCTTTGGCTTGGGAATCGTCAACAACCGCTTCAATGAAACCATCACCGCTTCGAGCGATATCGTAACCTTTTTGGGCCATCTCGCGAATCTGCGCTCGAGTCAAACCGTCAATCCTGACAAGAGATTTGGCGGCAAAAACCGGCAAAGCAGAAGCGGAAAGCAAAACAAATGCAATAAAAACAGAAATCAGACCACGCCTCATAGTATATACTCCTTACTTATTGCTTATTACATGAGGAAAAAAAGAAAAAGAAAGTTACTCAATACTAAAACTAATTTTAACTCGATCATTAAAGAAATTCAATAAAAAAACAAGATATAAAAAATAAATATAACCGCAACACGAACGATTGCATAACCGATTTCTTTTTTGGATTATTGAGGCCTGCCTTTCGAAAACTCCTCAGGCTTGGCGGATTACGGCGCCGACGTCTAATCCGCCCTATATCGTCCACGGATGGCGTAGATACCCGAAATACGCCTGGATGGCGTGCTTTTTCGGGTACCTACCCCAAAACCGGCTTTCATTTTGCAGCTATCAATAACATTACATGCCTTTTTTCAGGGGACACACCTGGCAGTTGCTCATGTCGATGGCGCTGTTGTCGCCGATGCTGATCTTTTGGGAAACACCGGTTAATTCCACCGAATCTCCGACCAATGAGTGGTCGAGCATGACGCTTTTCAGAATCGAGTTGGCGTTGATCACGCTTTCTTTTATGATGGAATCCTCGATTTGGCAACCTTCGGCGATGGAAACATGCGGCCCGATGACGGAGTGGTGTACCTTGGCCGTGGCATCAATCGAGACCGGCGGAATAATCACGCAACCTTCTACGCAGAAATGACTCGCGGTCGAACGTTCCAAAAGATAGCGGTTGGTGGAAAGAAGCGTTTCGGGTTTTCCGCAATCAAGCCACTCGTCGATTTCGGGAGCTCCCAGTTTGAGACCGTCGGCGATCATGAGTTTGAAAACCTCGGGAAGATAATACTCGCCTTTCACCGTTAATTTGCGCTCGACGGCGGTGGAAAGATATTTCATGAAAAGAGGTCCGTCCTTTAAATAATACAATCCCACCTGCGCCAGTTTACTTATAGGCTTGTCCGGTTTCTCAACCATGTCTACGATTATTCCGTCTTTCATGACATTGACGCCGAAACGCTTATAATCTTCGACTTCCTTGGAATAAATCAATCCGTCGAGACCATCACAGGTACGATGAATTCTCGTCAAATCGGTGACAAAAAGAGTGTCGTTGAAAACGACTAATACATCATCTCCTTGATTTATTCGCGGCGATGCCAGCCAAACGGCATGAGCCGGGCCGAGCAACTCGGTTTGGGTAATGTAAGCGGCGGGAAGTTTCGGAAAATTCTTTTTGACGAAAGCTTCGATAATGTCGCCGTTCTCATCGGTGACAAAAATATACTCGTCAACCTTCAAACGTCCCACTCCGGCGATTACATGTTCGAGAACGGTCTTTCCGGCGACCCGTACCAACGACTTCGGCTTGGTGTGCGTGTGGGGTCTTAACCGTGTCCCTTTTCCGGCAACCGGCAGTATTATTTTCATGCATTCCTCCCGATCGATTGGTATTCGAAACCCATGGCTTTCATGCGTTGAGGGTCGTAAATGTTTCTTCCGTCAATAACAACCGGACGGGTTAACAGCGATTTCATACGGTCGAAATCTGGTCTGCGGAACTCATTCCATTCGGTTACGATCAATAATGCGTCGGAGCCTTCCAATGCTTCATAACTTTTTTTAACGTATTGAATTCGATCGGAAAAAATCTTTTTGGCTTCGTTTACGGCTTCAGGATCGTATGCCTTAACCTTCCCTCCGGCCTCCAAAATTTTATTAATTAAAACAACCGCGGGAGCTTCGCGCATATCATCGGTGTTCGGCTTGAATGCAAGCCCCCAGACCGCAAACGTCTTGCCTTTGAGATTGTCGCCGTATATTCTTAAAAGTTTTTTGAAGAGCACTTCTTTTTGACGATCGTTGACTTCCTCGACGGCTTTCAGAATTCGCAACGAATATTTATTTTGATCGCTGGTCCTGATCAATGCCTGGACATCTTTAGGAAAACAACTCCCACCATATCCGGCGCCGGGAAAAATAAATGAATACCCGATTCTCGAATCGGAACCGATTCCGCGACGCACATTGTCGATATCCGCTCCAAGAATCTCACAAAGATTCGCCACGTCGTTCATGAATGAAATTTTAGTGGCAAGCATTGCGTTCGCGGCGTATTTCGTCATTTCCGACGATCTTACGTCCATGATTAAAATGGGTTTTTCGGTGCGAACGAAGGGAGCATAAAGTTCTTTCATGATCTCGGCGGTGCGAACATCGTCACATCCGATAACCACTCGATCGGGTTTCATGAAATCGTCGATCGCGTTTCCTTCCTTAAGAAATTCCGGGTTGCTGACGACATCGAAGGGAATATCCTCGCGACGTTTTTTCAACTCTTCCCTAATGAGCGCTTTCACCTTATCCGCGGTTCCAACAGGTACCGTGGATTTGTTTACGATTATCTTGAAACTTTTCATTCGGCTGCCGATGTCTTTCGCTACCCTAAGAACATATTGCAGATCGGCCGAACCGTCTTCGCCCGGAGGTGTTCCGACGGCGATGAATAAAATCAGGGATTTTTCAATCGCCTCTTCGATTTGCGTCGTGAAGGCCAACCTCTCTTCCGCGCGATTGCGTTTTACAAGCTCGTCCAAACCGGGTTCAAAAATGGGAATTTCACCCCGGTTCAACCGCTCGATTTTATTTTTATCGGTATCGACGCAGATAACATCATTTCCGGACTCGGCAAAACATGTTCCGGTTACCAAACCAACGTATCCGACGCCTATTACTCCAATTTTCATGGCGTTTTCTCCATCTTTGTTGAATTATTTTATAAAGAGAGCCATAATACCATCTTTGAAATGATTTTCAAAACTACGGATTGAAATTGCCGCATGAAAACTCTCGATCGTTATATTTACAAACAATTGATCGCTCCGTTCTTTTTCGGTTTCTTTATGTTCGTTGTCGTGATTGCTATTGATCCGCTGATGTCGGCGCTGCAAAATATCGTCAACGAAAACGTGAAAATATTGGTGGTAATACGATGGTTTCTATATCGGCTTCCCCAAGACATGATTTTTACGTTTCCTATGTCCGTGCTTCTTTCCAGCCTTCTGGTTTTCGGCAGAATGTCGAAGGATTCCGAAACAGTGGCGATGCGGGCAGGCGGAATCAACTTTTTTCGCGTTCTGGTGCCCGTCATGGCTTTCGCTATAACGGTAACCATCACCAGCTTCATCTTCAACGAGCTGGTTGTTCCATATTCGAACCAGCGCGCCAATGAAATCCGCAGAAATGAAATATTGCGCCTCGTGGAACCTGAGGCGACGGAGAATTCGATCGTCAGAGCCTCCGATGGAGGTATCGTTTACGCCCGTAAAATTTTTGAATCCTCGGGAACAATGGAAAAAGTGCTTGTGGAATACTACGACGCGGGGAAGCTGATTCGACGTATCTCCGGTGCCACAGCCAAGTGGGACGGCATCTCGTGGCGATTGGAAGGCGTCGTCGATCAAATCTATAAAGAGGGAAAAGTATCGCAACTGAAAGTGTTTCCCGACATGGTTATTCCGGGCATCAGGGAAACGCCTACCGATTTCGCGCGGCAAACTAAAAAGGCGAATGAGATGAGCTATTCCGAGCTGAAATCCCGTATCGAAAAGTATGAAAAAACCCAGCTTGTCGATACTACCGAGCTCAGAGCGGATCTGGCGTTGAAAACCTCGCTTCCCTTCGCGAGTTTGGTTTTTGCCATCATTGGAGCAAGTTTTGGTCTCACCAGTTATCGAAGCGGCGCCTTCATCGGATTTGGAATTTCCATAATAATTATTTTTGTTTATTACGTCATCATGAGCCTGTCGATGGCAATGGGAAGATCGGGCTATTTGCCGGTTTTTCTTGCGGCATGGCTGCAAAATATAATCTTCGTTTTCGCGGGTTTTTTCATGGCTTCACGCGTCAATACGTAAGACGAAGAATGACATTAATCCGTGTCTGTCAGCGATGTTCGTATAATCCGGTATTTGGTTTTAATTGTTTTTCCTGCGGGTCGTGAATGCGCGGCAATTTAACTAATCGATTAACTCTCATTCTGATTTGCGTGATTTTTATGTGGAATCGCACGTCAGGCGCGATTTCCACTGATCTTCAAATCGTTGTTTCGGGAAATTTTCAAGGGCAAATCGCCACCTGGACCGGATTTACCCAACCTCAACCGACCCCGGCCTGGCAGGTTCCCGCGCTAATTACGCAATTGAGAAAAGCACAAGGGTTCGAAACTCTTGCCGTCGGAGTCGGCGATGATTCCTCGATATTCAACGTCGGCAGCTTTCTTACCAACGGTTTTTTAGATCGTATGCTCTCGCAAAATTGCGGATTCGACGTATTATGCCTCGGCCCCGATGACTTGGCATGTTTTCGAAGAACGGATATTCTCGATAAGGAACTTTTTAAAAGAATTTGGACAAACGTCTCTCGAACCGATAAAGCGGAATCTTTTCCCACATACCGGATTCTTAAAGCAGCCGGTCGGAAAATCGGTATCGGAAATTTCATCAGCAAATCGGCCTTCCGGGATCTTCCGCTACTGAACTGGGGAGATTTCGAAGTAATCGACCCGGTCACTGCATACAGGAAAATGAAATTTGAGATGGAGGATACGGATTTCAATATCTTGATTTGCCACCTGGATTCCGCGGATCTCAAAAATATGGAGAAGGTCGTAGACGCGAATACGCGTCTTTTTCTGGTTTCCGTTCTTGAAAATGGAGCCCGGCAAAACAAACCGGGTTTTACTCATCCCAAGATAATCGAAGTTCCCGAAGGAAGCGAGGCTCTTCTTTTCATACGCTTTCATATTCGTGAAGGCGGCGGTCTTGACGAGAAAATCCGCAGAATTCCTCTAAATCAAGCTTGGACTCGCGATGGTGAAATGCTTTTCTCGAAGGTGCGCAATAAGATGATATCCGAATTGGATAAACCTTTGAAGATCTTGAACACCGAAGATTTGCCTTATCCGCATTTGTATGATTTCAAACCATCTGCACACGCCGCGTTTGCACGAGCCATCATGCGTTCGGATGTGGGTCTCGTGGGATGTTCCGGCCGATCCGTCGAAAAGGAAAGAATACTCAGCCGCTCTTTCGTGGTTTCCGCTTTTCCCAATCGGTATTTGCGCGAATATTCCATCCCCGGAGCCTACTTGCGAAGATTGTTTTTAAACCTCTCTCGTGATACGCTTCCCCTGGCGATAGGTGTCAACGGAGCCGAAGTCTCGTTTCTCGGCGGCGACATCAGGAAATTATCCATAGGAGGCCATCAGATAAGCGATTCGGCACAATATCGGGTCGTCATCGATTCCAATATTTACGGCAACTCCGAGATTTCGAAAATCCTTGAAACTTCCCAACCATCCGGACTGGCCGGAGTTACTCTCTGGGATTCCTGGCTTGAAGAACTTCCGAAACTGAAAAACATTCACAATCTTATTGATTATAAGGATTATTGAAATGACTAATAGTTTTTTAACTGATAAGTACGATATAATTAACAAATAAGGCTGAAACATTAAAAATCATGGATTTCGCTATTAAAAATTTTCTGATATTTTTGGGTGTTTTTTTATTGGCGGCGAATTTTTCCCAAGCATCGGAGCCGCCAAAGACAACTGCGCCTCAAGCCTCGACGGCGTCTTGGACCGCCGACCCCGAGATTACCTCTCAATTGGCTTCCGATCCTTCCCTCTTGAAAAGAAAATTGGAATCGGCAATGCGCCATCTTTTGAAAGATCCGAAATCTTTGGTGATAGAACTAACCGAAATCACGGCATCGGAAACCAGTTGCGGAATTCTAAAGAAAGTTTTGGTGAAAACCGAGCGTGGGGAAATCGACCACTTGATTCTTGATCGCGCCGAATTCGACTTCAACGACGTTCAACTGGATACAACACAACTGATAAAAGAAGAGAAAATTCGTCCTGTTGTCGTAAATACCATTAACCTGGATGTAGTCATCCTTGAATCCGATCTGAATAGTTTTCTTCAGGTTAAAGCGAAACATATCAAGGTTGACGAGCCGAATATTACGCTCACTCCGGGAATATTGGAACTTTCGGGTTCGACCAAGTATTCATTCATGAAGGTAAAATTTTCCGCCACGGGTGGAATACGGATTCACAACAACAAAGAAATTTGGTTCCATCCGCAAAAGATTAAACTGAACAGCATGGCGATGCCCCGTCCTTTCATAGGCACGATTGTTAAGAGGATCAACCCCGTCCTAAATCTGGAGAAGTTCCCTTTTCGTTTGAACTTACGGGAAATTAAAGTCGAACAAGGTGCTCTTCACTTTACCAGTATGCAAAAAGACTAACCCCAAAATAGGGCATTATTGCCGATTCCGGCGGGTTTATACGCTTGATTTGCGCGCGGGGGAGAAAAAAATGAATAAGTTGCGATTCGTTGTTTTTTGTTTTCTCTTGGTTTGTTTATCACCGAATTTGCTTCACGGACACTCGGGAAATGAAATCTACGCCAATTACATCAGCCTGGAATTTGTCGGAGATGCACGCGGCAATTTGCCGATTTATCCATCCGGATACTACGACCACGGAATGGATGTCCATCACCAAATACGCGGATACATTGAGGCTGCCCGGGGTGAGCGTTACAGCATACGAATTCGCAATAATTCCGAGCGACGAATGGGGCTTGTCATATCCGTCGACGGACGCAACATCATATCCGGCAGCAAATCGTATCTGCGGCCTTCAGAAAGCATGTATGTTTTAAATCCTTATGGAAGCGGAGTCTTCAGCGGTTGGAGAACGGGAACCAGCCGTGTAAACCGATTTTTCTTCGCGGATAGCGAGGATTCCTATGCCGGCGCTTGGGGAGATTTTTCCCGAATGGGAATCATTGCCATCGCTGTTTTTCCCGAAAGAAAATATGTCGAACCCATTTACAATACCAACGAGTATTCGAAATTATCGCCGCATCGTCCGCAGGCTTCGATGGAAAGAGATTCGAAGGGTGGCCGATCGGAATCAGCCCCGGGAACCGGTTTCGGAGAAGATGAATATTCGCCGGTTCATCAAGTCGATTTTGAACCCGAGTCAATTTCTTCCGAACACTATTCCATACAATATGAATGGCCGGAAAAATTAAGACAAATGGGTGTGATTTCGTATCCGTATCCCGCTCCCAGAGTGTGGGAAGACGACCGACATGACTTTGCTCCGACACCTCCGAACCGGAAAAAATATTGATCGATAAGGAAATACGCACCCTGAAAACGCGCCGTTCACGCTCTTAACATTACTATTAACGGTCGTTTCGAATTATTTTCCATTCTGTTGGGGCAAATATCGCCCAGGGATGGCGTAGATACCCGAAATACGCCCGGATGGCGCGCTTTTTCGGGTATGTCTATGCCGCTTCATATGAATCATGTTTTTTCTTTACTGATTATTATTTTATTGCCAATCATTAATGACTTCATCTATTATTTTTTTAAGGTTTAAAGAAAAAAGTGTGAGGGTTTTACCAACTCCTCTTCTCATCTTTGGGAGGAAAAATGAACATCCAGAAGAAAATTCTTGGGCTTTGTGTCCTTCTTGTGGTTCTAGTTTCCGGAAGTCTCATCGCCTTGCTTTTTTCCGCTGAAGCAAAAATGCGAACCGAAGCGCTTGAACTCAGAAACAGCATTCAAAATCTGGAAAGCGATCTGGGAAACAAATTGAACCATTTGATGATTTCCGAACTTCAGAACTCGGCAAAGACTCTCTGGAGACTGTGCAATGCGACTGAAAAAAAAGTTCAGATTCAGCTGGCTGGCCAGTTCGACCTTGCTCAAAGCGAGCTGAGCAAACTCGGCAAAATATCTCTAGGATCGGGATCTCTTCACTGGACATGCGTAAATCAATTCAGTGGAGAAAAAAGCGAGATCAACTTGCCGCCGATCTACGCCGGCTCATCATTGCTTGGAAATCCTTTGGAAATCAACAAATCCGATCATGTTGTCGATTTTGTGAACAACGCGACAAAGGTTCATTGCACGATTTTTCAACGAATGAATGATGACGGAGATATGCTTCGTATCTCAACAAGCATTATCAACAGCAACGGTATTTTGGCCAAAGGCACCTTCATTCCTCGGCGAAATCCGGATGGAACCGAAAACATCGTAATTATGACCGCACTTCGAGGTGAAACCTATCGCGATCGTGCTTTTGTGGTCAATGATTGGCACAACACCGTCTATCAACCCATTTTTGACATTCGTGGAAAACTGGTCGGAATGTTGTCCGTTGGAAGCAGTGTCGAGGAATCCTATCGCAGCATGCGGGAAGCGCTGACGAAAGTGGTGGTGGGAAAAACCGGATATGTTTGGGTTATTCAAGGATCCGGAAACCAAAGAGGAACCTATGTTGTCTCTAAAGATGGAATCCGTGACGGAGAAAACATCTGGGAAACTCAAGACGCTTCCGGAAGAAAGTTCATTCAAGCCTTTATCGGAGAAGCAATGAAAAATACACGCGACGGTAATTCCATTATTGATCGCTATCCATGGAAAAATCCCGATGAATTCGATATTCGAATGAAAATCGCCGCCGTGACTTACTTTGAACCTCTTGATTGGGCAATCGGAGTAAGCATCTATGAAGACGAATTCCTGGAAAGCGGGAAATACCTGAGAGCAGCTTTTGAGAAAAACATGACCACAATTGACGGCATGGTCGGCAGTATAAAATCCCTCATAAACTGGGTATTGGGAATCGGCATAGGAGTCGTCTTATTCGGATTTCTTCTGGCCCACTTTTTTTCTCAAGGAATTTCGCGACCGATCATTCAGCTTGCGGCTCGTGTTGAAAAATTCGAAGTAGGTCACTTGGAATTTCCGGTCTTTGAAAAGCGAAGTGAGGAAATCGGAATTTTGGAAAATGCTTTCAGTAAGATGGTTGAATCATTACGCGCGGCAATCGTATCAATAAAAGCCAATGAAGAGCGTTACCGAACCCTGGTTGAAAACCTCGCCATCGGAATCATTAGAACAACTCTTGACGGCAAAATATTGGCCGCCAACTATGCGGCTGTAGTAATGTTCGGATTTGATAATCTTGAGAGCCTGTTGGAAACAAATATAGGTGGTATGTATCAAAATTCCGAGGATGGAAAGAATTTGTTGAAAGTGCTTTTAGAGCATGATTTTTTACGCAACTTTGAAATCCGTTTAAAAAGAAAAAAGGATGGTTCCCCGTTTATCGGGTCTTATACCGGAAAAGTCAGTCGAAACAAGCAAGAGGAAATACTCTGGGTTGATGCGATTATTGAAGACATTACAGATCGGGTGGAAATGGAACAACGACTTCGTCACATGGAAAAGATGGATGCAATAGGTCAGCTGGCCGGGGGAGTAGCTCATGACTTCAATAATATGCTTGGTGGAATATCAGGGTTAACCGAGCTTTCTCTTTTGAAAATTCCTCCAGACACTCCCGTTCGAAAAAACCTTCTCAAGGTTCTGGAAGCCGCTAAACGAGCTTCAGAACTCACGCAAAAACTCCTTGCCTTTTCCCGTAAAGGAAAAGTGTTTTCCACCGCTCTTTGCATTCACGATCCCATTCATGCAGCCATCGTTCTCCTTAAACACAGCCTCGACAAGCGGATAAGAATTGAAACACGTTTCGAAGCAACTCAATCGCAAATCATCGGCGAAACAGCCCTTTTGCAAAATGCCGTATTAAATCTTGCCGTCAATGCCCGCGATGCCATGCCGGAAGGAGGAATTCTTTCGTTTCGAACGGCAAACGTCACTCTTGATGAAGAATTTTGCAAAAATCAAGCATCGGCTCTTTCGCCGGGGTCTTACGTTGAAATCGATGTAAGCGATACGGGAATAGGCATTCCCGCTGAGAATATCAATCGAATTTTCGAGCCGTTCTTTACCACCAAACCCGTAGGAAAAGGAACTGGTCTTGGGCTTGCCGCAGTCTATGGAACGGTCAAGGAACACAAAGGAATCATTCGAGTTTACAGTGAAATCGGCAGAGGAACCATTTTCAAGATGTATTTCCCCACGAACTCCTCGCTCCCGTGCATGGAAATCGCCGACGACAAGCCGCTTATTCTTGGGCACGGTCGAATATTGGTAATTGACGATGAACCGATTATTCGGGATATGGCAAAGCAGATGTTGGAAAAAATGGGCTACGAAGTTCTTTTAGCGGAAGACGGAGAAAAGGGCCTGGAAATATATCGAAAAGAGAAGGAAACAATTGCACTCGTTCTGCTTGATCTCGTCATGCCGAAAATGAACGGTCGGCAGACCTTCATTGCCTTAAAAGAGATGGAACCTCAAGTAAAAATCTTGCTTTCTTCCGGCTTCAATCCTGACGATTCGCTTGAAGATCTTTTTTCTCAAGAAACCATGGGGTTTATTCAAAAACCCTACCTTCAGTCCGAGTTGAATAGAAAAATTTCGGAAGTTCTTAAAAAAACTAAGGAATAATAAGGATTTCAGGGTAATTATTAACCGAATTGATCCGTGGATTTAGTCGGTTAAAAAAGAAACTTGACCGTTTTTGTCATCAAAGCTAGAATCAGCCGATTATTTATAAATCGGAGGAGATCATGAAACGTTTTTTTTTGCTCTCATTGGTAATTTGTGCATTCGCGTATCCGGTGCTTGCTCAACCCGTCGACAAGATCGTCGTTTCCGGTGAGCCTCCCATATCCATGGATGTCATCAAATCACATATCAAACTCATGGAATTCGTATTAAATGCGCGTATGACTACGGCTCAAAAAAATCGTTTTCTTGAAGATGTAAAAAACGAATGCGCCGACATGGAAAAGTCGGCTAGAGAAGATTTTCTGCAAGCCATGGATTTGATCAAGAAAATGGCGCCTATGGACGAAACTCAGAAAGAAGCCGTAAGATCTGTGCTCTTGAAAGACTATGAAGAAAGCGCCGGAGAAGACGAAACCGATCCCGCCGCGCAACTTTTTTTGAAACTGCAGGAAAGTTGCGGGAAAAATCTGGCGCAAAACGGTTCATTTACCTTTGCAATTCAAGCATTGGAAGCATTCGAAGAATTTGTAGGTTTCTCGCAAAATCCCGATTCGCCCCAAATCCTTACTCCGGAACAAAAAGATCTGATTTTTAAAGTGACTTCGGCGGCTTTCTCCAAGTTTTCCGTTGATGTCCAAGAAACCCTCGCGGGTTTCGACCGAAAATGGCATTTGATCAAATGCGCTTGGGCGGCAGCCAAGGATGATATGAAGGGAAAATGGGCTGAGACGTTGAAAAAGACGGTGAATTTCGAATCACCCGACTTCAAGCTCAATGAAACAACAATCGGGGCTGTGGCAAATCCGAATCTGATTAAGGAAATGACAACTTTTGCCGCAACTCTTGGGGAATCCGAATGCGGATGGGTAGCGACTTCATCGGTTAACATTTGGTAGCGAGGCTGGATATGGACGAGATTTTCCGAAAGCGCTCATTCTTCGTCAAGGAGAAGGTCGGACTTGCGAATCTATACGAATCTTACGAAGTTCAGGATTTTGAAACGAAAAAAATCCTTGGTTATGCCGTGGAACAAGCTTGCGCTTGGCAAAAGTTCCAAAAGTTGTTTCTCGATAAAGATTTGTTGCCGCTGACGATTAAAGTCAACGATGTCCATGGCCGCCCTTTATTGGAATTGAGACGCCCGCGGGCTTTTTTTAGATCTGTTGTCACTGTCGAAAACGGTGCCGGAGATAAAATCGGGACAATCAAACAGACAAGCTTTTCGTTGATGGCTCGACTGGAAGTTTTTGATGCCGGCGACAAGATGATAGGAACGATCAACGGAGATTGGAAAAATCGTGAATTTCTATTTTCCGATCTTGAAGATAAAACCATCGCGAAGATAAATCATCAATTCGGCGGATTGGCCCGTGAAATACTAACTTCCGCCGATGATTATCTCGTAAAGATAATCGGCGATCAAGCCATGGCGCCAATGATATTGGCCGCCGTTTTAACCGTAGATTTTGCATACCACGAAGCTTGATGTCCGGCGATAGTTTGCGGCGAAATAAATCAATAAAGGGGACTTCCGATAAATCTTTTAAAACTCTTTAGTCAATTATATTTCGCATCGTTTATTGCCCTTTTGATCGGTATCACCATGGGAATTCTATGGAGCCGAAGAAAGACCGTAAAAACTTCCAGCGATATATTCGGCGAAAAAAGCGGAAAAGATTGTTGTCGTAATCTTTGGAAAGATGTTCCCGTTTGGATCAGCCTATTCGACGCAAATGGGAATTTCATTACGATCAATAAAGCCGGCTTGGATGTCATTGGGATCGCTGAAAGCGAAATAATCGGGAAATCGCTGCAAAAGTTGTGGACACCTGAATTTGTCTCCCAGGTGGAACCGGCCATTGTGAGTGTTTTAAACTGTGCTCCGATTTCATTCACAAGTGATTTCAAACAAAAAAACGGACGATTGTTAAGTCTTTCCATCATTCTGAATCCCGTTTATTCGCAGAATAATATATTAAAGGGCTTTACCGGTATATTTATTGATGTTACTCACTATATGCGTTCCACGGAGGCGCTCCAACGAACTTTATCCAGCCGCCTGGACACTTCGGCTTTAATCATTGCCAGTTCCGAACATCGTTACCAAAGCGTTGTGGACGGATCACCTAATTGGATATCCCTTCTCAATTTCGAAGGCCGAATTCTTACGATCAATCCGGCCGGACTTGATAATATTGATAAAATAGAAAGCGAAGTTTCCGGACGTTTTTTGTGGGAGTTTTTTCCTTCTACCGAACACGCGAATGTCAAAGATGCGATCAAGAAAACCTTGAAGGGGGAAAAATTCACGTTTGAAAGTTATTTGAATCACCCAAGACGGCATCGCATTACCTTTAACGCGGTTCTAAACCCGATTCAAGATTATGAAGGAATTTCGCGGCAGCCGGTCAAACGCTTCGTCGGAATATTCACCGATATATCCGAAAGAAAGAAGGCGGAAGAATCTCTTCGTCAAGCTCATGATCAACTGGAGATACGGGTAAAGGAACGCACCGAACAGTTGGCTCGAGCCAATGAAGCGCTGCAAGCCGAAATAATTGTTCGCAAGACGACGGAAATAGAATTGCGTCAGGCCAAGGAAGAAGCCGAATCGGCCAATCATTCGAAAAGCGACTTCTTGGCGAATATGAGCCATGAAATCAGAACCCCGATGAATTCAATATTGGGCTTTACATCGCTGCTTCTGAAAAGCGAAATGAGTATTAAACAACGCGATTTTGCTGAAACCGTGCAGATTTCCGGAAAAAGACTTCTTGCACTTCTCGACGACATTTTGGACCTCTCGAAAATCGAAGCCGGAAAATTGCTTCTTAATAACACCCCATTCGATATTGCCGAAATAGTCAAGGAATCGATAAACCTTTTCATTCCGCGAGCCCAAGAAAAAGGAATAAATCTCATTCTAAACCTAGGAGAATTACCACCAAAACTGGTGTTGGGCGATGCTGACCGAGTGCGACAAATATTGGTAAATCTTATCGGTAATGCCGTGAAATTTACGGAAAAGGGAGAAGTTCGCGTCGAGGCTTTGTTTGAACCGACAGTTGACGGACGTATAAATTTCAAAATACGAGTTTCGGATACCGGTGTGGGCATTCTTTCCGGTGATATTGAACGCCTGTTTCAGAAATTTACTCAAATCGATTCATCCAGGACTCGCAAATTCGGCGGAACGGGTCTGGGCCTTGCCATCTCAAAACATCTTGTAGAACAAATGAACGGCAATATCGGAGTCAGCAGCCGACCAGGCGAAGGTTCGATTTTTTATTTTTTTATTCCTTTTAATTTGACCGAGTCGTCCATAACCGCCGACTTTAAGGCTGGTCATGCAGAGGAAAGCCATGCCCGCCGTGCGGCAATAAAAATGCTTAATACGCGAATACTGGTTGTTGAAGATGATCCTGAAGGTCGAAAACTTTGTCACAAATATCTGGAAGAACTTGGATGCAACGTTTCTTTCGCCATAAACGGGACGGAAGCGCTTGATTGGGTCGACCGAGAGAAGTTCGACCTCATCTTAATGGATCTGCAACTCCCGGAAATCGATGGAATCGCTGTAACACGCAAAATTCGCAAGAGGGAAAAACCGGAAATCAGAACACCGATCATAGCCGTTACGGCGATGGCGATGAAAGGGGACCGGGAAAGGTGCATTGAAAGCGGCATGGATGACTATATATCCAAGCCTTTTGACCCCGAAACTCTGCAGACAAAAATCGAGTCGTTCATTCTCAACAAGAAATAGAGTCGACGCCAAAAACGGATTTATACCAACCCCAAAAAGAAATGTCGTATGCCGTAGCACGGATTAGGCGCTTATCGCTGTAATTTCGCTGAGGAAAATTTACATTGCTGTTTTGTGAAATTGGTAATATTTACTCGATTCTGAGATTTTATTAAAAAAACTCCCCATATCAGCGTGGTGATTTTTTCGGTATTTTTATTTCGGTTATTTTTTTTTGATTTTAGATTCGATCTTGTTGATTAAAACATCGTGCTCAAAGGGTTTTAAAATATAATCATCGGCGCCGCCTTTGAATGAATCCATGAAAGGTGCTTTAAAAGCCGTTACCATGATTATGGGAATTCCTTGGCCCAATCTGATGCCATGAGACTCTTCAAGCTTACGAAATCGTTTCAACGCCTCGATTCCATCCATATCCGGCATTGCTATATCAAGCAGAATCAGGTCGTAAGACGAATTGGCATCCAAAGCGGCTTTGAAGGCTTCAACGGCTTTTGTTCCGCTGTCGTAAAGATAGCAATTAGCCTTCCCATCTAATATTTCCACGAGAAGTTTTCTATTGAAGGGATCATCATCGACGACCATTATTTTCCACATATTTTTTTTCTCCGCTTTATATCCCGCGCCTTGACGCAATTATCGTAAAAGAATCCTCCGAATTCATGTAGCCGCCTCGAAAAAACGTACATCTCAAGTAAGCTTTGTTCCGCATTCCGTACAAAAAACGGCATTCGGCGCAACCTTATGTGAACAATTGGGGCATACTCCTTTAGGAACGATCTTGTTCCCGCATTTCGGACAGAATTTGACCCCGACGACTCTTTCACCGCATTTTGAACAATATATCGAACTGTCCTGCTTTTTCTGCAATTCTTGTTCAACGAGCGCTTTATCATAAGCCATTTGAGCTGCTCCGACGCAGCAGGGCATACAAAGATCGCGGATTGAATTCCAACATTTTTTACACACATGCTTCATGCATTTCCTGCAGTATTCGAAGCAAGACTCCAGTTCATCACCCGCTTTCAGTAAAGCATCCTCCCGCTCTTGTTTCCATGTCGGGTTTTCTCCGGCGTTTTCCGAGCTTTTAAAAAATTTCTTGACGATGCCCTTTCCCGGCGCCACACTTGCCGGGAAGAAACTTGAGGCAAATGCTTTTTTACATGATGGACATTTATATTGGAATTGAAAACCCGCTTCATCTCCCTTGTTTACGGAAATGTCTTCCAGGGAGTCCAAGAACATCTTATCCGCCATCTTGTAAGTTGTTCCTCCGTTTCATTTCAATCACCAAGGCCAATTATTGCGTGGAAAACCCAAACTGCAACACTCAAAAAAGCATCCGACAAACCCTGCCTTCATCGGTTTTAATGATCGGATTGGCTAAATCATCAAAATTATATCATAAAAACCCCATCAATCAATGGATATACCCGAAAAACCGTGCCATCTGGGCGCATTTCGACCGTGGATGATATCTGATTACCAGAAATTCCGCAAGCCGGGAACGGTTTGGCGTTCGATCAACTTGATTGCCTTTTTGGGGCACGCAGTTCGGCATATTCCGCAACCATAACAAATCATCGGATGAATTTGGCAGTTTCTTAATGAAGAGGAATATTGTATTGCGCCGAAATTACATTGCTTTCGGCATTCGCGACAACCTATACAGAGCTTTGAATCGATTTTTGCGACATATTCACTTTTGAAAAAAGATTTTATCCCCATTGTCAGGCGCTGTTTGACCGACAAGCAATCTCGTCCGTTGCAGTTGCAAATCGTCGCAATAAACGGAGTAGACATCGTCCAAACGGAATGAAAACTGCCTTGCTCTTCAATGTCGGTGATAATTTCCAAGGCCCGCTCTTTTGTAACTTTCTCGAAACTGTGAGACACATCGGGATACCGCGAAAGATACTTTTCCTCAAAAAAACCAAGACTGACCCCAAAACAAAAAAGTTCTTCTTTTTTATGATGCGACATTTGTCTGCAAACACACGGGAAACGACAAACGGATTTAACGAAACCGAAGATTTCCCTGACATCTTCAATCGGAACAACCTGACCAAAAACCCCTTTTTGAAGAAGATGCTGGAAATAACGCGAATTCAAAATTAATTTTCCGATGAAGGGAAGCGCATTCAAGCTGTCGATCCAAAGGTGCCCTTTAAGAAAATCTCCGTGGGAATTTCCCAGGTAGTGTGTAATTGCGTCATGTTTTTCGGCAAGTAAGGCATCCGAATAGTTCTTGGCGTTCAAATACCATTTTTTTCCGTCGCCATGTTTCGCACAAAGATCACACATTAGATTTTCCGTTCAATTATTATGGCGCCGGTCGGACAAATATTTTCGCAATTTCTGCAATCCAGGCAAAGGTGAGGCTGCGCGGGGAAAATTTCGTAACGTGAAATAGGCACACCTGGTTGCAGGGGGAGCGGCTGTGGGAGCGAAAGGAAAATTCCCAGCGGACATGAAATCAAGCAAAAATTGCAGCTTCCGGCATTGCTATTAATAAGACATTTTTCTTTTTCAATTATTATTTTCGACAAAGCTGCTCCCTGCGATATTTTATCATTCTGGTTTTTGGGTGATATCATATTTTAACTTTTTTTACCAGACACGGAAGAAAATAATTATGAATTTCATGAGCTTTCTCTGCGTCTCAGCGGCTCTGCGTTGAATTTTTCAGTTAATTTAGGACACTACCGATTTTTGGGCTTCCGCAAGAAGTGCGTCATTCTTTTCATTTTCTTTTTCTCTGAGAATCTTCTCCCATCTTAAAACCTTGAAACCGGCGGTCCGTAGTTCGTCAAGAATGGTTTCTGGCAATTAAGTAAAAACAATACCATTTAAAAAACTAAATCCGATTTTTTTCCGGTTCGTTTAAATAATTGTAACGAGTGATCGACAATGTTGGCGAAACCCGCCTCAGATCGCCGAATATGACACAATCAGCTTTTTTCACGAGTATAAGGAATTCTTTTGTGCGAATTTTATATATAGGGAGGTCTGTTTATGAATTCAATGAGATCCGAAGCCTTTATCATCGTCATTATTGCTGTAGTGTTCTTATCTATTATCGGAAATTCCTCGTTCGTTTTCGCGCAAACCTCGAACACTCCGGCGCAATCAGAAATTGCTATTGCCGACGGGAATAAAATCGTTTCAGCTATTACCGGCTCGGACATGGATGAATCGGAAAAGATCGAAGCCGTGTTCGGACAGTACGCCTTGGCGCTGGGCAATCCCGGCAAGGATCCCTTTAAACCCTTGGTTGAAAAGAAAATCCATCTGCCTATCCTTCCGAAGATCGAAAAGAAAGAGGAACAGAAACCGGTCGTTGTACAACTTCCCATAGAGCCTTTAAAAATGTCTGTGAAAGGAATTTGCGGAAATGAGGGCGAAAGACTTGCCTTGATCATCTTTGAAAACAAACCCATTGTGGTCCAAAGAAACATGATCGTTGATGGAAAATTCAAAGTAATGGATATTCTAAATGATAAAATTTCGGTTTACTCCAACCGTGAGCAGAGTCGCAAAAGCTTTGCTTTATCAGCTAATTAAACAACTTCCCCTGGATCATGAGCGGGAAGCGGAGTATCTGCGGGCGGTAATTACTAACATGAACTTGGTGAGTGTTTCTCCCAGTGCCTTAGAAAAACTCTACCAAGAGTCAGTCGCCTTTGGCGATCTTGCTCAGAAGTTGATCAACGATCTGCTGGACGTCGGTAAACGACATTGCTGCCATCTCTTCGATAGAAAAGCTTTTCTCCGCCTTTCTCAAAACCTCTAGGCCGAGGCGGTATCCTGCCCGACAAGGGATTTCAGCGTCTTTCGATCCCCCCGAGAACCATTTCGTATATTGTTCCTCGTTCTTTTGATCGAACATTCTCAATCTGGAGACTTCGAGGAATTTTTGCGCAAGGTCGCGAACCGTCTGGGAAGAAATGGTGGCCAGACCTTCATCCAAGAGAAGAATACCATCGGGATAGGACGGGTTGCCCATTCCGCTCGCAAGGGTGGCGAGACCTTCCATCCAGAGGGAATGGCCCAGTGTGCCGTTCTTCATCAACCAATCCTCCGTAAGATGGGAGCCGATGAAGTTGAAAACGTGGAAAATCTCGTGGGAGGTAAGTACTGCCAGATTCCTTTTGGCGTCGAGAAGGAAGTCGACTCCGAAACCGACGACCGGAAGGCCGTTCGGAAGGAAGGAAGCCTTTCCGTCGAACCTCCCCAAAGAAGGAAGGAGGAAGATTTTGAACTGCATTTTCGAGTTGGGAAATGCCTTGTGAAAATTTTCAATATTGGATTTCACCGTCTTCTCGACCTTGTCGAAATTCGCGAGGATTCGGTCGAATTTCGGCGGAAGGTCTTTCAGAAACTTCGAAAGGCTTTTTATTTTCTGCTTTTCCCAATTCGGGTTGAGGGAGCGGTCGAAGACCAATGCGTCGTAGGCTTCGGGGGCGACTCCGTAAACCATCTTGTCGAACAAATCTATGGCCTTGGATGCAGGCTGATTGCACGCTTGGGTCCACCATGTTCCGAATGCATTCTTGAGACTTACGATTTCGATATTCATTTGCGAGTTACCTGCGGACGCGTGTAAAAATCCTGTTAGGAACAGGAAAAAAACGAATACGATCAAAGCCGGACACGGAAACGGGCGCATTCTATCACTCCTAGACTTGTTTTACATTGTGACAACAAAAAACCTGCTTTATCAGCGGGTCTTTTGGACAATCTTGAACTTCTTCAAACTGTCTGTCGGTAGCAAGAGAGGGAATCGTATAACACTCGAAAGCCATTATCTATAAACACTTTCAATATTGCTCATATTTCATCGTATACCCAAACGTATACCCAAAAAATTTTTGGTGGTGAAATTGCCTCAGTCATTTTTTTAAGAGTTTTCCCATGTTCTTAAGGTTATCTTACCTCACCGATGCTCAAGTTGTCCAGGCAAGTTGCGGAGTAACAGCAATTCTCGGTCAACCCATATAATTCACCTTCGGTACGATTTTGATGCAAGTTGCATCGCGCACAATCTTTTCTCGACAAGGATTTAAGGATCTAACCTCTTAAAAAAGCCTGCCGTAAGCGCC
>Ga0209749_1000911_pt1 | contig 31999 bp, 30 predicted proteins | sample EPASupsiteSAE347_FD_187267 | JGI IMG/M metagenome (GOLD analysis project Ga0209749, IMG submission 187267) | Bioremediated contaminated groundwater from EPA Superfund site, New Mexico - Sample SAE3-47 (SPAdes) (version 2) | ecosystem: Environmental > Aquatic > Deep subsurface > Groundwater >...
GGGAAAGGAGTCTCTTTGGCAATTCGGATCTCCCCGAAACCCGCCTCTCCGAGCATCCGCAGATAATCGTCCTTAAGGACCGCTCCGCTGAGGCACCCGACGTAGGCGGCCACCGAACTCATCACCTTCTCCGGAAGCGGCTTGAGAAGAACGATGTCGGAGACCATGAGTCTCCCGCCGCTATTTAAAACCCGAAAGGCTTCCTGAAAGACCCGCCGTTTGTCCGGAACCAGGTTGATCACGCAGTTGGAGATGATGACATCCACCGAGGCATCGGCGGCGGGAAGATTTTCCAGTTCTCCCAACCTGAATTCCACATTGGAATAACCGCCGCTTTCAGCGTTGCGGCGGGCTTTCTCGATCATCTCCGGGGTCATGTCCACCCCGATGACCTTCCCGGTTTTTCCGACTCTTCCCGAGGCCAAAAAGCAGTCGAATCCGGCTCCGGAGCCCAGATCCAGAACCGTCTCCCCCTCCGAAAGAGAGGCAATGGCCAGGGGATTGCCGCATCCGAGTCCCAGGTTGGCGCCATCGGGAACGGCGTTCATCTCCTCATCGGAATAGCCGACCCTTCGGCTTAGATCCAGGGATGGCGCCTTCCCCCCGCAGCAGGAGGAGGAACCACAGCAGGATTCCCCCTGCATGGCGACCCGGGCATACCCCTCTCGGACAGCTTCCTTGACAGATCTCCCCTCAAAATTTTTCATTTCAACACTCTTCCTTTCTTTTCTTTTAATGCCTCTTCGTAAATTTTCAGCCGTTTTTCAGAGCCCGGAGATCAAGGTCTTCAATCTTTCAATCTTCTCCTCCGAGATACAATAGCAGACCCGCGGCCCGTCAACTTCTCCCTTGATCAAGCCCGCATCTTTCAGTATCTTAAGGTGCTGCGAGATGGTGGACTGGGCCAGGGGGAGGCACCGGCAGATTTCCCCGCAGATACATTCGTTCCGCTCCAAAAGCACCCGCAGAATTTTTATCCTGGCCGGATGCGCCAGCGCCTTGGCCAGCTCGGCCATCTCCAGATCGCTGTCCTCCTGCCCGGATTCGACGGGGGGCTTTTTTCGTTTTGAACAGCATCGCAGGAAATTAAGCTTCGATTTAAAATCGTCCATCGTAGATTAACGATAACATATTTCAAACAAGCTGTCAAGGGCCATGAATGCAACCAGCATGACTGACTCATCCCAGGTTTTGCACGTTAACACTCTTCTTCTTGAAGCGGGGGAGCCAAGGCGGCCGGCTCGGAGGACGCCCCATTGGCCGTCTCAGTCAGGTCTTCCATCTCGGCGGGCATGAACCATTTCTGAGCGATGAGGGTTGGAATAACAGCGGTGGCAACGACGACACCGACCAGAACCGAGTACTGAACCTGATTGATGAGACCTGAGTTCAGGCCGAACAGGCTGGCGATGGTGCCGAAGGTCAGGCCGGTGCTCATTAGAAGGGTGGTGTACATACTTCCGCCCGGAATATATTTTTTCGCCAGGAAATAGACCCCGAGGAATTTGGTTGCAATTTTAAGGAAAAAGAGAAGTATGAAAAGCGTGAAAGCCGAGGCAATCAGTAGGAAAGAAATCTTCATGCCCCCGACGATGAAGAAAATCGGAGTAATAAGGGCGTAGGCGACGGTTCGCAGGCGGTCCCGGATGACTTTTGTTTTGCGCTGTTCCTTGAAATGCTTTGAAAGGAGCATCCCGAGTATGAAGGCGGGAAGGACGGCATGGCCCTCTCCGATGTTGGCGAAATACATAAAGACAAGGAGAACCAGAAAGAAAAGCTTGATTTCAGGCTCCACAACCTTGTTTGAGAAAAAGCGGCTTCTAAGGATGTAAAGGGAAAATTTGTCCACCAGGAAGATGACCCCGATGGAGACGACAATGAAGGCAACAGTGTACCAGGACGGTTTCGCGAAGAGTACACTCAGAGCCAGGGCGGTTCCCATGTCCGTGACAAAAGTGGAGGCCATGATCAGTTTGCCGATTTCCGTCGAGGAGAGCCCTGTCTCGACCAGCACGGAATAGACGACGGCCAGTGAAGTCGTGGAAAGAGCCGTGCCGGCGATAAGCGCGGCCTTGAAATCCCACCCGCTGACATAGTAGGTGAAGAGGAAAACACCGACAAAGGGGAATAAAAAAGAGGCAAAACCGATGAGAAAACTTTCCTTGAATTTTTCCTTCATGAGACGGGTGTCTATTTCGGCTCCTGCCATAAAAGTGAGAAGGATTCCCCCGAAAGAGGCCAGGTAGAGCATCCACCCTTCCGGCTTAAGCCCGATATTGCCGGCGATCGTACCCAGAACGATCTCGATGATGGCGACGGAGAGACCGAACCGGAGGGAAATCAGGCTGGCAAGATAGATGAGAAATCCGATGAGCAGGGGGGTCAGGTCAGCTTTCATAAAAAAACTCCTCCAAACATTAAATTTGCAGGAGTCATCAGCTTGTTAAGCGGTTCAGGGTGAACTCCATCACCAGCGAGGGTCTTCGCCGTGAAGTGACTTTTTCCTTTTTCTGGATGGTTAATAACAACCTTCTCCGTGGGGGGCCTCGACCCCTTTCAGGGGCCACTGAGCGCCCACGCCCCTTTCGTCAAGAAGCAAGCCGGCTCAAATGCTCTTTTTCTTTTAGAATACGCAGAACAAACTCTGCCTTCAGTTTCGCTGCATATCTTTTCTGATCCTTTTGTCCGATTTTCGGGGTCCGCTGCCATAATTCGTGAATTTACAGCAGTAAAATCAGTGCACGTTTAGTTCCTTTTCGCTGTTAAATTAGTTCCTTTGCCTGATATGGAATTGCTTTCCTGCCTGGTAAAATTATTAAGGGACGAAGCATGAAGGCTGACGGGGATGCATTAAGGCGGAATGCTAAAAGATTTTCTTTACTGCCTTCCTTGCGCATGGGCATGGAGAAGGAGCTGGGGACGTGGAAAATCTGAAGGCAAGGTTCTGTTACTTTGGAAACAAAGTTCGCTGGCTTGCCATACTCTTCGCGATTATTGGGACATTTTATAATCCTGCAGCTCAAAGCAACCTGATGAGTATACGCACTCTGGGTATATTGGTTATTATATACAATTTCATCGCCGAAAAAATTCCCTGGGCAAAATTCTCTAATGAGAAGATAGAATGGTTGGCCCGACTCTTTATTTCCATGGACATATTGGGAATCTCTCTTTACCTTTATTTCACGGGCGGAATCCACAGTAATTATTTCGCCTATTATCTTCTGGATATCCTCTTTGCATCTGCTATCGCCAGCACCGGCACGCAGGCATTTTTTATCATTTTTATTATTATGTCATATCTGGGGATAATCTTAATGGAACCGTCTTTCCAATTGCAGAATATATTCTTTGTTGTTCCCAGGCTTGGTTCCGTTATCATTGTGGCCTGGTTCAGCAGAAAACTTATGGGCACCCTTCATCTGGAAAAAGAAAGGATTAAAAGTGTAATAGAGGACCTTTCCGATGGCGTGATAGTACTTGATCGCCTGAATCGCATCGTTTTCCTGAACCATACAGCAGAATCTCTGCTGGGAATTGAAGGCTCTCAGATCATGGGATGTCAGATCGCACCAGGAGATACTTTTGGCATCAACTGGAAAGACCTGTCGCAGGTAATAGGCTTTTCTCTGACATCTGTAAAGGATGCACCCGGTTCAGAATCCAAGCGCCTGGAGGCTACTTTTACCCGAACCAACAAAGTGGTGGAGTTCGTTTCCTTTCCCATAAACAGCTCATTAGCAAATAAATGGAGCAGAGTTTTTGTTATGCATGACATTACCTTGCAAAAAGAGATAGAAAGGATAAGAACGGACACATTTTTCATGATCACTCATGACCTTAAAACGCCCTTAACCGCCATTAAGCTAGGTTCCAACCTCCTTGAGAAACAGATCTGTTCCGATCCCTGGATTAAGGAAGTAACACAAACCATCAATCATGAGATAAGTAGAATGCAACGGTTAATCGCCAACATTATGGATGCCGCCCTGTCGGAATGCGGAAAACTAAAGATTCACAAAAAATCCCTGAATCTGAGCGAGGTTATAGAAGATGTCTCTGCCGCCTTCCGCCTCGATGTGCAGGATAACATGCTCAATTTCGAGTCCGACATACAAAGGAATCTGCCTGAAGTTACGGGAGACCGGGACAAAATAGAGAGAATTCTCTGGAATCTTCTCAACAATGCTCTTAAATTTACTCCTTCCGGGGGAGCCATCCGCCTGTCAGCAAAGGAAATTTCCCCCGATCGTCTATCCTCGAAAATGATTTCATCCAGCGGGGTAAAGTCCTATATCGTAATAGGAGTTTCCGATACGGGTTCCGGCATCTCAATTGAAAAACAAGCGCATATTTTTGAAAGATTTTATAAAGCGGAAGACTCCGACTCAATTGTTATAAAGAGAAGCGGCTACGGTTTAGGACTGGCAATTTGCAAGGAACTTATTGAGATGCACGGGGGAAATGTTTGGCTGGAAAGCGAACCTGAAAAGGGGGCTACATTCTTTTTATGTCTGCCCGTAACATTGGAGAAGGCTGAGGAAGAACCTGAGGATTCCAGCTTTTCGAGCAACTCTGCTGTTCTAGCGCCCACGCCCCTTTAACAAGCGCACGAAAACCGGGAGCAGCAGCAACTGAAGCACAATTCCAGGAAGACCTATGATAATGCTTCCCAGAAAATAAGCCTGCGGGGGAATCGCCAGATGAAATAAGCCGGAAAGGAGCCATCCCGTCAATCCCGCGCCCAGCCTGCCGAGAACCATTGAAGCAATCAAAGAAATCCAAATATTCATTCCGTATGTTTTGTACAGGAGTCCGCCGGTGAAACCATAAACCGGCAATTCCACCATCATCAACGGGAGCATGGGCGGGGAAAGAGGAGGCATGCCGATCGCCAGGTGGCTAAGCACGGGCGTAATCAGGCCGCACATCAGGCCGGCTGCGGGACCGAGATGAAACCCCGAGAGCAGGACGGGAATGTGCATCGGAAGAAAGGACGGCCCCAATCCAAAAAGATGAAAGGCCAGGGGGACCATTATTCCGAGAGCTATATAAAGCGCGGAATATGTGATTTTTTTCGTCAGCATATTCTCCTCATTTAGTTGACCGCGCCCGCGCTGCTCAGTGGGGCGAGCCGGTTTCCTTTAAGTTTCAACATGATAACCCGGTTTCATGATAATGTCAATTATTCAGGACGCGGCCACAGGGCTTAAGGAAAAGCCGGAGACGAGAATGTATGATTGCAGGACCTGGCCCCATTCCGCCCTTGTGACCTCCGTACGGTGAGAGGCCTAAATTGACACGAGGTCGAATAACTTAATGGCAGGATTTATGCAGAATTTAATCATAGCGCATATACCTGCAGATTTGAATATCGGAGGGCAAATATGAGTAAAAGGCTTTGGGCAACATTATTAATATTGATTTCCGCCGTTTTCTTCAACATCGGCAGCGCCGGCGCGTGCACCTACTTTTTCTTAACAACCAAAGACGGTGGTGTAATATCCGGCCGCACCGATGAGTTTTATTCGGATACGGGCTCGAAGCTGAATATGATTCCGCGAGGCGTATCTTTCACCTCGACAGCGCCGAATGACGCCAAACCCTTTTCGTGGAAGACGAAATACGGTTTTGTCGGGATTTCAATGTTTGACAAGGATATGTTCGGCGAGGGAATGAACGAAAAGGGGCTGTCTGCCGGAGGTTTGTGGTTTGGTGACGTAAAATATCCGGCCATTAAGCCGGGAGATGTGGTTCTCTCTGTGAACGATGTCATCGGCTGGATTTTGGGCAGCTTTCAGACGGTGAAAGAAGTGAGGAACGCGCTCCAGAAGGTAAAAATATGGTCAAGCGCCGATAACCCTCTTAAAATGCCGATGCCGATGCATTTTTATGTCACCGATGCGACCGGGGATTCAATTGTAGTCGAATGCATTGATGGATGCACCAAAATATGGGACAACCGGGACAACGGCGTGATGACCAACGAGCCGGATCTCGACTGGCATCTCAACAACCTGCGGTTTTACTCGCATGTGAACCCCGACGCCAGTTTTACTCCCAAACTTGGCGGGGAGGATTGGGCTCTGGGCTCCGGGATTATGGCTCTGCCGGGCGATTACAGCGACGCCTCCAGATTCGTCAGGATTTCTCTGCTCAAGCGTTTTTCAAAACAGCCGGAAACCGCGGAAGCGGGAGTCAACCTCGCCTTGCATCTGATTAACACCATCGACATTCCTTATGGCCCCCAGGTATGGATTCAGGGCCAGAAGGGAAATATCCAGTGGACGGTATGGTCGGTCATCTATGATCATACCAATAAATATTTTTATTACCGCACCTATGAAAACCAGACTTTGCGCCGCTGTGACTTGTCGAAGCTCAACTTCAGTCAGGGTTCGCCGCGCAAGCGGTTCGAAATATTCGGCGGCAGCGGCTATATTGACGACACAAACCGATGGCTTGCGCCCGTTAAGTAATCAATTGCGATCACACAAAAATTATGTTTCATATTTCCCCGGCCCCTTGACAAGGGCCTGTCTTCCTCCTATACTTCAACAGGCAACGTAATAACAATAAAATGAGGGTCGGGTCATCCGCCATGAAGACCTGCCCAAAAGCGATTTGCGAGGATTTATGAAAGATTTGAAGGAACTGGTCGGTTTACTGTTTGGCTTTATACCCTGGATTCTTTTTTTATTCATTTCGGGCCATTCCTTGACGGGTTTAGAACGAGCCTTAATCATATGTCTCATTGTGGCTGTTATATTCGGCTTCGGCGACCTGAGACGGGGTTACATTCTGACGTGGGGAACGGTTATATTCTTCGGGGCCTGCGTCGTTCTGGTGAATATCTTTAAGGTCGTCTGGGTTGCATCCTACATGGACTTGCTTTCCAACTCGATGCTCGCCGCCATCATGTGGATATCAATAATAATCGGCATGCCATTTGCTCTGCAATATGCACGAAAAGACTTGCCAAAAGAACAATGGAACGATCCGAAGTTTATTCAAGGCTGCCGGTGGATAACCTTGGTCTGGGCGTATCTCATGTCCCTGTCGGTCTTAGTCTCGATCATCCGGCGAAGCCCGGCGCTCCACTTTCCGGGATGGGCGTATTTCGACGTAACAATATTAATAATCGTAACGGGCCTGACAATTACCACACTTTTTAAGAGGCAAAAACGTTTGCAGCGCGAGAGGGCGCAGGAAGCAATCTAAAGATACGAGCCCCCCTCTAAGTAACTGCGATTTTAAAACGTGACCACATAATCCCATCCGGTGCCCTTGTTTCCCGGCAACAATATTGCGTAGCGTGTGGTTTTCACGCTTGAGCCTCGTCGTTGATAACGATGAAGATGCGACCATGTTATCTTTCACCAGTTGCTTTGGCGATCTCTAACTGTTCTATGCAGTTGTTTCCACTCATTCGCCCTTATGCTCTCAAGTGTTTCAGGAAGAGGTACCAGATGTCTTTAATGGAGGTATTGTAGGCCGATTGGAATGATTTGGCGAAGTTTTGGCCGTTCTGCAGGTTCAGGAGCAGATTTTTGAATGCTTTTTTGTCGTAATCCTTCATGAATGAAACGAAGAGCATGCTCTGCCTGTAAAACATGTGAGGTTTCAAGCCCCAATGACCGCCATATTTCGGGAACAGGAAATTATATAGGCCGCCGTTGACATACGGCTCAAAATGCTTCCCGGATGAAATAGCCTGGACGGCCTCCTCTTCGGTCACCTCAGCGGCACCGCCTCCTTTTGAAACCAAAACAGCCAGACCTTCAGTAAACCAAGGGGGCGTGGTTACCATCTTATAAAGACCCATGTATTGCAGAAGTAAAAGATGAGAAAGTTCATGGGTGAGATAGGAACTGATGGCCTCAGGATGCTCCAATAATCGGGGCGATAAAAATACACTTCCACGAAAGGTCTTTGCCCGCACGGCTCCGCCCGTCATGTTTTTAAAGCTGGCAGTGGTTGCGCAGACGTAGATTTTGATACTCTTCGTAAAATGACCAAACTGAGCTTTTTCTACCGTTTCTATGGAGGCGGGAAGTTCTTTGGCTACAACTTCGGCGAATCGCTCCGCACCGGGTTCATACAGAACCCGGTGATCGGTATCCAGCGGATGAAAATGAGCGGTTGACTTGAAAGTGTGAAATAGGGCGGTGGCGGCAGGAGAGGCATATATAAAAAGTGCCAATGCTCCCAAAATGATTACAACACATACTATCAGGTAAAGCTGTGTGCGGCGCATAACGACCTCCGAACATGATTATAAGGGCATTACAGCAAGAAAGTCAATTCGCACACCGAGAGCAATCGATTGAGGTTTTTCAGTGCACCGTTTCGTAAAGATAGAGCCGGTAGCCCTCGGCTGTGAGGAGTCTTTCAAGCTCGGCGGGATCGAAAAGGCGTAGGACGTTCCCCGTAAGGGTCCAGGCAGATTAGCCGTGTGGGCTTTTAAGGACGCGGCCGCAGGGCTGAGGGAAAAGCTGGTTGAGAATGTATGATTGCAAGAACTGACCGCATTCCGCTCAGAAGATGAGCGCGAAGGAGTTATGGCTCCATAAGTGAAAGTATGGGTTATGGTGAAAATGTTATTTATTTGCGTTGGGAATTCCGGCAGGAGCCAGATGGCGGAAGCCTTTGCCAAAAAACTCGGTGCCGGAAAGATGGTTGCCGAATCGGCGGGCACAAAACCCTCGGCCTTTATTGATCCGACGGTGGCGGCAGTCATGAAGGAGATCGGATATGATTTAGGCGGCCAACATCCAAAAGCTCTGACGATGGAGATGGTGGATTCAGCCGATCGGATTTTCAGCATGGGATGCGGCGCCGAGGAAGGGACTTGTCCGGTGACTTTTGTTCCCTCCGAAAACTGGGAATTGGAGGATCCGAAGGATCAGCCGATTGAAAAAGTCCGGGAGATCCGAGACCAAATTCGCAGAAGAATAGAACGCCTCGTTGCCGATCTTCCTTAAGGGCCTTAAGCCGGCTTTTGTGAACCGATGATTTTTCTGAACTTCAACGAATAGTTTCGTAAAGACAATGCCGGTATCCCTCGGCCGTGAGGAGGCTATTAAGCTCGGCGGGATCGGCAATTCGGATAGCGATCATCCACCCCTCCCCGTAGGGGTCCCGGCAGATTTTATCGGGGTTCTTTTCCAGTTCTTCGTTGACTTCAAGTACTTTCCCGCTTAAAGGGGTATTGAGAGATGAGACGGTTTTGGAGGACTCCACGGTTCCGAATTCCTCCCCACGGGTGAGCGTTCGGCCGACGGGAGGAAGCTCAACCTGAAGGATGGACCCGAGCATACCGGCCGCATAATGAGTTATCCCAACATAAACGAGACGGCCTTCCATCCTCGCCCAGCGATGATCTTTAGTAAATTTGCAATTCTTTGGAATATTCATTAATGCGAATCATAGGTGCGAAAAGATAACGTACAGGCCGACCAGGAGGACGAGGACTCCGGAGACGATCTTGAGATATTTTGAGAATGCGGTCAGGCCTCGGGACTCCGCCAAACTGTCCACGATGCCGGTGAAAGTTCCCGCCAGCAGAACAAGAAGACTCTGACCGATTCCGTAGGTGAGAAGAAGGGTGGCCCCGTAGAGGAGCTGCCCCTTGGCGGCGACAAAGGCCAGGAGAATGACGAGCACCGGCGCCGAGCAGGGGGTGGAGATGACGCCAAAGAGAAGACCCAGAAGGAAGGCGCCAAGAGGGCCGGTAAGTCCCGGCTTGATCCGCTCCGCAAAGGAGAATCTGAATTCAAAGACTCCGAGCAGGTTGAGACCCATCGCCATGGCCAAGAGGGAGATAAAAAGATACCAGCCGTTTCCGATCTTTCCAAACAAGGTGCCCATGAGGGCCGCGATGACGCCCAGAATCATGAGAGTGATGGAGAGCCCCAACACGAAGGAGAGCGAGTAAAAGAACGCCTTTTTTTTATCTCCGCCCGCGTAGCCGCCGACAAAGCCGATGGTAAGCGGAATAACAGCCAGAGCGCAGGGAGCGAATCCGAACAGAACTCCTCCGGCAAAGACCGCCAGGTAGGCCAGGAGCGGATTTTGGCCCAGGGTTCGCTCAATGATGACGAGAAGTTCACTTCCCAAGAGGTTTCACTCCCTTTTCAGATAGAGCCTTGATGAGGGCCTTTTTATCCAAAAAGCCGACATGACGGAATACTTCTTTACCTTCGCGATCCAGGAGCACCTGGCAGGGAATGAACTGCACCTTGAACTTTTCGGTCGTCTGAGTATCCTCGTTGACATCCACTTTGCGGACTTCCAGGACTCCCTGATATTTAACGGCCAGCTCCTCGATTATGGGAGCCATATTTTTGCACTGAATGCATCTCCCCGCCCCGAATTCATAGAGAACCGGAAGAACTTTCAGAGAAGTCGAGGTCGGAGCCGGAGTGGTTGCAGGAGTTGAAGCCCTCATCCTGTTTTTTATAAAGATACCTCCCACCAGGACAAGTGCTAAAGCAACGAGAACGATGGCCTTTGAAGTTTTGTTCATCGTTTTATTTCCCCCCCTTGGCGAGCGCCGAATTAATCATTTTTCGAATATCATCTTTATCAGGCAGACGGCCGGAGGAGACGACTTCTTCGCCGATCACCAGGCCGGGCGTCGCCAGAATCCGGTATTTCAGGATGTCCTGCATTTTGGAAACTTTTTCGAGACTGACGGGAAGGCCTGATTCTGCAATGACTTCCCGAGCCATATTATAAAGCTTCTCGCAGTTGGGACAGCCCGGGCCGAGAACTTTCACGGATAGCGCCGCCGGGCCGGAAGAAAAAGCCGGTTGAAGTGAAGGCTCTTCCTTCTCTTCAGCGGCCGGAAGACTTCCGCAGGTGCAGGATGGTTTAAAAAGCGGAGACGAGACTTCCTTTACTTTTTTCTCCAGCAAGCGATCCACCCGGAGGGCAATTTCTTCGGCGATTCTCTCAGCCAGGCGCAACCCGTCCGCGTCGAGGACGGCACGGGAAGCGGGTGATTTTACACCCCAATTTTTAAGAAGTTCCCGCACATTGATGGAGTCGTCCACCTTGCCGCTATATTTTTCCGTGCCCTTTTGAGCGCACAGCTTTTCACAGCCATCCACGACGATGGTGGGAAAGCTCCTGGCAAAATCCCGCTCCCCGGCATCTCCGGCCAGAAAAAGGGGAAGGCAGATCGTCACCGTTTTTCCGGGTCTTAGCTTTTCCAGGACTAAACGGACCGCGGTTCTGGAAAGCGTTCCCTCCGGGAACTCCTCCCCGCTGCATGAGATGAGGCCGACCTTGACTTCCTCGTTCATCTTTCACCTCAACTAAAAACTAAAAACTAACAACTCAATAGTTTATCAACTTCCAGAGCTACTTCTTCGGCGATTACCGAGACCAGCTTATCTCCCCCCGGTCCTATATCGAGCACCGTCCCAGGCTTGAGATCCTTATACCTTTTATAGACGTCCATGACCCGAAGTTCGCTCCCGACTTTTCCACCCGCGATCTCGATATTTCTTCTGGCACATTCCTTGGGGCAACCATCCAGGGCGATGCAGGGATTTTCGCGGACAAGAGAAAGGGCCTCCGCTTCTTCGGCGACGAGCTGGGCCAGGCAGGTGATAGCGGTCTTCTCCGGCCGGAGTTCCTCCACCACCCGGTAGGCCGCCAGGCGGCTGACCGTTCCCAGGGGCTTCCCAATGCCGCTGCAGGGCAAAACGACAACTTTCCTTTCAGTCATTTCATCTCTCCTGACTCCTGTATTCTGATCTCTGGCTCCACCACCAACCGGCTTTTGATCGACTGGGCCACCAGGCTGAACTTTTCAGCTGACTTCAAACATTTCCGAACCGTCTCTTCAATAGGGGGCCTCTTTCCGCCCGCTTCCGCAGCCTTTCGCACCGTGATTTTGGGACGGAGAATGACGGTTTCAAAAATGGAAGTCTGGTCCAGGAGGTCCCGCACGATTCCCTCCGCCTCGCATTCGTAGGAAACCAGCTCCACCCGGTTGCGCTCGAAAGCCCATATCATCATCATGTGGAAGCAGGTGTTGACGGCGGCCACAAAGGCGTCTTCCGGGGTGAGGACCCCCTGTTCCCCGTAAAGAGCGGGGGGAGCCGCAAAGTCCATCTCGGGGCCGTTCCCGCATATGAGATGGCCGCTTCTCCCGCCTTTCCAGATTACTTTTGTTTTATAGGAAGGCACTATTCCTCCTTCAGGCGCGACGTCTCGGCGCGGGCCTTCTCCATCATCCGGGAAAAATAGTCCCCGGCGGAAAGAAGCATCTTCTTTTCTTCTTCCCATCCGTTCGGAGCAATTTCCGCCAGCCAGCCGGCCCCGTAGGGATCCTCGTTGACAAGTTCAGGCTTTTCCAAAAGAGCCTCGTTGACCTTCACGACCTTCCCGCTCAAAGGTGACAGGATGGGAAGAACGGCCTTGATCGTCTCCAATGACCCCATCTGTTTTCCCTGTTCCAGAATTTGCCCCGGTTCCGGAAGCTCCACAAAGGAGATATCCCCCCCGGTCATCTGAAGGTAGTCGGTAACCCCCGCCAGGGCCTCTCCCCCGCCTGAGGCGGGGCGCACCCAGGTCTCTTCAGGATGGAAAAGACAGTTCTTAGGGACTTTGAAAATGAACTTGTCCACCCGGCCCTGGAGAAAATCATCCAAGTTCATGCCTCCTGTCCGTTTTTAAACCATTTTTTCTTCAGATAAAAAGCCACGTTCACCAGGCTGATGAGGACCGGCACCTCCACCAGGGGGCCGATCACGGCGGCGAAGGCCTGCCCGGAGGAAAGACCGAAGACGGCGACCGCCACCGCTATCGCCAGTTCGAAATTATTGCTGGCGGCCGTGAAGGAGAGGGTCGCGCTCTTGGTGTAACCGGCTCCCAGTTTCCAGCTCATGAAGAACGTCACCATGAACATGACCACAAAGTAGATGACGAGTGGAAGGGCAATCCTAAGAACATCCAGAGGGAGCTTCACGATGAACTCGCCCTTGAGGGAGAACATCACCAGGATGGTGAAGAGGAGGGCGATGAGGGTGATGGGGCTTATTTTCGGGATGAACTTTTTCTCGTACCACTCGCGCCCCGCAACTGCGATGAGGCTGAAGCGGGTTATGATGCCGGCCAGGAAAGGAATGCCCAGGTAAATAAAGACTGATTTGGCTATCTGACCTATCGTAATCGCGACGATACTTCCCTTGACCCCCACCAGGGGCGGCAGGATGGTGATGAAAAACCAGGCGTAAACCGAGAAGAAGAGCACCTGGAAGACCGAGTTGAAGGCCACCAGCCCGGCGCAATACTCGCAGTTTCCCTCCGCCAGATCGTTCCAGACGATGACCATGGCGATGCATCTGGCCAGGCCGATGAGAATGAGGCCGACCATGTATTCCGGATATCCCCGCAGGAAGATGATCGCCAGGAGAAACATGAGGATGGGACCGATCACCCAGTTCTGGACGAGAGAGAGGGCCAGAATTTTAAAATCTTTAAAGACCTTTCCCATCTCCTCATAGCGCACCTTGGCCAGGGGCGGGTACATCATCAGGATGAGCCCGATGGCGATAGGGATGGAAGTGGTGCCTACCTGGAAACGGGCCAGGAAATCATTGACGCCGGGGAAAAGGTAACCGCCGAAGACCCCGATGAGCATGGCCAGGAAGATCCAGAGAGTGAGGTAGCGATCCAGAAAAGAGAGTTTTTTTGAAATTCCGTCAGACACCTGAGCGACCTCCTTCAATTAAATGCATATAAGCGCATAACTGCATAATATTTCTAAAAAAATCAATGCTTGGGGGAGCGGCAGCGATAGATCTCCATTCGGATATCCGGCCGCAAATCAAGGCGCTTTAGATCCTTTTTTTCCGGGGGAATACTTTCCCGAATAAAGTTAAAAAGGGCCTTTAGAAAATCGTCGGGTTTCAGGGGAATGGAATAGAGCCTCCAGAGACCTTCCTTCTTCTTGGAGGCCAGACCGGAATCATTTAAAGATTTCAGCCCTCGTGAAATCGTGTATTGTGGCAGATCCAGTGCCTGCTCTATTTCGCAGACACAAAGCTCTCCCTTCTCCAGAAGGAGCCTGAAAATCCTGAATCGGGTCTCGTCGGAGAGACATTTGAATATTTTAAGATGTTTTTCAGCCGATGTCATGAGCCTATTATATGCATATAAATGCATATTGTCAAGAAGCGCGCTGCTTCATCCTATAGACGCAACTTCATTCCCCTCCAGCCTGAAAAGGCGGCGGGCATTCTCAAGGAGGACGGCAGCGGTTTTCTCCTGCGAAAGCTCTTTAAGCTCTGCTATTTTTGTGACAACGAGGGGGATGAAGGACGGAACATTTCGTTTTATTTTGCCGCGATGCGGTTGTGGAACCAGGTAGGGGCCGTCCGTTTCCGTCAGAAGTCGCGAAAGCGGCGCGGATCGGACGACCGATCGCAGTTCCTCGGACTTTGAGAAAGTGACGACACCGGTTATGCCGAGATAATAGCCCTTATCGAGAAATTTTTCGGCCCAGGCGCGGTTCCCGGAAAAACAGTGGACGACTCCCCCGCATTCGGAAGCCCGCTCCTCTTCCAGAATACCGAAGAGGTCCTCCTCCGCTTCGCGGCAATGAAGAATGAGGGGAAGCTCCCATTCGCGGGCCAGGCGGATCTGGCGGCGAAAAACATCTTGCTGAATTTCGGGAGGACTGAAATTGTAATGGTAGTCCAGCCCGATTTCTCCGACGGCCACGGGCTTTGGCCGAGAGGAAAGAAGTTTATTCAATGCGGAAAGACTCTCAGAATCAAATTTCATGGCTTCGTGCGGATGGAAGCCCACCGCGGGAAAAAGACGGGGCCCGCCTGAGTCCGCTTTTGAAGCTGAAATTTCAGCCGCCTTCAGGCTGGATGGAAGATCGCAGCCCGGAATGATGACAGAGGTCACCTTAGCTTCCCATGCTTCCCGAAGCACCTGGGCCAGATCTCCCTGGTAACACTCCTCCGTCAGGTGGATATGGGTATCAATAAACATGGCTGAAAATTCCGTTTATAAAAGGGAAAACCCTTTTCATAGAATGTGAATCTTTCCTTGACTCTCTTCCTTTCTTCCTGTATTATTCAAATACATGATCGCTATAATGCTAAAGGCTCTCCGCTCAAACAAGCAATTTATCCGCCTCTCGGTGGCGCTCGTGATTGCGGCCATTCTTATTTTGTCGATGGACCCGGGCTGCCTCTTCGGCCTCTGTGGCTCCACCGGAGATTGTCCCGAAAAATGCCACCTTGAGGCGCCGGATGTTTCGGCCGGGAACGGACTTTCAGGAAATTCCCCGGACCCGGAAGTTTTGGGTTCCACCATCCCGGTGACGCCTTCTCCGCGTGAGTGGGCCTCGCCCCTCCACCTTTTTAAGGAACATCAAAATCTCCGTTTGTGCCATTTTGCTCTGGAGCTTCTCAGGGGTCCTCCCTCCCGCTGAAACCCCGACAGTTGTCCGCCCTATTCAGCCAAGGAGGCCCTTATGCGTTTGTTTTTCATTACTATTGTTTTATTATTTTCCTTGTTAATTTCTACCTGTTATGCCGAAGAGAGCGCCCCGGCCCTAAGCTTACGGGAAGTCATCCTTCAGGCAGTGGAGAAAAATCCGCAACTTAAGACCCTGGAGCATCAATACAGAGCTTCCCTGGATCAATACAGGAGCTCCGGCTGTCTCCCCAATCCGGAGCTCATTTTATCCGGGGGGACGGGCGATATCCTGGAGGACGCCAATTCCCTCACTCAGCAGTTTCCCATCTTTGGAAAAACGGCGGCACAAAAGCACGTGGCCAGGGAGGAGATGAATCTGGCGAAGCTCGCCTGGGACGCCGGGCGCCAGGAAATGCTCGCCTCTGTTTCCGCCGCTTGCTTTGACCTTGAGAAATTCCAGAAATTCTTTTCCGTCGCCGGGGATAGCCTTAAGAACGCACAGGAGGTACTGAGGGTCGCCAGGAAGCGATGCGGGGTGGGAGACATCCCCGCCGTGGAACTCCGCAAAGCGGAGGTTGACGAAGCGAGGGCCAGACAGGATCTTAAGAAATCCGAGGGCGACCTGTTTACGGCCCGGGCCCGCCTCAATCTTCTTCTGAGCCGGACGGCGGACTCTCCTCTGGTGCTCCAGGATCTTCCCGCTCCGCCGGATGAAATCACTCTTCCTGATCTCGACAGTCTAAAACGGATGGCTCAGGAGAACCGCCCTGAACTGAAAGCCGCCGGGGTCGAGATCTCAAGGGACGAAAGCCGGATCGGCCTTGTAAAAAGCGAATCCTCCCCGGTTATGATGATCGAAGCCTACTTTTCGAAGTTTGAGCCGAATGCGGCGGATGCAAAAAAGGGAGCCCTTCTGTCCATTGGTTTTCCTCTTCTGGATCTGGGAACCCAAAGAAGCGCGGTCCGTTCAGGGCGGGAGAGCGTCCTGGCCGCGAAGGGCAGGTATGAGGCGACCCGCCAGCAAGTCTTGTTCGAGGTGGAGACCCTCTATCAGGAGGTACTGCGGGATCACGACCGCCTGAAAATCTTCGGCGCCGAGATCCTTTCAGGCGCCGAAAAGACGATCCGGACATCCCAGAGGGCCTACGCCGCGGGGATGAGCACCTATCTGGACGTGCTGGAGGCCCGGCGCACCTTCCGGGATGTACAAAAAGAGTATTTCGAAGCACTTGCCGAGTTTCGCGCGGCCGAAGCGTACCTGGAACGCGCCGTGGGGGTCAGTCTATTCCAGGGGAAGGACAGGATTCCATGAAAGCCAAATTTACATCTATATTGCTCGCCGCCGCCCTGGCGCTTCTTTTTCAGGGTGCGCTCACGGGATGCAGTTCGCCTGACGGCCGGGGTTCAACCGGCCCCGCCAGGCCTTCAGGGGAAAACAGGGAGGAAGCCGTGACCCTTTCCGAGACAAGCCTAAAGCTCGCGAAGATTAAGGTGGAAGCGGCGGAGTATTCCGCCATGGAAGACTCCTTTGATATCACCGGCGAACTAAGACCCCCGCCGGAAGGCATGGCCGTCGTCACTTCCAGAGTCCAGGGGAAAGTTCTGCACCTGCTGGTTCAGGAAGGACGGGAAGTTAAGGCTGGGGAAGGACTCGTCCTGGTGGACAGCATGGAGCTGGCCCGGGTCGATGCCGAATATCACGCCGCCGAGTCCGCTTTTAAAGCGGCCCGGAGCAACCTGGACAGAGTGCGGGATATGGCGAAGATGGGACAATTCAGCCGGCTCTCCCTGGAATCACAGAAGGATGCCCTGGCCGAATCCCGGTCGGACCTGGAGCAGGCAAAGGCCGCCCTGGAACTGGCTGAGAAAAACTATCAGCGGACGAAGGAGCTCAACGCCGATGGGATTGCGGCGGGTAAGGAGCTGGATGCCGCCCGGGCCGAATTGCGAAAGGCGACGGCGGCGGAGCAGGCGGCCCGGACACTTCAGGGAAACGCCGCTGCCCGCCTGAGTAGAGAAGAAGATATGTACCGCAAGGGACACCGATCCCTCCAGGAGGTACAGCAGGCGGAGAAAGAGTACCGCCGGGCCCTGACGGATTTCGAGTCCGCCGGAAAGGCCATGGAAATTATGGGCGTCAGCGAGGTCAACCACGGCCGCAACTTCACCGTAAAGGCGCCTATCAGCGGAGTCGTCACCTCCGTCGCGGTCACCCAGGGCCAGGCGGTGGAATCCACCACGGAGCTTTTGAAAATCATGGATGTCAAAAACCTCTGGCTGACTGCAAACATCTATGAGAAAGACCTGCCGAGAGTCCATGCGGGACAGGACGCCGTATTTTCCGTGAAGGCCTATCCCGGGGAAAACTTCCACGGGAAACTTCTGGACATAAGCCCGGAGGTTGAGGAATCCACCCGCACCGTTAAGGCGCGCATCGTAGTTAAAAACCCCGGGATGCGCCTCAAGTCTTCCATGTTCGTCGAAGGCCGCATCATTTTGGGAAAAGGTCCCCGGGCAATTTTCGTTCCAAGGGAAGCCGTGCAGCGACTGGGAGAAAAGGACGTCGTCTACGTCCGGAAGGCCCAGGAGCGGTTCGTTCCGCGCCAGGTCCGGCTGGGTAGAGTCAGGGATGGAATGCAGGAAATACCGGACGGCCTCTCCCCGGGTGATATGGTGGTGACGAAGGGTTCCTTCTTCCTTAAGGCGGAGCAGCTCAAGGGGAGCATGGAAACGGAATAATAACTTCGACGCGATTTAATTGAGAGGAAAAAAATGCTGGAAAGAATCGTCTCTTTTTTCCTGATTAACCGCCTCTGGGCGATCATCATTCTTTTGGCGATTGTACTGGGAGGAGCCTTCTGCCTCTCCACGCTTCCCATAGACGCCCTGCCGGATCTCACCAACATCCAGGTTGAGGTGGTCGGCGCCGCCCCCGGCCTCTCTCCCCTGGAGATGGAGCGCTCCGTCGCCTACCCCATCGAGAGAGCCATGCAGGGCCTTCCCGGACTGGTTCAATTGCGATCTCTTTCCAAGCTGGGAATTTCCGTAGTGACGATCGTTTTTGAAGACCGGACGGACGTCTATTTCGCGCGGCAGCTGGTGATGGAGCGCCTGCTTTCCGTCCGGGAGGAATTGCCCGACGCCGTTGAAACCTCGCTGGGGCCCGTGGCCACGGCCATGGGGGAAATTTATCAGTACACCCTGGAAGGCGACGAACCGCGGGAACCCGAGGCCCTGCGTGAGTATCTGACGGAGCTCCGCACTCTTCAGGAATGGACCGTGGCCCCCATGCTGAAGAGCGTTCATGGGGTCAACGAAGTAAATTCCTTCGGCGGATACCTCCGGCAATACCAGGTTCTGGTGGAGCCGAACAAGCTCCTTAAATTCGATCTGACTCTGGACGAGGTTTTCGAAAGTATCCGGAACAGCAACCGGAACGTCGGAGGCGGATTCCTGGAGGAGGATTCAAACCAGTATATCGTGCGGGGTCTGGGTCTTTTGAGTTCCACTGAGAGTATCGAAAGCATCGTTCTTAAGAGCCGGGAGGGAACTCCGGTGCTCCTTCGGGACGTGGCCGATGTCAGAGCCGGGCAGGCGGTCCGCCAGGGGGCCGCCATAAAAGACGGAAAAAATGAGACCGTGGGCGGCATCGTCCTGATGCTGCGGGGCGCGAACAGCCGCCAGGTCGTGGAGGCCGTCAAGCGGCGCGTGGCGGAGATCAATTCGAGCGGGGTCCTGCCTGAGGGCATCAGGCTCCGGCCCTATTACGACCGCTCCGATATCGTGAAGAAGGCCGTACAGACCCTGGTTAAGGCCCTGCTTGAAGGGGGGCTCTTAGTCTTCCTGGTTCTACTTTTCTTCCTCGGCAATCTCAGGGGTGCGTTCGTGGTCATCCTGACCCTTCCCCTGGCGGCGCTCACTGTTTTTTTCGTCATGAAAGTCATGGGGCTTTCCGCCAATCTCATCTCCCTGGGAGGGCTGGCCATCTCCATCGGCATGATCGTGGATGCAGCGATAATCCAGGTTGAGAACGTGCAACGCCACCTGTCGGAGAAGGGAGCGCAGGGGGGGGTATCGGCGATCGTCCGGGCGGTGATGGAGGTCGGAAAGCCGAGTATCCTGGGGGAACTGATCATCGCTCTCACTTTCCTGCCTCTTCTCAGCCTGCAGGGGCTGGAGGGCAAGATGTTCCGCCCCCTGGCCCTGACCATCTTCATCGCGCTTCTTGCCGCCCTCTTCCTCTCCCTGGTGATCATCCCCCTTCTGTGCCAACGTTTCGTCCGTCCCGGCCGGAAAGATGAAGGCTTTGTCATGTCCCGGGCCAGGAGGCTGTACCTGCCGGCGCTGAGATGGGCCATGCGATCCCGCCTTTTAGTCGCGGGAGCGGTGCTGCTACTCCTCCTGGCCAGCCTCAGCCTGATCCCCTCCCTGGGGACGGAGTTCATGCCGGTCATGGACGAGGGCGCCTTCGACATGGATACGCAGCTTCCGCCCGGCGTCTCTCTACCCCAGTCGTTGGAGATAAGCCGGCAGGCAGGAGCGATTATGAAGGGCTTTCCGGAGCTTGTAACCGTCGTCTCCCGCACGGGATGGAGCGGAATGGCCATAGAGGCGCGCGGAGTGGAGGGCACCGGATTTGTCGGAATTCTGAAACCGAAGAGGGAATGGCACTCGGCCAAAAGCAGGGAAGAGCTGGTTGAAAAGATGCGGAAGGCCCTTTCCGCCCTTCCCGGCCTGGCCTTCAGCTTCAGCCAGCCCATTCAATGTCGGGTGGACGAGTTGGTTTCCGGGACCAGGGCGCAGGTCGTCATCAAGCTCTTCGGGGAGGACCTATCCGTCTTGAGGGAAAAAGGAGAGGCCATTGCCGGGGTACTGATGAAGGTCCGGGGAACCCGGGACCTGATGGTGGAGCAGGTCTCCGGGCAGCCCTATGTCAACGTCCGCCTGGACAGGCGGGAGCTGGCCCGCTGCGGGATGAAGGCGGAGGATGTGCTTTCCCTGGTAGAGACCGGGATCGGGGGAAAGGCGGCCGGCCGGATTTACCAGGGAGCCAAATTTTTCGATCTTCGGGTGCGCCTGTCCGAGGAACGACGCACTTCCGTCGGGACGCTTAAGAATCTCCTGGCGGACGTACCCGGGGAGAGCGGGGCCGGGAAGATCCGGGTCCCCCTGTCGCAGGTGGCACAGATTGCCGTGGAGGAGGGGCCGGCGAGTATCGGACGGGAAAACGGTGAGCGTCGCCTGCTCATCCAGTGCAATATCGAGGGACGGGACCTGGGCGGCTTTGTCGCGGCGGCCCGAAAGCTGATCCGGGAGAAGGTTCCCCTCCCGGCCGGTTATTACCTGACCTGGGGCGGACAATTCGAAAACCAGTCCCGGGCCATGGCGCGCCTGGCCCTGATCGTGCCGCTGACGATCCTCCTGGTGGCTTTTCTCCTTTTTGTCACTTTCAACTCATGGTCGCAGGCGGTTCTTGTTCTTCTTAATCTCCCGCTGGCCGTAATAGGGGGAATTCTGGCCCTCTTTCTCTCCCGCCTCTCCCTTTCCGTCCCCGCCTCCGTAGGTTTCATCGCTCTCTTCGGGGTGGCGGTACTGAACGGAGTCGTCCTGGTCAGCACTATCAACCAGTTGAGAGAAGAAGGAACTCCGCTTACGGAAGCGATTGAGCAGGGTTGCACCCGCCGCCTGCGTCCCATACTGATGACCGCCTCGGTGACCTGCTTGAGCCTCGTTCCCATGCTCTATGCCACGGGTCCCGGGTCGGAAATTCAAAAGCCGCTGGCGGTGGTGGTCATCGGAGGACTCTTTACTTCCACGCTCCTTAACCTTATCGTATTGCCGATGCTTTATGGTAAGTTTGAAGGAGAAAAGCGTGAGATGGGATTTTAGGAGGTTTATAAAATGAAAAAAATTGAAGCCATCGTGAGACCTTCTTTGCTCTCCAGAGTCGTTGATTCCCTGAGAGAAATACCGGAAATACCGGGAATCATCATCTATGAAATTAAGGGATTTGGAAAGGCAAGGGCACGAACCGCCAAAGATAAATTCACCGAAGAATTCATAGATTATATTCCCCGCATGAAACTGGAAGTGGTGATCAAAGACGAGCAGGTAGAAGAAGTTGTGGCTCTAATTCTCAAAAATGCTCACACCGGAAACACCGGAGACGGCAAAATATTTATTTTTCAGGCAGAAGACTGCGTTAAAATCCGGACTTTTGAAAAAGGAGAGGCAGCTATCTGAATGAAATTCATTCTGATCCCGTTGACAGAAATTCGTTCTTCCTTTATAATTGTTTTAGGCGAACCTAATTGTTTTACTTTGCCTATCTAAAGGAGGAAGTGCGGCATGCCAACGGAACGGGAAGAAGAGTATCTGGAAACCATCTGCAAACTCCAGCAGTTGAAAGAGACCATCGGCACCACCAGACTTTCGGAGGCACTAAAAATAAGCCCGGCCTCCGTCACCGAGATGGTGAAGAAGCTGGGCGAATCGGGAATGGTCGTCCGGACGGAAAACGAGGGCATCGGGCTGACCCCTCAGGGGAATAAAAAGGCTCTCAATATCATCCGAAAGCACCGCTTGTGCGAGCGCTTTTTTACGGACGTCCTGAAACTCCCCTGGGACGAAGTCCATGAGGAGGCCTGCCGCTTCGAACACGTACTCTCCGACCGGGTGGCCGACGCCCTGGAGGCCTTTCTCTCGCACCCGGAAACCTGCCCGCACGGCCATCCCATTCCATCAAAGCGGGGAAAAACAAAAAAGGATGACGCGGTCCCCCTGACCTCGCTCCATGCCTCCCAGAGGGGCGTCGTATCGAGAATCTCGGAGGAGTCCCATGAGTTCCTGGGATACCTGGCCGCGCTGGGACTCATGCCCCAGGTCGAGGTGCGGGTTGAACAGGTGGCGCCCTTCAAAGGTCCTCTTCTCGTCAAAATCGGCGGCGCCAGCTATGCGCTCGGAAGAGACGTCGCCGGGAAAATTTTCGTCCGCGGAGTGAAGGGTTGATGACTCCGTCCTGCCTGCCCGACATCGAGCAGATCAAAAGAAAAACGGCCTTCTCCATCGCCCTGGTTGGAAACCCCAACGTCGGCAAATCCACTATTTTCAACTGTCTCTCCGGCCTCGGAGTGATCACGGCCAATTACCCCGGCACCACGGTGGAAGTCAACATCGCCACCACCAGCTGGCACGGCGTCGAGATCGCCCTTTTGGATCTCCCGGGAATTTATGCCCTGGACAGCTTTTCCGAGGATCAGCAGACGGCGCGGCAGGTTCTGCTGGAGTGCCCTTCGGATGTCGTCCTCATTATACTGGATGCCTCCAATCTGCCGCGAAACCTCTATTTACTCTTGCAGCTCAGGGAATTCGAACTTCCCATCCTCGCCGCCCTTAACCTGGTGGACCAGGCTGAGGAAGAGGGTCTTACGGTTGATTGCGAAAGGCTGTCGAAACTGCTGGGAGTGCCGGTCATTCCGACCGTGGCCTGCCGGGGCGAAGGCATCGAGCCTCTCCTCAAAGAGGCTGCGGCCGTGGCGGCCGGAAAATGGCTGCCGTCTGCCCTCCCTCTTTATTCGATCGGTCCCATAGAACAGGAGATCGCCGCTCTTGCCCTGATAATCGAGAAAAACCTGAAGGGAAACTATTTCGGCTTAAGTTCAAGAGCGCTGGCCCATCTCATCCTGGAAAAGGACGGAGAATTCCTCGCCCTCCTGAATGAAAACGAGGGCGGAGCGGAAGTTCTGGCCGGGGCCCGCCTCTCATGGGAGCGTATTTCGAACTTCTACGGGGAAGACGTGGAGACCAGGATATCGAGAGAGCGGCACGGCCTGGCGGGAAGCATATCCTCACAGGTCACCTCCACCCGACCGAAGAGTAGACAGCCTTTCAAGTCCCTCTGGAGAGCGGCGACCGCCCCTTTTTCGGGGACGCTCATACTGGCCGCTCTTCTGGCCTTTATTTTTATTTTCCTGTTCTATGTGGGCAATTTTCTTTCAACGATTTTAAATCACATCTGGACGACCATATTTTCCCCCCTTATTACCAGCGCCATCTATTTTTACTTCAAAGGCAGCCTGGCCGGGGCCACCCTCAAGTGGGGGCTGGATGACGGCCTCATGGCGGCGGTCACGGTGGGAATCCCCTACGTGCTGACCTTTTATATCGTCATGGGTTTCCTTGAAGACAGCGGCTATCTCAACGCCCTGGCCTTTCTGACGGATCAGGTGCTGCACAAATTCGGGCTGCACGGGGGAGCCGCCATCCCCATCATGTCGTCCATCGGCTGTAACGTCCCGGCCATCATGGGTCTTTCGACGCTCAACACCCTCCGGGAGAAAGTGCTCGCCTCCATCCTGGTCGTCCTGACGCCATGCGGCGCCCGGACTGCGGTCATCATGGGCTCGGTGGGCCTGCTCATCGGCTGGCGCTGGGCATTGGGCATCTTTTTCATTTCGGCCGTGCTCATCGTCCTATCCGGACTTTTATTTAACAGATTGATTCCCGGTGTCTCCAGCGGTCTGGTGCTCGAGGTTTTTCCCCTGCGCCTTCCGACATTGAAACCGATGCTGGCCAAGACCTGGTTTCGCTTCAGAGATTTTATTCTGGTGGCCTTGCCCATCGTACTGGCGGGGAGCCTCCTTCTGGGTTTCCTTTATGAAACCGGCTGGATATGGAAACTCACCAGTCCCCTGGCCCCTGTTTTTGAAGGGTGGCTCGGCATTCCGGCCGTGGCGGGGCTGACTTTGATCTTTGCACTTCTCCGCAAGGAACTGGCCCTCCAACTACTGGTAACCTTTGCCGCCGCCCGATACGGCGCCGGGATTCACAGCCTGCAGGATTTCATGACCTCGCGCCAGATCTTTGTCTATGCGCTGGTGAATACCATATACCTTCCCTGCCTGGCGACCCTGGCCGTAATGGCCCACGTGCTGGGGTGGAAACGAGCCCTATGGATTTCAGCCTTCACCCTGGCTCTGGCTCTCCTGACCGGTACAGCGGCGAACTTTCTTTTGCAGGCGCTTGGAATGCGCTGATAGAATCCAGGATGCCCCGGCAAATTTCCCGGACAATCTGGAGCAGATCCGCTGGATCCCGTCCTAAAAAAAGCTTTCAGCAGCCAGTCATTCGTGATCGTTTAAGCGTTACCTGATTCGGGGCTGTCGGGGGTATCCCCCACGAAAGGGGAATTGGGGACGTTTCTATTTATATGTACCGGCACCTTATCCTGTTTTTCCGAGTTTGCCTTGACAAATACTTGCAGATCGGCTATATTGCAATTGCAATGCATTTTGGACGATTAAGAAAGAGCCATGTATATATCACGAACAATTGAAACATTCATAAAAAGAGCGAACAAACAGTTTCCTGTTCTGTTACTCACAGGGGCCAGGCAGGTCGGCAAGACGACGCTTTTAAAACATCTTTGTGAGCGCAGGAGAACCTATGTCACGCTCGACGACCCTATGGTTCTAAGCCTAGCCAGAGAAGATCCAGCGCTCTTTCTTCAGAGATTTCCTCCGCCGGTGCTTATAGACGAAATCCAATATGCGCCAAAACTTTTACCCTACATCAAAATGGAAGTGGACAAGGACTCCAGGCCGGGCCTCTTCTGGCTCACCGGCTCACAGCCGTTTCACTTGATGAAAGGGGTCTCAGAGTCGCTGGCCGGTCGGGTCGGAGTGATTCAGCTTTTGGGTCTTTCCAGGCGGGAGGCAATGGGGGGCGGGCGCACCTTACGACCCTTCCTGCCTTCTCCGGATGCCATACGCAGCCGTCTCAAGACGGGAGGAAAGCTTTCGTTGAAAGCTATTTACCGCATGATATGGCGTGGAAGCTTCCCCGCCATATCCCTGAATGAAGGAATGGACAGAAATTTATTCTACAGCTCTTACGTCCAGACTTACCTTCAGCGCGACGTACGAGACCTGGCCCGCGTCGGAGACGAAATGGCTTTCCTGCGCTTCCTGCGGGCGGCAGCGGCGAGAACCGGACAGCTTTTGAATCTGGCGGAACTGGCTCGGGATGCCGATGTTTCCTTTAACACGGCTAAGAACTGGCTCTCGATCCTGCAAGCCTCCGGGATTGTCTATCTACTGGAACCTTACCATGCAAATGTGACCAAACGCCTGGTCAAGGCGCCTAAACTCTACTTCCTGGATACCGGCCTGTGTTCTTACCTGACGGAATGGTCCAGTCCCGAGACACTCGAAGCGGGGGCCATGGCCGGTGCAATCCTGGAGACCGGAATTTTGGTCGAACTCCTGAAAAGCTACTGGCATAACGGACGCAGAGCTCCTTTTTATTACTACAGGGATAAGGACAAGAAGGAAATTGATCTTCTCATAGTCCAGGACGGGATCGTCTATCCTCTGGAGTTCAAAAAAACCGGATCTCCCGGAAAAGACGACCTTCGGCATTTCCTGGTATTGAAAAAACTGAACCTGCCCATCGGGCCGGGCGGAGTCATCTGCCTGACGGAACAGTCTCTGCCTCTAACCCCCTCCACTTTCTCCATCCCGGTAGCCGCTCTCTGAGACGCCTTGCGCTTGAAAAACGCTATGTCCCTTTTGTCCCTGTTCACGGTCAATTTTAGTGTGGCCTTAAGTACCGTTTGAAAATATTTTAATGGATGAATATTTCCGGGCCTGGAACTGCAGCAGGGGGCGGCACCGATGAAGCGGGCCGCGTATAATTGACCACGCTCACCCTGCCTCCCAAATAAACGTTTACTACCATAAATCCGAAATACTGGCCGCCGGGGGGATTCCAACCGGGAAGCAAAGCCGCACCGGCATTCCCCGACACGATCTGCCACACTCCGCCTCCGCCCTGGAGCTGCATCATATCCTGAACGTGAACATGGCTGCATAAGTAACCTCTCACCTTGGAACATGACTTCATGGCGTTTTCAAGGTCTGTTGCCAATGGATAGGTTGCATTATTAAGTATGGGAGTGATATCATCAGCCGGGGTACTCCAGGAAGGAGCTTCAACGGGGCGATGGCCCACCACAAAGATATGTGATACCAAAGGATTGGCCTGTGCCCGAATGAGCTCATCTTCTATCCAATGCAAAGGAATCCAGCCCACATATGGCTTGGAAGTTGCGGGGTCCACAATTGACGTAAGCGTATCCGTATTGACAACGATAAAACAGACACCATTTAAGGTAAAAGAATATGAAAATTTTCGTTCATCCATAACCAGGAAGTCCTGGGGATCTCCTGCGGGGGTCGGCCCCGAACCTGCATAGGTATCATAATGATATTGAGCAATCCAGTTCGTCCACCGCTGATAGATGTAAGGATTAGGATAAAAATATTGATGGGCTAGATCATAAGAATCACTCTCATGATTTCCCATAATGGGAATAAGCTTGAAAGTGTCCGCCCCCGGCATTGACGAATACGCAACCTGCAAGGCGTCGAGCTGGGTGGTAAGCGTCTGGCCCTGGTCATCGGCAAAATTCATGACCAGATCGCCCGTCAAAAAGCAAACGGTGGGTCGCGGGCTTAAACTCGCAATATCCATTACGGTTCTCGTCAACTGCGGGATATTTGCGGTCGAAGGGTCCTGTAATGCCACGTTTTGAGTATCACCCATAATTGCAAATCTAAGAACAGGCTGAGGAATGGAAGGCCCAGCTTTTGGCGAGGTGCATCCGGAAAGAAAAATGGCTGCAGCCGCAAGTATTACCAGCGAAAACCTTCTGAATATCATTTTTTCCTCCTGTAAAATTGAAAGTTGTATATAACAAGATGATTATAGCACGGAAGAGACTGGTCAAGCAAACCCGCTTTCGACTGAATCATCCCCGGTTTCGCACCGCGACGAAAGCCTAAAGCGGTTCATAGGGCCAAGCCTTTACCCTGGCCAGGACGGCGGCGAACTTTATTTTGCAGGCGCCTGGAATGAGCTGATGTAATCCAGGATGCCCCGGTTAATTCCCCGGGCGGCCGCCCTTCGAAAAGAAGGATTGGCCAGTTTTTTTTCCTCGGCGGGATTGGAAATAAAGACGACCTCGACCAGGATGGCCGGCATCAGGGTCTGCCTGGTTACATGAAACGAGCGCCAGGCCGCGGCAAAAGTCTCCTCACCGATAGCCGGGGCCAGGGCCTGGACCACGCAGGAGGCCAGGTCATGGCTGGCGGGATTTGAAAAATAGACATAGGTCCCTTTCGCCCGGCGGGCCTGCTGTACATCGGGAAGGGCGTTATTGTGAATGCTGACAAAAAGGCAGCCCGCATTTTTTTCCCCGACCTTAACCCTGGCGCCCAGCTCCTCGACGGCCGGGCACTCATGGGGCAGAAGCTCATCGTCCCCGCTCCTGGTCAGTACGACCTGAGCGCCGGCTCCCGCAAGAAGCATCGTCAGATCCGATGCGATATCTATATTGGCGTCTTTCTCCTTCATGCCAAGGACTCCGACCGCCCCGAAATCCTTTCCACCGTGGCCGGGGTCCAAAATCACGGTCAGGCCCGATAAGGGACGATCCTGGCTTGAGCTGAAAGCGGGCGGATGCTTGATGTCGAGGAAGAGAGTATTCTTCTCCCAGCAGGTATCAAATCCCCATTGTGGAGGGAAGTGGAAAAAAATCTCCGCCTCCGCCAGAAAATCTTCCTCCTGATTGAGCAGCACCTCGCTCACAAACGTATCCTTCTGATCGTAGAGAACCTCAAAAAGAGCGCAAGTAGCCCCGAAAAAGCGGACCTCAAGATATGGAGACGCCAACCTCTGCTTAATCTGAAACGCCCCTCTCTCGGAGAGCTCAAAAGAAACCCTGGTCTTGTCCGTGAAGGAGGCCACTTTAATCCTGTTTATTTTGGGCGAGGAGGGTCTTTCTCCCCCCGTCAGGCGGCGGAGTTCGTCGTTCTTTACCCACCCGGAGAGGCTTGGTGAAAGCTCGACTTTCGACCAGCCGGAGAGCGCCCCGGTTATCAAAAAGCGGATCCCGCGGTCCACATGGCAGATTCGATCGAACTCAATTCCCGGGCCCGTCCGCACTGGGACAGCGTCTTTGGAGATGGTTCCGACTCTAAGACGGGAGGCCATTGAGGGCTCACTCCCCTGAATGAGAAGAAAACAAAGTAAGTAAAAAAGGAAATAGCAGCATCTTTGAATAAGTTTACTCATAGTAATTATTTCTACAGGGGTTACTAAGAAATCCTCCAGGAGCGGGATAGCGGCGATGAGAAATAGAAAAAGAAAACTCCGCAGAAGGGCGATTCTCGTATTCATGCTTTTTCTGGCCTTTGCGGCCTTTGCGGCTGCCGCCTGGTTCGGCTGCCAAAACCGGCGTCTCCCCGGAGAGAAAATACAGAGTAAAGCGCTTTTCTCTCCTCCCGCTCAAACCATAGAGCCTCCCACTCCCGCGGAGGTTTCTCCCGAGTCTCCGCCGGCTCCTTCGGCGACGAATCAGGGTGTCGCTTTCATCCACATTCAGCCCACGCCGCCGGTGAAAAAAACTTCGGTGGCGGCCATCATCATCGACGACCTCGGGAACAACTGGGAAATGGATCGGCGCTTCGTCGAGTCCGATCTCCCCCTGACCCTGGCTGTCCTCCCACGCTGCGCCTTTTCCGAGAGGGTCGCGGAAGCTGCCGGGAAAGCCGGAAAACCGGTCATCCTCCACCTTCCTATGGAACCCCTCTCAGGAGGCAATCCCGGGCCCGGAAAAATCACCGCTTCCATGAACAGCCTGGAGGTGCAGTCAACCGTGGAAGACGATTTGAAAAGCGTGCCCGGAGTAGAGGGAATAAGCAACCACCAGGGTTCCAAAGCGACCGCTGTCGCCGCTGTCGCCGCGGCCGTTGTCGAAATCGCGGAGAAAAAGCATCTCTACATTATTGACAGCCTGACCTCCCCGGACAGCGTCTTTTCGAAGACGGCCCACCAAATGCAGGTGAAGACAACCTCCCGCCAGGTCTTTCTGGATAACAAGGATGACCCTGAATACATCAAAGGACAGCTCCGGGAACTCATCCGTCTGGCCACTGAAAAGGGAGAAGCCCTGGCCATCGGCCACGTCCGAAAAAACACGCTGAGGAGCATCGAGGAGATGCTCCCCGCCTTCGAGGCCGCAAAAGTAAGGCTGGTTTATGCCAGAGATCTTCTTGAATAGGAAGGGAACTGCTTCGTGACATTAAACTCAAGGGGTGAGGTCTTGTCTAATCGAGGAAAATTCACGTTTTTAACGGGGATTCTGTTTTTTTTCATTCTGTTTGCGGGATGGCCGGCTGCGGGAGCTCCCGACGCCGCTTCCCCTTGCCCGCCACCGGAAACCGAGGGTCCTCTTCCAATTAAAATCCTCATCGGGGGCGTCGAGCTTACCATCCCCTCGCTGACTCTAAAGCCTGATGGGGTAGTCCTGGTTCCGCTCACCGGGCCGGATGGAGAAAAAATCCTCAACATCCTGGGGGCCACCCTTTCCCCGGACTCCGAAAGAAAACAGTTCACCCTGTCTTTGAACGGGAAAACCGTGCTGTTGAGCATCGGGGAAGGCTCCGTCATGATCGGGGAGCGAAAAATCACCCTCATCGTCCCGCCACTCATGATCGAAGACCAGCTCTACGTGCCGTTATTAAGCCTCCCCATCCTGGTCGGCTACCGTCTCAATCTTGACGAGGAAAAAAAAATCTACTACATGGATCCCCTCATCACTTCCGTGGACCTTATAAGGGAAGGGCAGCAGTACCGCCTCAGGATCGCCTCGACATCCCCTTTTTCCTATAAAACTTTTCTTCTCAGAAATCCGGATCGCTACGTGGTGGATATTCCAAACTCCTTTATGGTTGCCAGAGAGCAGGAGATCCTCAATGAGGACGTCGGAAAAATCCGATTTGCCCAGTTCACCTTCAAGCCAAACGTCTCGCGGGTGGTGATCCCCCTCGACGTGGGACTGGATGTGGACATCCTCCCGAGAATACTGACCAATCAACTGATTCTGGCCTTGAACGTGCCCTCCCTGAAAACTCCGGGCCAGAATTTCGAATCCCAGATCATAAAAGGTCTCAGCATTGAAAAAGGCAAGGATTCAACGATCATCCGCCTGACCGCCTCCGGGCCGTTCCAATATGAATGGCACCGTCTCCGGGAACCCGACAACCGTTTCTATATCGATTTTCCCAAGATGGAACTTAAGACTCCTGAAAACACCTTCAAGGTGAATGAAGACTACCTCTCGGGAATTCAGGCGGCCCAGTTTCAACGGTCTCCCTACCCGGTTTCCCGCCTGGTCCTGCATTTGGAAAAACCGGCGGCCTGCTATTTAAAGACTTCCGAAGACATTCCCCACCAGTTAATCATCGAGGTTAAAAACGAGTTGATCGAAGAATCAAGGGCCTTCCGCACCGGAATGGGAGTGACATCCTTTCCAACGGTTGGAATGGTGGTCTGTCTGGATCCCGGGCATGGGGGTTCCGATCCCGGCGCCATCAATCAATCGCTTAAAATGCAGGAAAAGGACCTTAATCTTGATATTATACGCCGCTTGAGCCAGATTCTAACCCGGCAGGGCTACAATGTGGTTCTTACCAGGGAAGACGACCGGGATGTCTCCTACCCCGGCTCCAGCGCCGCGGAAGAACTGGGCGCCAGGGTCCGCGTGGCCAACGACATGAAGGCCGATGTCTTCCTCTCCATTCACTGCAACGCCTCCTGCAATCCTTCTATTAACGGCACGTCCAGCCACTGGTGCAAACCGGAGGACCGGCCTTTAGCGACGGATATACTCACCGCCATGGAAAACGCCGGCGCCCGCGGGAAGGGAGTCATCCGTAACAAGTTCTACGTACTGCGCCACACAAAAATGCCGGCGGTCCTGGTGGAAACGGCCTTCCTCAGTAATACCGCCGAAGCCAGGCTCCTTTCTTCGGCGGAATTCAGACAGAAAGTGGCCCAATCCATCGCCGAGGGGCTCAAAACTTACCAGGCGCGCTTCAGCGATTCCGCCACCGGCATTAAGTACAAGTAAAAGGAGCACAATCGGTAATGGATATTTTAAAGGCGCTGATTCTGGGAGTCGTCCAGGGGATAACCGAATTCATGCCCATCAGCAGTTCGGCCCATCTGGTCATCTTCCCTAAAATCCTTAACTGGCCTTACTGGGGAAAAGCTTTTGACGTGGCCCTTCATGCCGGAACCTTTCTGGCAATTATCCTTTACTACCGGAAGGAGGTTCTGGCGCTTATTAAAGCCTTCTTCGCAAGCCTGTTAGAAAGAAGGCTCGGCAGGGATCCCATGCGGCGCCTCTCCTGGCTTCTTCTTCTCTCCGCTGTGCCCGCCGCCATGGGCGGTGTTCTGCTGGACAAAGTGATCGAAGAAAATTGCAGTTCTGTGCCTCTCATCGCCCTTCTGCTTATCATCTTTGCCTTCATCCTGTGGCTGGCCGACCGAAAGAGCATAAAGTCAAATTCTCTCAACGACATCGGAATCCGGGAGGCTGTCTTTATCGGCCTGGCCCAGGTCCTGGCCCTTTTCCCGGGAGTATCCCGCTCGGGGGTGACCATGACGGCCGCTCTGGCTCTGGGTCTTAAGCGGGATGCCGCCG
>Ga0209749_1000914_pt1 | contig 31932 bp, 31 predicted proteins | sample EPASupsiteSAE347_FD_187267 | JGI IMG/M metagenome (GOLD analysis project Ga0209749, IMG submission 187267) | Bioremediated contaminated groundwater from EPA Superfund site, New Mexico - Sample SAE3-47 (SPAdes) (version 2) | ecosystem: Environmental > Aquatic > Deep subsurface > Groundwater >...
GCGAAGGGCGCAAGCCGTGGACCATCGACCGGATCTACCGGGTTTTTCCCCTCCTCGCCCGCCTGAAAACCCGCAAAGGCGGCAACCTCTCCGGGGGCGAACAGCAGATGCTCGCCATCGCCCGGGCGCTTGTGGGAAACCCCCTCATGCTCCTTCTGGATGAACCCTGCGAGGGCCTCGCGCCGGTGATCGTGGAAGAACTCGGCTCGGTCATCGTCGGCCTCAAGTCGGACATGCCCATCCTCCTCGCCGAGCAGAACGCCCGGTTCGCCCTTTCCGTCGCGGACCGCGGCTACGTGATCGACAAGGGCGTGATACGCTACGAAGGCGCGAAGGAGGATCTCCTCTGCAACACCGAGGTCCAGTCCCGGTATCTTTCCGTGTAGCCGTATGGAAACCGTGCGCAGGGTCTGCACCAGTCGCTCATGATCTCCGGAACACCCTGGGTTGATTGAGAGTCTTTTTGCCAGAGCGGAGAAAGCTGAGACCGCAGAGGCGAAGGAAACCAACGCTCCCGTCCGCCGACCGCCTGCATCCTGGACCATTCTTGAAAACTCTCTGAAGTACATAGAGAAAGGCGGCTCTGCGCGCGCCGTAAGCGAACATATATTTGTCTGCGCTTTCGAACCGCGCAACCGGCAAGGGGGTTGTGGCGCCGCCGACAACATGTGAACTCAAGGGATGCGACACTGGCTCTGCGCACGCCGGGCAGACCGGACAACCTGTTGCCCGGGCGCGAAGCGCAGGCGGTGTACAGCCCGGTGAATGACATACCCGCTGAAAAGTACCTCATGGGACCAATCATCGATGAGCGAATCAAGTGTTGGAGAACTGTGAAATAAACGTGTGGCAAGCTGTGTTGACTTTCGGGACACAAAATGGTGTAAAATGAGATGAATGCAGGGGTGGGCACGGTTTTATCGTGCCCACCACCCGGTTTTTCACACAACAATTGCTCTATGAAACGGCCCACCCTGCAACAAGGAAGAAGTGCAGATGGCGAATTATCGCCGTGCCTCATTATCCGGGGGAACATTCTTCTCTCTGCGCTTGGGTCTCATGAAATCCGGCTTCTCGAAACGAACAAGAGTTCTGTTCCATGTCAGGGAATGGATGAATGATTCAAAACGGCATCACAGGGAGTCAACCATCTGGCAGAGACGTTTTGGGGAGCATCTGATCCGAGATGAAGATGAGTACAGAGCATATATGGATTACATCCACTACAATCCGGTAAAGCACGGGTATGTCAGGAGAGTTATTGAGTGGACCTATTCCACGTTTCATCGATATGTGCAATTGGGCATTTTCCCTGAAAACTGGTGCGGAGGCTCAATTGGTGATGAACAAGGGCATCAATGGGGAGAATGAAAAGAGGTGGGCACGATTAAGCTGTGCCCACCCTACCTGGCTCCCGGGGTTCCATGGGACGAGAGGTTTGGGCAACTTGATGTGGCCCTTGGATTCCAGCTCCCGAAGAGCCTTAAGGCAGCTTCTCATCTGAGCACTACCCCGGGCATGGAAAAATCCATAGCGCTCACAGAGCCGTTCCGCGACCATTGTTCGGTTCATATGGCCATTCTCATCGAGCACCGACCGTATGTACTCGATTACTTCAGGCTGCGACAGAGTTCGTTTGATTTGGTTTTGAGTTTCCATGCCGACATGATACACGGCATGGGAGAGCTTGTTCAGTCACAACTTACGGGTAAAGGGCAGAGCTAGCCATGACTATTTCCCCCGTGGATATGACCCACGATCGCAAAGACCTATGGAGCAGGATACTGGCAACAACCGGCATCGTTGCAGTCTACGCTCTGAGCAACTTCTTTCTGCGCATCCACCTGCCCGGCGTATCCGATGTCGACCTGCGCCCGCAGATCGTACTCCTCTTCGTGGCCGGCTACCTTTACGGACCATGGTATGGCTTCGCGGCCGGTTTTGCTGGAAATTTCTGTACGGACCTCCTCTTGGGCCACGGCCTGAGATATCTGCCGAGCTGGACTATCGGCAATGGATTGATCGGCACCCTGATCTGCTTTTATCCCTACAGAACGCGCATCTGCCTCGAACGAATCGGACAGTTGGTCTGGCTGGTCCTGTCTCTGATTCTCGCTAACACCCTTTCGCTCACCTATGCCGCCGGAATGGAAACACTCTTGAACAGACATCTTCCGTCGGCCATCAATTTCCGATACTTCTACGTGCCGGCTTTGGTGTCGAATGTGTTGGCCACACTTATCCTGTTTCCCGTGATTCTGTTTGGCCTGGGGCGTCTGAAAGGGAACTTTCCCGTCAAACTGGCCCTGGCGAATTACTACCTCACCGTAGTCCTGCTGGTTATTTCCTGGGCGGCGTTCATTCCGACATACCGGGAGCTTCCAGCCCTCCTGAGTTCCCCCGGCATGGACACGACGCGCGGCGATGCTCTGGTGGATGCCTTCAGCCAATGGTCGCTCCTGCTGGTTGTCCTGCTAATCTTGAGCTTTGTCGTATCGAGCTGGATGTCGAAAGTCGTTGTCACCCCCCTCAAGCGGCTTGAAGAGACGGTGCTGGCCGTTCTGAGAGGAGAGTCCTCTTCAGCGGAGCGGCTCGCCCTCCTTGCCGGACGGGAAGACGAAGTCGGCATCTTGAGCTATACCGTCAGACTCCTGAGCCTCAACTTGTGGGAAACCCAAAGGCTGTTCCGGGACGAATTAAAAAGGAATCTGAGATTCATTGACGCCCATGATTCGGGAACGGATATCCTTGTCATCTCCCTCCTCTCTTTTTTCGGCAGAGAAGCAGTGGCAGGGCAACAGGACGATGCCTTTTTCGAAGTGAGCGGGGAACTGAGCAACCTGGAGGCTATATGCCTGGTTGTCTCGGCCGGGGGACTCAAAGAACTGGCTGCCGCCTATTCGGACGTCAAAATTGAAAAGAGCTTCGATGGACTGGATTTGAATATTACGGGGGCGTCCCTTTCGAGGGAACAACGCCAGGTGTTGGCCGTGGCCGTGGATGTGAACCTCCTGTTCTGGGGAAGGCTGAAGGTGATGGATCTTTCCGCTCCCCTGAACCGCGAACTGGCATTTCACTTGCTGGAAAGGATCAATGCCTTCCGAAGATGTTCCAAGAACTACGTGGGATATGTCACGGAATCCGACATCGTTGGAAAAATTCAGGAGCAGTGGGAGAATGCCGCCAGAGTCCGAAGCGAAAGGTTAGAGCCGATCATGAACAAGGCCATTGGGTTGCAGGTGATCAACGGTTACCAGGTCAAGAATCTGAGCGACCTTGCCTGTTTCGATCCCTACAGAACGATCGCCTACAGCCACAGCAACTTCAAGCACATCAAACAGCTGATCGCCCTCTTGATGGGAGAAGCCCTCCAGGCCAAGCTCCAGTTGGAGCCGAAGTGGTCTTCCTTCCGTTTCCTCAGTGAGTGGGACCAACCCGATAGTCTGCATCTGGAATCCATCGCCGATGGAACGAAGGTGGCGCATATGGACGAGTTCGACCTCGTCATGGAATTCGTGGCGCCGGAGCATAGAGATCGCTTCCGCCAAGTCATCGATGCCTTCGCCAAACGGGAGTTCATGGCCGAGCGCAAGATCCTGTATGAATCATGGTATCAGCCCCTGTTCAGATCGGATGTGCCGATCGAGGGATACAATCGCATCGCGGATATCCTGCTCCGAGATCGGGAACAGGTTGCCCATGTGTATGTTCGTCAGGAGGGGGCCGCGGCGAAGGTAGAATGGTTCAAGGGGGAATTACAGGAACTGGAGATCTCCATAGTCCCTATCTGGGTGAACGACGCCTTTTTCCGGTACCTGAACGGCGGTTGCGATTGAACTGGGATCATAGGGGCTGATGGAGGGAAAGTGGGAGCTTCAGGTTGTTCTCCTCCAGAAGCATCCAGTCAGAAAGATCTCCAGCGCCGTCGGCAAAAAAAGAAAACGAAAAAGAAAACGGGGTCACACCTACACTCTTGACACAATCTCGCAGAAAAGCGGGTAGAGTAGAGAGCAGGCATTGAGCCTGCCCTCCCTCATCAAACCGTGCATGCGGTTTTCCCGCACACGGCTTTCCGATGTTCTTCACCGTAGGGCATGCGCCGTCGTCCAGCCTGCTGTCGTCGGCACTTTGTACAAGCCGTAGTTTTACATAGAGAGACCCGGCAAAATCCTCACATTTCAAGGCGTGGTGGCCATGTAACCGGAAATCCAGGAGGGCAAAAAAAGGGGCAAAAAATCCGGGCGATTCTGGCGCTGTTTGGACGCCCCAGACTTGACCTTGGCATTGCCTGTTTCAAAAAAACCGGTTTCTTTGACTTCCTCGATCTTTCGGTCACCAAACAGAATTCCTCCCAATCCCATCTCTTCATAAAGGTATTCTTTGCCGTCCTCATCCTTCTTGATATATTTCCCGCCCATGCTGCCTCCTTTTTAATAAAAACAGCCTTGGTCCGGTATGGGAAACTAATTGGGGTTAGGTCTTGCATTATAAGAAAATAGAATAGGGCTGGACTTCGCCCGATGAATTGTAGGCGTGTGGAAATCCCCGCCCTGCTACCTCCCTGGTGGTTTCAGTCGTCGGGGAACCATCAGGGGCAACCTGAGTACACGGCCTCTCCCTCTTGCCGGAGCACATCATTGGCCCCCACGGCTCACTCAAGCCGGGGACCCGATGCGCATTTACCGTCAAGCAACTCTTGGTTGCACTTCCCGTCTAATCGCTTCTCCACTCGCAATCTGAGTCCGCCTGATATCATAGGCGGTCTGAAGGTTCATCCAAAAGTCCGGCGTCGTTCCAAGATATCGGGCCAGGCGCAAAGCCGTGTCGGCGGTGATCGAACGCCGTTCATTCAGGATGTCTGTGATTCTGTTGGGAGGCACGCCAAGGGCGCGGCCGAATGCGTTTGCGGAAAGCCCCAATTCATCGAGTTCTTGTTTCAAAATCTCACCTGGATGAATGGGACGCATGCCGTTTGGCATGGTGATCTCCTTCTTCAATGGTAGTCAACGATCTCTACATTGTGCGGGCCATCTTCATGCCACTCGAAACAGATCCGCCACTGCTGATTGATGCGGATGCTGTATTGGCCCTTCCTATGTCCCGAAAGGGCTTCGAAGCGATTGCTCGGAAGGAGCCTCAGGTCCTCAATTGCAGTAGCGCTATCCAGAATTTGCATTCGTCGTTCCGCTTGCTTCTGGAAGGTCTGAAATCTTCGTGCATTCCGGCCCTCGTACAGCGCCTCTGTGTCCTTATCGCGAAACGAGCGGATCATAGCCCTCACCTTGGAATATGTTACATAATATGTAATGCATACCAGAACGGGAGTCAAGCAGCGAAATGCCTCCGCATCCGCACTCTCAGTCAATTCTGCCGTGTGGAACCACCCGCCCGTTCCCTCCCCAATGGTTTCCACCATTGAGGACCCTTTGGGCAGTATACCGAGCATGCGGTTAAAATACCCCGAACAGTTTCCTCTTCGTTCTTCATTCACGGCGTGAAAGTTACCGTGACTCTCGCAGTGAATTCTTTTGAATCATGCAGAGCAGGAATATAGTATCAGGGCTGGTGGTTGCGGTCGCCTTTTCGCAGATGTGCGAGTTACCGGCTATTGCTATGCAATGGAGAAGCAGATGGAATTGAAACGAATCGTGCACCGTCAGATACCCCCGATCCCGTGGGCGGAGGGGGAGAAGATTCCCTGGGATGATCCGGAATTCAGCGAGAGGATGCTGAGAGAACACCTGTCGCAGGATCATGACATGGCAAGCCGGCGGCAGAACATGATAGACTTACATGTTTCGTGGATCAATGAGGTGTGCCTTCATGGACATGCATCTCGCATTCTCGATCTTGCGTGCGGGCCGGGTTTTTACCTGCAAAGACTTGCACGGCTTGGCCACAAGTGCCTCGGCATCGACTTTTCTCCGGCGTCTGTCCTGTACGCAACGTCTCAGGCCGCCTCGGCGGACTTGAGAATTGAGTACTGCCTTGGCGACATCCGGGTTGCGGACTTTGGGGAAGGGTTTGACCTCGTCATGCTGGTATTTGGCGAGTTCAACGTATTCACGAGAGACGATGCCCGGCAGTTGCTGCGCAGAATCCATGATGCCCTGATACCCGGGGGCCGTATTATTCTTGAACTTCAGACGTATGATGCCGTCAAGAAGGCCGGAGAGGGTGCGGCCTCCTGGCATACGGAGAACGCAGGGTTGTTCAGCCCGGCACCCCATATCTGCCTCGAGGAACATATCTGGCATGCCGATTTTCACACGGCAACAAGTCGCTACTTCATTATCGATGTCATGACCGGTGCCGTCGATCGCTATGCTTCGACAACTCAGGCCTATGCCGATGATGAGTTTGACCAACTCCTTGCAGCGGCCGGGTTCCATGAAATCCAAAGGTTCCCTTCATTGGCGGGAACCTTAGACCACCGACACGACGGGCTGTTTGTACTGAAGGCACAAAGGGCGTGAGCCTTTCCTTCATGCACAACAACTGCGAGTCCAAAAGATATCAACCGGCCTCGGCGGCCTCTGGCTTTCCTTTGTGTCCAACAAGCTGAGGGAGGCACAGTGTGGATTTTATGTCGGGAAACCTCCCCGTCGCCTCTGTCATCGAAGAGACCTACGGCGGAATCCCCGATCTTCCTGATCCACACCCTACCCGTTCCCTCCTACATGGTTTCAACCATAGAGGAGGCCTCCGAATGGCATCTCATCGACCGGGGTTGCATATCTCGAGTTTTTCCGCCTTGGCCGCTTTGAGCAATTCAAGATCGGAAGCAACGAAAACAACATTTTCTTTCGTTGTTTTCTTAAGCCACAATGCGGTCGACAGATGTATGCTGTCTGCCCCCTTCAAGGCATGCCTCGCAATCACTTCATCAATAAATTGAAACATCTCTTTGTGCATTTCGACAACGGCCAGGGACGCCCAATCGGCTTTAAATGCTTTTTTGATTCGCTCAAACCCGCAGGTTTCGATGTCTCCAGCTTTATGCCTGCGTGTTATTGCCGCCAGTATCTCAGGATAGGCCAGCCTTGAGACGACCGCAAACGATCCTTCTTTAAGCAAAGCATTGACCTTGTCGCTTCCCTCTTCCTCTATGTAGCGTTTAACCAGTGCGCTGCTGTCAAAGTAGATCATCTGCGATCCCCGATGATCGTCTCGGATACCGAACCTCCTTTTGCCTCCGCTCTTTCAACCGGTTCAAACGCAGGTTCATCCGACGTTCTTGGCAAGCTGAGAAAACCCTGTCCAGCCAGATAAGCCAAACGCTCCTCGGACCCAGCCTTTTCCTCTATCTGATCGAGATTGTGCATAACTGCCACTGGCGCTCCCCTGTCCGTGATGATGACGGCATGACCTCTTTTGGCCATCTCAAGGTAGTGGGTCAGTTTGTTTTTTAAATCCCGTATTCCCACTTGCATTGCACCACCTCCTGTAGCTATTGTAGCAACAAGATTCCAGAAGTCAAACTGTCCTTGGGGAGCAACCAGCACAATTTTCGTGCGTGGAATACCCCCCCCTGACCCCTCCCCGGTGGTTTCAACTATCAAGGACCCTTCGGGCAAATGGAAAAGTCCACAGAGCTCTCCTCCCCGAAAAGACGAAGTTCTGAGATGCGGAAGTTCTTCAAATCATATCTGGACTGGTGCGGTTGTCTCATTCAGAGAGATCATGGAGATGGAATATGCCGCCCATCGCTACATTGCCGGTGGACGGTCCGCCCGCGGTCGGGGAGAAGGGGGTGGCATTGCGCAACTCCTTTCAGCCGTGAAACATCATCCTGGTCGGGATCTTCGCCGTCCTCCACCCGATTCTCAACATCTGCAAATTCAAAGGTTACAGGCTCTCGGCCTCAAATCAATCATCTATACCGGGCAAGCCGGGGCCGGAGGAACGCGGTGCGATGTGGGCGCGGAAGATATCCCATACCGCCAACCCGGGTGTGGAATGTAAAGTTGACATGTTTCGGACTATGAGATAAATAAATAATTGTCAATCCATAATTGTTCTCAGCAGAATGCTCTGTAGCACCACACTACCTGGCTGTTCTTGTTTCACAAAACGATCTTTGGACCTTTGCATGAGGAGGTCTCACAATGCGCACGTCCCGAGCCATCCAGGATGCCTCCTGGAATACGCGATCGTGAGGGCCTCTGCCATAGAATCCACCGGCGCAATGCCTGCGCGTCCTCATGTCGGGACAAGGAAAGAGTTTTCAATGCGAGATCCGGTTGCACCGGGGAAACACCTGTAGATGCATGGAGGCACCTTCGGGAGTGGGTGGTTCGGCTCATATCGAGCACTTCTCACGCATGCCGGGGCGTGAACCGGCTGAAGGGCCGATGGACGGGAACCGGCAGCGGGGGGGGGGAACGTGGAGTCTGCCCGATAGCCGGACTTTGGATATTGCCGGCGAATCTGGGCAGATTCAGATCTTATCAAAGGAGGGATCTTATGAAAACGGGCATCAGATTCATCTTCTTGATGGTTTTGGTGGGTGTCTTCTCGTGCATTCCCGCCTGGGCACAGGAGAAAGCACCGGAAGCGAAACAAGAAGAGGCGGCCAGTATGGATCCAGGGCAAATGGCCGACTTTTCGAAGGAAGTTGCCATGATGAGTCAGATGATCTCCTTCGCTGAAGCCAATAAGGACTCACTGGTGATGCTGAGTGCAGTAAGGATACTGGATTCCCTGCCCTTCGAGGGGGTGGCGAAGCCCGGTACTGACGAAAAAAGCAAAGCCTTTTACAACCGAAACGAACTGTTGAATCAGGCGAAAGAGTACGCTTCAGGAGACAAAGAGGTGCTCGCCGTCATCGCCAAAGTCCAGGAAGTCCCTGAAACGACCGCGGTCAGAGGCCCCGGGCCTCCTCGTCACCATGGAGGATTCCACGGCGGCTTTAACGGAGGGTACCACGGTGGTTACCATGGCGGCGGCTACTGGCATCCTCGGCGGGAACGTTGCGTTTGGTTTGAAAGATGCGGACGTTGGGGCTGTGAATGGATCTGCCGTCGACCTTTCTAGGTTGATATTGTTGCGGACGGGATTTGCTTCTGGATTCAGATGATGATCCGGGGCGGCATTCGTTCCGCCCCGATTACCGCTGTTTGGATCGTCCCCGGTCAAGGATTGGTCTCGCACGGGCAACTGGATCGAGCGAGGATGATCCTTTGTTGTCTCACTCTTCCTTTCGTGCCGGCCCATCCTTCACTCCCTGCCTTTGCGTCCGCGGAAGATGGGCTGGACAAGTCAAACGCCATCCCAGCCGGCGAAGTCTTCCTGTTCACTCGATATCCCGTCCATCATGTTGCGGTCGATGTAAGGAATGGTTTTCTTCCGCGTTCGAACCGGACGGGCGAGACAGGTCCACGACATGAATACAATTGATATTTGTTATCGTGAATGTGAGAATATCCATAATGAAGCATAAGGTTGTCACCTTATTTATTCTTGTAGCATGCGTTCTTTTCGAGTATGCAGCAACCGTTTCTGTGTCCTCTGGTGATGCTTCTGATGCAGACGCGCTGATGAATGAAGCCGGTAAACTCCTGAACGAAGAAAAATCAGACGAGGCTCAAGCAAAGGCTTCCAAGGCTCTTGAGATCAGAAAGAGCCTTCTGGATAAGGATCATCCGGACATAGCCGGCAGTTACCACCTTATGTCCAGGATTTGCTTATCAAAGGGTGAATACTCCCTTGCCGAATCTTACTGCAAGAGAGCCTGGGGAATCCGCGAGAAGGCATTCGGAAGAGATCACCCGGAAGTCGCGGAAAGTCTGATCCTCCTTGGGAGAATATCCTTCTTCACCGCCCGGTATGCGGAAGCCGAAGAGTTCCTGAAAAATGCGTTGGATATCCGTTCCAAAGTGAGTGGCGTGGACCATGAGTCTACGGCGCCGCTTTTTGCGCTGCTGGGAAGACTCGCTCTGGTTCGTGGCAACTATCCCGAAGCGGATCAATACATCAGGAAGGCTCTTGAGGTCAGAGAAAAGAATCTTGATGTCGATCATCCCGACATCGTTCAAAGCCTCGGTCTTCTGGCGGCGCTCCATGTCAAGACCGGCAACTATGCCGAAGCAGAATCACTATGCAGAAGGGTGATCGGGATCCGCGAGAAGACACTTGGAAAAGACCATCCATCACTTGCAATGAGTCTGTATGATATGGCCGAGGTTCTTGAGACCATGGGGAGAACCTCCGAGGCTGAATCCTTGTTTCTCCGGTCGCTTGAATTGAGGGAAAAAAGGTTGGGGAAACGCCATGCGGCAATCGTCAGGTCGCTCATCGCCCTGGCTGGACTCTACAAGAACCTGTCCCAGTATGACAAATCGGAATCTTTCTGCAAACGAGCCGATGGGATTTTGCATGAGAGGGGGTACACCGAGCACCCGTTCGTGGCTGCAATCCTTCAAATCCGGGCAGAGACGGCGTTCGATCGCGGAGACTATTCCAAAGCCGAGCAATTCGGAAAGCGAGCGCTGCATATCAGGGAAAAGAAGCTCGGCGTGAATCATCCGGATACCGCCGAGAGCATGATGTTGCTTGGCCGTATCGCCAGTGCAAGAGGCAACACAGAGGATGCGAAAAAGCTCTGCTTGCAGGTCCTCGAGACACGTCGGAACAGGCTGGGGAGGGAGCACCTCGATGTTGCGGAGAGTCTCGACGCCCTGGGATCGGTTCTGCTTTCACAGGGGAGATACCAGGAAGCGGAGGACTCCTACAAAGAGGCGCTCAGTATCAGGGAAAGGAGCCTGCCAGCCGATCACAAGGACATCGGGAAGAACATCGGCCTGCTTGCCCACCTGTATTTCGTCCTGGGAAGATATGATGATGCGGAGCCTTTGCTCAGGCAATCGATGCAGATCATTGAAGCGGCACTGGGTACGGGTAATCCGGAGTATGCCAAAAGCCTGGGCAGCATTGCCGAGTTCTATGAAGCCACAGGGGATTTCGCAGAAGCGGAGCGGCACCAGAAGAGGGCACTGGAGATCAGACGAGCACAACTCGGCAAAGATCATCCGTACGTTGCAGCGTCGCTCCGGTCACTCGCCTCGCTATACATGGAGATGGCACGGTACGGGGACGCCGAGCGCATGGTTTCCGAAGCACTCGATATTTCCCGGAAGAAATTCGGTGGAACCCATCCGGACGTAGCCGAAGGCATGCATATTCTCTCCGAGATCCAGAATGCCCGTGGAGAATACGAAAGGGCGGAGCAACTCGCCAGGGATGCGCTTGGCATACGGGAGGCCAGGAACGGCAAGGGGCACTCTCTTGTAGCCGAGAGCAAACAACTCCTCGGAAGTATATTCCGGGCAATGGGACGATATGCTGAAGCGGAATCCCTGTACAGAGAAGCCCTGAAGATCCGTCAGGCTTCTTTGGGCGAAAATCACCCTCTGACTGCTCAAAGCCTTTCTTCTCTCGGCTCTTTGTTCCTTGCAAGGGGGAGGTACGCCGATGCGGAAGAATACCTGAAAAAAGGGCTCGAGATCCGCCAGAAAGTGCTCGTCCATGAGCATCAGGATACGGCGGCAAGCTTGAGCATGCTCGCCCGCCTGTACAAAGTGCTGGGGCGATTCGCCGATGCGGAGAAGCTTCTCAGCCAATCCATGGCGATGCGCGAGAACCTGCTGGGAACCGATCACCCGCGGTATGCCGGAAACATCAGTGCGATGGCGGAGCTTTACGAAGAGATGGGGAAATACCGCGATGCGGAAGCATTGTACGCCAGGGCGGTTGACATCAGCCGGAAGTCCAGAGGGGAAGAACACCCATTCACAGCTCGTGTCATGACGGCTCTTGCCCATCTGTTCCAGAAGATGGGCAGATATGAAGAGGCGGAAAGGCTTGCCGGGAATGCTCTGAGGATCAATCAGGAGAAGTTGGGGAAAGAGCATCTCCAGACCGCGAAAAGCATGCAGGTGTTGGCTGAAACGTTCATCGCAAAAGGTTTGTACGCTGAGGCTGAACCTCTCTCCATGCAGGCGCTGGGAATCCGCGAAAAGATCCTGGGCAAGGATCACCCGACGGCCGCCGATAGTCGAATCGCTCTTGGATCCTTGTACAGGAACAGCGGCAGATATCGAGATGCCGAACACCAGTATGAAACATCACTTCATATTCAGGAAAAAGCACTGGGGAAGGACAATCTCGAGGTTGCCAGGACCCTGAATCTGCTCGGAGCCCTGTGTCAGGAAAAAAGGGATATGAAGGAGGCCGGGACATATTATCAACTGGCCATGGAAATACGCGAGAAGGCCTTTGGTAAGTACCATCCCGATATTGCCGAGAGTCTCGACAGACTTGCAGACCTTCTCACGATCACGGGGAAATACCAGGAAGCCGAGCAACGCTACAGGACTGCCCTCGAAATACGGGAAAAGATATATGACGAAGGCTCTCCTTTTGTGGCGGAAAGCATGCACAATCTGGGAGCCCTGTACAGGGCAGCCGGTCAATACGATTCATCCGGGCACTTTCTGAAAAAAGCCTACGCCACGCGACTGAGCGTTCTCGGGGAACACCACCCCAAGGTGGCATCATCGGCAAAGGAACTGGCCGTTCTCTATGCTCTGGAGGGCAAGCCCAGGGAAAGTCATCGTTTTTTCGAACAACACAGTCGGATTGAAACCATCAAACGTGACAACGTATTTCTCCTTTTGTCCGAGAGGGAGAAACTGAACTACATGAAAGAGACGGAACGATCCATGCATGAATTTCTGAGCCATTCGGTTTCGAGCATGGCCGCGGACGAACATGCCCTTGCCGGAACCTTGAATGCATGGCTCCAGTGGAAGGGCGCCGTCATGGAAGCACAGGGCAGGCATATTGAGGCTGTTATAGCCTCCGGCAACGCTGAGATGAATGCTCTTTTCGAGGAATTGACGAAGGTGCGCAGGGAGATCGCCAAGCTCCAGACAACATGGCGGCCCGACACCTCCTTCGAAGCCACCGGGAAGATACTCGCCGGATATGAAGAGCACCAGGAAGCCATCGAATCGAAACTCTCTGCCTTGAGCAGGGCATTTTCCGTCAACAAACGATCAGGCAAAGCGGACACGGAGAAGATTGTCCGGATTCTTCCAGACAATTCGGTCTACCTCGATTTTGCGAGAATCGCCTTTTATGATTTCGCGAAAAAGGCCTGGGAGAACCCCCGTTACCTCGTCTTTGTTCTCAGGCCGAAAGCGAAACCGGCCCTTGTCCTGATCGACCTTGGCCCATCGGAGACCGTGGACGGCTCCATCCAAGATTACCTGCAGGCGATGAGTGCCGCAAGGGCCGGGTACGTGCCCAGCCAGAGGGGACTCGACAAGGCATCGGGAGAGATTCAACATCTCCTGCTGCACCCCCTCGAAACATACCTGGCGGGCATGCAGCATCTCTTCATCAGTCCGGACGGCGATCTCAACCTCATCCCTTTCGAGATACTCCTGGATGAACAGGGATCGTATCTCATTGAAAACCATCAGATCAGCTACATCTCAGCCGGCAGGGATATCGTTCGATTCGAAGACGCAGAGGCGCGGCATGAAGGAGGTATGGCCCTTATTCTTGCCGATCCGGATTATGATCTCGGACTCAACGAGGAGGAGAAGAAGGAGAACCGGACCATGAGTGAGTCCGGAACGGCGTCTTCTCCAAAATCGTATGAGCTCAGGTACTTTTCCCGGCTTCCGGATACACGCCAGGAAGCGAACACCATCCAGCAAATACTGACCGAGCGCATGAAACTTGCCGTGAAGAACTATCAATACGAAGAAGCCGTTGAAGGCATTCTGCAGGCGACCGAATCGCCAAGCATCATGCACCTGGCCACTCATGGCTATTTCGTCGGAAAAGACAAGTTCGAACGGGATTCCAATCCCTCGGAACCCAATCTTGTGCTGTTCAAAGAGAACCCGATGCTCCGCTCGGGGCTCGCCCTTGCGGGCATCAACCTGTCTTTGAGGGAGGGCAAGGACGAAGGCATCCTGAATGCAGCGAAGGTCATGGGGCTCCGGCTGACGGGGACGGACCTCGTGGTGCTGTCGGCGTGTGAGACCGGTGTCGGGGACGTGCAGAGTGGAGAGGGGGTTTTCGGACTGAAGCGGGCATTCATACTTTCGGGCGCCAAAGCGGTTGTCCTGAGCTTGTGGAGCGTTCCGACCAGAGAGACGATGGATCTGATGACCCGGTTCTACAGCCTGATGGCCGACGGACAGTCAAAGGCGGAGGCGCTGAGGCAGGCCAGGCTGGAGATGAAGAAGCAGAAACCGAATCCTTTCTATTGGGGCGCTTTTGTCCTCGTAGGGAACCCGTACTGAAGGACGACAAAGGTTCTTCTGCAGACCGGATGGCTCGAAGTCCCGATCTCGGCACCGCCTTCACCGGGCAGCCCAAAACGGGATGATCACCCGAGGGGACTGGGCTTGAAAAATCCCTCTGGTCCGGCCACCTGAGGTGCGGAATGTACGACTGAACCTCTGCAAAATCCGGCAAGTCCGACGGGCTGGGTCTCGGGAGGGTGTCGGGTGTGGCGGAAAATGGCGGTTGCAGGATCATCAAAGGGGAAGGGCGGAGATATCTCAAAAAGGGGTATCCCGGATGCCTGCGGTAATCGAGTACTCGGCCATTTCATCTATTTGTCGGCAAACACGAGGCAGGTGTTCCGAAGCTTCTTCTTGCCCTCGGCGATGATCTCTTCTTCTGTCCGGGTGTCTTTCAGTTTGGGCTGGTAACCCATGGACAGCCCGAGGAAGATCATAGAGGTAAGCCGGACGGCGTCGGTCAGCAACTCCATGAGATGGGCGCAGCCCTTGGGGCCTCCGAGCCGGGAACGCATCTCTTTGATGATTCCGCGGTCGACGATCAAGCCTTCCAACTGGGACAGGCCCTCGAGTGCAGAGGAACAACGGGTGAAGGGCGCCTTGCTCATTGATGCCGTGACCGCCTCGATCGTGCGCGTCGAGATCCGCACCGCGAGATCCAGGTGGACCGAGTGCTCAAGATCCAGCAGGGAGCTGCTGACCTGCAGATGGTCGTCGTCGATCTTTTTTACGTTCGAATGGATGCTTCGTTGAAAAATATCCATGGCTTCCTGAAACGAGGGCGGAACAATGGCCCGGACAGGTCCCTATGACTCGATCACGGGCATCCTTGCAGCGACAGGAGACGTGAGAGTTGAAGCGGATTGGATCGGCCAATCGCCGGCCGGAAACGTTCCCTCGTGAATCGTTCCGGACTCCTCGCCTTTGGGAACGAACTCTCCGCAGGTATTCTTCCTGGCGAGTGGGGGCACGCTCCCCGCAGATGCAAACCGGCGTTTCTCCAGGCGCGCCAATCCTCCAGCCAATCCTCCAAAATCGTCAAGACAACGTAGCCTTAATAAAGGAAAGTCCTCCATGCGTCAACGTGATAAAAAACCGCTTTCTGAGAATTTGCCGAAACCACGCGCCGAGCATGCGATCGAGAACATTTCGGGTGCTGATTTCTTGGCAAACGATGAGAAAATCGTTGCGGGGTCTCATGTATCGCGGGTATTTTACGTATCTGCCTGTTATCTCACTGGATCGAATTCTTTTGTCCATTCTATGCCATTCTATGCAATCCGTATATCTAGACGGAGTCTCTTTGTGATAGAATAATTAGTATCCCTCGCAGGACAACGCCGGAGAGCGAGCCGGGCGTCGAGGCGGGGGAACTCCGAGGCCACCAGGATAATTGGAGGTTTTCAGGAACATGCATGACTTCCATCACATCGTCGCCGTCATCGCGCTCACCATGGGCGTCGCCTGGGCCAGCGGGATCAATCTCTACGCAGCAATGCTCACGCTGGGCCTGCTTGGGGCAACCGGCAACATCATACTTCCCCCCGACCTGCAAATCCTCACCCATCCCGCCGTGATCGTCGCGGCCGGGTTCATGTACTTCGTGGAATTCGTCACCGACAAGATACCGGGGGTCGATTCCGGCTGGGACGCACTGCACACCTTCATTCGGATCCCCGCCGGAGCCTTGCTGGCGGCGGGCGCTGTGGGACCCGCCAATCCTGCGATCGAGCTGGCGGCCGCCATCCTGGGCGGGGGGCTGGCCGCAGGCGTGCATGCGACCAAGGCGGGAACAAGGGTAATGATCAACGCTTCGCCCGAGCCTTTTAGCAACTGGATCGTCTCGGTGCTCGAAGACGTTATCGTGATTTGGGGGATCTGGACCGCAGTGCGCCACCCGGTGTTCTTTTTGTTCTTCCTCGCGGGATGCGTTCTTCTGATGATCTGGGCCTTGCCGAGACTGTGGCGGGCTATCAAGAAACTCTTTGGATTCATCGGCCGGTTGTTCAGTCGCGGCAAACCTGATGTGGCGACTTAGTACCGCGCCACATAATTGGGTGTCCAATCGCTGCCCGTCATGCTTGCGAAAGCAGGGTGGGCAGGGCAAAACCCCTGCCCACCGAAACGACAGGCCGGTCTTTCCCGGTGGGCAACGCTTCCGCTTTTGCCCACGGGAACTGGAGCACCGAATGACATCTCCGGGTTATGGCCACTTTATTCTGCGGCGCGGTACTTGGAACGTGTCAAAAAGCCTCCTCAGAGCGGGAGCCCCTCAAAAGAGGTTCCATGGCCCAGAGTCGAAGCCTTGGGGACAACAACACTTGCCAAAGGAGGTTTTCTATGGATCGGCCTTTTGTGGAGGAGAATGCCCGGGAGCGGATGAGACTGCGTTCTCTTGTGGGACGCTTGACGGATGAAGAACTGAATCTCCCCGTGGGGACCGACTGGACCATTGCCATCGCTCTCGCCCATCTGGCGTTTTGGGACCAGCGGTCGGCGGTTCTGATGCGGATATGGAAGGCGACCGGGGACGTTTCGCCATCGCCGATAGATATTGACGTTGCCAACGAGTCGCTGCTTCCGTTGTGGCTCGCGCTGCCCCCGCGGGCAGCCGCAAACCTGGCGGTTTCAGCCGCTGAGGAAATCGACCTTGAAATTGAGGAAGCTTCTCCCGAATTGATTTCCACAATCGAACTCCTGGGGGACCGGTTCCGCCTTTACCGATCCTCCCATCGCAAGATGCACCTTGACGGCATTGAAGGGGCTCTCAAGAAAAAGGGCGCACGCTGACGTTTCGCCCGCTTTCGGCTTGCTTACCCTGCCCCACTGTGCTCCACGCTTCTTACCAGGCGTTCGCGCTCTTGCCTGCAAGGGCGGCTTTGACGACCGAATGGAGATACCGTACTTCCTCATGCCGGATACCAACATCTGTATTTACTTGATCAAGCGAAAACCGATGTATATTGTGGGCAAACTGCGGTGAAGAACGATCTGACCCTGCCGGAATTCGCAGAGGCGATGCCCCGGGTCTTCATGGTTGGCGGCATGAGCCGCTGGAACGAGGGCAGCGCGGAATTGCTTGCCGGATGCGGGCCCGTCGCGGCGCGCGGTGTCGATCATACGGTCGACGGGCGCTGACGCCTTCGCTCCGGGAGGGATCTGGTCCGCAAGGGCCATGAACCACACAGGAAAGGATGGATGCATGAGAACCCTCATCAAGAACGGCCAGGTCTTGAACGTCCACACGGAGCGTTTCGAGAAGAAGAGCATTGTCATCGAGGGCGAACGAATCGTCTCGCTGGCGGATTCTCCCGTCGCGGTTACGAAAGGGGACACGGTCATCGACGCCGAGGGAAATTTCATCATCCCCGGCCTGATTGATGCTCACGTGCATTTGACCTCGGCGACCGTAGATCTGGCCACGCCGCAGCTTCCCGTGACCTACTCGACCTGCTGCGCGGTGCGCAACCTCGCCGAGTCTCTGCAGAGGGGATTCACCACCGTGCGCGACGTGGGCGGCGCCGACTTCGGGCTGGCCATGGCGCAGCGCGAGGGCGTCATCCCGGGTCCGCGGCTCTTCTACTGCGGCCGTGCTCTGAGCCAGACCGGCGGCCACGGCGACTTCCGGGCCATGACCTATGACGGCGATTACGGCGCGCCCATGCAGTCCTCGGCCACGACCATCGGCCAGGTAGCGGATGGAGTCAGTGCCGTGCGGAAAGCCTGCCGGGCCGAGCTCCGCAAGGGCGCCTCGTTCATCAAGATCATGGCCGCCGGGGGCGTCGCATCTCCGGGCGACCACGTCATGGACACGCAGTACAGCGGCGAGGAGCTGGCCGCGATCGCCGAGGAGGCGGCGGCGAAGAGCACCTACGTGGCCGCGCACGTCTATTCGTCGAAAAGCATCCAGATCTGCCTGCGGCACGGGGTCCGGACCATCGAGCACGGCAACCTGCTTGACGAAGAGACTGCCGCCATGATGAAGGAGAAGGCAGCCTTCCTGATCCCGACGGTCATCACCTACGATGCCCTGACCAGAAGAGGTGCTGAATTCCAGTTTCCCGCGGCAAGCCTCAGCAAGCTAACCGGTGTCAGGGTCCAGGCCCTGGCCGCGGTCAAGACCGCCCGGAAGCACGGGGTCAAGATCGGCTTCGGCACGGACCTGCTCGGCCCGCTCTGGGAAGAGCAGTCCCGCGAGTTCTTGCTGCGCGCCACCATCGAGACGCCCATGGAGACGATCATCTCGGCGACGAGAGTCAATGCCGAGGTGCTGAATCAGTCGGGCCGCCTCGGCGAGATATCCGAGGATGCCGCTGCCGACATCCTGGTTCTCGACCGGAATCCGGCGGAAGAGATTGCCGCGCTGGTCGATCCCGGCCATATCCGGCTGATCATGATGGCGGGCAAGGTCTATAAGAACACGCTGTAACGGTCGCGGACACGCGGAAAGTGGCTCGCTGCGGCGGTGAGAGAGCGGATGCCGATGACGGAAGCGGACGAAGAGCGCAGGTTCGAGACGGCCTGCCGGTTTGTCATCAAGCTGGGCATCATGGCGCATGGCTATGGCCCCCAGGCGCAGCGGCTCGAATCCTACCTGGCCCGTCTCACGCGCGCCCTGGGATATACGGCGGTCTTCCATTCCACGCCCACCGGCCTCGCTTCTTCCTTTAAGCGCGCTGACGAGCTGTGGCACCGGACTCATCTGGTCTCTCTGCCCGGCACGGGATTCAATCTGGCGAAGCTGGCGGCCATCGGCGAACTGGTTTCCAGCGTGGAGAAGGGAGAGGTCGATATCGCGGCTGCGACCGCTGCACTCGATCGCATCGAGGCCATTTCTCCGCCCTACGGCAACGGCATGACAGCCTTTGGGTACGCCCTGTGCGGGGCTGGATTCGCCGGTTTCCTGCGGGGCAGTTGGTGGGACATTCTCCTGTCGGCCGTCCTCAGCGTCGTGGTGTTTGCCATCGTCACCCTCACGCACCGCGCTTCGGAGAGACTGGCGCAGTGGGTTCCCTTTCTCTGTGCGCTGGTCGCCGGGGCGCTCTCTGCAGTGTGCCTGGTCCTGCTGCCGGGCATCCAGGTCTATCTGGTCACGCTGTCGGCGATCATCTTCCTGATACCGGGCTTCTCCATCAGCATGGGTGTCATCGAACTGACGACGCGGCATGTCATTTCCGGGCTCACGAACCTGACGAGCGGCCTCACCTGCCTGGCCCTGCTCTTTGCCGGAGCCTGGGCCGGCATCGGCCTGGTCGGCCGATGGCTGCCGGCGGCCGGCGCGGCGGATGCCGCTGTCGCGCCCTGGCTCGTCTGGCCGTTTGCCATGCTGCTGGCGGCCGGGCTCTGCCTGGTCTTCCAGACGCCGCGGCGGGACGTCCTCTCGGCATTGGCGGGCTGCGCCATTGCCTGCGCGGGAATCATGCTGGGCGAGCACATCCTGGGAAGCAACCTGGGAAACTTTCTGGGTACCGCGGGCGCGCTGGTTTTCGCCAACATCTGGACAGGCCGGACCGGCCGGCCCACCACAATCGTTCTTCTTCCCGCCGTGGTCTTCATGGTGAGTGGCAGCATCGGGTTCCGGGGGCTCGTCTCCCTGTCAGCCGGCGACACCTCGCTCGGACTGCACGAATTCATGCAGATGTTCGTCGTGGCCCTGACCATCGCCATCGGGCTCGTCGTCGGCAACTCGATCACCAGGCCGAGAGTCACCCTGTAGCCGACGGTCTCTCTGTCCGTCGCGGCTTCAAGCTCTTCCTGGGCCCGCAGTGCCGCCGCCCTACCGCCCAGTTCGCCAGCCATCCATCCACCCGCAGTGACACGGAATGACGAAAATGGTTCTTTTTTTGCCACGAATTGAGACGAAATATATTAAGGTTATGAAAATAAAAAACGATGCCACCGCTGCGGCAATACAGCCTTCCAGAACCACCATAGGAGATGCGAGCTATCCCATTCGACGGCCTTATTATGTGTATTATCAAGGAAAAGCGGATAGGAACATAGCGAAATTCGTTGAATTCATACAGAAGAAGGGCTGGGGACAACAGAACCTGTAGGATTCTTCGGACGAGCGGGGCCTTGGAAAAGCCCTGGTACAAGATGAAGGGCAACGGCTTCGGGGCCGGATTCTTCAGCCTTGCGGTTCTTGATCCGAAGCTCCTCTTGAGGGCACTTCCCGAGGCACAGAGGCGTAGCGCTAATGCTTAGGGCCGTTGCGTGCAAAGTGCGGGTTTGACCCTGTCGCGCTGAGTTCCTTGCCGTCCGTCGAAAGGCTCGGCGAATTCATCACATCGAACCACAGCATCGAACCACAGCGCGGCAGGGCCCCAACCAAAGAAAAAACAACGCACCGAAGAGAACGCAGAGAAAACAAGAAGTTGCATGCATTTCCTGTCTCTTCTAGCGGTGTGCATTTGGAAAATCTACCATGAACGGTGCTTCTCCTCAGATTTCCCGCTCTCAGCGATAAACCCGAAACGGTCGAGGGCAAAGCCCCCGAGTCTGGCCGCCCCTCCAACCCTCCTGCACCTCTTTCGATCGCTTCAGGTCAAAGTCACACAAACTCGGGGATGGTGGCGGCCCGGGCGCTCAAGGATGGCCATGCAGATCTCGCGCCCATGAAGGGCACGATGGGGGAAGCACGCGTGGCGGCGGCTTCCGCCGGGGTTTTCAGATTCAAGCCGAGCTATGGTCAAGGGAGGCGCGCAGGTTTCATTGGCCGCTTCGGTTTTCCATTACCGCATTTTCAGCATTCGGCAGGTTTAGGAATACCTTCAAGAGAAAGGCTTGCGCGTGAACCTCTGATTTTTTCCGGCGAGGGGCGCGATTCGTCAGGCCCTCCGCCACCGGAAAATGCTCGATAGTCGAGATGGCCAGAGTTCCCGTGCGTCATCCTCGGGAAAGCGGCTTGCCATCACAACCTGGAGGCGTTACATTTCTCGCGATGATCCCTCCGCACCCTTAAAATCCATTTTCAATGCAGCTGATGGATCATCCCGGTCCTCAAACAGATTGGCGAACCGCGTATAAGGCCGCCAGAGGAACAGAATTCAACCTGTTCCGCCAGCAGAGCGATCACTATGGCTACAGCTTCAATATCCTGAAATTCGGTTGGCCCGTTGCACGGGCAGAAGAGGCAAAGATGACGCCGGACGCGCAACAAGCATTGGAAACAACGAATCGTCTTCAGACCAGGGCATGCCAGATTATTGAGGCCACAAGAATTCAGACATTATGGGAGACTATTGGACATACCTATCTTGTTGGTTCAGCGCGGTTTGGCTTGATGACAACGCCGAATATTGATTTTGAGGTCTATGTCGAAAAGCCGGATCCGCGTGACGGCTTTTCTGTTATGCGCGAAATCTCGTCTCTGTCCGGCATTACGCAGATCCATTATCTAAATTTTCTGGATACCGAAGACCCTGGGCTTTACTGGCGCATCGATTATCGCGACAACAAGAATGTCCTGTGGGATTTCGACAATTGGCTCGTCCCTTATACGCATCCGCATGCAGGCATGGCCGATGCTTTTGCCAAATCCATGATCCGCGCACTCAATCCGACAACACGCGCAACAATCGTAACGCTCAAAGCAGCTCTCGCGCAGTTGGATTCATCGAACAAGCCGCGAGGAATTGATATTTACAAGGCCGTCCTGCGAGATTCCGTCCAAAGTGTGGAGGCTTTCCGCGAATGGCAGGCAAACAATCCACCTGCGCCAATGGAGACGTGGCATCCTTGATTACGACTGCAGGAAGGAAAAGGAACGAATCGCAAATCTCCCGGTCGAAGAGGCGGAGCGACATTTAATTCCCGGTTTGAAGCCTTGTAGGGTGGGCACGGCACTATCGTGCCCACCATTTCTCATCACGAAAATTCATGTTCATCCTGGTGCAGTCTGCAAAAGCGGAGCGTTGCACACCGTAACCTCTACTCCGTAGAGGTGAATCTTGAGACTGAAGCATTCGTCGCCCATGGATGTCCCCTGGTGTCAGCTCCGTTGGGTGCAAAGCGGAAGTGCGGGTTTGACCCTGTCGCTCTGAAGCTAATTTGCACCCCCGCCTGCGGGCGAAAGCACGCCTGTCCCCGGAGCGCTCGAAGCAGGCGGGGCGGTCGCGCCCGTCTTGCCTGGATGGGGCTCCATGCCCCTGAAGCTGACCCGTTTGTTCCGGAACCTCACTTCAAATGTGCCTTGCGGGGTTTCATATTCCCACTCGATTGAGGTGCGCAGTTTCTTCACCAGTGAAGGCTTGCCCAAAATCTGCGTGACGGCTTCCGGTGTCATGCCCACTGTGATCCTGTCGTAGTCCGAGGGTGCAGGGACCACCTCCACCGGCGGGCCGGGAGGAACCTGAGTAGATGACGGGGGAACGGTCGTGGGGGGAGAAGTCTGCGCGGGCGTCGGAGTGTGATAGGATGACATGCCCTTGAACACAACCTTGCCTCGCTGGAACCTGACCTCAAAATAGCCCGTCCCGGTATCGTATTCCCATTCGATCGCCCGGCCGACCTTCTTCACCTCCGAGGGTTCGCCCAGAATCCCGCTGACGGCATCGGAGGACATTCCCGTCTGGATCTGGTCGTAACGGGGTGCGCCGGAATCCTGCTGAGGCAAGGCCTGAACATTTTCTGTCCCCGCCGCAGGCTCGGGAATTGCCGGGAGCGTGGGAGCCTGGGCGGTTTGAGGCAATTCAGGGACCTGCACGGGCGTCGATGTCGACGGCAGCTCGGGAGCGCGATTGTCAACAATCGAAGGATACGGCACCATGTTTTTGTCGTAGACCTTGTTGTCCTGGAACCTGACGATGATAAGTTCCGTTCCGGTGTCGTATTCCCATTGGAGTATCTGGCCGACTGTTCCCACCCGGAGCGGGTCGCCCATAATGTCCCTGACGATTTGCGCCGGCATGCCTGCCTGGACCCATTCGTGCCTGGCTAAAGGTTCGGGAAGTGTCCCCTGGCTGCCGGCAGGAACATCGGGAACATTCTGAACAGGAACATTCTGAACAGGAACATTCTGAACAGGAACATTCTGAACAGGAACATTCTGAGCGGATTCCTGCCGTTGGCCGGCGCCCCACTTGAACGGGAGCCATTGAGACCAGCCCGATCCCTGGTTCGCCTGCCGCACGACAAAAAATGCACCGGCTCCTACAGCCAGCAGCAAAATAACGCCGAGAAAAAGACCGGCATGGCCGCCCTTTTTCTCAGGCACCGCTTTCTGCTTACCGGGCGGGGTCTCCGGCGGATGCTCGACCGGACTCCTGGCTGCATGCTCATTTTTGACGCTCTTTTCAGCCGCGCGGCGTGATACGGGGTCGGCAGGAGCCTTGCCTTCAACCGTACCCTTGGACGGCTCTGCTTTTGGAGGTGGAACCACAACGGTCTGAAGACCCGGGTCTTCTGGTGCCTCCTGTGGTTCATCACTCCTGTCTTCGGTGGATTCCCGAACCATGCTAACGATCGTGGCATCAGCTTCCGGCTTTTTCGGGTCAGTCATAGCAACCTCCATAGCTTCGCTTGGATTGCACAAAGAAGAAAGAGGACACACCCGCACTCCTGACATACCAGGGCCGCCAGGGCAAAGAATCTTCGTATGAAAAGTGCAGGCTTAACCCCTCTGCTCTCTTACGGAACCGGACACAGCGGGAGAACTCGGAAGGCTCATAAAAAGGGCCTTGTTGATACTTATAGATAGCAGGGGCGCCGCAGCCGGTCAAGAGCATGTTTTGGCAGGGTTCCCGGGAAACGGGGCACCCTTTTCGACCTCTCATGTTTCAAGAGACCGCGCTGCCTTCTTCGGGGGAACTCCGGTCAAGTCTTTATGCGCCTGAAAAAGATCCTCTTTGGCTATCGGAATGACTTCCTTTACAAACCCATGCACCAATTTCAATTCTTCCGGCGAAAGCATGGACACCACTGTGTCGATGACCTCATCGGTCACCTTCATTTGCTCGCCCGAATATCCGCCCCGCATGGACTTCCGGTTGTCGGGGTGCAGCGAATTAAAAGCCCAAAAAAGCATCTCTTCCTTCGTCATCAAGTACGGGAAACCCGGGACCTTGTGCTTCTCGTTCAGCCACGCCTGTTGCTTTTTCTTGAACGGAGCGAATTGTTTCTCCCACTTCTCCTTCAACTCCTTCATCTTTGTGACGCCGGTCATCTCGTTCACGATCTTATCGAATCCCTTACGGGGAACGTTCTCCCAATCCTTTGTGCTCTTTTCAGTGAGTGCCTTCAGCGCCTTGATTTCCTCTTCCAGAATCGCTTCGTGCTTCTCCGCCGTAAGATCCTGGATATCGGCGCTGTATTCGTTCATGTACTCGGAAACCAGTCTCGACACGGCGTCCTGCCGGCTCTCCCCGTTTACGATCATATCTATCAGCGCATCCGGGGACCCATCCCAAGGGCCTTCCGTGTCCATGGCGATTTGATCCACCTGAATCTTCCCGGCCTTTGTCCAGAGACCCCCCCGCTTCTTTCTCAGGGCATTGAGCATTTCCTTGTTCCCATACCCGAGTGCATCGAGGGACTTGAGACTGAACCCCCCGTGCTTGACGACGTAATCCATGAGCCGGTATATCGGTTCGTCCTTCACTGCCTCTCTGGCCCATTTCTCGGCGTCCCGATAGATCTTGTCCTCTCTCTTTTTCACCCGGTCGAGAATGACCTTGTCGGCTCTCTGCCTGGCCAACGCCATGAGTTGGTCGTATTCATCAAGCATTTCAGCCGTGGGCTGTTTTCCGGCGTTCAGGTTGTATTCCTCGTTCAACTGCTCGATGAGGTTTGTTTTCCGCTCCACCTCCTTTGCCAGCAGCCGGTCGTAGAGCGAACGCATCTCGTCGTTCAATTCCACCCCGAGGGCGCGAATGGAGCGGTAGATGTCAAAGAACCATTTCTTCAATTTGGCGAACACATCCCGGAGTTTCAAAGAAGGGGCCCGCCCCTCCATGAGGTACACTTCAAAGCCCCTGGCAAAGTTCTCTTTGTCTTCCGTTCCGAAATCCTTCCCCGTGAACGGCCGGCCGGGATCTTCCTTTCCAAGCCAATCGGCAACGATCTTGAAATCATCCGAGGGAAGATGTTCAAAGACGGCGTGCGCCACCTCGTGGATAGGCGTTGTGACGTCGGAACCCTTGAAGAGATGGATGATTCCCCGCATGTCATCGAGGAATTGAATGGCGCCTTTGGGATGAGGTTTGCTCTGATGGAGAATGTCAGGGTTGTCCGGATCAAACGTCCCACGATTAAATACGGACTTGATCTGTTCTGGAGAAAAAGCGACGTATTCCGTAATGTTATGTTCGTTTACGCCAATTGCCCCGTCGTATCCTTCGGAAATCAATTTCCTTATGGTTTCAGGGTTTGAGTGTATCTGATCGACATAGCCCTTCCATGGGTTTTCTATCTTCAAATAGACAGGATATATCTGAGAACCGTATAGGTCCGCAAAATCAGGCCTATCAGAGAAAAAGCTGGGCGTCTTGAACGCCGAGATGGGTTCATTCGGGCGGAACTTATAGCCCTTCATATCGTGATTGAGTTCCCATTCTCCAGATCGCCGGCCATGGTAAATCACCAGCGGCTTACCAGTCCCATCCACCACCTTGCTGTCTCCGAACCATTTCTTGAAAGCGGGAGTATCGGTAATATCCACACCGGGTCCACCCTGGAAAAGCGGTTTGCCATCTTTTTCAGGGTTGACATCAAATATATCCTTGATTAAACTCCTAATAGCTCCAGTCGGACCCGATCCGGCGCGCCTTTCCTCTGGGGGGGTACCGGTTTTGGAGGGTCCCTGGAGTTCTTCTTTTGGGATCACTTCGTGCAGATAGAATCTCTGAAGGTTGGCATCTTTGGTGACAATGGCGATTGCTACATATTCCTTTCCACCTATTTCAATCGAAGCCACAAGGAAATGACCCAGAATCCCTTCTTTTTGGGGATGGGGGGCGGATTTGGCCACTCGACCCTTGCTTATGATCTCGGGCACCAAGTAGAAAGCTTGCGCTTTGGGGCGGCTCATTCCATGGGAGATAGACGATTTCACGGACCGTCGATCTATTATGACTTCTCCAAGGTCGGGATTGACAGATTTCCCGCCATACTCTTCCTGAAAGTACCTTCCGATCCAGTCTGCCAATTGACCCAATTTTGAAAAAACTGGGACCTCCTTTCCCTCCATCGAGGCAATCGGTCGACCAGTTAGAAAGTCCCGAAGTTCGGATTTGTTCATCAAACGGGGTAGAACCTGGCTCGCGCCCTCACTTCCCTGGAAAGGCGGTTTGCCATCACCCCCGAGAGGTGTTATATTTTCTTGTGGCTCCGCTCCCGCACTGGCACGGCTACCAGAGGGCCTTTGCGCGTAGCCCTGGCGGTTGTTAGATTCCCCAGGAGCATCGGAGCCATCATCTTTCCATCCAGTCAAGAGCCACGTCTGCCGATCCCCAAATCTGTACAGAGAGAGTACGGCCGTATGGCCGTCATGCGTGAATTCGACTCGAGTCCCTTTGGTTGGGCCGTAAGTACGAGTTACTTCACCCTTCGCAAGCACTTCTATCAATTTCCTCGCCACACCTTCGCCATCTTGTCCTTCAAGATTTCTTCTTGCAATGATATGGGAGACTCCACCGCCATCAGTGAACTGCTTTTCCGGAGTGCCAGGCTTACCCCAATAGAAGGAAATCCCTCCAACTTCCGGCCGATACATGGCGTTCAGTTCGTCGGAATGATCCTGAATGACGCGGTCCATCGCATCTCGGCACGGGCAAGATTTTCTTCAGGGGTTTTAGGCATTTCGCTCTGGAAAAGAATTTCTCGGAGGGATACGGGCGGGGGTGTTCCTTCTCTTACTTCCTCAGGTGACGAGACTTGCCCTTGGCCCAGGTTTCTGCCTCGCTCATATCCCGCATCATCGATTCGTACTCTGAGGGCGTCAAGGTCCTTGTACCGGAGAAGTTGTTTCCCTTCGCCTTCAGTGAGGGCATCGAGGTTTCCCGCAATGTCGTAATCTTTGAGGATGGTTTCTGTTTTTTCACGACCGAATTTCTCCTCGATACGCTTGATCGTTTCCGGCTTGATGGCTACAACGGTTGACTCTCGCCCGGCGGCCAGGGTCATTATCTGGACCACTTTTCCGCCGTTGTTCTCAATGTAATGGCGGAGCTCCGACACCGTCCCGCCCTGGGTGATAGCGTCATCTACTATAACATATTTTCGGCCCGGTTCGATCTTGCCGGTAAAATTCGCACGGTCGAGAAGTCTTTCGAATGCCCCTTTCTTGGTGTGCGCCGATACGTTGTTTTGTCCGATGTCGGGCACAAGGCCCAAACCGCTGATGTCCGATATGGCATGCGCAAGGGTCCTCGGAATGGCGTTCTTTCCGCCGGCTTCAACCGCCTGCACCGGTACAATGAGGGCATCCGGGAATTTCTCTCCGATCTGCTTAATTTTTTCTGGCTTGATCAGGTCGGTTACAAGCCGTATAGCCGCCTCAAAATCCCCCGCCTTCGCCGCCGCATGATCTGGATGCCCCGAGAGCTTCGGGAGGGTTGCATGCACCACTGCATTGGGAGAATCTTCCGGCCAGGGAAGAACGGAAGAGCGTTGAAAGAGCCATTCCTGGATCTTTCCCGCAACATCCTTCCCGCCAGTCCTCAGCGCCGCGAACATATCCCCGTACCATTCTTCGGGGGATCCTCCCCGGATATCGGCCCACGTATCCGCCAGGGCGTCCGAGACCTCCATGACCGCGTTCACCTGCGGGGATGGCAGTCCGGAGTCGCGCAACCCTGAAAGGAAATCGTCACGGGTCATTCGTGGAAAGGCAACCGAACCAGGCGAATACTGCCCCCCGTAAGCACGCGGATATCCCCTCTTTTTCTTTGTACTTCACAAAATATCCTTCTTTGTTCAGCCCGCGGTGAATCCAGACTCCTTATGGCGCCCAATGCACGTTCATGGTACATAAGGGTCTCTTTAAAGGAGACATTGTATAAATCGTGCTTTCGCGAAGACGGCAGGCCTTGCATACTACCCTGGGCTTGTTTCCGGATGCACATGATCGGGTGCTTCGAGGGAGTTTCCTCGGAAAGGGGAATCGCCTGGAGATGCGCCGGCAGTCTTTCGGTCCGAAAATTTGTCGGGATCGAGTAAGCCGAAGGCGCTCCGGATCATGTCACGCTTTGCGGGGTTCTGAAACCGCAAAAGAGGATTTCGGCGTCAAGAGTGCAAGGGTGACCCCCAAACGAGGAATTCAGATGACCGGTCAGAATAGAGATGTCGTTGTTACGGGAATCGGTGTTTTTTCATCCATCGGCTGCAATCGGAAGGATTTCTGGGATGCTCTTGTAGCCGGCAGATCCGGTGTCAGGCCATTATCCGCATTTGATGCAACGCTCCATAAGACCCGGATAGCATCAGAAATCCTATCCTTTGCTCCGGAGAAACTCCTGCCTCACAAGCAGGTCCGAAGAATGGCAAGGGTATCTCAACTGGCCACGTGTGCATCCATCGAAGCGGTCAAGGATGCCGGGCTCGATCTCGCAAAGGAAGACCCTTCACGCATAGGCTGTGTCATCGGTTCGGCCGCCGGGGATTACAGTAACCTCGAAGAGCAGTTCATGAGGTTCCGGGAAAAAGGGCCGGGGTCCGTCAACGCTCTGACTGTGCCAAAGGTCATACCCAACATGCCCGCTTGCAATGTCTCACTGAGCCTGTCGATCAGTGGCCCCAACTTCGGAGTCGCCACGGCCTGCGCGACGGGAACGCACGCCATAGGCCTTGCGCGGATCCTTCTGCTGCATGGATCGGCGGATGTTGTCCTGGCGGGAGGGGCGGAATCGACGATCACCCCATTCGTTCTCGACGGGTATGCCAGTATGGGAGTCCTCTCTCAACGGAATGACCACCCTGAAGAGGCGAGCCGCCCATTCGATGCCGACAGGGACGGGTTTGTCATTGGAGAAGGAGCTGGAATCCTGGTCCTGGAAACCCTGGAGCATGCGAAAGCACGAGGCGCTGATGTGCTTGCGTTCGTAAAGGGCTTTGGAATGTCGTGTGATGCCTACAGCATCGCCATTCCCGAACCCGACGGAAAGGCGGCCGCCGCTGCCATAAGGCAGGCTCTGGCCGAGGCGGGGTTGAACGGTGAAGACATCGGATTCATAAACGCCCACGGGACCTCGACAAAGATGAACGACAAGGTGGAGACTGCTGCCATAAAGCATGCATTTGGCGTACACGCAAAGCGGATTCCGACGAGTTCCAACAAGTCGATGATCGGCCACACCCTGGGAGCCGCGGGGGCGATTGAAGCCGCAGCCACGGTGCTCAGTCTCCATCATCGCATCCTGCCGCCGACCATCAACTACCGGACGCCCGATCCGGAATGCGATTTGAATATCGTCGCCAACGAAGCCAGGGACTCTGATTTCAAGGCTGCGATATCCAATTCATTCGGTTTTGGCGGTCAGAATGGAGTGCTGGTCTTCGGCAGGGCAGGTTTGACTTGCCGGTTGCAGTGGTGAACCGTCATATGGTGCTCCTCCGAAAGGTGGCGCATAGCCTATACCCATGAGGGCCGGCTTGTGGATGTGGATCTGCAGTTGAGAAGGGCAGCGCAAGTTCTCGGCGCTGCGGATGCTTTGCTGGTAACGGCCGGGGCGGGAATCGGCGTCGATTCCGGCCTCCCTGATTTCCGGGGTGACAAGGGATTCTGGAAAGCCTATCCGGTTGCAGCCAAACTGGGACTGTCTTTCTACGATCTGGCCAATCCCGCATGGTTTCATAGAGGCCCCGGTCTGGCATGGGCGTTCTATGGCCATAGACTCAATCTCTACCGGAGTACTTCGCCCCATCGAGGCTTCCATATTCTGCTCGAACTGAGCGCGCGAAAGTCCTGCGGACATTTCGTATTCACCTCCAACGTAGACGGACAGTTTCAGAAGGCCGGCTTCGATGAAAACCGGATCGTGGAATGCCACGGTTCCATCCACTGGTTTCAGTGCATGCAGGAATGCTCGGATCTGATATGGGATGCGGGAGTGGTTGAATTGACCGTCGATGAGGAGAGCTTCAGAGCACTGCCGCCGCTTCCAGGATGTCCGAATTGCGGAGGCCTGGCGAGACCCAATATCCTGATGTTCGGTGATTGGCAATGGAATTCCCGCCGGACAGATGGGCAGTCCACCGGCTTGAGGCTGTGGCTGAACGGAGTTTCCGAAAAGAACGCAAGACTGGCCATCGTCGAAGTCGGCGCGGGCCGGGCGGTTTCCACCGTGAGGAACATGTCCGAGAGCATTGCGGCAAGGTTCGGAGCCACCCTGGTACGCATCAACCCAAGGGACTTCGACGTCCCTATAAAACGGCATATTTCGATTCCATTGGGCGCATTGGAAGGGATTTCAAGGATCGCTGCCTTGATGGGAGAGTGATTCTTAACCAGGCCTACACGATGCCGTGCCCAAAGGATCCTCGATGGTTGAGACCACCGGGGACGGGGCAGGCTGGTTGTGGATCAGGAAGCACACCAGATTTGTCCACGGCGTATTCCATGACTTGCGATCATGTGGGAGGGGTCAGGCTGTTCATAGGCCATGAATATCATTCGATTTCGCCACATGATATTCTAATAATGAAGAGATTATGTTGCGGATTTCCGTTCTGGTGGCGTATCATTGAAAGATCATGCTTTCCCGTGATTAACATGCGTAAGCGTCCGGCGAACCCCATCTTTTCAGCGAATCCGTGAGATGGCATGATCTGGCCAACGCCACATAAGGGAGGTCATGCATGGAGAAGTTGAAGGATTCGGCGGAGAAACGCAGGTTCTGGGAGCAACATGTTCGAAACTGGAAATCAAGTGGACTGACCCAGGCAGAGTATTGCCGGCAGCACGAGCTCAGTTCAAAGTCGTTCCTTTATTGGAAACGGAAAGACAAACCGATGATCGCACCGGTTTGCCTGGTGGAAGTACCGGTACAACGGCGAGCCCCCATCTCTCCCCATCCCCGCCCTCTGCGTCTTGTAGTGGGAAGCCTCTACGGCATCGAGCTTGAGAGGGACTTTGACACACAAGCACTCGATCAATTGCTTCAGTTTCTGGAGAGGCGATGATTCTTCTTCCTTCCAACCTTCGTGTTTTCCTTGCCCCTGGAGCCATGGATATGCGCAAATCTATAAACGGGCTCTCAATCATGGTGGAAGGGGCGCTGGATCTCGACCCGTTCTCGGGACATCTGTTTGCTTTCTGCAATCGCGGCAAGACGATTGTGAAGGTGCTCTACTGGGATCGTAACGGATTCTGCCTCTGGCAGAAAAGGCTTGAGAAACATCGCTTCAAGTGGCCTCAGAGCCCAGATGAAGTAATAGAAATTGGATCAAGAGAGATTTCCTTCCTGCTGGAGGGTGTGGATATAAATTTGGTTAAAGGCCATGAGGAGCTTCACTACAGTAGTTTGATTTAGCGAAATATTTAAAAATCAATGTAGAAACTTCTTGAAAAATAAAATGTTCATGCTATAGTCTCTCATGATGAGACTAGATGCTGAAAAACTACCAAACAATACTGAAGAGCTCAAATCAATCCTCATTGATTTGGAGGATC
>Ga0209749_1000919_pt1 | contig 31816 bp, 30 predicted proteins | sample EPASupsiteSAE347_FD_187267 | JGI IMG/M metagenome (GOLD analysis project Ga0209749, IMG submission 187267) | Bioremediated contaminated groundwater from EPA Superfund site, New Mexico - Sample SAE3-47 (SPAdes) (version 2) | ecosystem: Environmental > Aquatic > Deep subsurface > Groundwater >...
GGTGATCAGGGCGATGAACAGGACCAGGAAAAAAGCCAGTAAGGTCACAATTCGAAATTTAAGCCATTTTTTTTCTTCCCGCATCATTAATACCAAGCCAAAATTTATTTAATCATGATGACCTGGTCCTTGTCAGGATGGGTCATCTGTAACTTCTCCCTGGCAATCGCCGCGATGCGTTGTGGAGATTTTAAAGTGGCAACCTCGACTTTCAGTTTTTTCTGTTCATCCTCCAGCCGTTCTTTGCGGCTGATTTCTTCGGCAATCTGGTATTCGAGCTTCGTCATCTGGATATGGGAAGCGACGTAACAAAGGAGCACGGACATGAGCGCCAGGGCGGCCACGATGTAGACGGAATATTTGATTTCCCCGGTTTTCTTGTGTTCCTCTTGAACAGTTCCCTTCAGGGCATCACTGACAGCCATCTTTTATATCCTTTCGGCGGTGCGAAGTTTGGCGCTTCTTGCCCTCGGATTATCCGAAATTTCTTCATCAGACGGCGTAACGGGCCGGCGGTAAACAACCCTGGCCTTCGCCTGTCTTTGACAATTGCAAACCGGCATGTCGTGCGGGCAGATGCAGGCGCTTTCATAGGAACGAAAAGAGGTTTTCACCATCCTGTCCTCAAGGGAATGGTAGGAAATGACAGAAAACCTGCCCCCCGTGTGGAGCCGCTCGATCCCGTCAGTGAGGGCGCTCTGGAGGCTGGATAATTCGTTATTGACGGCAATGCGAAGGGCCTGGAACGTTTTTGTGGCCGGGTGCAATCGGTGCCCATGCATTTTCTTCGGGATTACCGACAAGATTATGCTCGCCAATTCCGTTGTGGTTTCGATATGCTTTGTTTTTCGTTCCTCAACTATGGCCCTCGCAATTCTCCTTGCCATCGGTTCTTCGCCGTATTCCCGGATGATCTTCGCTAACGAGGATTCGGGAAGGGTGTTTACGAGGGTATAAGCGTTCGTTTGTTGACGAAAGTCCATGCGCATGTCTAAAAGGGCCTCCTTCGAGAAACTGAATCCCCTCTCCGCCGCATCCAACTGATGAGACGACACCCCTAAATCGAGGAGGATGCCGTCAACATGGTAAATATTCAGGCTGACTAAGATATCGCCAATATCGGCAAAGTTTCCCCTTGCCAGTGTAACCCTGTCACTGAAAGGGTTTAATCGCTTTTCCGCTTCATGGAGCGCGTCTTCATCGGCGTCGATGCCGATCAACAAGCCATTCGGTGCACTTTCCTCAAGGATTTCAATTGCATGTCCGGCGCCGCCCACGGTCCCGTCGACATAGACGCCTCCCGCCTTGCAACCGAGGGAGGTGATGACTTCTCTGAGCAGAACCGGTTTGTGAAAAAGGCGCATTTCATGGTTTCCTTTCAAATGCCAAGGTTTGCCATGTAGTCCATGAAGTCTCCCGAATCATCGTTCTGATCGCCCATTCTCTTCATTTCGCCCTCGAAACGTTCCCGGTTCCAGATTTCGACGTTGCGCAGCATTCCGACCAGTACGATATCCTTCTCCAGTTTCGCGTACTCGCGAAGATTGGGCGGAACGAGAACACGCCCCTGGCTGTCGATGGTACAATCTACAGCGCTGGACATAAAAAAACGTTGGAAATCCCGGACCTGTCTGCGAAGGATGGATTGGTGCCAGACCTTTTCCTCGATGATCTCCCATTCATTGTGGGGAAAAACCATTAGATAGTCATTCATTTTGGTGATGACTATCTGGCCGTTGCTTTTTTCCGCAAAGACCTCTCTTAGCTTCGAGGGGAAAATGACCCTTCCCTTGTCGTCTATGGTGTGGTAATATTGTCCCCTAAATACAGACATCGACGCTTCCTCCACAATACTCCACTTTGCTCCACGTGGTGCACTATAAATGAGGCGCCTCAGGTTTGTCAAGGAAATTTTATTATTTTTTCCTTAGGGTTTGGTACTTGGAAACGGCTTGATGGTGGCCAATCAGGGTCGAGGAAAACTGATGAGATCCATTGTTGTTTGCCACAAAATACAGATAATCTGCCTTTGCGGGATAAAGGGCCGCCTTTAGTGATTCTGTATCGGGGTTGGCAATAGGTCCAGGTGGTAGTCCATTAATACGATAAGTATTATGGGGCGCATCTCTTAAAAGGTGGCTTTTTCTGATTTTCCCGTCAAAATCATCGAGATCATAGACAGCGGTAGGATCGCTTTGCAGTTTCATTCCTTTTTTCAAGCGATTGTGGAATACTGCTGAAACCAGAGGCTTTTCGTCCTTGAACCCTGTTTCTTTCCCGATAAGAGAGGCGAGAGTGACGACTTCCGCGATGGTCATTCCCATCGCTGCCGCCCGCCGGCGCATGTCCGGGGTGAATTTTTTCCAGAACTGCTGGTTCATGATCTGAATGATTTCTTTTGAGCCCATGGAGCGGTCAAGCTTGTATGTCTCCGGGTAGAGGTAACCTTCCAGTGTTTTCCCCGGTATATTAAGGGCCTGCACGAAGTTCCGATCAAAGGCCAGCTTTAGGAATGTTTTTTCAGGGACTAATTTATTCGCCGCGAGACGGGCGGCAATTTCTTTGACGGTGAAATCTTCCGGGATAGTTACGAGATAGGCCTTGATGTCTCCTTTAACCAATTTATTAATGATATCGATAGGTGACATCGTATAAGCAAGTTCATATTCCCCGGCTCTGATCTGCCTGACCGCACCTTTCATAATCGCCAGGGCATAAAAAAAGGGCTTGTTTTCAACGAATCCGGCCTTGTCAAGGATATCAATGATTTTCAGGAATCCTGTCCCGCGGGGGATATCAATCAGGATCGTCTTGGGTGATGGACCGACGGGTTGACTGGCGAAGTTAACAAAAGCCAGACTGCTCAAAATGAGGAGCACAAGAAAGAATAATATGATCGGTTTTTTGTACGAAATGCGCAATAATTTCATGGTGTATGCGAGCTAAGCGGTTTGCCGGGGAGGGAGTGATTTCAGGTAATCCTGAAGGATAATGCTCGCAGCAAGTTTATCCACGACTTCCTTTTTTTTCTCTCGTTTCATATTAGAATGCATGAGGATTTCCTCCGCTTCCTTTGTTGAAAATGCTTCATCCCAGCGGATGATGGGTAACTGGAGGTGCGATGCAAGGATTGCGGCAAAGCGGTTGACTTTTTGGCACTGGATTCCCTCGGCGCCGTCCAGCCGGACCGGATAGCCAATGACAATTTTTTCCGGGCAGTATTTTTTTACAAGCGCGGCTATGGACTCCAAATCCTTTCTCCTGTTTTGCCTTACGACCACGGCGACAGGCTGGGAGATCATTCCCGTTTCATCCGAAACGGCAACTCCAATCCTTTTTTCACCGTAATCGAGTCCGATAATTCTCATTACATGATCCCATTAGAACCAACCTTACTATATGGTCGAACTTTTTTTTTCAAGATAAATTATCCATTCGTCATTTCTTCTTGACATTTCAGCCTCCCCTTATATAATCCCTCGCCAAGCCGGAGTGGTGAAATTGGTAGACGCAGGGGACTCAAAATCCCCCGCTCGCAAGGGCATGTCGGTTCGATTCCGACCTCCGGCACCAATAGATAATCCAAGGAAGTCCAAAGAAGTAAAAAACCCGTTAGAAATAGCGGGTTTTTTATTGGTGAGAAGCCCTACAAGCTCACAGACGGCGATGGTCTTTTTCTCCTTGTTACCACCGCTGGGGGTAAGTGGTGGCGATTCAAGTATCGCTTCGGAGGAAAAGAGAAATTGCTTTCCTTTGGCACGTACAAAGTGTCGGCTCATCATGAGTAGACTTGGATGCATCGGGATCTGCACCAAGTTCAACGGGGTTCTTTTTGGGTTTTCCCCGCTCCAAAATGGCTATTGAAGTTTTGGGGCGCGTAGGCCGACGCCATAGTGCTAAAGCGCGGTTCACCGGGGCTCTTTTCAGGATAGCCAGATATAAGGTCTCAGCTCCCATATCGGGTCTCAGGCGTATGCCCCGGAAACCGCCTTCTCCAGGGCATCCTTTATGAAGGCGTTTAAAGTCTTGCCCTCGTCCATGGCATTGGCAACAAGACGTTGGTGAAGTGAGGGATCAAGACGGATATTGAAGGTACCCTTGAAAGGTGTTTCCGGTTTCTTCCCGGCCTCTTCGCAAAGTTCCAGGTAATCATCTACGCCCTCCTCAAAGGCGGTCCGCAGCGAAAGAACATCTGTACCTTCATAGCTTACCAAGGCGCGGATGAATTCTAATTTCCCGTAGAAAACCCTATCCTCGTCGTTGTAATGGACAGATCCGAAATAGCCCTTGTATGTCATCATGTCTTTCATAGGAGGTCTCCTTTCTTTAAAATCTCCTCAATTTGCTCAAGCTGGTATCGCTTCAAGACTGGTGTGGGATGTGGCCGATGCAGGATGATCGGCTCCGATGTCTTGTGAATGAATCGCACGCGAAAGCCCCCGGTTTTTCCTGCTTTTGCCGGGACATATCCGAAACCAGCTAACAGCGCCGTCAATTCATCCCATGTGAAATCAGTTGGACGCTGAAGAAATCGCTTTATCAATTTGTTGTGCTTACTCATCGTGTCGGTAATCATAACACCCGCCTTCTTGAAAAGCAAACTAAAAGTGGTTGCAAATATTTCGCGACAGTGCAGAACATATAAAGTTGACTTTTAAAATTATCGTGCTAAAATGTAACTATGAATGCAGAAAGCAATTATATCCAGCGCCGACTCATTACTGCATTGACGGGGCATCTTGATCAGCCAGAAATAACCATGCTGGTTGGGCCACGTCAATCAGGAAAGACCACCCTCCTCAAACGACTTGAGGGCGAACTTCGCTCCGGAGGGCGGCAAACCCTCTGGCTTAACCTGGACTTCGAGGACGATTTCCATCATGTCTTGTCACAGGGAGCGCTTCTGCAGAAGATTAAGTTGGAGTTTGGCAGTGGTAGTGGCGTGGTTTTCATTGACGAGATTCAGCGCAAGGGAAATGCCGGACTGTTCCTGAAAGGACTGTATGATCAAGGTCTCCCCTGGAAGTTTGTAGTCTCTGGGTCGGGGAGTATTGAACTGAAGGAGAAGATCAGCGAATCACTGGCGGGTAGGAAGCGGATGTTTGAGCTTTTGACGGTTAGCTTCGGTGAGTTTGTTGATTTCAGGACCGGCTACCGTTATACGGACAAACTCAGGGAGTTTTTCCTTACGGAACCGGCAAAAACAGTTCAGCTCTTCCGGGAATACCTCATGTACGGCGGTTATCCGCGAGTTATCCTTGCAGAAACGCATCAGGAAAAACTGGCCACTATCAACGAGATTTTTCGTAGCTATCTGGAAAAGGACATTGTTTACCTGCTGCGGGTAGAAAAGAGTGACCGCTTCAGTAACATGGTCAGAGTAATGGCAAGCCAATCCGGAAAGTTAGTCAGTTATTCAGAACTTGCTGTCACCCTGGGACTCTCTCTGTCCACGGTCAAGAATTATCTCTGGTATCTGGAAAAGACTTACATTCTTTGGAAGGTGACTCCCTGGTTCACCAATATCAGAAAAGAGATAACCAAAGCGCCGGTTTACTATTTCCGCGATATCGGTATGCGCAATTTTGCATCGGGCAGTTACGGCGCTATTTCGGACAGCGAAGCCGGTTTTGCCTTCCAGACCTTGATCCACGCCATGCTGAAGGAATGTTTTCCCCTGGCGGATACGTCTATCCACTATTGGCGTACCAAGGACAAGGCCGAGGTTGACTTTGTTATCCGTAACGGGACTGCAGTGACGCCGATGGAGGTCAAGTACCGCGACATGAAACAGTTGGAGATCCGTCGCTCGTTCCGTGGGTTTCTTGAGCGTTATCATCCTGAACGTGGTTATGTAGTTAACAAGAGTTTCAAAGATGAAACATTGGTGGACGGAACATGTGTACAGTGCCTGCCGTATTGGGAGTTGATATTTTATGATACGTTCCCGTTCATCGCCAAGGATGCCGTGTTCAATACCTGATATGCTTTGGCTATCCAGGTAAATGTGGAGCAAATAAAAAATCAGCAAAGAGAATTTGTTGCAGCAGACAAGGAAAAAGTGTGGTCACGTATTTGGTCACATAATTTCCACAAAATACCTCAATTTCATTGACTTGAGCACTTGACTCTTTTAAGATCATACCAACTATAAAGAAAGGAAACACTTTAATACCCTATGAAAGGAATTATCCTCGCCGGTGGCGCGGGCACGCGCCTCTATCCCATCACGAAAGTCATCAGCAAGCAACTGCTGCCGATTTATGACAAGCCGATGATCTATTATCCCCTGTCGATCCTGCTGCTGGCCGGAATCAGGGAAATATTGATCATATCAACTCCGAATGACCTGCCACATTTTATTAAAATATTTAGCGACGGATCTTATCTCGGGCTTAATATCAGTTATAAAGAACAACTCCAGCCTAATGGCCTTGCAGAGGCATTTATAATAGGTGAAGAATTTATCGGCAAAGACAGCGCCTGTTTAATACTTGGCGATAACATCTTTTTCGGGCACAAATTAACCGATGCCCTGGTGAAAGCAAGGCAGGATGTAGAGCGATCAGGCGGTGCAACGGTCTTCGGTTATTATGTGAATAATCCTTTACAATATGGGATAGTTGAATTTGACAAGGATGGAAAAGTGTTGTCTTTAGAAGAAAAGCCAAAAGTGCCTAAATCGAATTATGCGGTAACGGGTTTGTACTTTTATGATAACACAGTTATCGATATAGCAAAAAATATCCAGCCATCCTGGCGAGGAGAATTAGAAATCACCGATGTCAATAAGGAATATTTAAAGCAAGATAAATTGCGAGTAGAACTCTTGGGGAGAGGTTATGCATGGCTTGACACCGGCACCTTCGAAAACCTCTTTGACGCAGGTGAATTTATAGCGACAATAGAGAAAAGGCAAGGCTTAAAAATTGCCTGCATCGAAGAAATAGCATACAAGATGGGATATATAGATAAAAATCAATTATCAAAAGTAGCCTATTCCATGAGCAAAAGCGAGTATGGTGAATATCTGAATAGATTGCTAAGGTGATATTCGATTTAGAATTTAGAAAACATTTCAAATAAAATACATAAGAACGAAGGAACAAAAATCTTTAAAATGAACTACCCTGTCGCAATTATACGGGGTATCAAAAATAAAACCCAACAAGGTTCTTGCCACAAGCAGCGGAGAATTTGCTCTGAGGGAGATTAAAAAGCAATTGACTCAACAAATTAAAATAGGGGGAAACAATGAGTGAACAACTGTCCATAAGTCCTGGTGGTGATAAGTATTCTTTACCGAAGGAAGAAGACTACAAGATAGAGTTTGCCAGAATTGAGAAGCTTGTAGCGGAAGCCAAACAAAATGGGCAAGAGATTGTTGTTGTCATGGGTGTTGGCTTTGTAGGCGCTGTAATGGCAGCTATTGTTGCTGATACAATTGACGGGAACGGCAAGCCATCCAAGTTTGTTATTGGTATGCAGCGCCCAAGTGTCAGGAGCTACTGGAAAATCCCAAAACTTAATGAAGGAATCTCGCCCGTCAAAGCCGAGGACCCTGAAGTGGATCCTATGATCCGACGTTGCGTTCTCGAAAAGAAGACACTTACAGCCACCTTTACATATGATGTCCTTCGGTTGGCTGATGTTGTCATAGTGGATGTTCAGCTTGATTACACAAAAACAGAACTTGGAAATGTTCGCTCCGGCCATGTTGAGATGACAGCCCTGGAAGAATCTTTTGACATCATTGCAAATCGTATTAAACCGGAGTGTCTTGTCCTCATAGAAACAACGGTGGCTCCGGGAACAACAGAACAAGTGGCATTCCCGGCCATGAAAAAGATATTCAATCAACGCGATATCAAGAGTGATCCGTTGCTTGCTCACAGTTACGAGCGGGTAATGCCGGGACGGGACTATGTGGCATCTATAAGGGACTTCTGGAGAGTATGCAGCGGTGTAAACGTAGAAGCGAAGCAGAGGGTAGAAAAATTCCTCAATGAAGTTCTGAACACCAAGAAATTCCCCCTTACCGTGCTTGACCGTCCCATCGAATCAGAAACCGCAAAGATCGTTGAAAACAGTTACCGCGCTGTGATCCTTGCTTTTCTCGATGAATGGAGTCTCTTTGCAGAGCGGAATGGCGTTGACATTATGAAAGTCATAAAGGCCATTAAAATGCGTCCGACCCACAACAATATGATCTTCCCCGGCCCAGGCATCGGCGGATACTGTCTCCCCAAAGACGGCGGCCTTGGCATATGGGCATACAGGCACATCCTCGGATTTGAGGATGATATATTCAAGATAACTCCGGTGGCTATTGATATAAATGATACCCGAGCCCTCCATGCTGCCCAGCTTGTGCGTGACGCTCTGCGCAACATGAATAAACCCATCGCAAGCGCTGAAGTGCTGGTCCTCGGCGCCTCCTATCGGGAAGATGTCGGCGATACGCGTTACAGCGGCTCAGAAATACTCATACGCAAATTGACTGAAATGGGCGCTGAGATCCGCGTCCACGATCCATACGTTGATCAATGGTGGGAGTTTACAAACCAGGAATCCTATTCCGATAACAATAAGAGCGTTTTTTTCAGAAACCAGAAAAAACTGAAAGATTTAAAAATTTTCAAAGATTTAAATACTGATTTTCAAAATTTTGACGTTCTCGTTCTTGCTGTCCGTCACGAACAGTACCTCAACCTTAACCCTGATGAAATCGTTAACTTAGCTCAAAAACCCATAGCCGTTATTGACTGCTTCGGCATACTCGATGATGAAAAAATCAAGCGTTACCTTCAGTTGGGTTGTGAAGTAAAAGGGTTGGGGCGCGGTCATATCCGTAGATTAAAAGAGGAAGTTAGGCAAGAGAGTAGCTTATGAAAAAGTTTGTGCTGCTGGGCGCTGCCGGTTATATTGCGCCACGTCATATGAAGGCGATAAAGGATACCGGCAATGTCCTTGTCGCTGCAATGGACAAGCACGACGCTGTCGGAGTTATTGACGGCTATTTTCCCGATGCAAGTTTTTTTGTAGAGTTCGAACGTCTTGACAGGCATGTTGAGAAACTAAGGCGCCTAAATAGTGAAGTAAGGGTTGAGTATGTCAGTATTGCTTCACCTAATTATCTTCACGATGCCCATATACGTTTTGCTTTACGTTTGGGCGCACATGCTATTTGCGAAAAACCGCTTGTGCTAAACCCATGGAATGTTGAAGCATTAAAAGAGATCGAAAAAGAGGCAGGCAAGAAGATAAATGCTATCTTGCAACTCCGCCTTCACCCTTCAATTATAGCTCTTAAACAAAAAGTTACCCAGCCACCAGCCACCAGCCACCAGCCACCAAAGTACGACATCGATCTCACTTATATAACTTCTCGAGGTCGCTGGTATCTTGTATCATGGAAAGGTGATGTTTTAAAATCCGGCGGAGTATCAACAAACATAGGCATCCATTTTTTTGATATGCTTCAGTGGATATTCGGCAATGTCCAGCAGAATATCGTTCATATGTCCATGCCGACAAAAGCAGCCGGTTATCTCGAACTTGAAAAAGCCAGGGTACGGTGGTTTCTTTCCATAGATAAAAATGATCTTCCCGAAGCAGCTAAAAAAGATAATAAGACTACATACCGCTCCATTACCATCAATAAAGAAGAAGTAGAGTTTTCTGAAGGGTTTACTGATTTACACACAATAAGTTATGGTGAAATATTAGAGGGCAGAGGTTTTGGCCTTAATGATGTTATACCTTCTATTGAAACAGCTTTTGAGATTCGAAATGCCAAACCGGTAGGGTTAAAAGGCGAATACCATCCGTTTCTAAAGGAATTGAATGGTCGATAGTGATTGGTGAAAGATGGATTATCGACTAAAGGTAAATAGCTAAAGGCTATACGGAAATCAACATCGGTTATGGCGAGAATATTGGTTATGGGCGATCGAATACAGACTGTGAGCAATAGGCAAGAGGCAATAAGTTGAAAATGAAAAAGATTGTTTCTATCGTTGGCGCAAGACCACAATTTATTAAAGCTGCAATAGTATGCAAAAAACTAAGGGAACATGGTTTTGAGGAAAAATTAGTTCATACGGGCCAACACTATGATTTTGACATGTCCGACGTTTTTTTTCAGGAACTTGAATTGCCGGAACCTGACCACTATTTGCATGTTGGCTCTGGCAGCCACGGCGAACAAACCGGCAAGATGCTTATAGAGCTTGAGAAAACCCTTTTAAAAGAAAGTCCTGATTTTGTCTTAGTTTACGGAGATACAAATACGACCTTGGCAGGAGCGCTTGCAGCATCAAAACTGCATATACCGATTGGACATGTCGAAGCAGGACTTAGAAGCTACAACAGACGTATGCCGGAGGAGGTCAACAGGGTTCTTGCTGACCATGTATCCGACATTCTTTTTTGCCCTTCGACAGTTGCTGTTGACAATCTCCGCAAGGAAGGCTTCACCAACATCGCCAACAACGGCGCTCTTATCGATCTGCACCAACCACCAACCACTATCCACCATCCACATGTTTTAAACGTTGGTGACGTCATGTTCGATCTTGCCATGGAATTAAAATGCAAGGTTAACGAAAAAGAGATTCTCGAAAAATATAATTTAACTCCTGAAGGTTTCATACTTGTCACCGTTCACCGTGCGGACAATACCGACAATAGGGATAACCTGAAGAACATATGGGATGCACTGCTGGAAATTGCACTTAAGGATATGATTGTGGTTTTTCCAATACATCCAAGAACAAGTAAAGCCTTAAACGAGCTGAACGTGCTAAGCAGCGGCCTCCCGGATGGCTTGCTTTTAGCAAAACCGGTCTCATACAAAGAAATGATTGTTTTAGAGAATAACGCAAAGGTTGTTATTACAGATTCAGGCGGAGTTCAAAAAGAAAGCTATTTTTTCAAAACCCCTTGCGTTATACCAAGAAATGAAACAGAGTGGGTGGAATTACTTCATGATAATTGGGCGACTCTGACAGGAGCAAACAAAAGTGCAATCGTGGATGTCGTTCTTAACGAATACAAAAACAATAAAATCCGTGAATGGAAACCGTTTTATGGTAATGGGAATGCAGGAGAAAATATTGTGAAGTATTTAGACGAGTCAATCGATGGATAGTGGCTTGAGATTACTGAATAATTAAAAATATGCTTAATGGTCTAATCTCATCTTTAAAAGGAAAGGTAAAAACAAAATCATTATGAATACAACAGACAAATCACCAGCAATCAGCAACCAGCAACAATATTTCGTTCACGAGAGTTCATACACTGACGACAATGTCGAAATCGGCGCCGGCACCAAGATTTGGCATTTTTCCCATATATTGAGTGGCGCGAGAATCGGCAGCAATTGTATAATTGGCCAGAATGTATGTATAGAACGAGATGTTGAAATAGGAAATCGATGCAAGATCCAAAATAATGTTTCAGTATATAAGGGAGTCATACTCGAAGACGAGGTCTTCTGTGGGCCTTCCTGCGTATTCACTAACGTTTATAACCCCCGTGCATTTATTGAACGAAAACAAGAATTTCGTCTCACCCTCGTCAAAAAAGGTGCAACTATCGGAGCAAATGCAACAATAGTATGCGGTGCAACAATAGGAAAATATGCACTTATTGCTGCTGGCGCTGTGGTTAAATCCGATGTGCCCGATTACGCCATCGTCGCTGGCGTCCCTGCGAGACAAGTTGGGTGGACGTGCAAATGCGGAACAACACTGTCTTTCGACCGTGCGGATATAGAGGTTAAAGACAAAAGTCTGATAAGGGCTAAGGGTGATGCAACGTTGGCATGTAGCTACTGTGGCAATGAATACGCTCTAAAAGATGGCCGGTTCATTATTGCTAACGAGAAATAATGATTTTATTGGAAAAGAAGGTTTTCAAGGACTGAAGGTTTGGCAGAAAAACAAACAACTGGCGACCCAAGTATATAAAATAACTGACAACGGAATATTCAGAACAAATTGCAGATTAAAAGATATAATAAGGCGTTCAAGTGTTTCTACCCCGAGTATTATTGCTGAAAGCGATGAGCGTGACACCGATAAAGAAGCCATGCGCCATTTATACATTGCCAAAGGCTCGGCGATTGAGCTTTTGACACGGTTAATAATTGCTTACAAGATTAATTATCTTAATGAAGTAGCATCCAAGAAGCTTGAGGAAAAGTTTTTGAAAATACCGGGCATGCTGTCTAAATTGATATCCGTTTGCTCCAAAACTTTCAATCGTTAGTTAATTCCTGAGGCAAAAGATTCAAGGTTAAAATCCAATGGAAATCCATCAACTTACAATCTGCTGTTATTCAAAACCATTTGCCGTTAACCATTTGCCCTTTACCAAGAGGTATCTATGACCCATATTTCCATGCTCGATCTCAAACGCGAATATGAATACATGAAGCCCGACATTGACGTTGCGATCCAGCGTTGCCTTGAACATCAGCAATGGATATTTGGCCCTGAAGTAAAAGAATTTGAAGATAAGATTGCCGAATATCTTGCTGTGAAGCACTGCATTGGCGCATCATCGGGCACAGATGCTCTCGTTCTTGCGCTCCGTGCCCTGGCTATAAAAACTAAAGGGCAGGAATATTTCGATCGTTCTGACCTGATTATAACCACCCCCTTTACTTTTACTGCCACCGGCGATGCGATTCTTCGTGCCGGGGCCACACCGCTTTTTGTAGATATTGACCCCGCCACCTACAACCTCGACCCATCACTCATCAGCTCCTGTCTTGCTTCTTTCCCCCATGGCCTATCGAATGTAGCCCATAGCCAGTCTCATGTTGTTGGTATCGTTCCCGTTCACCTTTACGGCCAATCATGCCTAATGGATAAGATCATGTCTATTGCCTCTGAATATAACCTGTTCGTTGTTGAAGATTGTGCGCAGGCATTTGGGGGAGAGTGGCAAAAGGCAAAAGACAAAAGACAAAAGGTTGGGAGCATCGGAGATATCGGGTGCTTCAGTTTTTTTCCTTCTAAGAACCTGGGATGTTTTGGCGATGCCGGCATGGTTTCGACAAATGACGGTGAGCTATCAAAATCGATCCGTATGCTCATCAAGCATGGCGGTAAAGACAAATATAACGTTGATCACATTGGTTACAACGCCCGTATGGATACACTCCAAGCGGCTATCCTTCTCGCTAAACTTCCATATATCGATGAATTCAACTCCCGCCGCCAACACATAGCCGAGTTGTACACCAAAGGTTTGGCAGATGTCCCCGGCATTGTCCTGCCCACAACCCACAACCCACAACCCACAGCCGGTTTTAATCATGTTTTTCATCAGTTTACCGTATGCGTCCTCAACGGCAAGCGTGAGATTCTCCAACAGCACCTGAGGGAATTAGAGATTGACAGCATGGTCTATTACCCTATTCCTTTGCATAAGATGAAAGTATTTAATGGAAGGTATGTGGTTTATGGTGAATTGAAAGAAGCTGAACAAGTAACGCAGGGAGTCTTGAGTTTACCTATAGAGCCTCTCTACGAAGGAACCGAGATTGCCGCTATTATCCAGGCAATAAGGAATTACTATCAATGATTAGAATTATACACGTTGTCGGCGCCCGGCCTAATTTTATGAAGATCGCACCAATTATGCGGGAAATGGCGAAGTATCCGGATAAATTCGAGCAAATTCTTGTCCACACAGGCCAGCATTACGACTCCAACATGTCCCAAGTTTTTTTTGACGAACTGGGTTTACCCAAACCTGATGTGAACCTCGAAGTTGGATCCGGCACCCATGCATGGCAGACCGCACAAATCATGCAGCAATTTGAACCCGTCCTGATGGATTACAAACCAGACTGGGTTTTTGTGCCGGGCGACGTGAATTCAACTATCGCTTGTGCACTCGTTGCCAGCAAACTGGGGGTGAAAATCTCCCATATTGAATCAGGGCTTCGTTCTTTTGATCGTACCATGCCGGAAGAAATAAATCGAATTCTGACTGATCAGATTTCGGACCTTCTGCTTACCCCTTCCCGTGACGGGGATGAGAACCTTTTGCGGGAAGGCATATCTCCAAAAAAGATCCGTTTTGTGGGTAATGTTATGATCGATACCTTGGTGCAGTTGCTGCCCAAGGCAGAAGCCCGTTGGCCTTCATTGCGGGATGAATATCATTTGGATCGCTATATCCTGGTAACGCTCCATCGCCCTTCTAATGTGGACGCGCCTGAAACCCTGACGGAGATTATGACTGCCCTGATGGAGATCAGCCCGAAAATGCCGGTGCTTTTCCCGGTCCACCCACGGACACGCAGCCGGATTTCTTCCCTCTGCCTGCCTAACAACAAAAATCATTTGATTCTAACGGAGCCTATGGGTTATCTTGATTTTCTGGCATTGCAGATGCGCGCAGCATTGCTGCTGACAGATTCCGGCGGCGTTCAGGAGGAGACATCTTATCTGGGCATCCCTTGCCTGACGGCCCGCCCAAACACGGAAAGGCCTGTAACTATTACTCACGGCACGAATTGCTTGGTAGAAAGCCGGTGTGACGCAATCTTGGAAGCTGTATGGAAAGCATTGAAACCAGGACGAGTACGCAAATCTGTACCCGAATTATGGGACGGAATGGCAGCGGATAGAATTATCCGTATTTTTATGAATTGCATGGAAGAACAATAGTCCTGCAAGATCTTTACACGCGTGAAAATTGTAATATTTTTATCTCCAACAAGGTGGAGGAAATTATGATGAGTTATTTCAAAATGATTACAGTTATGCTGTTTGCGCTCGTGTTTAGTTCGACTAATTGCCTGGCGGATGCCAAGAACGTATCAATCAACAATGTCGATGAACTATGGCAGGGATACATTCCTGGTTATCTGACGAAAATTAACCCGAAGGATTCTATGGTGCTGTACAGTGCTCAACAAGCTCTTATGGTGCCTGTTTGGGCTTCATTTAGATTACAAAAAACTGCATGGCAAAAACAAATAACAGAAGGGCTGTCTCTCATCATAGACTCCACAACGTCTATAGAAAAATTAAGAGAAAAGTCACATCAAGGTCAGATAAAGTTGTCACCGGATTTATTGGATGAATCGAAAACCGGCTCGGGTAAAAGAAATATATTTCCTTTTGAGGCAAAAACATCTGAGGTATCTAAGGATGATATGATTCAATTTCAGTTTAGTTACCTTCTGTCATATCATGCACGACTTCTTGTTCAGAATGGAATAACCGATAAACAATCAAAAAAATATGTGGAAAAGACTGTCCATCTATTGATGACGGATATGATCCACCCCTATTGGACCGAACTGCCTGGCCGGCACTGGGCTGTTAGATATCCCAATATGAAATTAAAGTTGCAGGCGAAACTATCCAACCCTGTACCTATAGAATTGCGTGCGAGGAAGTACTATCGCTGGATCATTGATGAAGAATTGCACTTTATGGCTATTGCATCGGAATTGCGTTGCCTTGCCCGCTATAAAAAAGATCTTTTCACTCAGAAGGACATCGATATTCTAAATGATATTCTTGCCATAACACAAGAAATCATGTCGGCAAAATTAGAGAAAGGCGATGGATTCCTGTTTGATATAGGGTCTGTCGATGATCATCCAGACTATGCTCATGCAGGTTATTCAGGGAAAGCTTATCCAACCGTAAAGTCCCCAGGGAAAAATGTTTCTTGGGATATTTCTCATTCTAGTCGATGGCCATGGTGGTTGGCCAGCTTTAGAGACGCTTGGCCCACAAATTCGGCACAATATAACCAATATGATAAATTATTGGATCGTCTTTCCATCCAGTTTGTGCTGTGTATTGACAGCCAGTTGGACAACAATGGTTTTCCCCGTGTTACGAATTTCTTTAATGGTCAAAACGGATGGTATCGTGTTGGCTATCAGAACAGAAAGAATTTTGGATATGCGCCCTTTGCTCTCTCTAAAACAGTAGCCCTCAATGGCAGTTGGGGGACTTTGGCGGATAGGAATGAAGGGATTAAGAAATTCAACAAAAATGTATTGAGAGCCCTGGAGTCCGATAAGGCACAAATGAAAACAAAATCACCGGAATACTTTTCTCTATCACTTCTAAATGCTAAACTACTTAACGAAGTAATTCGGTGAGTATCCTTAAGGTTGCATGTTGTGAAAATTCTGTGTTGCCAGTCCGGTTGATCTACTATTGATTCTGAGAGTTTAAGCTGCTGAATGTTAAAATGATCGTGCCTGCCGAAGAAAAAATATATCTTTATTTAAATCAGCTTATTGGCTGGTTAGAAAATAACGGCTGGGCCGGGTGGGATCCTTATGATATTTGGAACAATAGAATTGGTATGTGGATGATCAAACGTGAGAATATATATCAGCGAATCGCCAGCGGCTTAACATCCCGCGCGCAAGAGTTTTTTCCCGTTCATTTACGTAAGGTATTAAGAGTTAACCCCGGAATAAATGCCAAGGCAATGGGGCTATTTGCAGCCGGTTTCTTACAGTTAGAAGCAATTGAGAAAATCTCACGAAAAATAAACGGTGAACCATATTATGCGGCCTGCTTTCAGTGGTTGGAAGATCACAAGGTGAGTCGATTCGGGGGTTGTGGTTGGGGATATCCTTTTGACTGGAGAAGCAGGGTTTTGATTCCAAGAAATACCCCAACTGTTGTAAATTCAGCCATAATCGGCGATGCATATTGGCTTAAATATAAATATCATGGTGATAAGGAAGCTTTATCTCAGTGCGAAGATATTTGCTTGTTTATTGTTAATGGACTTAATCGAAGCGGTCATAAACCGGATGGGTCCTTTTGCTTTTCCTATACACCGATTGACAAATTCCAGGTACACAATGCTAATCTTTTTGGCGCTGAATTTCTTATTCGCATAGGCCTGGAAACCAGCCGCAATGATTGGGTCGAAACAGGACTTGCCGCGGCTAATTATTCAATATCTGAAATTCGTGAGGATGGCACATTAAATTATTGGTCTGATGAACAGACAAAATCTCTCCAGCAGGATACGTACCATAGCGGTTTTGAGATTCGGTGCCTTAATGATATTGCAGATTTGACCGGCAATAAAAAATTTCGCAATGCAGCAGATAAATACTTTCAAATTTGGCTCAGAGATTTTTTTACAAAAGACGGTGCACCGTGTCTCGGTCGCGGGCAAACTGATACTATAGAAGTTCACAGTTGCGCCGAAAGCCTGTTGTGTATGACAAAGATGTTTAAAACAGGCAATCTGTCTGATCAATTATTCAGGGCATATATCAAGAATATCTTTTCCGCAGCCGAAAAACTGTGGGTACAAAAAACTCTGGATGAGGGTTATTTTGCCGCTAGAGCGCAAAAGCGATTTGGTTATGATATGGTTATGGACATACCATATATCCGTTGGGGACAAGCTTGGATGTTTAATGCATTTGCAGAACTGATTCTACCTATCGAAATTAATAAATGTTGAGAATAAAATGATGAAACAAATATTTTTTAATTCTTCAGGGATGCCTGAAGTTCATGAGATGGATACCCCTTTTTGCGGTGATAAAGATGTTCTGATTTCAGTGAAAACGTCTCTCATAAGCACAGGAACTGAAACTGCCGGATATGATTCAGGCAGTATGTTTTCTCGGGGTGTTAGAAATCCATCTGCGATAAAGACTGTCATGAATGCCGTTAAGGAACAGGGGTATTACGCAACATATAAAAAGATTATGGCCAAAAAGAATGAATTGACCGCGCGCGGGTATAGCGGGGCTGGTATCGTAATTGCCGTTGGGAAAAATGTGCGGAGCTTTTCTGTCGGAGACCGTGTTGCATATGCTGGTGCGCCTCATGCAGAGTATGTCACTGCACGCGAAAACCTTGTGGCACGGATTCCGGAAAGGGTTAGCTTTTCAGAGGCAGCATTTGGTGCACTTGGATGTATTGCGATGCACGGAGTACGTTTAGGTAAACCTACCTTTGGTGAAACATGTGCTGTTCTCGGGCTCGGTCTTGTTGGTCTTTTAGCGGCACAATTGGCAAGAGCGGCCGGGCTTAAGGTTTTATGCATGGAACCAAACAAGCATCGAAGAGATATCGCTCTTAAGTTAGGTTTTACCGATGTCATAGATCCGGTAGCGGAAGATGATCTTGCAAAAACGTTACATTTCTTTAGCGGTGGCTCAGGTATGGATATTATGTACCTGTGTGCAGGCATCAAGGATAGCGCCGTAACTAACGAAGCCTTATACTGCTGCCGTGATAGAGGACGTGTAATAATGATTGGTGATATGGGGCTTGGTCTTGATAGACCACCACTTTTTCAAAAAGAACTTAGTTTTAAAGTCAGTCGATCTTACGGGCCGGGGCGATATGATACGAATTATGAAAAGAAAGGTTTAGACTATCCTATTGGTTATGTTAGGTGGACAGAACAGCGTAATTTGCGCCTTTTTCTGGAGATGATTCAAAGAGAATCTATTAGAGTTAAAGAGATGATATCATCTGAATTTTCAATTGATCATGCGCCTGACGCCTATAATTTGCTTGTCAAAGAAAACGCTAAAACACTTGCCGTTTTAATTACTTATAAGGAAGGTAAGCCTGAATCGGAAATATCGGAAGCACCGCCACGCATACTGTTGAAACGGTCTTCAAAAGATATGTTATCAATTGGCGTTATTGGGTGCGGGGCCTTTGTTCAAAATAATGTGCTCCCTCATTTTAATGCCCTTGGGGTAAAATTGTATGGTGTTGCAAATACATCTACAAAAGAATTTTCTAAAATAAAAGCAATTTACGCGCCAGTGGTTACTACCACGAAACCCGAACAATTAATCAATGATCCTAATGTTGATGCATTCATTATTGCGACGCACCATAACACGCACGCATCTCTTGCAAGGGCGATAATAGAGCAGGGCAAACCTGTCTACGTTGAAAAACCTTTAGCCCTCACGCAATCTGACGCTGAAGCGCTCGCAAAACTTGTCAAAGAGCGGGGAGGTCTCCTTACAATAGGTTTTAACCGACGGTGCGCTCCGTCCGTTATCGAACTGCAAAAAAAATTGGCCCAATCTCCTATGCCGCGTCAGTTCCTCTATCGTATTAATGCTCCTGTATTGCCGCCTGAACATTGGGTGATAGACCCTGAAATAGGGGGAGGACGCTTAATTGGAGAAGGCTGTCATTTCATAGATTTGATTTGCTACTTGGCTGATAGCAAAGTAGATGAAGCAATGTGTGGATTTTTAGGGAGCAATTCTCCGATGTCGCCTTCCAGAGATAATTTTGCGATCAATTTACGTTTCTCAAACGGTGATCTTGGCACTATCATCTACTCAGGTCAAGGGAACTCAAAATACAGTAAGGAGCTTATTGAGGTATTTGTTGCGGGAAGAGTATTTGTGATAGATGATTTTAAAGGACTCCATTGCTATGGCTTAAAAGATGATTCAATGAATTCATCAGTGCCGGAAAAAGGATTTAAAGCACACCAAAATAACTTTTATGAAGCAGTGCGTGGCAAATCGGAATTAATTACTACAGTTGATGATGGACTAAGAGTAGCTATGATTATTGAAAAATTTATTACCGCAAATGGCACATGAACAGGATTGAAAATCTTATTAACTTACAATTGAATTTACTATTATGTCACGATTTCAGGAACACATAATAGATTTGTTTAACAACGTTTATGATAATAAGCGGGTACTTATCACCGGCCATACAGGCTTCAAGGGGTCATGGCTGGCGATCTGGCTGAAGGAATCAGGGGCGGATGTTATTGGCTATTCCCTTGATCCGCCCAGCGAACCCAATAATTTTGAAGCAACGAAACTTCGGGAAAAAGTGACGCACATTCATGGCGATGTTCGCGATCTTGACCGGTTGATGGTGGCTTTCAAAAAATACCAGCCTGAATTTGTCTTTCACCTCGCCGCCCAACCCATCGTCCGTCTCTCATACGACGAACCGAAAATAACCTTCGACACGAATGTCGGCGGCACGGTCAATGTTCTCGAAGCAATTAGATTAACCCCAAGCGTTAAAGTTCTGGTAAATATTACCAGCGACAAATGCTATGAAAACAAGGAGTGGATATGGGGTTATCGAGAAAACGATCCGATGGGTGGATACGATCCCTACAGTGCCTCCAAGGGTTGCGCGGAACTGGTTTTTAACAGTTACCTGAGATCGTTTTTCTCGCAAAACGCAACACAGACCAGACAAATAGGTGCCGCCTCTGTTCGGGCAGGCAATGTTATTGGCGGAGGCGATTGGGGCAAAGATCGCCTCGTTCCCGATTGCATCCGTGCCCTTAGTAGCGGCCGGAAAATAGGCATCCGCAGCCCCTATGCTATCCGGCCCTGGCAGCACGTCCTGGAACCCCTGCGTGGCTATCTGCAACTCGGTGTTCTGCTTTCGCAAAATCCACTAAAATACTCCGGTGCTTGGAACTTCGGCCCCGATGAAAACAGCCACTTAACCGTTGCCGCAATGGCCGATAGATTAATAAAATACTGGGGCAACGGTTCCTGGGATGATTTATCCGACCCCAAGGCCCTTCACGAGGCGAAACTCCTCAAATTAAATTGTGACAAGGCTCACGCCGAGCTCAACTGGCGTAGCGCGCTCACGATTGACGATTGTTTGCAAATGACGGCCGTGTGGTATAAAGAATTTTACATGGCAAGCAAGAATACAGATATTTATACGCTCTGCGCCCAACAAGTACATAGTTATATGGGCAAAGTGACAGCAACGAAGCACCTTTACTAACATGCCTTTTGTGAGGTAGCGTGTGCTATGCGTGAATCATAAAAATATGGAGATCAAACATGAGTAATAACCTGCAAGTAGTTATCCTTTGCGGTGGTGTGGGGACACGCCTTCGGGAAGAGACGGAGTTTCGTCCCAAGCCGATGGTCAATATCGGTCCGTATCCCATCCTCTGGCACATTATGAAATATTATTCGCAATTCGGATATAAAGACTTTGTTCTTGCCCTCGGCTATAAAGGTGAAATGATCAAGAATTATTTCTGCCACTATGAACTGATGAACAATGACGTCACGATAGAGTTGGGACAACCGGAAAAAACATGCATTCATTACGCCCACGATGAAGCAGGCTGGAAAATTACACTGGCTGACACAGGTGAAAAGACACTCAAAGGCGCACGCCTCAAGAAAGTGGAAAGGTATATTGCCGGGGACACATTCATGATGACCTATGGCGACGGCATCGCCGATGTGAACATTGGCGAGCTATTGGCTTTCCATAAATCCCACGGAAAAATGGCGACCGTCACAGGTATTAATATTGCTGCCCGCTTTGGTGAACTGAAAATAGACGGTGATCGCGTAGAGACGTTCAGCGAAAAGCCTCAAAACGGCGACGGCCTCATCAACGGCGGCTTTTTCGTATTCAATCGTAAGATTTTAGATTATCTGACAACGGATGATTTATGCGATTTGGAAATCGGTCCTTTAGAGCAAATCGCCAAAGAGGGTCAACTGATGGTGTACAAACACAGAGGATTCTGGGCCTGCATGGATACCCTTCGGGACATGGAATATCTCAACAAAATATGGAATGACGGCAAGGCGACTTGGAAAATTTGGAGATAAAGCAAAATAAACGTTTTGACTTCCATCCCACGCCGCTTGAAGGTCTTTGGGTTGTGACGCGAATGCCCGTCGAGGATCAGCGAGGCTTTTTCTGTCGCTTCTTTTGTACCGAAGAATTTCAGACAGTCGGGTTGAAAAAACCAATCGTCCAGATCAACCACACTTACACGGTTAAAAAAGGTGCTGTGCGTGGTATGCATTTTCAATATCCGCCATACTCCGAAAGCAAGATTGTCAGTTGCCTGCAAGGCGAAGTCTACGATGTTGCTGTGGACATTAGAAAAGACTCGCCCACCTTTTTGCAGTGGCACGGGGAAATTCTGTCTAAAGTGAATCAAAGAAGTCTTTTGATCCCCGAAGGTTTTGTCCACGGTTTTCAAACGCTGACAGAAAACTGCGAGCTGCTTTATCTTCATTCCGAAGCATTTCATCCTGAGGCAGAAGGGGCACTCCATGTTGAGGATCCAAGGATCGGGATTATCTGGCCCAAAACCATGACCGAACTGTCGGAACGTGATCGAAGTCATCCCTTCATCGACTCGGATTTCAAGGGGATCCTCCTATGAACTGTCGACATTGCCATGCCCCGTTAGAACATGTCTTCCTCGACCTCAGCTTTGCCCCGCCGTCCAACGCCTACCTGAAAGCGGAAGACCTGACCAAACCGGAACTTTACTTCCCACTCAAACTATATGTTTGCACCCACTGCTGGCTGGTTCAGACGGAAGATTACGCCCGCGCCGACGAACTATTCAAGGATGACTACGCCTACTTCTCGTCCGTATCGCAGAGCTGGCTTGATCACGCCGCTCACTATGCTGAAGAAATCATAAAACGCCTTGGACTTAACTCGGAGAGCTTCGTTATCGAGGTTGCTTCCAATGATGGTTATCTTTTGAAGAATTTCGTCGCTTGGAACATTCCCTGCCTTGGCATCGAACCAACTGCATGTACAGCCGAAGCTGCCCGTGAAATCGGTATACCGGTTTTGAGCGAATTTTTCGGCGAGATTCTGGCAAACCAACTCCGCACCGAGGGCCGACAGGCTGACCTCATCATCGGTAACAACGTTTACGCCCATGTGCCCGACATCAACGACTTCACTACCGGCCTGAAAACTGCGCTCAAGCCCGGCGGCACAATCACCCTGGAATTCCCTCATCTGCTTCGGCTCATCGAGCAGACCCAGTTCGATACGGTTTATCACGAACATTATTCCTACCTTTCACTTTACACTGTCAACGCCATTTTTGAAGCCGGAGGACTGCGAGTGTTCGATGTGGAAGAACTGCCAACCCACGGTGGCAGTCTGCGTGTTTATGGCTGCCATGCAGATGATCCGCGCTCCCAGACCACGGAAGTATCGGAGCTCATAGCCGGAGAAGAAAGACAAGGTCTGCGGATGCTAACCACCTACCGTGATTTTCAACGACAGGCCAATCGTGTAAAGGATGATCTGCTGGTATTTTTGATTGAACAAAAGCGTTTAGGCAAGAAAGTAGCCGCCTACGGCGCCGCTGCCAAAGGGAATACACTTCTCAACTACGCCGGGGTCAAGCCGGATTTATTGCCTTATGTCTGTGATGCTGCGCCTTCTAAACAGGGGAAGTTTCTCCCGGGAAGCCACATTCCTATACTGTCGCCCGCCATGCTAAATGAAGACAAACCGGATATCATACTGATTCTCCCTTGGAACATCACCGATGAGGTCATTGAACAACATGGTTACGTACGAGGGTGGGGTGGGGCATTTATGGTGGCTGTACCTGAAATGAAGATAATGGAGTTTAAAATATGAGCCGAATCTACTATACCAAACCCAGCATTACGGAACTTGAAATTCGCTACGCGACTGATGCAGCTACGAATGGATGGGGTGAACGCTGCTATGAATATATAACCCGCTTTGAGGATGCATTCAGACAACATCTTAATGTAAAATATGCTATTGCCACTTCAAGCTGCACCGGTGCCTTGCACATGGGGCTTGCCGCATTGGGAGTTGGCCCGGATGATGAAGTGATTCTTGCCGATCTTAACTGGATCGCTTCTGCAGCACCAGTAACATATCTAGGAGCAAAGCCCGTATTTGTCGATGTTTTAACGGATACATGGTGTATTGATTCTGAGAAAACAAAAGAAGCAATAACTCCCAAGACTAAGGCCATCATCGCCGTGCACCTCTACGGCAACCTCTGTAACATGAAAGCCCTCTTAGACTTAGGCAGGCGCTACAACGTTCCTATCATCGAGGACGCCGCTGAAGCTATAGGTTCTGTCTACCACGGAAAACGCGCTGGCAGCATGGGTATCTTTGGTGCATTTTCATTCCATGGCACCAAAACAATCACTACGGGCGAAGGTGGTATGTTTGTTACCAATGATGATAATCTCTACGAAAAAGTGCTTACCCTCAGCAACCACGGGCGTGCCCGCGGGCAAACCAAGCAGTTCTGGCCGGATATAATCGGCTTCAAATACAAGATGTCAAACATCCAGGCGGCCATCGGTTGCGCACAAATGGAACGGATTGAAGAACTCATAACCGGGAAGCATCGTATCTTCAACACTTACAAAAAAAATCTTTCCGGATTGCCCTTAAAAATGAATCCGGAGCATGAGGGGACGGTGAACGGGTACTGGATGCCAACGATCATTGTAGATGAAGGCACCCCCTTTGATCGACAAGCCCTTCTGGATGACTTCAAACTAAATGAGATCGACGGGCGGGTTTTCTTTTGGCCGTTGAGTATGCTGCCAGCATTTAAGAATCAGCCTGAGCATAAAGTCAGCTATGGACTATTCACGAGGGCGGTGAACCTGCCTTCTTATCATGATCTTTCCGACGAAGAGATGAGGCGAGTTATTGACCTGTTGCGTAAATATTTCTGATCGAGCATATTTTATATTTTGAGCAGATTTGACAATGGAATTGTTAAGCAATATGAAAAATGATTTTGTAAAAAAATTGCGCCTGGATCTTCATGGGAGACGTGCGCTTGTACTTGGTGGAAGCCGCTGGCAAATGGAGCTTATTCGGCGGATTAAAGACTGCGGAATTAAAGCGATTGTTGCTGATATTAATCCTGATGCAATGGGTAAGAGTATCGCTGATGATTTTATTTCCATTGATACAAGTGACTTGGATGGAATTGTAAGGCTTTCTAAAACCTTACATGTTGATTTCGTAATAACGGACCAAACAGATAGAACTGTTCCGATAGTGGCAGCGGTTAATGAACGTTTAGGTTTGCCTGGAATCTTACCGGACGTCGCGGAGCGTTTTACTGACAAACATGCGCAAAGAGTGGCGTTGGTGGATACGGGTATACCAATGCCACGTTTCCGTAAAGTCAATACGCCAGAAGATGCTATAGAGTGCATGAAGGAATGGAATTGCCCAATAGTCATTAAGCCGGCAACACTTCAATCATCTATCGGAGTGTTTAAGATTGATAATCTTGATGACGTTGAGGCAGTTTTTCAAGTAAGCATGTCGGATTCAAAAGCTTCTTTTTTATTGGCCGAAGAATTTGTCCCAGGAGTTGAAATAACAGTTGAAAGTTTTGTTGAAGATGGTCATTGCCATGTGCTTGCTGTTTCTGAAAAAGAGCATTACGATTACAATCCGTGTGTTGCAAAAAAGCTTGCTTATCCGCCTCGTTTTCCGGATGACCGGATGGATTGTATAAAGCACACCGCTGTCCTCGTAGTGGAAACTCTTGGGCTTCGTGAAGGTATCAGTCATGCGGAATACCGTGTAAAAGATGGTGTTCCATATCTTGTGGAAGTTGCAGCAAGAGGAGGAGGTACCGGCATAGCTTCAATAATAGTTCCACACATATCTGGGCTTGATCTTTATACTGCTCTAATTGCACGCATCCATAATATACCCTTGCCCCAAAAGTCGTTCACTTCGCGTTCAGCTATTCTTGAATTTTTGGAGTTTCAACCTGGGCGCGTTAAGAAAATCCATGGTTTGGAGCAAGTTAAAAGCAGCGGCCTTGCGAAGATGATGGAACTGCAATTCAAAGCCGGGGATGTTATTGCTTTACCAAGTGACGATAGAAACAGGCTCGGATTCTGTATTTGCCTTGCAGACGATAGGGATGGTGTAGAGGCAAAGGTTGCTGAAGTTAAGAACCAAATCAGGGTAGAATACGTATGAAATATTATGACGCTCACCTCCATTTTCCATCCCCGGATTCATCAGGGCTTGCCAAACTTAAAACATATTTAGCAAATGAAAAGAGTAGTTTTATCGGCGGTAATTTGATTCTAAATACACCGCAGGAACTTGAATTTGCCTTACAAAACAAAGCAGAATTACCGCCAAATTTGAACTGGGTACCTTTTTGGGATGAAGGTTATGAATATCCAAGCGAAGCATGTTTTTGTGGATGGTTTAAGATACATCCGGTGTTTTCAAAAATACGTCCGGGTGCAGCGGCCAATTATGCGAAGCGGGTAGCAGCAAACCGGCATCGGATAAAAGGGCTTATTGTGCATGCCTTTCCTTGGGGGGTGGATATCGCTTATCGTTCCAGCCTGGAACTTGTTTTGGCGCTGGCCCAAAATATGCCCGATACTCCCATTTTATGTACACATGGCGGCGGATATCAGTCATGGGAATTTCGGGCCCATACAGCATCGATAAGAAATGTTTACTATGATTTTTCTACAACGGCTATTTACTATGCTGATTCTGATTATATTATACCACTTAAGGTATATATTAATCGCTGCCCCGGACGTGTAATATTTGCCAGCGATTATCCTACTGGAACGGGAACGGACCACGTACAGGCTTATCTCGGCATGGCCTTAAAGGCCGGAATGGATGAAAACACGTTGGAATGCCAGTTGTTGAAAAACGCTGAAGCATTGTGGACTTTTCTGAATGAATAATATTGAAACAAGAAGAGAAAATTAGAATAATTAAATTGTATGGTGACTGGCTTAAAGAGCTGGCATACAGTGCTCGGACCGTTGGATGGCATGACCGTGAAAGCCAGTGGCTGCGCTTCAAAGTTTATGTTAAATAGGAAACTTCAACAAACTTCAATTTGTGATTTGGGATGTGGTTTCGGCGATCTGCTGGATTATTTGTCGAGAAACCAAATAGAAACATTTATACCGGTGTAGATATTTCACCTGGCCTATTGGTCAAAACGGCACGCCTGCATCATTATTTTCGTGTGGGAATGTTTGATTTTGCCAGGACCATATCAAAAGGGGTCACTTTAAGGCATGATTACCCACTTTGGGAGTTTACCATATATGTCTACAAATAATACTAATGAAGTACAAATTTCCAAGGATAGATCAACGGCGCTGGAATCCTGCAAAAAGACATGTTATTTGTGCGGTTATCCGGAACTCAATTGTCTCATCCACGTGAGTAACGCCAATTTTTCTAAGCGGATAACCTCTTTCGATGTATTTCAATGCCCTGTGTGCGGCTTATCTTCAATGGTTCCCATGGCAACTGCGGATGACCTCGATATGCTTTATGAAAAGGAAATGATTTTTGCAAACTGGAAATCTGACACCTCTAACACGGGGCGTTTTTTATCGGGTTTTTTTGAACCAGCTTATCAACGTTGGGGAACTTATTGGCCTTGGATTGCAGATCATTGTATGCAAAAATGGAAACGCGGCAAGAATCGAGGCGCAAAACCGCGAATATTGGATGTTGGCTGCGGCACAGGCAGGCTATTGAAAGAATTTAAAAGATTGGAACCGGAAGCATCTTTAGTTGGTATAGATAAGGACCCGGGGTCGCAAGTGAATGCCGATCCAAGTGTGGCAAAAACAATTCAAATTGCTAATTTCTTAGATTGGCCTTCACCGGAAACAGCCTTTGATATAATTACTTTTTGTTTTGTAGCGGAACATTTGCCCGATTTCATGGCGTATTTCAAGAAAGCCTCTGCACTGTTGGCCAAAGGCGGACTATTTTTTTTCTCTGTCCCGGATATCGATTCACCCAAAGCACGGTCGCAGGAGCAAGCCTGGCCGTTGTTAAACGATCCTTATCATAAAACAGGTCATGTGTATTGGTTTAACCGTTCATCGGTAGAACGGGTCATTTCCTCTTTGCAATTGGCGCCCCTTGATATCAGGAGAAGAGGAGAATGCTTTTTCCATTTTTCAAAGCCAATTCAAAAAGGACTTGTAGGGATATTTGGTTCAATTCAATCGCCCAATGGGGTTCGGTTTATCAGGAATTATCAGCTTCGTATTTCTTATGCTATAATTTTTGATGGCTTGCTTTCAAGTCTATTCAATTGCGGTGATTCTTTATTCTGTTTTTGCAAAAAAACCTAGAAATAATATGGAGGAATATTCACATGTCTGATGATAGGGATATATTCAAAGCACAGTGCCGACAGGATGCAAAAACGATGGCAGCGGATCCTATTATGCGCAAGTTATCTATTGATTGGGCGGTTCATGCTGCTAAGTACAATTACACATACGGGTTTACTTGGCTGGGATTGCCGATAATTCAATTGCCGGCGGATATAGTTGCGCTGCAAGAAATTATTTGGGATGTAAAACCCGATGTGATCGTTGAAACCGGCGTTGCTCGTGGAGGCTCTCTCATTTTTTTTGCATCCCTGATGAAACTTTTGGAAAACAAAGGGTTTGTGATAGGAATTGATATTGATATTCGTCCGCATAATCGTCACGCTATCGAAACCCATCCTTTTGCCTCGGCAATACAATTGATTCAAGGTTCTTCTATTGATCCGCAGACCATTGAAAAGGTTAAGCGTGCCGTCTCTGGACGTGCCAATGTTATGGTTGTTCTTGATTCGAACCATACCCACGAACATGTGTATAAAGAGCTCAAACTTTACGCACCACTTGTAAACGTTGGCAATTATATTATTGTTCAGGATACAACCGTGGAGTACCTGCCAGAAGGATTTTTCAAGGACAGGGATTGGGGCAAGGGCAATAATCCAAGCACCGCTGTAAGCGTTTTTTTAAAAGAAAATAGTAATTTCATTATTGATAAAGAAATTGATGATAAGCTTTTGATCTCATCTACATGGGGTGGGTATTTAAAAAGAATTAATTAGTCAATGAATTCTAAACCAATATGGAGAATGCATGTTAACAGAAAAAACGATTACGAAGAGTATAATTGAAAAAATTAAACGAAACAGGATTTCTACGACCGAAGTCGCTGATTGCATGAATAAAACAGGGTCATTGCCTGAAGTGTATCCGCTGAATTACGGACATTTTAGAGTTGGACTTGTGCAATGGGTTTATTCCTACAATGAAAGCAACTGGGAACTACATGAGCAAGTTAAAGATGCTAAAGAAGGTCATATACTCCTGGCGGAAGCTTTCGATTGTAATGGTCGCGCTTTATTCGGATCATTGGTGTCAAAATACCTTCTTCTTTACAGGCAAATGGCGGCAATTGTGGTCATAGGAACTTTACGGGATATTCCGCATCTTAGAAAAGAAAATTGGCCTATCTGGACAACCGGTGTGACTCCGATTGGTTGTTTTAACCGGAAAAACGAAACCCCGTTTGACCAGGCTATCATCAAAGAGCGGAACAGTAAGTATAATGGTGCAATTGCGGTATGTGACGATTCAGGTGTTATTATTATTCCAAAGGAACTTCACAACCAGGTTTTCCTGGAAAAATTGGATCGTATTGAAGAACAAGAAGACCTGTGGTTTGATTGTATCGATCGCCTGAAATGGGATACCTATGATACGGTTTGCATAAAACGGTATGAGGATTTGAATGAATATATTAACGCCGTGAAGGAGAAGGCTGCTCCCTTCGGAAAAGGGAAAGGCGTTTAACTTCTTAATGTCCAACGAATAATAGAATATGCGCTCTCCATGTTGCTAAGTGTTTTTGTTCTGGAAGACGGAAAGAGACTGGGTGGACATTGAGGCAATAAAAACGAAACAAGGCCCTGCTAAATTTGATGGGACCGTAAAAAGTTGAAAAACTCTTTTTTGTCATTCCGGGCTTGGCCCTTAATCCAATTATCTAAATACGCTCAACTTGTCAAATTGTCGCACTGGTGTTGCGCGTTATTCAGAAGGAATAGTTTCTTGTGCCTAGATTATCCAAAAATATTATTTACAATCTGTGCGGCCAAGGACTGCTCATGGTCCTTGGTTTTGTTGCAGTTAAGTACATATTCAAGCAGTTGGGCGAGGATGCGCTCGGCATAATTTATTTTACTAATATGATTAATGGGCTGATTTGCGTCGTACTGGAGATGGGTATATGTTCTACCACAGTACGTGAGGTCTCTGCTTACTTTAGATCTGACACAAAATATATCGAAAACCTTATCCGGACATTTTCACTCTTTTATTGGATTGCCTTTGTTTTGCTTGGGGTGACAATTTATTTCTTATCACCGATTTTGGTAGAAAAGTGGATTAACCTTAAGACCATGGACATAGCGACGGCAACATTCGTATTACGAGCATTAGGTATTTCTTCCCTCCTGTCTTTGCCGAAGTCTTTTTATGTAAGCTTGTTTCGGGGAATACAGCGCATGGAATTCAATAATATCAATGATGTCATCACTAGCGGCTTACAGCAATTTGGCACCATCTTGATCCTCGTCGCAGGGGGCAATTTATTTCATGTAGTCTACTGGTTCATTGCGTGCCATAGCTTTAACATATTAGGTTACTTAATTTGTTCTCTGCATTTCTTTTCATTAAAGGCGCTTCTTCCTGGATATTCGTATGATATTGTCAAGAGAAATTTTGGATTTGCGTCAAGGATGCTGATGACGACCATTTTTTCAATGGTACACACACAAGTGGATAAGATAATCATAAGCAAACTATTGCCAATTGGTGTAGTCGGATATTATTCTATTGCTTATGGTAGTGTCTCCAAGGGAGGCTTACTTGGCGGCGCTATCTCCCAGGCATCATTTCCAGCGTTTTCTGCTTTGTCCAGAGCAGGAAATAGAAATAAGTTGATGATTCATTACAGAATGTTGCAGGATTTTACATGCTATACGACAGTCCTTCTCTTTGCTGCGATCCCTTTTTGCGTTATGCCACTATTTTCCTTTATGTTTAATGAAAAAGTCGCGAGCTTGTTACTTCTTCCCATGACTCTCTTGAGTGTGGGATTTTACATGAACGGGACATTGAAAATTCCTTATGTTTTTTCGTTAGCAGTTGGCAAACCAGGAATATCGGCACGGTCGAATTTTTATGCTCTCTTTGTGGTTTTGCCAATAACGGTATTTTTAGTTTATCGCTGGGGGCTCACTGGCGCTGGGCTGTCCCTGATACTCTATCATTTTTTTATGTATATATATGGCATACCAAAGATATGTATAGAATGTCTTAATTTTTCTTTCTGGACATGGTATTTGCACATAAGCAAAATTTTTATGTTAATTGGCATATCCTATGGATCTGCATGGATCGCCATGGCAATAATCGGCAACTATTCGATCCCCTCATTAACCGCGGCCTATACGGGCGCTTCAATCGTTTTTATGACAGGTAGTTATTTAATGATTGGAGAGGAACTGCGAGGCCGGTTTTCAGACGCCGTTCAAACGCTTAAGGCTATCTTTTCAAAAACCACATGAATACAGCACCTTGCAGATATCCTTAAGATGGTTATTCGTAGAGAAATCACGGGGGTTTAAAAAAATATTTTGCTGCTGAGTATAATTACAAATAAGAAGCTAAAGAGGAGATAATATGCCGTTGTTTTCGATTGTAATGCCAACTCGAAACCGTGCCCACCTGCTTCAACATGCATTACAGAGCGCGCTCAATCAGACTTTTGATGATTATGAGATTGTTGTGAGCGACAATCATTCATCCAATAAGACTGCGGACGTAGTTCAGCAATTAAAGGATGGACGGGTACGTTATTTCCGTACTGATAGTGATCTCAACATGATAGATAGTTGGGAGTTTGCCTTGAGCAAAGCAAGCGGGAAGTGGGTCATATTTTTGTCCGACGATTCTGCGATATCTCCACGGCTATTAGAAGAAGTTTCAATGGTTGTGGCAGATCGCAAATGTTCTTTGGCAGTATGGCCCAGCGCTGCTTACTTTCACAGCACATGGTATGCTCCTGACCATCGGAATCAAATTAGACTTTATCCATTTACGGGTCATATAATCGATGTTGAT
>Ga0209749_1000920_pt1 | contig 31769 bp, 21 predicted proteins | sample EPASupsiteSAE347_FD_187267 | JGI IMG/M metagenome (GOLD analysis project Ga0209749, IMG submission 187267) | Bioremediated contaminated groundwater from EPA Superfund site, New Mexico - Sample SAE3-47 (SPAdes) (version 2) | ecosystem: Environmental > Aquatic > Deep subsurface > Groundwater >...
GCTCGTTTTCGGCATCATGCAGCATTCTTAATTCGTAACTACTCACCACTGATGACAGGCATGAAAATAGATATCAAAAAAAAGGAAGCCACTGCGCTTTACGGCCGCATACAACAAATTCTCGAATCGGCCAAGACTACTGTCGCAAGGTCGGTGAATACGACGCAGGTGGTGGCAAACTGGTTAGTCGGTCGGGAGATTGTGGAGAAGGAACAGAAGGGCAAGGCGCGGGCGAACTACGGCGACGAGTTGATCCGTGACCTTGCAAAGCGACTGACCGCTGATTTTGGGGCAGGATACTCGAAGGACAACCTGTTCTGGTTCCGTCGGTTATATCAAGGGTATCCGGAACTGCTGGCCCGGCAGAAAATTGACGCAGCGCGTCAAATATCCGACGCAGTGCCTCGGAAATCCCCTGACACAGGGGCTGCCGTTGATATTCCATCGGCTTCGCACGCTGTGCATGGAATTTCTGTTGCGGAGATTGGCTACGCGGTGCGTAGCCAATCCTGGATCCCCGGACAACTCCATCCAAACCTATCATGGACCCACTACCGGACATTACTCCGCGTTGACAAACCAGAAGCCAGGTTATTCTACGAGATTGAGGCAATCAAGAACAACTGGGCGGCAAGGGAACTTGAACGGCAGATATGCAGTCTACTCTACGAGCGCCTGGCATTAAGCCGCGACAAGAAAGGGTTGATGCGTCTGGCAACGAAAGGCCATGAGGTTCAGAAACCGACAGATATTTTCAAGGACCCTGTAGTCATGGAGTTTCTGGGATTGCCGGAGTCGCCCAAACTGGTCGAAACCGATCTGGAGACCGCCCTGATCAACAATCTGCAATCGTTCCTGCTGGAGTTGGGCAAGGGATTCGCCTTCGTGGCACGGCAGGAACGGCTGACGTTGGACGGAGACCACTTCTACATTGATCTTGTGTTTTACCACACGATCCTGAAGTGCTACGTCATCATTGACCTCAAGACCGGCAAGCTGACGCATCAGGACCTGGGACAACTCCAGCTCTACGTGAACTACTACGACCGGGAAAAGTGCGCGACGGGGGATAATCCGACGTTGGGCCTGATCCTTTGTGCTGATAAGAACGACGCGGTAGTTCGATATACACTGGGCGAGGACCAGCAGAAGATATTTGCCAGCCGGTACAAACTCTATGTGCCGTCCGTGGCGGAACTCCGGGCGGAAATTAAACGCGAGGTCAAGGCATTGGAAATGGATGCAAAGCATACTTCCGAGACCAGTCCTGCGAATAAGCCAGTTTAGCATGAGGCAAAGTTCGCAGTTGCGGGGTTCAGGGTTAACCTACGGAGTGGGCGCGTCACAGTGCCGCGATCAGTTTCCGTAACCGTGCCTTGTTTGCATCCATCGCCGGTCCATCCGCATCGTTTACCGACCGGCCGGCGAATAAAAACGGAAGGCCGTGACCTATCCATGCCGGCGGCGGTGTTCATTCTGCATGAAAATGACGGTTCACGTTCGCTAAGAATCCGCATCTACGCTGTCATGGTTGCCACTTCCGCCGCCTATCGCACCTTGACCCATCCCTTGTACCCCCAACCGGTGATTGTCATTTTTCGGGCGATCCTAACGGGCCACCGGCGCCGCGCTGTAGTTGTTTCGTGCCCCCATTTAGAGAATCCGACAAGAGAACGAAAAAGCAGAAAAGCAAAATATCCAAAACGGGGCATATTCACGGAAGGCTTGATTTTATTGGCTTAAATGCGGATTTGGCCGCATGAAAACAGAGTGGGAAGCTGGTGCGCCTGGCGGGGATCGAACCCACAACCTTCGGCTTCGGAGGCCGACACTCTATCCAATTGAGCTACAGGCGCGCTGGGGTCTGAACGACTTCGGGAAACTCTATCCATCCCCCACCTGCTTGACAAGGGATTTGTTATTATTTCGGATTTATGATTTTTTCCGCCGGAGGCGGACCCGCCTATGGAGGGGATTTCCGATTGTCTACATCTGCCTCTGGCATGAAAATCCGCAATCTGAAATCAACAATCCGAAATTGCTATATTTTTCGCAAGAAAAATATATAGTATGCCTCCATGAGCGATCCCATCACCCCCATGATGAGCCAGTACCGGCGGATCAAGGCCGAATTGCCGCCCGGCACGATTCTTTTTTTCCGGCTGGGCGATTTCTATGAAATGTTTTTCGAGGACGCCGTCGAGGCCTCGCGCCTCCTGGATATCGCGCTCACCAAGCGCCAGAAAGTACCCATGTGCGGGGTGCCGCATCACACTTATGAAACTTACCTGGCCAAGCTCATCCGCGCCGGCAAAAAGGTGGCCATCTGCGACCAGGTCGAAGACCCCGCCACCGCCTTGGGGCTTGTCCGGCGCGAAGTGACCGGCATCCTGACCCCCGGCGCCGTGCTTACGGACCAGATCCTCGACCGCAACCGCAACAATTACTTAGCCAGCCTTTATGAAACCGACGGCCTTTTTGGCCTGGCCCTGCTGGATCTTTCCACGGGCGCCTTCCAGGCGGAAGAAACCAATGATCCGGAGACGCTCCGCGATAACCTGCTCCGGCTAACGCCCACCGAATGCGTCCTGCCCGCCGAAGCCGCCCGCGATCCAACTTCGGCCCTGCGCAAGTTGTTGAATGAAATGCCGGCGCTCATGGTGAGCCCGTACGACGATTGGACCTTCGAATACGAGACGGCCCACGACACGCTCCTGCGCCACTTCCATGTGCAATCCCTGGAGTGCTTCGGCGGCGAGGGCCATCCGGCCATCATTGGCGCGGCCGGCGGCCTGGTGCATTACGTCAGCAACGCCCTGCGCCGCAACCTGGCACATGTCCAGCGCCTGGGCATCCGGAATCCCGGCGATTTCCTCGTCATGGATGAAGCCACGCGCTGCAACCTGGATCTGGTTGTTTCCCGCAGCGTACCGTCAGTGTCCTCGCCCATCGGCACCGGCCGAGTTATCGGCACCGGCCGTAACGACGGCAGCGGCCGAGTCATTGGCTCCGGCAATGACGGCGCGGCCACGACGCTCCTGGGCGTGCTGGACAGCACGAAAACTCCCATGGGCGGCCGGCTCCTGCGGGAATGGGTGCTGCGTCCTTTGACCCGGCTTGATGCCATCAAGGACCGGCATGACGCCGTCGAGGCTTTCTGCAAAAACAGGGATCTCCTGCGCGACTTGCGCGAGGCCCTGGAGCAGGTACGCGACATGGAACGCATCATGGCGCGCCTGGGTTCCGGCAGCGGGAATGCCCGCGACGTCCGCGCGCTGACGCAATCCCTGGCCATATTGCCGGTCGCGCGGAAACTTGTGGCCGATCACCCCGTTCGCTCCCTGGCGGCCCTGGCACAAACCATTCTTCCCCAGCCCGAGCTGGTGGCACTGGTGGAGAAGGCCATTGTCGAGGAGCCGCCGATAAGCATAAAGGAAGGGGGCATCATCCGGCGCGGCTACCACGCCGAGCTTGATGAACTGCGCGACGCCGCCACGCAGGGCCGCAACTGGCTGGCCGAATACCAGGCCAAGGAACAACAGCGCACCGGCATCAAGACACTCAAGGTGCGGCACAATAAAATCTTCGGCTACTATATCGAGGTATCCAAGGGCCAGGCCGCCAACGTGCCGGCCGATTATGCCCGCAAGCAGACGCTGGTCAACGCCGAGCGGTTCATCACGCCCGAGCTGAAAACTTACGAGACAAAAATTTTCGGCGCCCAAGACCGCGCCATGGCGCTGGAATACGACCTCTTCCTGGAAGTACGTGACACCCTTGTGCGGGCTACGGAATCCATCCAGGCCTCGGCCGAAGCCTTGGCCCAGTTGGATGTCCTGGCCGCCCTGGCGGATCGCGCCCTGGCCCTGCGCTATGTGCGGCCGGTCATGACCCAAACCTCCGCTTTGACCATCCGGGACGGCCGCCATCCGGTGGTTGAGCAAATGCCCAGTGCGGACCGCTTTGTGCCCAATGACTCCCTGCTCGATGGCGGTGAAAATCGGGTGATCATCATCACCGGCCCCAACATGGCCGGCAAATCCACCTACATCCGCCAGGTCGCCTTGATCGTAATCATGGCGCAAATGGGTTCGTTTGTGCCGGCGCTCTCCGCCGAAATCGGCGTTGTGGACCGGGTCTTTACCCGCGTGGGCGCCAGCGACGACCTGGCGCGCGGGCGCAGTACTTTTATGGTGGAAATGCAGGAAACCGCCAACATCCTGAACAACGCCACGTCCAACAGCCTCATCGTGCTCGACGAGATCGGCCGCGGGACGAGCACGTTTGACGGCATCAGCATTGCCTGGGCCGTGGCCGAGTACTTGCACGGAGCAGTCAAAGCCAAGACCCTCTTCGCCACGCATTTCCACGAACTCACCGACCTGGCGATGACCATGCCCGGCGTGAAAAATTACAACGTGCTCGTCCGCGAACAGGCTGACGGCGTCGTTTTCATCCGCAAGATTGTGCCCGGGGGCACCGACAAGAGCTACGGGATCCAGGTGGCCCGCCTGGCCGGTCTGCCCCAGGAAGTTGTGGACCGCGCCCGGGAAATTCTGCTCAACCTGGAAGAGGGTGAATTTGGCGAAGCCGGCCAGCCCAAGCTTGCGCGCCACCGCCCGCGCAAGGGCAAAAACTTCCCCGGCCAGATGGCATTGTTCGAGGAATGAAAATAGACTATAGGCTGTGGACCGTGGATCACGGATTAGCTGCTACCCTGACCCTACATCCGGCCACTGCCGGCGGACAAACGCGAGCGCCGTATCGAGATGGGAACCCAAATTGAAACCAAACCCGTCTATGCCGTGACCGCATTTCGGCCGGACCACCAGTTCAACAGGCACGCCCAACTGCTGCAAGCGCTCGCAGGCAGCCTTGGCGGAAGACAAGGGACAGGACTGGTCCAACTCACCGTGAATCATGATCACGGGCGGCATACCGGCGCGGAAACGGTTGAGAGGTGAGGCTTCGTGGTAGCGCTCCGGCATATCATCCACCGTGCCACCAATGACCTTCTGGCCTATGTCCCTGTTTCCGAAATCCTTTACGAAATCACAGATACCGGAGTTGATAATGGACAGATTGACCTCGCTCGAAAACTTATCATAGCCCCCCACGCCGTTATAATCACGCAAGCCGCTGGTCGCGGCGGCCAGCCATGTCCACTGTGTGCCCGCCGAGCTGCCCATCACGATGATCCGGTTGGGGTCAATGGCGTAATCTTCGGCTATCGAACGCAGCCAGCGCAAAGCGCATTTCAGGTCCTCGATCGCCGCCGGGAAATGGCCGTCACCCGGCTGGCGGTAGTAGAGCACCACGCCAAGCATATTGGCCTTAAGCGCCAAGTAGGCGCATTGCCGGTTGCCAGACAGGACGGGTTGCTTGCCGCTCGCCCAGTCGTGCATGAAAATGAGCGCCGGGCGTGGCTTTGCAGGATATTTTTCACGGTAATATACATCCGCCGCCAGGTGGAAGCCCCCGGGCATCTCGGCAATCGGTAAGCGCTCCAGACGAGTGACGCTCTCCGGCACGGCGGTTACAAGCGCCTGCGGATCGTCCTCTATCTTTTTCAGGAATTCACCGTCAGCAACCGTTGTCAGGTTGATACTCATCGGGGATTTCTGCATTAGTAGATGGAAATCAGCGTGCCGCTTTTCAGGAACTCATAGGCCCCTATATCCACCTGCCTGTAGTAACGATCAATGCGGGTATGCCCATCCAGGTCAACGGCGCCGTTCATCCACTCGCGGTTGATCCCCTTATTGATACAGGGCGAAGTGCTTGCGATGCGATAATTGTATTGCGCGACGCCGACAAACTGCGGATTCGCGGTTATATTCCCGGTACCGTTTGTCGTAGGGTCCGTCGAGGTGCAACAGTTGGTGAAGCTCAAAAAGGTTGTACTTGCATGCTTGTCCCATTGGGGATTGTCATTTAAGTAGACAATCGTATTTTCCACCTGGCAGGTTGCACCATAGAAATAAATGCCACCGGGATTGCCCACCCCCGCCCGATTGCTCACAATGGTGCAATTCTGGATCATGGTCGCGGACGAGACAAAAACAGCGCCGCGCGAATTGGCCCAATTACTGTAAATCAGGCAATTGCGGACGGTGCTTCCTGCCCCCATATAAAGCCCGCCACCGCCATAGCTGCTTGAATCAGTCCCATACGAGCTGTTTTCGATGATAAAACAATTCTGCACCAGGCCGCCGTTCATTACGACACCACCGGCACTGCCCGTTGCCGCATTCGCCACAATCGTGCAGTCGCTCATAAATCCGCCAAACCAGAAACCAACTGCGCCCCGGCCCGTCGCATAATTGCTGCTAATGAAACATTCATATATTTTCCCATCGTTGTCGCGGGTACCGATCCCAGCGCCATCTATGGCTGTATTGAACATGATCGTGCAATTGCTGACCGTTCCACCGGCATCGTCAATGTAAACGCCGCCGCCATAATATATAGGCAGGGTCGTTGCATTGACTTTACCGTTGGTAATCATAAGATCGGCCAACAAGGCGTTGGCGTGGTTGAGGCGGAAGCAACGGTTGGTAGTCGGCCGGCCTTCATAATTGCCGCCGTCAATTATCACATCGGCCGGATTGGTGCTGATGCCGCGCACCACGGTATTGCTGACGTTAACCTGCGTGGACAGGAAGTGTACGCCATTAGAGACCCAAACCGTATCGCGGGCGTTATTGGTATTGGCCCAGTCCACGGCCACTTTCAGATTGGTAGCCGCTTCGACCCAATTGGTAAAGGGCGCCGTATGTGAACCGTTGGTGGAGACGTAACGATCGGTTGCCATAACACCCAGCGGACAGGCCAATGTCAGGCTTAACACATATAAAATATATCGCATAATCTGGCACTCCTTAAAACTCGGCAACATCCTCCGCCGTTTCAAAGATATGTTCATAAGATACTTCATCGGCTCGACGTGTCAACGGCGATTTGGGCGGATAGGCATCGGCCAGGGCCTTGTCGGGGAACAACAGACGGCCGGCAATCGGCAGCGATATCGCATACGGATGGACGGACGTACGACCGCACACGGCTTTTTCCGCCGCCTGGCGCAATTGCGCTCGCACGATTGCCGGTGGGAACAGCCGCGCGCATTCCTCGGCATAGCCGATTTTGGTACAGACCGTTATTACAGATTCCCCTAAAAAGCGGCGTGCTTCCCGGCAAGTCGCCGCATCGCCGGACAGCAGCACCACCGGCACACCGAAATGACCCGCCCGCAGCGCGTGTTGGACCAGTTCGCCGCATTCCTGCCCATTATAAAAATAGCGCCGCCGCGCAGCATGGCTTTGGGTATGATGGAGCACGCCGTCGGCGGTGCCCATCATGGCATGATACCCCAGCAGGATCATGGCCGCTACGCTCGCATCCAGTTCCGGCAATGCCGCCATTCCACGCGCCGCGCCGCCGATATAAGTCGCCTTGGGATGCATGCGCTCCGGAATCAGGTTTTTACCGCCGCCATGCCCATCACGCACAATGATCTCCGTGGCCCCGGCGGCGATACAGCCCTCAATCACGGCCTCGATATCGCCCATCATCAGTGCGCGCGCCTCCTGGAACGCCGGGTGGGTTGGGTTGCGCTTGTCGGCCTGCGCCCAGTAATACACCCCGCTAATACCTTCCAAATCGACTGCAATATAGACTTTCAGCCCCATAAAACAATCCGCGCTTGATCATAGGCAAGCGGCCTTCATATCAATTCCATGACATTACCGGTCTTAATTACGTAGCTATGCGCACCATCCAACACGCCGCCTTTCCGCGCCGCGCGCGCTCGTGCTTCCTCGGTCGTGCGGCACTCGACGCGTAATTCATAAGGGGGTGCCATCGTCAATGGCTTGCATTCCCGCAGGCGCGCAAGACCAGCACGGGCCTTGGCCTCGATAAGCGCACAGGCATCCGCAGGATGCAGGGAAACAGCTCCATGCGTCGTTATACCGCGCTTTGTGGGCGCCAATTCGACTGGTCCCAACCAATCCGCAGCCTCGCGGCAGCCGGCTTCATCGGCGGATACCATCACGACCGGAATGCTGAAAGCACCCAGAACAAGCGCCTCAATGGCAATTTCGCCTATCGGACGCCCATTCAGCCACTGCCCAACAACTGAGACGCTGCTGAACGTGTGGGCCATAACACCGTCGGCCGTGCCAGCCATGGCGTGATGGCCGATCAACATCGCCGCGTCAAACGTCGTATCCACAACATCCTTGATTTGGACCATACCAAGCGCAATACGAATTCCACTTGGAAGCTGGTCGTAATAAAGCGTCAGCCCGGGAGGCGTATGCCCGCGCACGAAGCCACCATCATGAACCAATATTTCATCTGCTCCCGCCGACACAGCCCCGCGCACCGCCGCGCTCGCTTCCGCCGTCGCACGCTGGCGAATGTATTCAGCCTGCCATGAGACGCCATACCCTCTATTCGCGTCCGCGCCCTTTTCCCGCACGACGCACGCGCCGCCTTCGCTGTCAACAAGGATATATACTTTCATGACATTACTCGACCATCACTTCCAATTCCTCGACATAAGCGACGGACTTGGCGATCGGCCCAATCCAAGTCAGACCCAATTCATTATCGCCCCGCAAGGGCGGACACTGCGTCAAGTCCAGACTCAACCATCGGGCGCCGAGATCCACGTTAGCCTCGTCCGGCTCCATGCGAAGTTGCGCTGCCGGCATCGTCACCCCATTGATGTCCACCGTAAAGGGATTGCAACCGGGACAATGCAACACGCGCCAGCGCAGCTCTCCGCGCAGCGCTTCGCCTTGCCGCCCGTCCGCCATCCGAAACGGGAACACCTGCCGCACTCCGCGCATTGCGTCCGTGAATTCAAGAACCGTGCCCTTGAAAGCGCCATTGGGACTGCAGAGCGCGCGGCGCACGGCGTAATTGCCCGGGCGCACATCCATGCCTTTATACAGCGGCAAATAATGGTAGCACCTCGACCCGCGCCTTACCTTTTCCGGATCCACGACCTCGTTCATCCAGGCAAACATTCTCCGCCGATGGGCTTGCCCCGTCTGCTTGCCGCGCGTGCCGATCGTGCAACAAATGTTCCAGAACGAAATCCCATTCGCCCCCCACGTATAAAAATTATGCGCTGCACCGCGCGCCTCCGCCGGGGTCAGCAACATCCCCGCGTAACACGCGCCAAATCCGGCATGCATGGCCTCGCCGCGACCTGTAATGGCCGGCCGTCCTTTCCAGACGCCGCCATTCCCATCCCCCATCTGAGCCAGCAGTTTGCAGCGGCCCCGGCAAAACGGCGCAAACTCGTCCACGCGCGTGCCGGGCCAAGTGCAATTATATTCCGCAACAATCAGATAATCAAGCCAACCTTTCTCCACCCAGACACGCGGGTCGCATCCGGCATCCAGGCACTCCTCCAGCGTGCTCAAAACACGCGCGCCCAGCATCAGCCTGTCACGGCCCCGGCGCTTTGCGGCGCGCGCCAGCATGGCATGGATCTCTCCGACAAAATCGGTCATGACCGGAGCCTTGGCGCGCGCCTCGCGCCGGTCAAAATGCTTGGCCCAGCGATTGAAGTTCAGTTCCAGTCCGTCCACATCATATTGTTCGGCCAGCTCGGTCATGATCGCCAACCGATGGGCGCGCACTTCAGGATAGGAATAGTCCAGGGCGACTTCCGCAACCCCATCGTCACGGCGGATGACCCATTGCGGGTGCTCGATATCGAACATTGCACATACCGGTTCGCCAGGGTCCAGACGGGTATAATGTGTGTCGCTCATGCGCACTTCGGCCACGCAGCGGATATTGCGCTGATGCAGGCGCTCGATATAGACCGATAGATGATCGGCGCCCTCCTCGCGCAACGCCTTGATGCCGCGCAGGCGACGGTTCAGCTTTTCGTCATAGCCGAATCGCTCTCCGAATTGTTCCCCCACCCGGGTATTATGCTCGCACAGATCCGGCAAGGCGCATTCAACCGAATACACATCGATGGGCACGGCATCAATCACGCGGTCAATCAATTCGATCAGGGACGCGCGCGCCCGGCCGGGCTCCACATCCCAGAGATTGGTGGCGTCGTCATTATACTGAATAAAGGCTTTGCTCACAGATTCCCCTCGTGGTTTATTACTCGGACACCAACCACTCTAATTGTTGTTTATAGAACGCTTCTTCCTCGGTCCGTTTTTCTTCAGCAGTCAACGGCCGATCCAACGGCTGTTCGATCGTCACCAACGCGTTTTTCCAGCGGAGGTAATCAATTTCCCATTCCGCACCGTCGTCCGCTGCACGCACATGGAACCAGTCCATGTTGGCTGAACGCACCGGGGTGAATACTTCCTGAAAAAGCTTGCCGTTCAGATAGGCCTTGGCGGACAGGCCCGCCGGGGTATCCGCAACCAGGCAGCGCAAAATCATCCATTGCCCAGTGATGACCCCCGGCTCCACGGCCCTGGCCCGAAACTCCGCGGTTTTATTCAGGCTGAGCGACGACTCCACCAACGCTTCATTGTCCCAACCTGCATTGATCCAATGATACCCGGCCTCACGCTTGCCGAACACGAAAACCAAGGGATAGCGATTGCGTCCTTCCGTGGCGCAGCGCATGATTCGAAACCTAACTTCGATCGTATAAGTCGTTGCCGCCAGAGGCGCCGGCGCAATAAACATGCTTGCGCCGCGGGGTGTACCCGGCCGCAGGGCCAGGACACCATCCCGAATAACGCTCCATTCCAAAAGCGATATACCCTTTTCGCCTGGCATGCCGCCCTGCCAGGCCGGGATGGCGTCGGCCGGCAGGCCATCGCCTTCATAGGACCCATCGGCCGGAACACCCGATGCGGTCACGACCGCAATTAAACATAGGATCATGCCGGCCACTGCCCATCTCATTAATTTATGCCGACTATTCATCGAACAGCCTCTTTAGTTGGAAATAATCGCGCAACTGTTGGTCCCGTGCGTCAAATTCAAAAGGCACCAGAAACTCACTGGCAGCAGGGCATTGCGCCCGGCTCAGCAAGTCATCGCAATTAAGCTCCCAGAAATCCGGCGCCCGGCGCCGCGGCTGAAAATACTCGATGTAAGCCACGTAGGCGCCGGCGCGCGCCCGGCGCGCGCTCCAGGACGTCACAAGTTTCTGTTTCACGGTCTCGAGCGTCTTGTCCGGCAGTCCGTATTTTTGCAGGCCTTGTTCCAGCCAGGCACATTGCCGCATAATATCCTGCGCGTTTTCAACCAAATCCTGAACATAAGCCAGGTTGACATATTGATTGATGTTTGTAATCCGTGCCGGCGCAGCCGGCGCCGGTCGAATCCGGAACTCGGCAAAGTTGGCCGGCTCATGGAAGCTCTTGTCCACCCGGCTCCAAGCGCTGGCTTCCGGCGAAAAACCACAGCGGCGTGATCGGCAGACATTTCCGCACAGTACCGTGCCGGACGACGGCGTTGCCGCCGCAAACAAGGCGAACGGAATGCCGATCTCCAAGGTCCAGGCATCGTTGCTCCGATCGGCGCCGGCGCTGATCCGAACATCCGAACGTTTGCCGGCGGCATTCACCGCAAAACGTTGATAGGCGCGCTTTACGCCGTCGGACAGGAAAATTTCCACGGCGTCGTCCTGCCAAACCGCTTCGCCGTCATTTTTTATCGTCTGCAATCTCGGCATACTGCGTTCCGAGGCGACAACCGCGACATAAAGCATATTGGAATCGAACAGCATCCGAAACTGCGTAGCTTGTCCCGGAACAGTTGTGCCCACAGGGAAGAAATCGCCGGCCAGAGGTGCGCCCTGCCAAGCCGCCTCCTGCAGCTTGCCGTCAAACGTCAGGACGCCCTGGACCGGATAGACCGGATAAAGGCGTTGCGCGACCGCGGGGAAGACCAAGCCGCAGAATATGATCAACCAAATCGGTCCGATTTTATTGCTCATGGCGTTGTTTCCGGGGATTGAACGTCAATGAACGTCTCGGCGGTCATGCCCGTGGCGGCATCGCGCACGCACAGGACATAACGTCCCGGTTTTTCATTTAATGCCAAGTCAAACTCAGCGCCGGCGTTGCCGCCGACACACTCGATAACCCGCGTATAATGCCGGATGGGCAGTCCTTGCGGGCTCTTAAGCGAGACCTGCAGGTAATGGCGGCCGGGAGATGCGGAGGCATGCAAACTAATCTTGCAACTCAAAACGTCGCCCGGCTTCAGCGGCGATGCAACCTTCACATCCAATCCTTGCACCACGTAAGGCAAGAGCGCCAGGAGACGCGGCGTATCGGAGCGGATGAATAACGGGAAACGGTTGCCATATCCCAGGTAGCGGCCCAGGCGCGAATCATAGAGATGCACTTTATTGCTCGTTACCAGTGTCGTGGCCCGGTCTACCAGAGGCTTGGCCGTGCCATCCGAATAACGAATAAAAGGTTCCGGCGGTTCCTGGTAGAGCCCCAGGTAAGTCAGCGCGCCGTCACGGAAAAGTTGACCGCGCAAAGCATCTATTTCCGGTTCAAATGCATACTCCATCCGTGGAGCAAGCTCCCGCAACAGGGGCTTTAAACATGCCAACAGCCGATCTCTGTTTGCGTTACGCGGCTCGGGAATTGAGGCATCGGTAACATCGCGCGTGATATAAGCCAGCGGCGCAAAATTCAACAGCACGGCGCGCCCGGCGCCATAAGCGTGCCGCACATAAGCCGGGGCGCCCGATTCCATCCCACCTTGCGCCATACCCTTGGCAAGCTTTAATCCGCTATCCGTCAGCATCCGGCCCAGCACTTTGCCTGACGCTCCCCCGGCAACGGCCAGCTTAATAACATCCTCCCGGCAACCGGTGTCCGTTGCCGGTTGAGTCACGCCGAACACTTCGTTGAGCGCAGAATCGGGATAAGGCTTGCAATGTGCGTCGCGCACACCCGGACGAAGATCCGCCAGGACCGCGCCGCCGCCCTTGACAAATACGCGAATGGCCTCGATCTCCTCCGGCGCCAAGGCCTGGCTCAGCGGCAAAATCAACAGCCGGTAACCGCCTTCGCGCAATACGCCGTGAGCCAACTGCTCGTAGGAAATGAAGGCATAAGGACAGTCGCTATCCTGCAATAAAGCGGCCCAGGCGCGATAATTGCGATCAATGTCAGGGCCTGTCAATTCTCCGCTGCGCAAAGCCCAGCAATGCACGCTGGAGCGGGAATAGAGAATGGCCGCCCCGCCGTGATCGCGCCGGGCCGCGTGAATCATCTGTCCGACGCCGGACTTGATCTCGCGCAAATTTTCCATCAGGACGCCAAACATCGGGTAAGCCGAGAGATCGTGCGCCAGCAGGCTGGCGCCGGTATCGCCATAATAGACATCGAAGAGATTGGCCCCCTCGAACAATTCACGCCAAACATTCAAGGCGATGAACACCCGGTTCTGCGAGCGAGCCACGCCCCATGCACTCAGATCGCCCTGTGAGACCAGACTGCCCGGCAGGGCAAAATCACAGTTCATTTGGCCCGCAGCATGTTTATAGGGAAAGGCCAGCGTCTGCCAGCGGCTCATTTTCCACATATCCGCCGCATCGCCCGATTGAAATCCGAACCAGATGGGACAGGTCACGCCGGTGCGAATATTCGGGCGCTGCTTGCGCATGACCTCCGTCAGCGCGGCATACATTCCGCTGTGCGCGGAATCCATGGCCATCCGGAAATCCACCCAGATCGGCGCCAGGCGCGGGTCTTTGCGCGCCTCATCCAGTTTGACCAGCGGCACGTCTTCGAAGCGTTTATACTGGCTTCCGTATTCCTCATTCAGCGCCTTAAGAGATGGATAGATTTTGGCAAGATAGGCATGGAAATAGCGTTGGCAATGCGGGCAATAACAAACCTCGCCTTTATCCGGACGATGCCAGCTTTGCGTGAAGGAAGGCTCTTGATCGAAAAAATACTCCGAGGACGAGAACTCATCATAATAACGCACCACCGCTTTGACTCGTTGCTGTAACAGCCGTTGGTATTCCGGATCGTTCACGCAGGGAAACCGGATGTTGTTGGTGAAAGACATCGGCTCGCGGTCGCGCGCCTGGCTGTCCAGCCAGAACCCCTTTGGCCAAGCGCCGCCCTCGCCGATTCCCGCATCTGTAAACCGGGCCACCGGGGGCATAAACCGCAGGTTGCAAAGGGCCGGAATTTCAACGCGCCCGACAAAAAACGTCGAATTGGACCCCAGCCCGTAATAATCATGCCGCATACTGTCCGTGAGCTTGAAATAGCCGGTGGCCTCAAAGCCCGCCTGACATAATTGGTCATGCGCCGCAAACGACAAATATGACAGGCTTGGCTCCTGCCAGGCCGCCAGACGGATGCTGTCCGTGAGATACAAGTCGGAAACAGTAAACGCCAAACGCCGGTGGTCCAGCCACTCCCTTCCGGAGAGTAAGTCCACATCCAAAAACTGGTAGACCGTCAGGGGCCGGCAAGTCGGCTTCCATTCAATATTTATAGCCGCGCTGTTCACGCTCCGGGTTTCCTTGCCAACCACACGGCCCAAGGTGTCCGTTTGCCGGATTCTGAGCGACAGACCAGCCGCGCCCTTGCCCACCCCCTCCAACTGCACATCCAGGGTGATACCGTCAGTTTGTTTAATGGATCGCGCGCTTAAGCCGACCTGACGGATCGCCGGCATGCCGGTAACGGACAAGGCCTTGGAGCCGAACGTCAGTGTGCCGCCCGCATTCTCAATCCAAAGATCGGCAAAACAAGGGCCCGCCGGCACGTTGGACACCGCACACACAATCCGATTGGTCCCCGGCGCCAATCGAACATTGTCCACGCGGCCGGTGGCCAGGATAACATTGTCCCGATCCCGCACGACATAACGTGCGGCCAGGCCAGTACCGGCATGATTCGTCCGGCAGTTCACACTAAAGGTCAAGGCCGATAAAGCGTTCCGATCCACGACCTGCACGGCGCCGTTCTCGCAGAGTTCAAGATCGGATTCCCGGTGGGCGGCAAACAGCATGATCTTGATGAGCCAGGCCATATAATAATCGTAGTCCAGGCGTTTAATATTTTCGATGGGCATATCATATTCCGGGAAGGCCGCCTTTTCAGACGGAGTCTTGCGGCCCCACCATTCGGCCCATAATCCCGCCAGGGGATTGGCGCTAAAACCAGGGGCGATTAATTGCCATTCCCATCCGGGCACATTGTAGCCCTTGAGTTTAATAATACGACCCTTGCCAAATGTTGAAGATGCCAAGGTCCCGTTAATGAAGGCCGCCGTGTTGGAATAGCCGGCAAAGACCGGCAAGACCGGCCAGGGCACACCGGCCATCACAGACAGCGGAACCACCTCTTTGTGTTGTGACGCTTTCGATAAATATTCGTCTTCGAGCGCGCCGTACGACCCGGTGGTCAGTTTGACCAGCCCGGTTCCGGCTTTGACCCGCCGTAAAATTTCGTATTTAGCGAAAGCGGGCAAGGCGCGCCAATCGAACCCGCCCATGACGATCACATCATAATCGGCGCCATCCAGCAATTGCCGCAGTCGAGCTTCCTTATCGCCCGGCTCATCGCCCTGGTAATAACCGCCCCGCAAATAACCCGGTTTCAGCATGTTCGCGCCTTTTTCTGCGTTGGCGCCCCAGAAGACGTAATCCATTTCCAGCCGCTGGGCTATTTCAACCGCTTCGCGCATCCGCATGCGGTTGCCCATGAACAGGACGCGCAGAGGTTCCCCCGCGCGTGGATTGGCCCAGGCAATATGGGGCGTTACAACTGCACGCGTCGGCTCATAGTATTGGCGCCCGATATCCACGACCGGTTTATCGGCGGCCAACAAATGCGACGCCAAGAGGACGAATGCGATCAAATATTTTTGGATCATGATTTTTTCCTTTTCTCGCCGCATTCTATAACTACGACCGCATAAACCTTTAAATCGCTCAAGCGCAGCCAACCGCCGGCCTCAAACGGCAATGGCCGGCTGGCGGATTCATCCGGCGAATGGCAGACTGCATTTTCATCCGTCAAGCCCGGCCACTGGCACTGGATCATCAACTCAGGCACCGGTTGACTGCTATAATTCAGCACATGCAGCACCCATTTGTTGTGCCTGTTTTTTTGCATCAGGTTAACAACCACACCGCACGGAGCTTGGACAGACACATAATGAGGCGCGGCGGAAGTTTTGATGCGTTCCACAATGTCGCCGGGCAAACATGCCTCCAACGGCTCAGGGACTTGCGGGATCGCGACCTCTGCTCGCCGCCGTGCGAACGCGTCGAAGCCACAACCATTGCCGGTCGCGATCAATACGCCGCCATTCTTTTCGAATACTCGCAGCGCCGCCAGCAAATCATCGCCAACAGCCTCCGGATCCGGAACCAGAATAACTTTGAACTTGCTCAAATCGACACGATCCCATTTGTCCGGTATAATCACCTCATAGAGCAGGTTGGCCAAGCCCAGTGGTTGCAGGTAATTGGACCGCCGCTTGGGATATTCCAGCACAACACCGATTTTGGCCATGGGCACAACGTCGGTGTAAAACTCGGGATGCTGCGCGTAAAACAGGTTGTAGGGCTTGAACGTGATGCAATAGGGGTAACTCTGGAAGGCAAACGCCTCGGCCATGGACAGGCGCGGATCGTGGTCCGCCGGGCAGGGATGATTGGTCACCACGGGCTTCCAGCCTTCGGCGTCGGCGGCCAGGTAACGCAAGTATGGAATATTGGTCTGCTCCGGCCCGGGCAGGACGGTATCCTGGGAATAAATCACATTGCAGACATCATTGATAAACGGCTCCAGGTGATTATTGGCGGCAAAGACAAACGGATGGCGAACGGAAAACGCATCGGCCCGCAACTCGCGCAGGGCCAGCGCCACCCGCCAGGCCATGAACCGGCGATGGAGGTAATTTCGGCAGCGCTCTTCTTCCGTTCCCAAAGCGGCGCGCTGGGTTTCCTCGGCCAGACGCACTTCCATTTCCTGGCGCTCCAACGTCTTCGGCGGATAGCGCTGATAGAGGTGCGGCACCTCGAACCGTTGCCCCACCCGTGCTTCGCAAAATTCGGCAAACAGTTCCCGGCAACGCTCACAGGCGCAGGGCGCATTCAGATTGTCGAAATAGACGGCGTCCACTTCGGCCTCCGTGATCGCCAGACGCATTTTGCGCTTCAAGTAATTCAGCCATCCCGCGCGATTGACGCAAGCCAGGTAGCGTGCCTGCGCATAACCGTAAAGCACGGGATCGCCGTTGCTGTAGCAGGCGACAAACTCGCGCAAGAAGGGCTCCTGCTGAAAAGCCTCTTTCCAGAAAATGTTGGTTAACGACAAATAGGCGCAGATGCGCATGTTGCGCTGATGGGCCTTGCGCGTGAATTCGGTGACGATCCGGCGCTGGATGGCCTCGGCAGCCGTGGAAAAACCGCAGCTCCAGGTAACCTGGATCAAATCCTTGCCCAGCGCCTGCATTTCGTCGAGCAGGGCGTCCGAGTAGCGGTTGGCCCAGTCCCACACAACAGAAGGCGTAATGCCTCCAAAGAAAATGTTCCCGGCTTCCATGAAGTCGGCAAAGTGGAATCCAGCAATCGTGCCCTGGGTTAAAACACCTTTGGCCACTTCGGCAGGGCCGCCATGCTCGTTCTGGAACTGGGTGCGACCGGCCTCAAGCCAGGCGGGTGTTTCACGTTCAACACTAAAACATGGATAGGGATGACTCATGCCCCCGATAATACCATAGACGGCCTACTGGGCGGTATAGCGTTTTCCACGATCGAGGTGGACAATTCTGCGATAGGCGGACGGCGTCATTCCGGCGCGCTTTTTGAACATCCGGTTGAAGGCGCTGAAGTCGTCAAACCCCACCTGCTGCGCCACCGCATCCACCTTCAACATGGGATCGGATTCAAGCCGGCGTTTGGCTTCGATAATACGGCGCTGCAGCAGGTACTGCTTGATCGCCATGCCGGTTTGCTGCTTGAACAGGTGGGCCAGATGGCTTTCCGAAAAGCCGAAGCGCTCGACGATCCGGCTGATGGGTAACGGCTGGTGGAAGGAAGTTTCAAGATAGTCCAGCAGCGAACTGATCACCGCCGGGGGCCGGCTCTCCAGAGCCTGTGGCAGCTCTGCCCGTTTGGCCGTATAGAAAAACTCCCTTATTTTTAACAGAACCATGTCCCGCCGATAGGGATCCTGCTGGCGGAGTTCGTCCTGAATCTGGTTTAAAATCAGCTCGACTTGAGTGGCGGCCCTGGCCCGCAGCACAACATGGTCGGAAAACGTCAACGCCAGATCCTTGTGGCCAAGACGATCAAATAGTTCCGGCGCAAACTGCAATGTCGCCTTGACCGTCAACACATCGCTGCTGGGCACAAAAACGTGCAGCCGATTCGAACGGATCGTGAGCAACGAATTATTCCGGAAACAATGGCGTTGGCCGTCAATCAGGTAAATCCCGTATCCCTGCTTGATAAACTGGAATTCCCAAGCCGAATGGCTTGCCAGGATCGGCGTTTTAAACGTCGTGCCACGTCGCCAAACCACTTTCACGGGCAAGGCCCCGTTGGCCTCGAATATGCGCTCGCGAATGACAGTCTGCCGATATGATGAACATTGGGTCATTGAAGGGCGCGAGAATAGCAAAGAACCGGATTGCAAGGCAATAGTAACGATTATTGCCGATGTACGACTTGGCCGGGTCGGTTCGACCTATGACGATGTCTTCAGCCAGGACGGCGTAAGAGGGCGCGCGCCGGCAAATTGCGCGCACCCGGCACTACCGGCCAGATGGCGCTGTTCGAAACGTAAAGCGTGAAGCGTAGAGCGTTGAGCGTAAACCATGAATCACTGGCACTAAGCCAGAAAATCGCAGGTGTATACTCATGAAGGCTACAGCGTACAGGCCGGCGGACCGGACACGCTCCACGCTTCACGCTTTACGTGCTTTCGACCTGCGGCGCCGTCACCTGGAAGCCAAGGTAGTGCTCCAGAGCCTCGCGCACCGGCGCAAGGATATGGCCGGGCGTCACGCTGACGTGGTGGCGATGGCCGTTCTGCCCGACATGCAGGAGCACATCCTGGAGCCCCGGTATTTCCACAACCCCGGCGCACCCGAAAAAGTCGGCGGGGATGGGATCGTTGGTGAAGCGGCCCTCCCCAAAATAGAATTTCAACCGGCCGGCGTCGGTAACCATGCTGCCGAAGGTGCAATCGCCCGGCGCAATGCGGCCCGTGTTACAGCCAAACGCCTTGCCCTTGCCAACCGCATTGGCCAGAATCGAGTGATCGGTTATCGTTCCCTTACCCTGCATCAGGTCGGCAGGAACAGGCCCGCAATGGAAGAGAATACACTTATCCTCGTCATCGGCGTAATTATTGTTCCAATCCAGGCAGGTGGCGGGCCCATCCGAAGCCAGGGCCAGGGCCCGCATGGTGACCGCGTTGCCGATATCCACTTCGCAGGCCGCCGTAATTCCACGGTTATTGAGTTCGCTCAACAAGACACAGGGCGATATGCCCATCAAGAACTGCATTTCAACCCAACAGCGCACGGCGATGGCATCCATCTTGTACGCGGCAACGATTTCATCGAGCACCACGCCCAGACGGACCAGGTTATCGAACGCCGCTTTGGGGGCCTTGTGCCAGCAGGCGTAATTCCGCAGAACCGCCGCCTTGGCCTTGCAGGCCTTGGCGCTGGCCGACATCTTCCGCATCCGGTCGAAAACTTCCGATAGATCGAGCGTTTCCATCGTGATATCGGCTTTTTGGAGCGCGAGCTCGTCAATGCGCACGGTCTTAAACGCCGTGGTGCGCGCGCCGATGGCGCCTACAACCATGCCCTTGACGCCATTGACCACACGACAAACACGGTCAAAATGATCCACGTTGGTTTTAAATTCTTCGCTCAGCGGGTTGACGGTATGCGGCTTGACCGCCGTGAATTTGACGCTGCACTGGCTGAAGACATCCATGACGGAAAACTTGCCGCAAAACGCGTCACGCCGCAATTCCGGCGCCATTTTGTCCAGATCGTCCGGGTAGGCCTGCACGAAGATCGGCACGCCGGCATCTTTCAGCGCGGCCACGGCGCCGGTTTCATCGCCGAAATTTGGCAATGACAAAATCACGCCGCCGAATTTGCCCCGGTTGCGCCGCAGGAACTCGGCATAGATTTCCCCTTCCCGCGGCGTCTCCACCGCGCCGTAGCGGGTGGCGGCTTTATCCAATATAAGCGAATCGTGGCCGAGACTTTTCAACACGCGCGGCAGGTCGCGCCGGGCGCCGTCAATCAGCGAAGCGGGGAAAAATCCGCGGTTTCCGAAATACAAGGCAAACGTCGTCTTTTGAGCCGTCATGGGGACCTCCTGATTGTGTGTTAATTAGACCGCCAAAGGCGGCAACAAAAATACTGGATTCCCGACCCAGGCTCCGCCGGAGCGCTTCGCCGAGGCGAGTCGGGTCGGGAATGACAAACAATGTCCATCCATTCCGTCATTCCCGCAAAAGCGGGAATCCAATCCAAATTCCGAAATTCCTATGCATCAAGTTGCGGACGAGAAAATACTTCATCAGCATAATACCGTTGTCTTTCGTGTCAATCGCGAAATGGCCCCAGCCGGGCGGCCAGGAATGTGTCCAGCGCCTGGCGATAGGCGGGCGCGGTCAGGACTTCGCCCTCGTTATGATCACCCGTTAATTCGCAAAAAGTTTTCGGCTCATGGGCCGCCGCAAACAGCTTCTGACCGTGCTCGAATGGGATCAGTTTGTCATCCCGGCTGTGGCCAATGAGCACCGGGCAGTGGATATGTTCCAGCCGCGCAAGGGTGTTGTAACGATACCGGCACAGCAGGCGGATTGGCAGCCAGGGATAAAGCCGCACGCCCATATCCGGGATCGAGGTGAAGGTGGCCTCCAGGATCAGTGCGGCGGGTGCCGCACGCGCGGTGGGCGCAACCTGCTCGGCCATCCAGGCCGCCACCGCTCCGCCCAGGGACTGGCCAAAGACAACGATTTTATCCGGCGGCGTGTTGCGCTTTTCAGTCAGGTACTGCCAGGCCGCGCGCACATCCTGGTAGGTACCCTCTTCCGATGGTTTGCCCGCGCTTTCGCCATACCCGCGATAGTCGAAAATCAGCACATTGAGGCCCAGCTCGTGGAAAAGGCCGATCTGATGCAGGCGGTCGCCGATATTGCCGCCGTTGCCGTGGCATATGAGCACCGTGCCGCGCGCCTTCTCGCAGGGCACATACCAGCCGGCCAGCCGCACGCCGTCCGCCGTCACCAGAGTGACGGATTCATACGCGAGACCGGCATCCGACGGCTTCTGCATGATATCGGCCAGCGGAAAATAAACCATGTAAAACTGGCGGAAAAAGAGCAGGATACACAGCCCGACATAAACAGCCGCCGCGATTTTCAAGGCCGAAAGAACTATTCTGATGACATCGGTCATGTTCATGGTTCGCGCGCGATCCAAAAAAATCCGCGGTCACCGACCGCGGCTACAGTAAAGATACAGCGAAGAAACACATGCCGTGCCGCCTGTAGCCGCCCTCGTTGAGGGCGGTTTTTATCCAGGCAACGCCCTGTTCCACAGTCCACAGCCAACGGCCTACAACCCTCTTAGTTCGCCCTCCGTCATCAGGCGTCCGTCGTCTGTCCTTCAACAGGCGGCGCCAGGAACCGGCCTTCCAGCGCGTCGGCCACGATACGCTTGGTGTCCGCCGGAAAATCGCTTTTAAGAATCCATTTTAAAAACTTGGGATTATCCCGCACGAGGTTTTTAAGGTTTTGGCCGATATTCTGGACGCCGAAATTGACGAGCAATTCGCCGTTCTGCCACTTGAGTTTGCCCGTGCGGTCGGCCCAGGCCGGGTTGCGCGGCGGATTGCAGTATTGGTCCAGTTCGGCCATGGAACGCGGCAGATCGGCGTATTTCTGCAATTGCGCCTCCAGGACGGCCACCGTGGCCAGGGCATCGGCCTCGGCGCCATGGGCGCCCAAGTGCATTTCGCCGCAATAATAATTGAGCGCCGCGGAAAGATCGCGCGGCTCTTTCTTGTGAAAAATCCGCTGGGCATCCACAATGCGCCGGTCGTCGAAATTACACTGAAACCCGGCGCGCGCAAACTCCTCGGCCAGCATCGGAATATCGAAACGCACGACGCCGAATCCGCCCAGGTCGCAGTCCGCCAGGATATCCAGGATTTGCCGGGCAATCTGCCGGAATGGAGGCGCATGGGCCACATCGGCGTTGGTAATATGGTGGATGGCCGTGGTCTCGGCCGGGATGGGAATTTCCGGGTTCAGGCGGAAAGTATGCTGTTCGCGCCGGCCGTCCGGGAACAGCTTGATAATCGCCAGGTCAATAATGCGGTCCATGCGCGGGTTGATGCCCGTGGATTCGATATCCAGTATCGCCAGCGGCCGTTCAAGTTTCAAATGGGTCATATTTTCCTTTCCCCTTTCGCAAGTTGCCGGCCATACTATAAAGGAGGGCGGCGCCGCTGTCCAAGCCAATCATTTTCAATCTGCCGTTGACACCTGTAAAGTAATGTGCAAAATTCATCATATCGGTGTTTCACCCATTTAACATTTCAATCGATCCGATGAAAAAAAACGCCCGGTGGGGTCACCGGGCCTACAAAACGGCCCATTTAATGTAGGCCGCGTGACCTCACGCGGCGTTAATCCGGGTTTTTTCAGCGGAATCTTCAATCAAGGATTCCAAGCATGCAACCAACCTTAGTCGTCATGGCGGCGGGCGTGGGCAGTCGGTACGGCGGATTGAAACAGATCGAGCCGGTGGGACCCTCCGGTGAAATCATGCTCGATTATTCGGTGTTCGACGCCATCCGCGCCGGGTTCGGCAAGGTGGCGTTCATTATCCGGCACGATATCGAAAAGGATTTCAAGGAGGCCATTGGGGCCCATTTCGACAATCGCATTCCCGTCGAATATGTATTTCAGGAGCTGGCTGATTTGCCGGCGGCATTTGCCGTACCGCCGGACCGCACCAAACCCTGGGGCACGGGACATGCCATCATGCGTTGCAAGACCTTGGTCAACGAGCCTTTTGCCGTCATCAATGCCGATGATTTTTACGGGGCCAGGTCTTACGAGGTGATCGCCCGCTACCTGCAAGCCCTTTCCCCGCACGCCAATACCTATGCCATGGTAGGCTTCCGCCTGGCGAATACGCTCTCGGCCCACGGCTCGGTCACACGCGGCATCTGCGATGTGGATGCGAACCATATGCTGAACAGCGTCGTGGAACGGTTCAAGATCGAGAAAACGGTTGACGGCGCCCGCTACGAAAATGAGCACAGCCAATGGGTCGCCCTCCAGGGCCACGAAATCGCTTCCATGAACATGTTCGGGTTCACGCCGACCATGTTCGGTTTCCTCGATGAAAAATTTCCCGTGTTCCTGAAAAAGGCCGCCGGCCACCCCAAGGCCGAGTTTTTGATGCCGGCCATCGCCGATGAACTTATCCGCGAACGAAAAATCACCATGCGCGTGCTCGAGACGCCGGAAAAATGGTTCGGCGTCACCTACAAGGAAGACAAGCCCTTTGTGACCGCCGGGATTCGCCGGCTGATTGAGGCCGGCGTGTATCCGCACAAGCTGTGGAACTGAAACACGTGGAGCGTATAGCGTTGAGCGCAATGGAGGTCCACTGCGAACAGGCCGGTTGGCCGAGCACACTCTACGCTCTACGCTCTACGCTCTACGTGCTGCGAACGCCCCGTTCGAGTTCGCCGTGCTTGCGCAGTTCGCGCTTCATGATTTTACCGGCGGCGTTCTTGGGCAACTCGGGCAGGAAAATAAATTTGCGGGGCACCTCGTGCCGTCCCAGGTTCTCCAGGCAACAAGCCCGGAGCTGGGCGATTGTCATCCCGACTTTTTCCGCGGTCGGGACGCCTTCCTTGAGCGCCACATAAGCCACGGGGATTTCGCCGTGCATTTCATGCGGCTCGCCCACTACCGCCGCCTCGCGGACACCCTCGCAACGGGCCAGCACTTCCTCGATCATGCGCGGGTAGATGTTCATGCCGTTGACAATGATCATATCCTTGCGGCGATCCACAATGCTGAAGTAGCCATCCGCGTCGCGGGTACCCAAGTCGCCCGTGCGGAACCAGTCGCCGAAAAAGGCTTCCTTGGTTTCCGCCGGCAGTTTCCAGTAGCCCTTCATCACATTCGGGCCGCGCACGCAGATTTCCCCGATGGCGCCATCGGGCACGTCCCGGCCTTGCTCGTCGGCGATTTTCATTTCGACATCCGGCACCGGAGGGCCGACCGTGCCGGGTTTGGTCTGGCCGCCGATCGGGTTGACGCACGTGACCGGCGAGCACTCGGTCGGTCCATCGCCTTCATAAATTTTCTTGCCGAAGCGCTTCTCGAATTCGCGCATGACCGCCACCGGCAGGGCGGCGCCGCCGGAGACGCAGAATTTCAGCGTCTCGAAATGGGGTACGACGGCGTCCGGCAGTCGCAGGAGCGCCACATACATGCTGGGCACGGCCATTAGCAAGGTGATCCGTTCGGCCGCGATCATCTTGGCCACCTGAAGCGGATCGAAGCGCGTTAGCGGCACCATGGCGCTACCCGACATGAGCGGCAGGAACATGCAAGCCATGGTGGCAAAGGCGTGGAAGAGCGGCAGGATAACCAGGAAACGCTCCTCTCCCGGCTGAACGTGCATGGCCTGCAGGGTGCTCCTGATATTGCTCACCAGGTTGCGGTGGGTCAACATGGCGCCCTTGGGCCGGCCCGTTGTGCCGGAAGTGTATAAAATAGCGGCCAGGTCTTCCGCCGGATTGAAGGCCACTACCGGCGCCGGCCCCTCCGCCTCCGCGAATTCCGACCACGGAATATTTGGCGGCGCCGCCGGTGCAGCCGTTGCTGCCGGTGCAGCCGGCGCTGCCGGCGCGCCGATGCATACACAGAATGCAATATCCGGCACTAATGGCCGTAAGGCAGTGACAGCGGGAGTGAAAACGGCATGGTAAAATAAGGCGCGGGCGCCGGCATCGTTGAGAATGAACGCAACTTCCTTCGGATTCAGCAAAAGATTGATCGGCACGACCACCGCGCCGGCTTTCAGGATGCCGAAATAGGCCAGCGGGAACCAGTCGGAATTGATGCAATAGAGTCCAATGCGGTCGCCTTTGCGAATGCCCCGGCGGGCCAGTGCGGCGGCTATCCGGTCGCTGATCCGGTCAAAAGCTGCAAAATCCAGCGCGCGCCCGTCAAATACTACGGCCTGGTGGCGGGCAAAGCGGGGAACACCGGCCCGGAACAAGTCGGGGAGCGCGCACGCGGCAGTTTCCATCATCGCCTCCTCTTTAAGAAATGCAGAATATAGAATGCAGAATTCGGAATTCGGAAGGGTAAAATGGCGCGACGCGAGGTCGCGCCCTACGCCAGGCTCCGCCGGAGCGCTTCGCCCAGGCGAGTAGGGCCTGACCTTGCGTCAGGCCATTGGGATCGACGCCCCCCCCATTCACTGACCGGTTACCCACATTCTGCATTCTTCATTTTGCATTCTGCATTTTTCATTACACCTTCATCCATTCTCGCATGTAAACGTGGTCCGGCCGGACCATTGCGCGCCGGGAGCCAGCACGGCCGGCGCGCGTATGTGGCCGGTTTCGACACAAACCATGCGCCGGTATTCCTCGTCGCCAAAATCTTCCATCCGCCTGGATTTTTCGATCCACGGATTCCAGAGCACAATGTCGTTCATGCCGCTCTTCTCGACGGCGATCGTTCGTTTATTTTTACGATCCTCCAGCACGACGCGATTGGGCGCATTGATATAGATCCGGTCGGTCTCCCGGTCGAACGTAATAATCTCCCGCGTCTCGGCTGCCGGCCCCGGGTGGAGAAAATCATTGAAGGCCGTTCCCTGTAAACCTGACAGGCTGGTTTGCGTGATATCGGCCACTTGGAAATAGGTATGCAGGGACGTCTGGAATGGGATCGGCGCAGAGCCCGTATTTTTGACGGTGAACTCGAGGGTCAACGCCAGCCCAAGCGATACCGTCAGTTGCAGGCAAAACGGGTGCGGCCAGAGCGCGCGCATTTGCGCATCGTCTTCCAGCCAAAGGGTGATCGAAACCGCGCCATCCGCGCCGATGGCCGTGCGCGCCACGGTCCAAGCATGAGTTCGAACCAATCCGTGTTTGGGAAGCGGCCCATCGCCAAACTGCGGGAAAATAATCGGGATGCCGCCCCGGATGGGCGCTCCATCCTGGAAGCGCGAAGCACTGCTCACGAAAAGAACCTCATGCCCCCGCGAAGTCTGCCAGGAAGTCACATGCGCGCCATGCAGATAGACCTCGGAGCGCGCGCCGGAGGCATGCTGAAGGTCAGCCCGCGTCAGCCCGCCTTGGCCTTCTGCAAAGCTGGCCCGTTCCGGTATACCAAACTGTTGTTGAAGTTGCTCCCGATTCATGATCTGTCAGAAATTCACCGACAAAAGCCGAAACATGGGCCGCCCGGTCAACTCGTCCGACGCCAGATGGCTGTCCCGGTCCCGATCCAGCGAATTAAACGAATCGTTCAAGGCGCTCTTCCAGTCCGCCGTATTTGTAAATTCGGGATAGCTGATCCGTCCGCTCCGATCTTTATCCATGGCATCGAAATGCTTTTGGGCTTCCGGCGACTTGTCCATGGCTTTCCATTCCTCCAGCGAAATCATGCCGTCCTTGTCGGTATCCAGCTTTTCAAAGGTTGATTTCTTGACGTACCCGGCGAACTCGGCCTGGCTCACCTGATTATCGCCATTGGTGTCGGCGCTTTGAAAAGTGGCCGGCGCCGCCGTCGCAGCCGGGACGGCGTTCGTTTGCGGCTGGGCCGCCACAACCCAAGCCACGAGGCCAAATCCCATCATCAGACCTTGTCGAACGATTTGCATACAACGATCCTCCTGTTAAGAATGACGCGTCATGACGAATCGGCCAAACACTATCCTGATTTGCATTGAGCTCATACTACCGCGAAGAATCGAATATGAACAGCGCTTTTTATGCCGTTATGTGCAATTGACAATTGCTGGAAATACTAATTACAAGACTGGTTGCCCAAATCCCCCCTGCGCGCATGCGCGAAGCGTCCCTTTACTGGCTGATTTTGACCGACGGATCGGCCCGCAACCGCCCGGATAATGCCATGGAATATTTACCCGTCTAAGGCGGGAACACCGATTGGACGAAGGCACCTGATTCCTTGATTCCGATCATGGCCGTGTTTTTTATTATACCGTGTCGCGATGGGGATCTAACCGCCTCTTATGTTATCTGACCCCTTATTCTTTTACAGGGAGCAGCAAAAAAAGGCTTGAGGGCATGTCAGAGATGGTACTATCATAATCAACAAGACTGTATGGCGACCGCGATGGTCGCGGGGCATCGGTTAATAAGGAGGAAGAAAATTATGGGCAACCTAAAAAAACGTGTGGCGATTGCCCTCATTGCCGGCGTCATTACCGGCGGATATTGTGCCGGCAGTGTGCTTTTATTTCCTCCCCCGAATGTCAAACCGGAGCTTTGGTTTGTTGCAATGATTTTTTACGGCCGCGTTTTACAGAGCTTTGCGATCGGCATTGCGGATGGCATTCGCCTGCATTGGGCAATTAGAGGCGCAGTGCTCGGCTTGATTTTCAGTCTCATGCTTGCCATTGTTCCATTCAGCGGCGGCAACATGCGCGGCGCCGCAATGCTTTTAATATTCGGCATTTTGTACGGGATCATCACGGATGCGGTTGCGACATGGGCCGCGAAAGCAAGAGCGTAGCGATCAAGCCGGGTCCCGGCCCACCCGGCGCCTGTCGCACCCCGTCCCATCCTTGCACCCCCGGCAGGCGACAGGGCTTTATTCTCCATCATATCCACACCCTGCGGGGTATTCCGATGATTTCCGGTTTGACCTTCTACCGGCATGGGTATAATCTTATAAATATAAGAAGGTATTGTCCTGAACAACGCGGGAGTGTAATTGTATCTAAAAATAACGGCGCAAATGAAAAAAGGATTCAGGCTGGTACTTTTGCGGACGCGAAGCGGCAGGGCATGCTGGCTGCCTGCGCTTTTATTGTTGGCAACCACCGTAACCGTCAAGGCCGGAGATTATACTTACACGACAAATTCCGATAATACGATCAACATCACCAAATACACCGGTATTGGCGGTGTGGTTACCATTCCCAGCACAACCAATGGCCTGCCGGTCACCAGCATCGGGGACTCGGCATTCGCTTCCTGTGCCAGCCTGACCGCGATCACGGTGGACGCAGCCAATTCCGTCTATAGCAGCGTGGATGGGATATTGTTCAATAAAAGCAAGACCACCCTCATCCGATGTCCGGGAGGCAAAGCCGGAAGCTACACAATCCCCAACAGCGTCACCAGCATCGGGAACGGGGCGTTCGAAAGCTGCGCCGCCCTGACCAGCATCACAATCCCCAACAGCGTCACCGGCATCGGCGACTCGGCGTTCAAAGGCTGTTCCAGCCTGACCAGCATCACGATCCCCAACTATATCATCAGCATCGGGGACTCGGCATTCGCTTCCTGCGCCAGCCTGACCGCGATCACGATAAGCTCAATCAATTCCATCTATAGCAGCGTGGATGGGGTCTTGTTCAACAAGAGCAAGACCACGCTCATCCAGTGTCCGGGGGGCATAGCCGGAAGCTACACAATCCCCAACAGCGTCACCAGCATCGGGGACGGGGCGTTCAAAAGCTGCGCCCGACTGACCAGCGTCACGATCCCCAACTATGTCACCAGCATCGGCGACTCGGCGTTCAAAGGCTGTTCCAGCCTGACCAGCATCACGATCCCGAACAGCGTTACCAGCATTGGCGATTTGGCGTTCAAAGGCTGCGCCAGCCTGACCGCAATCACGGTGGGCTCAGGCAATTCCGTCTATGGCAGCGTGGATGGGGTCTTGTTCAACAATAGTAAGACCACGCTCATCCAATATCCGGGGGGCATAGCCGGAAGCTACACAATCCCCAACAGCGTCACCAGCATCGGCGACGGGGCGTTCAAAAGCTGCACAGGCTTGACCAGCGTCACGATCCCCAACTACGTCACCAACATCGGCGACTCGGCGTTCAAAGGCTGCTCCAGCCTGACCAGTGTTACGATCCCCACCAGCATCACCAGCATCGGGAACTGCGCATTCTATGACTGTGCCAACCTGACCGCGATCATGGTGGGCTCAGGCAATTCCGTCTATAGCAGCGCGGATGGAGTTTTGTTCGACAAGAGCAAGACCACCCTCATCCAGTGTCCGGGGGGCATAGCCGGAAGCTACACAATCCCCAGCAGCGTCACCAGCATCGGCGACGCGGCGTTTTGGGGCTGCAACGGCCTGACCAGCATCGCAATCCCCAACAGCGTCACCAGCATCGGAAACTGCGCATTTTATAATTGCGCCAGCCTGACCGCGATCACGGTGGGCTCAATCAATTCCGTCTATGGCAGCGCTGATGGAGTCTTGTTCAACAACAGCAAGACCACGCTCATCCAGTGTCCGGAGGGCAAAGCCGGAAGCTACACAATACCCAACAGCGTTACCAGCATCGGCAACGCGGCGTTTTGGGGCTGCGCCGGACTGACCAGCATCATAATCCCCAACTATGTCACCAGCATCGGCGACGCGGCATTCGCTTCCTGCGCCAGCCTGACCGCAATCACGGTGGGCTCAGCCAATTCCATCTATGGCAGCGTGGATGGGGTCTTGTTCAACAAGAGTAAGACCACGCTCATCCAGTGTCCGGGGGGCCAAGCCGGAAGCTACACAATCCCCAACAACGTCACCAGCATTGAGGACGGGACGTTCAAAGACTGCACTGGCCTGACCAGCATCACAATCCCCTATAGTGTCACCAGCATCGAGGACGAGGTGTTTCCTGACTGCACCGGCCTGACCAGCGTCACGATCCCCGGCAGTGTCACCAATATCGGAAACAGCGGATTTTATGACTGTGCCGGCCTGAAAGGAGTCTATTTCAAAGGCAATGCCCCCGTCATTGGTTCGTCTGTGTTCGAAGGTGACAACAATGCGACCATCTATTACTTGCCGGGCACCACGGGCTGGGGCACAACTTTTGGCGGTCGCCCGACCATGCCATGGAACGCAATCGGACCAAAAACCTGCGGTTGTCCGCCCGCGTTATGGAACGTAATCGGACCAATGATCAAGGCTAACGGCGCCAAGGATAATGTCACCGTCTATTATCCCGAGACTGTGTCCGTCAAAGTGGAAATGAACGCGGACATTTATGCGGGCATAGATGTTGACTGGTGGATTATTGCCCGTGCCGGATCGTCCTGGTTTTACCTGAACAATTCATTTCAGTGGACAGAGTTCGATGGGAACATTTCAAATTGTCATCCGGTATACCAAGGCGCGTTGTTCAATCTGCCTCTAACAGAAGTGTTGAACATTATTTTGACAAGCGGTTCCTATACGTTCTGGTTTGCCATTGATTATCCGATGGATGGGATTCTGAAATTGGAAGGATCTATTTTGGTTGATGCGGTGAACGTTACGGTGCGGTAACCGGTCCGATTGGATTGATCATCAGACGCTCCCGGCGCCTGTCGCACCCCGTCCATCCTTGCACCCCTGGTTAATATTCCGGCTATAAGCGGGCGCTCCCCATCACCCGTTGCGCCACTCGATTTGCGCTTGTCCCATTTTGACCGCCGTTGTATGCTTGATTTTCCGATTTGGGCAACACGCCCATAAACTTGCCTTTAAGTCTGGCACTGATATGCCTTCCGGGAGAAATAAGTCCGTGAAAACGCTTGGGCTGGCCTTGGGCGGCGGCGGAGTGCGCGGGTTGGCGCATGCCCTCGTCCTTGAGGCCTTGGATGACATGGGCTGTCGGCCGAGCGTCATCGCGGGCACCAGCATAGGCGCGATCATGGGCGCCCTCTATGCATCCGGCATGCCCGGCAAAACCATCAGGAAGAACATCCAAAGGAACATTATTTCGCGAGAGGACACCTGGCATGATATTTTCAATAAGCGCTCGGATCTCCTGAAAGTGGTTCGGACCGTAACGTTCGAGCGCGGGCCGGGCGGGACCTTCAAGCCCGACCGATTCCTGAACTTCCTCCTTGCGGACGTACACAAGAAAACTTTTGAGGAACTCGATATCCCCCTGCTCGTCATTGCCGCTGACTACTGGAGTGGCGAGGAGATCGTTCTGAAGGCCGGAGCGTTGCTCCCCGCCCTGAAGGCGAGCATCGCGATTCCCGGGGTGTTCGCTCCGGTAAAAATCGGCAACCGCGAATTATTGGATGGCGGCATTGTCGATCTCGTGCCCTACGAACACATCCTGGACCGATGCGATGTCTCCATTGCCGTTAACGTTGCCGGCACACGCACACCCGGAAGAAACCGGACGCCGAACGTCTGGGAGTCGGTTCTGGGATCGTTCCAACTCATGCAGGAGGTGACCTTGTCCGAAAAAATGAAGCGGCGCAGGCCGGATATCAACGTCCATCCGAGGATCATTGACGTTCCCCTGCTCGCTTTCGGGAAGACAGCGCAGGTGCTTCGGCAATCCGCGCCGGCCATCAAGGAGATGAAAAAGCAGATTGCAGAAATTCTGCGCCGATCTTAGCATGGCCATCCTGGCAACGAAGCCATGTCCACCGGCAAGACCAGGTTAAAAGAATACGTGTTCACGCTTGAATGGCGGGCAAATCGTTAAGGTGTGTCATGAGTCTCCTCATAGTGATCGGCGGGGTT
>Ga0209749_1000922_pt1 | contig 31763 bp, 28 predicted proteins | sample EPASupsiteSAE347_FD_187267 | JGI IMG/M metagenome (GOLD analysis project Ga0209749, IMG submission 187267) | Bioremediated contaminated groundwater from EPA Superfund site, New Mexico - Sample SAE3-47 (SPAdes) (version 2) | ecosystem: Environmental > Aquatic > Deep subsurface > Groundwater >...
CTTTTGCAGGGTGGCCGTCGCGCTCCGTCGCGACGGAACTGCCGGATGGAACTTCCGCCCGCGGAGCGGTCGGACCACCACCTGCTGATGTCGTGTTTTTCATGTCGGCAAGCCGCTGCAGAAGTTTTTCCGCTTCCGGCTGCAGGCCGGGGACGCCGGCGGCAATGTCATTGTCCGGATATTTTGAAATTTTGAGGAGGAAATCAACGCCTTCCAGAAGGAGATCGGTTTGATCCGGCGTGATGGCGGTTTTCCCCTGCTGGGCGGCGACGAAGCGGTCTTCCAGCGCATGCGCGACCTTGACGGCCAGGTCAAGCCCCATGATGCGGGCGGCGCCCTTGATGGAATGGGCTGAGCGCATGAGTGTTTCCAGATGCTTCGTATCGTCCTGCCGTTTCTCCATGGCCAGAAGTCCTTCCGTAAGCAGGGCCGTCTGCGAGGAGACCTCCTGCCGGAAAAGTTCGACCATCGAAATATCCGCCAGATTTTCTCCGGTATCGGTCATGAAAGGCTCCGTTCGAAAGCCGCCATAACAAGTTCAGGAGTGAGCAGCCCGGTTTGGCGGTTATTGAAGGCGATTATGCCCGTGCTGTATTTTTGCATTGTTTTGGCGACCGTGACCGGGACGGGCTGGATATCGCGCTCGGCATAAGCTCCGAGGCCGTACACCTCGTCGGCCGGAAACACCCATTTGCGATTGTTTCCGCTTATCACGCAGAAACGTTTAAGAATCCCGGATACGGGGTTTTCCTCCGGCTGAACTCCGAGCAGGCCCTCCATGGAAAAACACAATTGAATGTCGCCGCGAATGCTGACCAGGCCGAGGAAAACATTATTACTGCGGTGGGGCACGTTCCGGATGGGACGGGTACGCGTGATTTCGATAAAAATTCCGGCCGGCAGGGCAAGCCATTCTGACCCGATCCTGAAAGCCAGGCAGGTTTGTTTTTTGGATTCTTCCTTCCTGTCCGGTTCGGCGATCAGGCGCGCGGCTTCTTCCAGGCGTATTTCCGGTTGTTCGCGGTCGAAAAGGTTGCGGCCCGTTGATTCGTAATCAGGACAGTTGCGGCAATGAGTATGTTTCGCCAGTTCCGGGCAGGACCGGTCGCCGCGGATGCCGATTTTATTCCAGCAGTATTTTTTCATGCCGAGGTTTAAGTCCTTTGAATTATTAACCCTGCCCGGCGTCGGAGCGTCTCGGCGCCTGCCGGATCGCCGTCTTCCTCCTTGAGCGCGGCGAGGTGCAGAATGGCGTCGGAAAAATCCGTATCCAGGTAAATTGCGCGGTTGAAACATTCCTCGGCGGCGCGGTTGTCGCCCTGGGCTTCCATGATGAGCCCCATGAGGAAATGGGCGGACGCGTTTTGCCGGTCGGCCTTGATGACGGCGGAGCAGGCTGCGCAGGCTTCCTCCAGCCGGCCTTCATCGGCCAGCTGCGTGGCGTGATCCAGGGCATCGGCATTTTTGAGTGCGGTTTTCTGTGGGGATACAGTCTGACCATCTTTGCCGGACAAAGGCGCATGATTCTTATCGGATGGGTCTAATTTAATGTCCAGGAATTTTAACGTCTTTGTAGGGCCGCCGCTTGTCCTTCGACTCTGCTCGGGACCTTGAGCTTGCCGAAAGGCGGCGTGCCGGTCTTTCCCGTGTTGAATTGGACGGCCTCTGACAAGCAGAGGCCCTACATGAACTTCTGAAAACGGCTGCCGACTTTGGCGCTCTGTTTCCGTCCGGTCTTTCAGCGGCTTCCGGTACGCAAAAGAACCGCGATGCCTGACGATTTCATATTTTTCCATGATGAACGGGGTCGCTTCCGCATGCCCCAGGAAAAGCAATCCGCCGCCGGTCAGAAGGCGGTCAATGACGTCCAGAACTTTGGCGCGCGCCTGCTCATGAAGGTAGATCAGAAGGTTGCGGCAAAAGATGACGTTATAATGTTCCGGCGCGGGAAGATTTTCCGGTTCAAGTATGTTGGTTTTAAAGAAACGAACGCATTCCCGTATTTCCGTTTTCAGCGAATAATTATTTTCCTGGGGGGTGAAAAAACGGTCGCGGATTTCCGGCGTCATTCCGCGGAACGAGTTGCGGCCGTAAACCGCGTTCCGCGCCTTGCGCAGCAGCATGTCGCTGATATCCATGCCCTCGATCGAGAACCGGGCTGCGGCCTGGCCGCAGTCCAGGCAGGTCATGGCAATGGAATAGGGCTCCTCACCGCTCGAACAGGGAACGCTGAGGATGCGCAGGGTTTCGCCGGCATGTCCGGTCTGCCATTCGGAGCGGATGAAATCGGCGAGAAAAAGAAAGGGTTCGCGGTCGCGGAAAAACCAGGTTTCGGGAATCACGACGTGCTCGATCAGCGTTTCAAGTTCTTCCGGAGAGGCGGCGACCATGACGGCGTAGGCCGACGGTTCTGAAATGCCGAGATTTCGCATTCTGGCGCTGATGGCCGATTCCGCGCCTTTAGGCCCCAACGAGGACGGGTCGAGACCGATTTTTTCCCTCAGAACCTGTTCTATCGGGGTAAAGTCGTTTTCATTCATGAGATGTTTTCGTCCACGTCCGTCAGTATATTTTCCAGCTCCGTCGGGACGATTTCCTCGATCTTGACCAGTTGGATGAGGCGCTCGCCTTCGCGGAACATTTTGCCGAGGTAATTGACTCCGGGCGTTTTCAGGACGTTTTCAATAAATTCGATGCGGTCCTTTTTTATGGCGGTGGTGGCGCCTTCGGCCATCAGCCCGAGCCGGATTTTTTTGCCGTCGCGACCGGGATATTCCGCGATGATGATGCGGGTGCTCATGAGTTTTCTGCCGGGCGCGCCCGCGAGCAGGCTGGTCAAGTCCGCCACCACAACCGGCTTGCCGTGGAAATCGAGTATGCCGGCTATATAATCCGGAACGGCCGGGTAAGGGCGCAATTTCGCGCGCGGCAGGACCTGAAGCACCCGGTTTGTTTCCAGCGCATATTGATCATTGCCCGCCTGAAAAAGTAAAAGGAGCATTGTTCGCCACTGACATCCGTGGTAAAATCAGTTATACTTTGAACCGAGAGACTTCGTCCTGAAGTTCGTGGGCGGCCTCCTTCAGTTGGGATGTGGCCTCATGGAAATGTTTCAGCGACTCGGTCGTATTGCGGGCGCCATCGGTGAGCTGCGTCATGGCGTCGCTGATCTGTTGTGCGCCGGATGCCTGCGAGCGCATGCCTTCGTTCACGGATTCAAAGCGCGGGGCCAGTATTTTGATTTGTTCCAGTATCTGGTTGAGCTGGCCGCTGATGTCGCCGACCGATTTTACCCACTGCGCCACTTCTCCGCTGAATTTATCCATTTCCATCACCCCGGCCGAAACTGAAGATTGCATTTCCCTGACGGTCTGTTCAATGTCAAGGGTGGAAACCGCAGTCTGATCGGCCAGGCGCCTGATTTCGCGGGCGACGACCGCGAAGCCGCGTCCGGAGTCCCCGGCCTTTTCGGCCTCGATCGAGGCGTTGAGCGAGAGGAGATTGGTTTCATCGGCCACCTTGGTTATGGTCGTCACCAGGCTGGTGATGGCGCCGGCTTTTTCGTTGATCGCGGAGAGTTTGCTTGAGATGGATGCCGTGGCGTCCGCAAGCTGGGTCATGGAGTTCTGCATCTTGACAAGTCCGGAATGGCCCTTGTCCGCCAGGGTTTCGGTCTGGCCGGAGGTTTCCTTGATGTCCTCCATGGTTTTTGCAAGTTCATGGGACGTGGCGGAAATCTCCTTGACCGCGGCCGCTATCTCCGTGGTTGAAGCGCCGAACTCGGTCACCGTTGATTCCTGTTCCCTTGAAGCGGCGGAGATTTCGGTGGCCGTGGAGACCATTTGAACGCTTGAACGCTGCACCTGGGCAATGAGCGTCGCCAGGTGTTTCGTCATGAGCGCTATGGCATTAATCAGTTTGCAAGTTTCATTTCCATGGGAGCTTTGCCTCAAAAGCCGGTCATCAGCGCTGCCGTCGTTTTTGCGGAGGCTGGCTGCAACGCACTGGCGGGCTTCAGCCAGATTGCCGTCGGCGATCTGCTGTGCAATGGAAACGACGTGGCTGATCGGCCGGGTGATGGCGGAACCGAGCCAGACCGCCAGGATGATTGCCAGAATCATGACGACCAGGGCGGCCATTGCGCCGATGGACATGACCTGGAACGTGGACTTGAGGAATTTTGCTATCAGGTCGTAGTTGTCATCTTCGTACATTGTTGCGTAAATCACCCAGTCCCACGGCTTGAAATAGACGATGCCGGCGCATTTCATGCGGGGCTGAGACTCGGTTTTTTTCCATAAATATCTTTCGAAAAGCACGGTGCCTTCCGGCGCGGCCATGGCCTTGGCCACATGGTCCTGGATAAAATATTTTCCGTTAGCGTCCTGTTCGTTGACGAGGTTGTCGCCGTCATGTTCGCCCTTCCGGGAGATGATATAACGGCAGTAATATTCGCCCCTGCCTCCGACTACGCCTATGTATCCGCTTTTGCCCAGCACGAAGGTCATAATGGTTTCGCGCAGTTCGCGGCTGATTTCATCGAGGTTGAAGCCGATGTAAAGCATGCCGATGACCTTCTGTTTCCGGGCCGAATCCCAGATGGGCTCATAGACGGCGGCATGCCACTGGCCCATCACCAGAGCCCGGCCGAAATAAGTTTCGCCCTTGAGGCATTTGGTTATAACGGGGTTTTCCGTGCCGTCCGGCAATAAATGTGGAATATACGTTCCAATCGCGCGTTTCTGGTCAGCGGTTGGCACTGAAGTGCAAATGCGAAGCATGTCGCCGCGGTCATTCATGCGCTGAAAAATGGTGCAATAGGCGTGGGTAAACTTGGTTACAACGTCAACGAGCGGGGACTCCGCGTTGAAATCCTCGTTTTGATCGAGAACGTTTGTGCCAAGGAGCATTTGCGGCAGGGTTATTTCGGTCTTATCCAGGGTGGTCTGATTGCGCGCGGTCCAGCGGAGGGTTTCGGTTGAGAGGGAAAGGCCGCCAAGGCGCGCCAGTTCCTCGTTTGCGCCGCGCAGATGGTCGGAGAGGCGTTTTTCGATCCCGAGCTGGGTTACCTTGCACATGTCGTAGACGAAACCGGCGGTTGCCGTGGCCTCATACTTCGCGGAGGCGTCCATTTCGTCCATGATCGCTTTTTTAAAGGTGTTGCGCTGGAAGGGGATGACCAGGATCATTACCAGCACCGGCAGAACCGCCGCCAGAATCGCAACGCCGATGATGCTGCTGCGTAAGGACATTTTCATGTTTTTTCCTACGGCATCATGGCCAGGGCCATGGCCTGCGCGATTTCACGGATCGATTTGGCCACTTCCTGGCCGATCAGGTCCAGTTTCGCCAGGGCCTTGATGCGCGGCTGAAAGCGTTCGTATTCCTCGTCGGAAAAAAGGTCGTCCAGCAGGTGGCAGGCATCGGCCAGGCTTATTAGCACCGCCTCGCGCGGATCGGGAATATCGTCGCTCATTATAAGTTCGCGCAGCCTGGTTTTGACTTCCTTGATTTCGCGGTTGTCCATGACCGGATAACGCCGCGTCTTGAAGACCCATAAAATTTTCTTGTCCTCGATTTTTAAAATTCCCTTGGCAACCAGCTGGGCAAGGACACGCTCCTGTATCTGCCCGGCCTGGTCGGCGAAGAATGAAAGCCAGTAGGAGGTTGGCTGCAACTCGGACTTTCCCTCTATCTGGCGCAGTACGTCGTCCAGCAGAGAGTTGCCGGTCGGAACTCTGTCAACCGCCTGCAATGACTTCAAATCAATGTCGATTTTATCCAGAAAGGCCAGTTCGATCAGCAGGGCGCCGGGCAGGGCATATTCGAGCGCGGAGACCGGCAAGGGCTTGAGGGCGCCTTCGCGGTCGTCAAGCGCGAGCAGAAAAATTTCTTCGGCAAAGCAGAGCATGATGTCCTCCTCCTTCTCGATGGCCGGCCCGGCTTTCTTTCCGCGCCTGCCCATTACTTTATGACTACGCGTTGATTATTAATAACAATCCCGCCGCGGATTGTCAATAAGCGCCTTAAGGATGAACCTGTCCGTCCGGCATGACGGCTCCGGTCAGAATGGCGCCCTCAAGCCTGGCTCCTTCAATTATCGCTCCCATGAGATTGGCGCCGCTCAGGTCGGCGTTGATCAGCACGGCCTTTTTCAGATTGGCGCAGATCAGGGAGGCGTTTTTCAGGTTTGCGTTCGATAGGTTCGCGCTTTGCAGGTTTGCGTTGGCCAGATTGGCATTGCTCAGGTTTGTTTTTTCGAGGACGGCTCCTTCCAGGTTTGCCCTGGCCAGATTGGCCCGGCTGAGGTTGGCATTGCAGATTATCGTTTTTTTAAGGCTGGCCTCCGCAAGATCGGCCGCGAACAGGTGAGTGTTGGAGATGTCCGTCTCGTCGAGTTTTGCGCCGCGCAGATCCTTGTTGATGCTCACGCCGCGTATTTTCCGGAGGCATTCCTCCGTGGTCATGTCGCTGCCGCTGATGTCGCGGGCCTTGATGACGATTTTTGAGGGCAATTTCTGGTCGGCCGGGGATGACGGGAGGAACGCCGCGCAGATGATAAACGCCAAAACAAAAGAAACGTTCAACGTTGAACGTTCAACTTTCAACCTCCGACGGACGGGCTTTATATGCCTGAACGTTGAACGTTGAGAGTTGAAAGTTTCCGGACTTCCTTTAATCTCAGGTTTTGACATCAAGGAATCCCTCCAGTTTCTGCAGGCGGGTCGGATGGCGCATTTTGCGCAGGGCCTTTGCTTCTATCTGGCGAATGCGTTCTCGGGTCACGTTGAACATGCTGCCCACCTCTTCCAGGGTCCTGGGGCATCCATCCATGATGCCGAAGCGCAGGTTGATGACCTTCTGCTCCCTTTCGGAAAGCGTGTTGACCACTTCCTGCAGCCGCTGGCGCAACAGGCTGTAAGCGGCCATTTCCGACGGATTTTCCGCGGACTTGTCCTCGATGAAGTCTCCGAAAGTGGTGTCCTCGCTGTCGCCCACGGAAGCCTGCAGGGAGATGGGTTGCTGGGACATTTTAAAGACTTCCTTGACGCGTTCGACGGGCAGGTTGACCTCGCTGGCGACTTCCTCGGGGGTCGGTTCGCGGCCGAAATCCTGCAAGAGCTGTTTCTGTACCCGGACCAGCTTATTGATGGTTTCGATCATGTGCACCGGGATGCGGATGGTGCGCGCCTGGTCGGCGATGGCCCGGGTGGCGGCCTGCCTGATCCACCAGGTGGCATAGGTGCTGAATTTATAGCCGCGTTTGTATTCGAATTTTTCCACGGCCCGCATGAGTCCCGTGTTGCCCTCCTGGATCAGGTCCAGGAACATCAGTCCGCGATTCATGTATTTTTTCACGATGCTGATCACCAGGCGCAGGTTGGCCTCGGCCATTTCCGTGCGGGCCTTGTGGCCCTTCTTCAGCCATTCGCGCAATTGCTGGTACTTGGCATCGAATTCCTCGCCTTTCATCCAGAAAATATTTTCGAGTTCTTCGACCTCCTTCTGGATCGGACGCGCGTCCTTCTTCGCGTTCTGGCTCCTGCCGGCCTTTTTGAGACGCGCCAGGCAGTCCTGGTATTTCTGATGGTATTTGTCGGCCGTGACGATAAAATCCTCGATGGCCTTTTGTTTAAAGTAAAAGTTGTCCAGCATGCGCACATAGGAATGATGGGCCGAGTTGAAATTTGTCTTCCAGCGCTTCAGGCTGGCCTGGTTTGCGCCGTTCTGATTCATTTTTGTGATGGTGCGCGTCAGGCACAAGTGGACGTTGCGGACTTTCGTTTTCAGGGCCGGCAGAACCTTGAAATATTTGTCGCGTCCTTCGATGTGTTTATCCACGATGATGCGGTCAAACCTGTCCTTGCCCTCCTCAAGGCGATCAGCCAGTCCGAAATAGGCCTCGAGCGAAAACCCGAACTGCTTGAACAGGCTGCGCGAATGTATTTCCGCCTCCTCGATTCTCTTGCAGATTTCAACCTCCTGCGCGCGGGTGAGCAACGGCACCTGGCCCATCTGGTGGATGTAGGAGCGGATCGGATCGTCCATCGCATCGAGCGACTTCGCCTGTTCGGCCCGCTCCGCCTTTTCCGCCTGTTTCTTGTACTGCTCCACGTCCGAGGAGTCGATGATTTCAATATCCATGCCGCGCAGGAGCAGGATAAAGCCTTCCAGTTCGTCCGGGTCAATCAGGTCGTTCGGCAGGGCCTCGTTGATGTCGGCGTAGGTAAGATACCCCTGTTCGCGCGCCAGCTTGATCAATTCCTTGACTTTTTCGTGGAGCTTTTCGCTGCTCAACTTGATCTTGAGGTGCGGGCTGAGGGACAGAGCCTCCTGCTCCTGCCGGTTTTGCTCCGCCTTTATTTTTGTCTCAAGGCTTTTTTCCGCGGAGGCAGGCCGGGACTTTTGGGCGGCAGCCTTTTTTTCGACGGAGGAGTGTTGAATGGGCTGGGTTGCCTTTTTCGAAGTTTTCTTTTGGTTCGTGTTTTTTTTCATTAATTTTGGACAAGCCAACGGTCGGAATCGAACCGACGACCCGCGCATTACGAATGCGCTGCTCTACCGGCTGAGCTACGTTGGCAAAAAGAAAAACATTAATAATATATTATAACTGCATGATGTCAATACCGGCCTTTGGGCGATTTGGCACCGGATTTCAGGCCGGGGAGACATGGCGCCGGCGGCTGTTTTCGGTGAAGGCAAGCGCGGTCAACATGGCCAGGGTGGCCAGCGACACGGTCAGCATGACAATTGCCACCTGCCGGAGAGAATTGTGAAACATGGCCACGCCGCCCAGAAACGCGATTGCGCCCAGGATCAGTGGGAAAATGCAGGCCAGCCGGTGCTGGGCAAGTTCGAAATTCATCAGCAGGAAGACCAGCCCCAGCGGCGCCATGGCGCCGCAGACCAGGCGGACCAGGGCGATCATCTGCGGTGTGGGGGTCTTGTCGCGACAGAGAATCAAAAGCGGGATTTGCGGGAAGAGCGTACAGAGCAGAACCGCCCCGGTCATGATCACGCCTGCCAGCGCCAGCGACTTGAAAAAGGTAAAATTGTGTTCATGGGTCGAATTTCCGCGCGAACTTACTTTAGGGAACATGGCTCCGGCAATGGGTTGAATCATAAAAACCAGGGTGCGGGCAATCATGGAGGCGCTGGCATAATTTCCACAATCCACGGGGTTCTTGAAATAATGTTGCACCATGATCACATCCATGTTCATCAGGATTGAAAAGGCGGAAAGCGCGGTCAACGAAGCCCAGAAATAGCGGTCCGAGCGTTCGGGGACTGCGTCGGTATGCTCGCTTTGCGGCAGGCAGCGACGATAAAAGAGATAGGCCAGCGTAGAGCAGGTCAGCATCCCCAGGGCGTTTGCCGCAAGACCGGAGATTGCCGTGGGGGCCAGGAGGAAAATAAAAACAGCGCCCATGCCAAGGCGGATCAGTCCGAAGGCCAGGCCCGGAAGTCCCATCAGCACAAAGGCCTGTCTGCCCTGCAGAACGCCGCTGAAGATCGGGAAAAAACCGGAGACAAAAAGCGTCAAGGCAACCAGCATCAGCGGCCGGAATGATGCAAGGTTGAAAAAGGCGGAAAGCTGGTTGCGCAGAAGGGCCGCTGAAATCAAAAAGAGAATGCCGGCCGGCAGGATATGCTTCATCCATTGGCGCGCCAGGTTGCGGATAAGGCCGATCTTGCCTTCCTTTATAAGGTTGCCGGTAAAATGGGCCATGGTATTTTGAACGGCGGAGAGGGGCATGGCGACAACGGAAGTCAACTGCAGCATCGAATATAGAACTCCGTATTCGGCCACGGAAAGGTTCCAGCGCATGAGCATCTGGAAAAGCATGTTTGCAAAACTGACCGCGTGGGTGAAGAGTAAGACGATCATGCTGTGCCGGAGCAATTTGTCGCGGTCAACGGCAAGCATGAATGAGGATAATCTTTTTCTGTTCAAGGTCGTGTTATTGATGCGGGTGTATTCTGTCGCAGTAAAATACAAGTCCGGTTGCGATACGGCTGGGGCAGACGCTTCCCGCCAGGTTTATCAGCCGCGCCGCGAGAGACCATTTTCCGAATTGATATTCGATTCTGTTCGCCAGCCAGCCGCCTTCCTTAAGCATTACTGCGCCCGTATAAGTAGTGAACGAGTATAGATGTTTCGAGCGGTAGCGTTCTTCCATTCTTCGTGTCAGCCATGACAGGGCATTGGGCAGAATCGCGATAAGTCTTGAGCACGGTATCCAGCGCAGGACGTCCACCGGATGTTCAAGGTGTTCCAGAACATCGAAGGCCGCGGCCATATCGTAGTCGCCGGATAACGGCGGAAGAGGCAGGTCGTTAAGGTTGACGGATATGTCCGCTTTCTCCGAGAGATCCACCGAAGTTCTGGTCTTGCAAGATTTCCACGCCTCGCGCAGTTCAAGCTCGTATGAGTTATCCTCGCCGTAGCCTGCGCCGCCTATGTCCAGAACGTTCAACCCGGCCAGATTCTCGCGGATTATCTCGGCTTTTGATTTCATGGAATTTCAAATGTGGTGCGGAACACCGCTTTCTCCTGCTTGTCCTTCCAATCGCTCGTCACCCAGATGCCCCTTGCCTTTGATTGCATTTCCACGAACGCATGCGGTTCCAGCCACATGTAGGGGTCCATGGGAGGGCCCTTGCTGTCCTCGAAGCCGCCGATGGTTTCCCAGGCGGAGTCATCATAATCAGGAGAAGACCAGTTTCCTTTCGGCGCATAGGCGAATTTCCAGCGCGGCGAGGTGTAGACGTCTCCGGATTGCGTCCGCAGGCAGGCCTGCACCCAGTACGGATAATCGCGATAGACCGATTGCAGCGCCAGCGCGTGTCTGCCGGGGGGCAGTTGCAATTGGAAAAACATCATGCGCTCCGGGTTCCCGGCTTCCCCGATGAATCTTCCGTCAATAAAAATGGAGGTGCGCATATTGCAATACACGCCCAGCAGCGCGTTGGCCGGGTTCTCGTGGAGCCACAACATGGTTTCAACCATTTTGCGCGCCATCCCGTTTGTTTCAGCGGCGCGGAATTGTTCGTAACGGCCGCGCACGGACTCGAATCCTTTTTCCTTCTCGTCATACGCTATTTTGCGCAGGCGCAGGACAGATGCGTACGGATAATCCGCGTATTTTTTCAGAAACGCATCCATATAATCCACGGCCCCGACGAAATCATGCAGGCGTTCGAGGTCGTTGAGCGCCATCATCACGGAAATAGGTTCAAGTTCGTCGTCCGGCGGCCGGCGCGGGATTGTTTCCTCCATATCGGAATCTGCTTTGGCCGGTTTTGAGAGGTAATAGAACGAAACGCTTTCCATGTATCCGTGGCTGGCATTATCCGGCCCGCGTTCGAATTCAAAGTCAACTTCCTTCTCGAATGCTACCGGGTCGGTCTGGTGGATCCGGTATTGGATATTTTTATAGGGCGCCTTTATGAGCAGCCCGTGAAACGGCCGCACAAGGGCGTTTCCATAATACCAGCCCGCATTGAAATAATCTTCCAGTCCCGTTCCGTGCCAGCTCGGGAATGATTCGCCGTCAATGCGCATGGTGTCGTCGCCTTCAAGTATCCACCAGCTCCGGTCCAGACTGGTAACGGCCAGAATGCAGCCGGCCACGTGTCCGCGGCCGCTGGTCTTCAATATGCGATGCGGCCGCCCCAGGTCCTGGGGACCGCTTTTTGTCCAGCCCGAATGAAAATATCCATAGGAATCGTTCCAGGCCGGCAATGGCTCGCTTGCGCATGAGATCGAGAACGGGATGGCGGCGTCGGTGTCGTTCATTATCTCTATTTTCGCCGAGGAAGCGAACGGCATGGGAAATCTCGCATAGAATGTCTGGTTGCTGCAACCGAAATAAGCGCTTGCGAAACGCCGCATTTGCCAGAAACTGCCGAAAAAATTGCCAAGCGGAACTTCCACGCTTGCCTGCCTGGCATTGTCCCAATAAATGCGCAGCAGAGCGTTGAACATGATTTCATTGCGCTTCAGGACGTTGGCGACGGCGCTCATGTCCGGCGTTACCCGCAATTCCCGTATTACCGCCGGCCCGGCCAGGCGCAAAATTTCCGCCGACCGTTTGGGTTGAATGGTGGCGGTATTGTTCGTTGTTTGCAGACCGGACGGCAGGTGGATTTCCCTCATTTCAGCCGCGGCCAGAATCAAGGCGTTGCTTTCCGCCGATGAGAGGATTTTAGGGAAGCTTTCAATGGTTGTTCGTTTGGGCGGGCGGCAATAATTGACCTGGAAAAAAAGTTTCGGGCCGCCGTCCGGCTTGTATCCGCCTTCTTTTGTCATGACGACCAGCCGGTTACGGTACGGCAGCGGAGTAAAGGAGTACCAGCAGAACGGCTCGTAAGCCGCGAGCAAGGGGAGGAACGGAGAGCTGTCGCCGCAGAATTCGCCGAGGGTTGTGTCGATTCGGGGGGTCTTTTCGTTGTCGAAGAAAAAGCGTATGGGATGTTTGCCGTTGTCCGCGCCGGTGAACCAGAAACGCGAAACATATCCCGGGCCCTTCAGGTCGGCCAACACCGCCCAGCCGTTTTCCCTTCGCAGAACGAAATTGAAATCGTTGTTTCCGCCGGCGCGGTCATAGGATGACGCCATCCTGGCGCCCGGGATGTCCAGGCGGGCGATGCGTTCAAGATCGCAGATCTGTTCCGTCAGTTGGGCCAGCGTAAGCGGTTCGGCCGCATCCTTGTGTTTCACGCAGCTTTGCGTCAGGAATAAAACCGGTAAAAGAATAGTGATAAAGCAAAATAATTTACGCATAAAAATTTCGGAGGGCAGGGCCGCACAGAAAAGCCGGCTGGACAAGGCTGTCCAGCCCTACCATCATAAAAGTCAGTAGCCTAACTGGATGATAAGGAAATTCAAAGTTCATAAGAAAGAACGTCGCGCGGCCTGCCCGCCTGTGCCAGAGCGCTGGCCAAGGAGCTCGACGTCCACCTTCAGGGTGGGCCGGGCGCTCCGCGCACGGCAGTTGCCGCCTTTGGCGGCCTAACTTGACGAATTCTCCAGAAACGCGCGGCAAAGTCAATTTTATTCTCCTCTTCCGAGCAGCGTGCGCGCCTGTTCCAGTTGTTCGTTCGTGCCCAGGAGATAAATCCGGTCTCCGGGACGCAGTACTTCGTCGGGGGGCGGGTTGATTGAGGTTTTGCCTCCGCGTTCCAGGCCGATAATGGCGGCGCCGGTAAGGGCGCGGATGTTCAGGTCCCGGATCAACTTGTCGGCCGCCGGGCTGCCGGGGGAGATTAGCGTATCGGCGAGATGCGCTTCGCTGAAGATGTTCTGGGCCGCGCTGAAGGTCAGCAGGTTGAGCCACGGCTGATTCGCGGAAAAAACTTCGCGCAGGGCCGTTTGCGCCTTGCTGTAAATGAGAATGTTGAATTTCCAGAAGACCATGGTGATGGCGGTGAGCACGATCACCAGGAAGATCAGCATGCGCTGCGGCGGCAGGATCACGGAGCCGAAAACGAAGATGAACAAACCTATCGCCAGCATGCCCGTAATGGTGATGGTCCATTCCGTCATGAGCCGCGGCCAGTAAACTCCTCGCCGGCCCGCTCGTTGCGGGAAGCGCATCTCGGCCAGAATCATTGCCAGCGCCTGCAACTTGCGCAGGCTGGCCACCAAAAAGGGAATGGTAATCAGGGCGGCGGCGAACCAGAGCAGAGTCTGTGAACCGCCAGGCAGATAAGGGATCCTGGCCAGCGGGCCGGCCAGGCGCTTCGCGATGTATCCCATTCCGAGAAAGATGCCGGCCATCCAGACCAGGTTGATCAGAATGATTGTCAGGCAGCGTTGGATGGTATTGCGGATTATGTTGTTGCTGCCGGTGCGGCCATCCGCTTCGGCGGCAACCGTGTAACTCCCCAGTCTGTTGCGCAGCCGCCGCGGCAGGATCATCTCCACAAACCTGTCCACGAAACTCGCATTTTTGAGCAGATAGGGATTGATGAAGGTAGTCAACAGTGAAACCCCGACCGCCAGCGGATAGACGAAATCCCTCGTTACGCCGAGCTTCGCGCCCAGGCCGGCGATGATGAGGGCAAACTCGTTCACCTGCGCCATGCCGCAGCCGACGCGGACGGAAGTGGAACGGTCATTGCCGCTGATAAACGAGCCTATTGAGCACGCGCAGAATTTTCCGGCAATCACCACCCCGGCCAGCAGGAACAAGAGCCGGTAATGTTCTATGGCGATTAGCGGGTTTGCAAGAAGGCCGATGGCCACGAAAAACACTGCGCCGAATATGTCGCGCAAGGGACCGGTCAATGTTTCAATCCGCGCCCGCTGGCCCGACTCGGCCATGATGCTGCCGATGATGAACGCCCCGAGCGCCAGGGTGAAATTCAAGGCTATGGAAAGGAGCGAAACGGCAAAACAGATTCCGATCACCGCGATGACCAGGAGTTCGTCGTCGCGGAAACGCGTCAGCCTGTTGATGAGGCGCGGCACGCTCAAAAGACCGACGATCAGAAGCATTACCAGAAATATCAGGAGGATGCCTGCGCGGTCAAAGACCATGTTTGTCTGGATACTGCCGGTGAGGCCAACGCCGGTCAACAACGCGATAAGGACGATGGCCAGCAGGTCCTCCACGATCGAAGCTCCGAGAATGATCTGGGCAAAGCGTTCCCTCTTGAGCGCCAGGTCTCCGAGCGCCTTTGTGATGATGGCCGTTGAGGAATCGCAGATGATGGCGCCCAGAAAAAGGCTTTCGATGGCGTTCCAGCCGAGGGCCCGGCCTATGAAAAAACCGATGGAAAGCATCACGGTCACGTCAATGAGCGCCGTGACGATGGCCGATACGCCGACGTTGCGCAGCTTGCGCAGGTTGAAATCGAGCCCCATGGAGAACATCAGGAAGATGAGTCCCAGGTCGGCCAGGGTGTGCATGGATTCCTGGTTGGCGATCAGGGGGCGGAAAATTCCCAGGCCGTTCAGAACGAACCCGGCCAGAATATAGCCCACGGCCTTGGGCTGGTTAAGAAGCCGGCAGACGACCGCCGCCACGGCCGCCGCGGTCACGACCAGCGCCAAATCCCTCAGAAAAACAATATCGCTCATTTGCCGCTTATTTTTCCCGAACGCGGGAAAATAATCAAGGGGAATATGTTGGAAAAATATGTCATTGACTTACCATGGCGTTATAATATGATAATGAGCGATAAGTATGAAAGCATCGGCCGATATAATAACTTTTTCGCCCCGCGGTCAGGTTGTGATTCCAATGCGGCTGAGGCACAAGTTCGGCATAGAGCGGGGCACGAAAGCGCTTGTCGAAACGACCGATGACGCCATAGTGCTTCATCCGATTACACGCGAATCCATACGCCGCAATTTCGGCAAGTATCGCGGTTCCGGACTGTTGCGCGCTCTCGCTGACGAGAAAAAAATCGAAAGAGAAAAATGAGCTTGAAAAGGCCTGAAGCCGTGGTTCTCGATTCCTGGGCGGTATTGGCATATTTTCAGGGCGAGCCTCAGTCTGAAAAAATAGCGGTTTTGGTCGAGGACGCCCTTGACAGGCAAATGCCGGTGTTTATGACGGTCGTAAACGCCGGCGAGGTCTGGTATATTCTGGCGCGAACAATATCCCGCGCGGCGGCCGACTCCGGTTTTACCGATTTGCAAAGCTGGGGGGTGCGGATTGTGGATATCGACTGGCAACTGGCGCGGCAAGCCGCCGACTTTAAGTCCAGGCACAGAATTTCTTATGCCGATGCATTTGCCGCGGCGTTGGCAAAAGCCAAGAAAGCGGAACTTGTAACCGGCGATTCGGAATTCAAGGCTCTTGACAAGGAGATCGCCATCGCATGGCTTAAATAGCATGAATAAACGTCCAAATCCCATACGCATCCATAGGCCGGACTGGGACACGTATTTCATGAACATCGCGGCCGTGGTCAAAACGCGCGGCAACTGCATCCGCCGGCAGGTGGCGGCCGTCATTGTCAGGGACCGGCGCATCATTTCAACCGGATACAACGGCACGCCGAGCGGCATACGCAATTGTTATGAGGGGGGCTGTCCGCGCTGCGCCGGAAATTCTCCCTCGGGCAGCGATCTGGGCGAGTGCATCTGCGCCCATGCCGAGGAAAACGCCATCATCCAGGCCGCCAATTACGGCGTGGCCCTCAAGGGCGCCACACTCTACAGCACGGAAAGTCCCTGCCTCATCTGCGCAAAAATGATCATCAGCGCCGGAATCAAAAAGGTGATTTACGAGAATGAATATCATCATAACAAACAGGTAAAGGCCCTGTTCAAGCAGGCGGGAATCGTGTGCAGGAAATTTATGAGGAAATTATGAAACTATTGATCACCGGCGGCGCCGGTTTTATCGGCAGCAACTTCATTCATCACATGCTGGGAAAATATCCCGACGTCCGGATCGTGAATTTCGACGCGCTCACCTACGCCGGCAACCTGGAGAACCTGGCGCCAATCGAAAAGGACGGACGTTATGGCTTTTTCAGGGGCGACATCACCTCGCGGGAAAATATCGAAGCCGTCCTTGGGGCGCAGTCCTTTGACGCCATAGTGCATTTTGCCGCTGAAAGCCACGTGGACCGGAGTTTGCACCTTGGCCCCGACACGTTCATCCTGACAAATATCCTCGGCACCCAGCGCCTTCTGGACGCCTGCCGCAAGTTTTCCGTGCCGCGCTTCGTGCATGTTTCCACCGATGAGGTTTACGGCACACTTGGGAGCGACGGGTGTTTCACCGAGGAAACTCCGCTGCAGCCGAACAATCCCTATGCCGCCACCAAGGCTTCCTCCGACCTGATGGTGAGGGCCGCGGTCAAATCGCACGGCCTTGACGCCGTAATCACGCGTTGCTCGAACAATTTCGGGCCCTACCAGTTCCCGGAAAAACTCATTCCACTGATGATTGCCAACGCCCTTGAAGACAAGCCTCTGCCGGTCTACGGAGACGGCATGTATGTGCGCGACTGGATTTTTGTCCGGGATCATTGCAGCGCCGTTGACGCCGCGCTGCGCCGAGGAAAGGCCGGCGAAGTCTACAACATCGGCGGCAGCCACGACGTTCCGAACCTGGAAGTCATCCGCATGCTGCTCAAACTGCTCGACAAGCCGGAGTCGCTCATCCAATTCGTCAAGGACCGGCCCGGACACGACCGGCGTTATGCAATGGGGTCCGCCAAGATAAGAAAGGAACTTGGATGGGAGGCTGAGTATAAATTCGACGAGGCTTTGCGTCTGACCGTTGACTGGTACCTTGCCAATCGTCCCTGGTGGGAACGGGTGCGCAGCGGGGAATACCAGAAATATTACCGGAAAATTTACGGCAACTGATAACATTATTTCAGCGTGAGAAAAACTCCCAATTTTTCCTCCGTCAACACTTATCGTCACGATTTGTCCGGCAGCCGTCCGTTTGCCGGCAGCATTTCCACGCTTACATCGCGCAATGCCCCGCAATACAACATGCATTACGGGTTTGAACTGGGGATTGTATTGAGTGGGCAAATGGCGATTCATTTTCCCGGCTACAACATGAAATTGTCGGCAGGAAACGTGTGGTTTTGCGGAATATGGGAACTGCACGGCTGGTCATCCGGCGCGAATCGCTGCGAACAGGTCAATCTGATTGTCTGGCCGCCGGCCCTGGCGGCTTTGCAGTATGCGGAGACGACGTCGTTTAACTGGCTGGCGCCTTTTATGGTGAGCCCTGAACGGCGGCCTCAGACTGAAGGCGAATCCGGGCGCGCCATGATCGATCTGGGGCTGAAAATCAAAAAGCGGATTCAGGATGAAAAAAAGAGCTGGGGATGGATGCGATTGCATATTATGGAGGCGATTCTGCTGGCCACAGATCGCTGGGCGGAAAAAGATCGGGCAATTAATCGCAATGTCGGATCTTCCGGGCAGTTGAACATGGTGCTGAGCCGCTTTTTTGAAAGGCGCGAAAAAATGACCACCTCGGAGGCCGCCGGAATTTGCGGCATGAACCGGGACGCTTTCAGCAGAATGTTTTATGATTTAATGGGGCTTTCTTTTGCCGATTTTGATCTGCGTTATCGCCTGGATGCCGCCGCCTCGGCATTGAGACAAACCGATGAGCCGATCAAAAGCATCGCCTTTCGGTGGAACTTTTCCGACGCCAGTCATTTTGACCGCCTTTTTACCAGGCATTACGGTTGTACGCCTTTTGAATACAGGCGTAAAGCGCGTCCGGCCTGATCTCGCCCAGCTCGTTCGCGTAAATATTCCATTTTTAAACGCAAAAATACAATTGCTTTGAATTGTCTTTATCGTCTTTTGGAGGCATATTCGAAGCGTTAATTCAAGAGGTTTGTCAAATTGCGGTTTATGGAATGTGAGGCAACGATGTTTAACGACAGGATTATTTTGGGCGCTCAGTATTTTCGCATAGTTCCGCCATCCGACGAATGGGCGCATGATTTCAGGCGATTTCGCGAAATCGGCCTGGACACGGTCAAGATTGAACTGATCTGGAACCAGATCGAACGCCGGCCGGGCGTGTATGTGTGGGATGAAATAGACGAATTGATGGCCAGGGCGCATGCCCGGAAACTGAAGGTGTTGGCCACGTTGCCGATGGAGACCGTGCCTGATTATGTTGTACGCGAGGCAAACGCCCGCGTGGTTATAGCCATGGGGAAGGAGGCGAGGCAGGAACTTCCGATCCAGCGTTATCTTGGAGGAGTGATTAGGCAATATTGTTGCTGGGACGCTCCGCAATTGAGGAAACGCATGGCCGCTTTTGTGAAGGCGGCGGTGAGCAGGTACCGGAACCATCCGGCCCTGCTGTGCTGGGACGTGTTTCAGGAGGTGGACATTCCGGAATGCGCCTGCAGGCACACGACCAGGGAATATCAGGCGTGGCTGAAAGCCAAATATCGTGACATAGGGGAATTGAACAGGATATTCGGAGAACATTACTCTTCGTTCGAGGAGGTTGAGCCGCCTTATAACAGGAGCTTTGAGGGGCAGGCCTTTCTGGCCTATACGCGTTTCCGGACCGATTGCCTGGCCGGCAGGATAAAATGGCTTTATGACCTGGCCAAATCATGCGACAGGAAACATTCGGTAATCGTGCATGGTCATTCCGGAACCCTGCAGTACGTCGGTTGCGGCGTGGATGACTGGAAAATAGCCGGCCAGGTTGATTTTTACGGCGCGTCCATGCACGAGTTGCTGTATCAGCCGATGCACGCGAATCAGGCCTTGTTTTCAAAGGCGGTCGCCCACCTGGAAATCATGCGTTCAGTGTCGCGCAATGACAATTATTACTGGGTTTCGGAACTGTCGTGCGGCGCGGCATTCGGCGGGCCGGATACGCACAGGCGTTTGAACGAGGGTGAATTGTTTTTCAATCTCTGGACTTGCCTGGCGCATGGCGCCAAGGGCATATACCTCTGGCAATTCAAGCCGGAAAGGTTTTTCCACTGGGAAACGCCCTATGCCTGGGGCCTGACAGGCCTGAACGGCGCGGAAACTTTTCGGACCAGGGAGTTCAAATCATTTCAAAAAGCGGTCCGCGCGAATGAGGAACTGTTTGCGAGCATGCGACCGCCGCAAAGCGAATATGCCTTGCTGTATTCTCCCGATTCCCACACGACCTGCGATGCCAAGGGATGTTTTTCATATCCGGCCGCGTTTTTCGGGGCGGTCAACCTGCTTTGGGTCAATAATGTCCAATTCGACATAATCAGATACGCAAAGGAAATCAGGGGATACCGGATCATATACTGCCCCATGCCGTGGCTGCTTGACCAGTCAATACTATCCGCGCTGATCGCCTATGCGGAAAAAGGGGGCATTGTTATCGCGGACGGCGGTTTTGGGAGGTACGACGATAACAACTGGCTTTCGCGGGAAACCCCCGGCGGCGGCCTGGCCGCCAGGCTTGGCGTGGTGGAGACCGATTTCACGCGGCTGGAGGAAAAAGTCGAGTTCAGGTTTGGAAACGGCAGAAAAATATACGGTTGTCAGGAAAGGGGCCGGCTGGATGCCGGAAAAAACAAGGTGCTGGCAAGGTATACGGACAAGAACGAGGCGGTTGTGGAATGCCGCTGCGGCCGCGGCAAGTTTGTTTTTGCCGGCGCCTCGGTTTCCTCCTGCTATGAGAAAAGCACGGATGTCAGGATGGCGGAGGAATGGATCAGGTTTTGCGGATTCAAGCCGAGTTTGGATGTAAAACCGCTCGGCAAAGTCACCAGCCGCCTTCAGCAGTCCGGCGGCGCTTCGATCGTCTTTCTGTTCAATCACGGACTTGAGCGGGCATCCGCTTCGTGCCAGCCGGGATTCGGGTTTAAAAAAGCGTATGTTCTTTGCGGTGAAAAGGTTTCATTGAAACACGGCCTGGAATTCAGCGTTTCTTTGCCGCCCAAGGGCGTGGCCGTGGTCAAATTGACGTAATAAAAGGAAGCGCCATGCAAAAAGCAATGACATCAAAAGAACGGATGGTTGCGGCAATGCTGAACAAAAAGCCGGATATGGTGCCCGTGGCCCCGGACATTTCTTCTTATATCCCATGCAAACTGACCGGCAAGCCTTATTGGGATGTCTGGTATTATCAAAATCCGCCCAATTGGAAAGCTTATATCGACGCGGTGCGATATTTTAAAATCGACGGCTGGTTCATTTACGGCGCCGGCGGAGTTAAAACTCATCGAAAAGAAACCCAATGTAAAACCAGGAAAGAAGTCAAACAAGATGAGGAAAAGATCGAGGTAAAGACCATCCACGAGACACCAGCCGGGAATTTAATTACCGAAGACGTTTATTATCGGCACGAATGTCCCCAGCATCCGAGCCGATTGATAAAAGACCTCAAGGAAGACAAGGCCAAGGCGCGCTACCTTCTGCCCGCGCCCATAACGGGTTATGACGCTTCGTTGTTTAATGAGATGAAAAAAGAAATGGGCGACGACGGCGCGGTGGGAATTTGCGTTGGCACTCCCAGCCTGGTCACAATGATGGGTTGGTTTCAGGATGAAATAATCGGGGCCACATACGCCTATTATGACCATGATGATTTCTTTCAGGAGGCCATGGCTTCTTCCGTGGAAAATAGTCTGCGTTTAACGGAAATATATCTGGACCTTAAACCGGACTTCATCATGTTCGGCGGTTCCGGGACGTGGCTTTTGAATACGCCGGCCAGTTTCCGCGAGCTGGCATTGCCGACCCTTCAAAAGCAAACCAGGATGGCGAAGGAAGCCGGTATTCCATCTTTCATACATTCCTGCGGAAAAGAACGCGGTTTGGTGGAAATCTGCGCCAACGAGACGGATTTGAATTGCATCAATCCCGTGGAGCCGCCCCCGACCGGCGATTGCGATCTGGCCGAGATCAAGAAAAAATTCGGCAAAAAGCTTTCATTCATGGGGAACATAAACACGGTTGACCTGATGAAGAACGGAAGCCCCGCAGAGGTGGAAAAAGCCTGCCTGAAGGCGCTGGAGGATGCGGCCTATGACGGCGGATTTATCCTCTCGACCGCGGATGAATGCGTCGATGAAACGCCTTATGAAAATATTTTCAAGATGGTGGAAGTTGCCAGGACACGCGGAAAATACTGAGCTGTCGGGCGCGGGCTAAACGATGCGCAATGAAAAAGTGACGGGGGGGGCAGATTAAAATTTACCGTGTAGAGCCAATTTCAAAATTCTGAATTTCTTATGGATAATTTTCAAAAATGTAACACGAACGAATTGAAAATGATTGAGAAAGGTCTTAAAATGCTTGGGATTGACAATACGTGGCAAATTGTATTGGGAGCGAATCATGATTTGGTCGAGAACGCCGCTGCTCGGGAACTGAAAGAATTTTAAAAAAAGGTCCATGTTAATTTGAAGATCGTTTCGGAAAAGGACGCATCGTCCGGTAAAAAGATTGTTTTGGGAACTATAAAAAGTTCTTGCCGGATAAAAATAATTACTAAAGAAGGGACGCTTAAAATTGGGAATGTTTCCTCTGAGGATGATGGGTTTCATTTAAAATCTGTTGGTCCAGACATGGTGATGGCAGTGGCAAACCCGCGTGGTGTTTTATATGCGGTATATCGGCTTGAAGATTGGCTGCGCGAAGACCGTCCCAACCATAAAAGCCTGGATATTTTTGAAGTTCCGTATTTTAAGATGCGTCTTATGCCCTGTATTCCAAATGATAAAGAAGCAATTAAGTATTTATCACGATTGGGAGTTAATACGTCTTCACGCCAGATCCTTCCTACTGCTTTACATGAATATGTGGAAAGCGACGTTTTTCCCAATATCATTGACAGGAAACGGCTTTGCCATAACAAAACAGAACTAAGGAGCATATTGGATTTATTCAAGATGTATGGGATAGACGCCTATCTGTGGCCTATATGCGAACCGATCGTTTTAAAAAAGAAAGATTCTCCGTCCGACTGTTGGTGGCAATCAGGTGTAGCGAATTACACGAATTTTGCGGCCGGACAGGGCAATATCACCAATGATCCGCAATTCGTCAGCTTTGCCGGTGAAAATTACCGTTTAAGCGCCAATTCGCCGTGTGTTAATGCCGGCTCAAATCAGAATTGTATGACGAATTCGGTTGATCTGGACGGCAGGCAGCGTATCCGCTACGGTGCCGTGGATATGGGCGCGTATGAGACGATTTACGAGGGCACGATGTACCGGATGGGCTTTTAAGAAACTACAAATACGCATTTAATTTTTGTTTCAACTCATCCTTGCGCATGGCGCCGACGAGTTGTTCCTGAACGGCCCCGTTTTTGAAGATCAAAAGGGTCGGGATGGAACGGATGTGGTATTTCTCGGCCAGCGACTGCCCTTGGTCGACGTTGACCTTGCAGATTTTTATTTTGCCTTCCAGTTCCACTGCGAGTTGATCCAGAACCGGCGCGATCATTTTGCATGGCCCGCACCATTCCGCCCAAAAATCCACCAGGACCGGAACGGTTGACTTGGTTATCTCGTTTTCCCAATTTTCATCATTCAGGTTGACAATATTTTTGCTCATTGTTTCTTCTTTTCCTTCGCTGTTCTTCAGGTTTGGACGCCTAAAATAATCCCGAGGGAACCGGCAGGGCGATGCCGGGAAAAGCCTGTGCGGCGAGCAGGTAGACCAGCAATAACAGGAAAACCGCCGCCAAGCCTGCCGCGATCGGAAAGACGATTATTGTTTCCTCAGGTGCGGTTTCCGGCGCAATTGCCGCGGCGGTTTCCGGTGTGACCGATTCCTCTTTTCCGGCAACGGTCTCCACCGTGGCTTCCGAAGGCGGCGGCGCCTCTTTTTTTTCTTCGCCGGGCCGGACCATTTTAATGGTGCGCGGCATGACGTTCCGGTCTGTCCTTCTGATTTTTATTGTTTTGCGCTGCGTCGTAGGGGCCTGAAATTCATCGGTTTTCGGTAACTCGATTTTTGCTGTTTCGGATTTTTTCGCCATTTGCACTTCCGGGGCGGCGGTCTTTTCTGGGACGACCGGAGCTGTCGTTGGGACGGCGGGGGATGGTTTTTTCAGACGTATTGTTTTGGGGGGCGGCGTAGCTTCAACGGAAGATACGACCGGAACCGGAGCAGTCTTCTGGCGCACCGTGGCGGCTTGTTCGTCTATTTCCAGGATGATCCGCGATGTTTCGCCGGTTATCTTTGAGGTGGACGCCTTCTTGACTATGGTAGGCGCTTCTGCAATGGGCGTACTTGGCGGTTTCGCGTGTACCACCTTGGCCACGGTTGGAGCTGCGCCGGCTTCGTACGCGCCGCTGATGACAATCGGAGAGGTTGAGGGGCGTTTGAGGCGTATGGTCTGCGGGATCGGCGCGGTATGCGTCGGAATTCCGCTGATGATGCCTGTGGCTTGTTTCTCATAGATCGGTTCCGCCGGCGTGACTGCGGCCTTCTGGGGCGTGGACATGGAACTCAGGGCTTCCTCCAGGGAAATCCTGGTGGTTTTTTTCAGCGCCTCAAGGTCGGCGTCGCTGGGAATTCCGTCTTTTGAAGGATTGTTTGGCATGTGGTATCAGATAGACATGATGTCTTTTTCTTTTTTCTCGAACGCCTCGTCCAGTTTTTTTACATAGTTGTCCGTCAAGGTTTGGATTTCCTTCAGGCCGTTTTCCTTTTCGTCCGCGGTGATTTTGCTGTCCTTGGCAAGCGTCTTGATTTTTTCATTGGCCTCCTGCCGGATGCCGCGGACGGCGACGCGTCCTTTCTCGGTCATTTGCTTGGCAACCTTGGAGAGTTCGCGCCGGCGTTCCTCGCTTAATTCCGGGATGGGCACCCTGATCACGCGTCCGTCGTTCAGCGGGGTCACGCCCAGGTTCGCGGAAATTATGGCTTTTTCTATGGCGGCCAATGCGGTCGGATCGTAGGCGTTGATGACGATCAACCGCACGTCCGGCGTGGCAATGTTGGCTATTTCACGCAGGCGCACCGATGAACCGTAATAAGAGACCTGCAGGTTTTCAACCATGCTAGCCGAGGCTTTGCCGGTGCGCAGGCCGGCAAACTGTTGCTGCACAAACTGCAGGGCTTTTTCCATTTGTTCCTCGGTTCCCAGAAGAATGTCTTCAAGCGTTTCCATTTTTTTTCCTCTAATTCGATATCAACGTTCCTATTTTTTCCCCGGCCAGCACGCGCTGCATGTTGCCGTCCTTGAAAAAGTCGAACACTATGATTGGAACGTCGTTTTCCATGCACAGCGCGAAAGCGGCCGAGTCCATGATTCTGAGCCGGTCGGCAATGGCCTTGCGGAATGAAATTTTAATGTATTTTCTGGCTGAAACGTTTTTGAGCGGGTCGCGGTTGTAAACGCCGTCCACCTTGGTGGCCTTCAGCAGGATGTCCGCGTTTATTTCATTGGCCCGCAGCGCCGCGGCGCTGTCGGTGGTGAAATAGGGGTTGCCGGTGCCTCCCGCGAAAATGACCACGCGTCCCTTTTCCAAGTGCCGGATGGCGCGGCGGCGGATGAACGGCTCGGCGATTTGTTTCATCTCGATTGCGGTCTGAACGCGCGTGTTCACGCCGATTTTTTCAAGGGCGTCCTGCAGGGCCATGGCGTTTATGACCGTGGCCAGCATGCCCATGTAGTCGCCGGTATTGCGGTCAATGCCGTGCCGCTGCCCGTTGCCGCCCCGGAAAATATTGCCTCCGCCGATGACGATGGCAATTTCCGCCTCCATTGCGCGGCTGTTTTTGACGCTTGCGGCGACCTTATGGACGATGTTCGGGTCGATGCTGGCTCCGGTGCGGGTGTTTTGCATCACTTCGCCGCTGAGTTTCAAGAGTACCCGCTTGTATCTGCTTTTGCCGTATTTTGTTTCCGCCATAACGCGCTTGCCATGTCAGAAAAATAAGGTTAATTTCAACCGCGACTTTCAAAATAACAATAAATTTTAAGGGCGTCAAACCAAATTATGCCTAAAACCTTAAAACGAAAATGCTTTTTTTTCGACCGCGACGGCATTGTGAACAAATCGCCGGGTCCGGGGCGCTACGTCACGCGCTGGAGTGATTTTCATCTCAATCCGGGCTTCGTGCCCTGTCTGCGCAGGACGTTTGAGGCCGGATATCAGGCGGTGATTGTCACCAACCAGAGGTGCGTGGCAAGGGGACTGATCAGCATCGCCAGCCTGGAGGCTATTCATGGCCGCTTGAAGCTGCTTTTGCGTAAAAAATACGGGCTGAAACTGCTGGACATCGCTTATTGTCCGCATGACAATGGCGAATGCAACTGCCGCAAGCCCGAACCGGGCATGCTTCTGGCAATGGCGAAAAAGCACGGCTTGGATCTTGGAGAATCCTGGATGGTGGGAGATTCGGACACCGATATTGAGGCTGGCCGCCGGGCCGGTTGCAGAACCATACTGGTGGGACGAAAAAGCGTCCATCCCGGAGTCGATTGCCGCGTTTCATCCATGCGCGTTCTGGCGCGGAAAATCGGTAAACTGATTTAAACTTTTATAGTTTTGAACCATTCGGCCAGATAGGCGCAAAATGAAGCCGCCAGGAGGCTGACGAAGAACACAACAAATGTTTTCTGCAATGCCTTGCGCGGGGAGGTTTTAAAGGCCGGTTCGCCCATCTCGACCACGTCGGTTATTTTCAGCATATTTTCAGCGAACAGCACCGTATTGGAAGATGATTGCGGTATGACGATGTCCGGATTTTCAATCTGGCGTCCCTTTAATTCAAGATAAGTTTCCACCTCCCGGAAAAAATTGTGATTCGCCTCCGCGGCCGCCGACACCTGGGATGCGTCATAGATCATTGTTTTCAGAGTCAGATATTCCTTGTTTTGTTCCTGTCCTTTTATGTGGATCTGGGAAAGGTTTTTTATTTTTTCAGCCGGCGCGTTGGCGGCCAGTTCCTGCCAGAGAGGCACATCGTCTATGCCGCGGGCGAGGTCCACCAGCGGAGGGGTCTGTGCCGACAGGGCCTTTAATTCGTCGGTTTTTGCCTGAGACTCAAGCAGGCCGGCCTGGACTTTTTTCAGCATGGTGCGGACCTGGGACAGGGCGACGTTGATGTTGTTCTTGCGAACGCTGGCCAGGTATTTGTTGATCCACAGTTTTACGATGGCCAGGGCCTGCGAGGGGGACGGCGAACTGGCGGTAATGATTATCAGATTGGACTTCGGCGGCCGGTTTATTTTCACCATTCCCTGAAGTTCGGAAACCGTCATGACTGCGGTGTTCGTGGTGTTGAGGGAGGCGCAGACGTCCTTGGCGATAAAAGCCGATTGAATCGTCTGCAGACGCGAAATTATGATGGTTTCAAACAAGTCGCGGTCTATTTTGTCGTCCACGACCGTCACGGGCGGCATGACCTGCAACATCCCCTCAGCCTTGTATTGCCTGGGCGACAGCGCAAAAACCACGGCGCTGAAGGCGGTGACCAGAATGGTGAAGATGGCTATTTTGAGACGATGCTTCAGAATCATGCGCGCTATTTCAGAAAGGGAAATAACATCCTCCTCCGCGTTGGCCGGCCGGTTTTCCTCTGATTTCATTGCTCTGCCTTTCTTCTGATGTTTTTTAGGGAGCGTACTAAAAGGTGGAAAAATGTAAAAGAAAAAAATTATCTCCCGATGAGCGCCGGCAGTTTTTCGGCCGCCGTCTGCGGCCGGATTTTTCTAAGGCTCTGTTCCGCCTCCGCCGACTGCCGTGGAATATCACGGGAACGCGTCGCGCTCTCCTGGAGGATGACGACTTTCCGGCCGAGCGGGCCGGTTCTCGCCGGGTCGGTGATCCCGTAAATGGCCATGACGGGCGCTCCGGCCGCGGCCGCCAGATGGACCCCGCCGCTGTCGTTGCCGATCACGGCCGCGCAGCACGACAATGCCGCAGCCAGTTCCGGAATTGTCGTTTGCCCCGCCATGTTCAATGCGTTCGCGCCGATGTCCGCGCAGATTCTGGCGCACAGTTCCTTTTCCGCGTCCGAACCGAAAACGGCGACCATGAAACCGCGTTCGGATTCGAGCGTCCTGCCCAGGTCGGAGAAAAATTCCGCCGGCCAGCGTTTGGCTTTTCCGCGCGCCGCGCCCGGCAGCAGGGCGATCCATTGTTTTTCCGGCAGGAGCGCGGCGCGCGCCTTCTCAATCAGTACTCGGCTGATTTTAAGATGCGGCAGTTCGTCGTTAGCAAGCGCGCAGCCGAAAATGGCGGCATATTCATGTTTCTGATGATGAGAAGCATCCTGCGGACGCTCGATTACGTTGTTGATTAAAAATCCGCGCCAGTGGCCGCGAAAGCCGATGCGCCTGGGGATTCCGCCGAGAAACGGCAACAGGGCCGAACGTAATGAATTGGGCAATATGAAGGCGGTTTTAAAATTGCCGGCCCGGATACTTTCGATGGTTTGCGTTGTGCCGTTAAAAGTCTCCGGGCAGGTCCACACATCGGCAATGGCGGGGTGCATTGTCCATAAATCCGCCATTTTGGGCTTGACCAGCATGGTAATGCGGCTCCCGGGAAAAGCCCTGGCATAGGACTGGATGGCCGGCATGGCCATGACGCCGTCTCCCAGCCAGTTCGGGCCGATGATCAGAATTTTTTCCATGTGAGATCAGCGAAAACAGATTCGTGAGATGTACGCCTGGAAATCCTCGGCTCCGCTGAGCAGCTTGATTTCAACGCGCAGGAAAAACACGGGCACGTCCTGGCGTTCGATCTTAGGAAAGCGTACCGAGTCCTTCTCCGTGGTGATGATCGCCGCGGCCTGGTTTTTTTTCGCCTTGTTGATGATGTCAATGATTTCCTGCTGGCGGTACCGGTGATGGTCGGCAAAACGTTTCAGGTACACGAGCGTGGCTCCCAGTCTTTTGATTTCCGTTTCAAACCCCTGCGGCGCCGCTATGCCGGAGACGAGCGCGACTTTCAACTGCCGCAAAAAGGAGAGGTCCTTGCGTTCGCCGCCGTAGACGTTCTGCAGGTATTTCGGGCAGTGCGAGCATTCGGAAATTTCGGCGCGCGGATTCAGGGCGCGCAGTTGCTCCTTGAGCTTTTCCGAGTCTCGTCCGGTTGACTTGGTTATGAAAATAAAGTCGGCGCGTTTGATGTTGCCGATTGATTCGCGCAGCAGACCGCGCGGAAGAACGTAGCCGTTGCTGAAGGGGTTGGTGTAGTCCACCAGCACGATTTCCGCCATGTGCTTGAGCCGGCGGTACTGGAAGCCGTCATCGAGGATGAGAGTGTCGCATTGTATCTTGTCTATGGCGTAACGTCCGCTTTTGACGCGGTCATGGTCCACAAGCACGGACACTTCAGGAAGGTTGGAGGCCAACATGTACGGTTCGTCACCGCTCATGTCCGAATCCAACAGCAGGGCCGTGCCGTCGGAAACGACGCGCGGCGGCCTGCGCCCGGCGCGACCGGTGATTTTATCGAGCATTTTTTTGCCGAAACTGTGTTCGACCTTCTTGTAACCGCGGCTCAGGATCGCCACTTTGCGGCCCTCCCGCTGAAGGGCGCGCGCAAAAACCTCCACCACCGGCGTTTTCCCCGTGCCGCCGACTGTCAGGTTCCCGATGCTTATGACCTGGCAGCCGAGCGTGTGGTGGCGGAAAATGCCGTTGTCGTACAGGAAATTGCGGAAGGTCATGATCGCGCCGTAGACGTGGGAGAGGCGGCGCATGAGAAAGCGCAGGAAATCGGCTCCGCGGCCCTCCTTCTGGTCATTGATGAGGGCGATGTAATAGCGTTCCAGTTTTTCCTTTGCGCTGAGTCCCATGATTTTTTTCCGTCAACAAATGAAGCCTTTTGGCCCGAAAGAGTCAATCGTAAAAGCGAGGTAATGCCTTAGTCTTGTGGGTATTCGTAGGGCCGCCGCTTGCGGCGCGCCGTCCTTTCTTGCAAATATGCCCATAAAACGGCATCGCGCAAGCGCGAGCCCTACATAAGAAAATATTTGCGTCCCCGCGAGACTGAGGCATTACAAAGCGAGCGTTTCTTTTTCTTGATAAAACATTTTTACGTCTTATTATTATAGGGAATGGTTAAAAAAGCGATATATGGCCTCATCATCGGTCTCCTTTCCGCCGCAGCGGCTGTTTTCATGTGGCGGTACGGATTGCTCGAGCGCTTTGAGGCGAAAACCTGGGACTGGCGCGTACAGAAATTGTCCAAGCCGGGCAAATTCACCGATAGTATCCGGCTGATATATATTGACCAGGCCAGTCTTGACTGGGTCAATAGTGAAATGGCCTATCGCTGGCCCTGGCCGCGCTCGCTTTACCAGCCGATTCTGGCCTATTGCAAACGGCAGGGCGCAAAAGTGGTTGCCTTCGACCTTCTGTTTACCGAGCCTTCATCCTACGGAGTTGAAGATGATTTTACCTTCATTTCAGCCATTACTAACTCTTCGCCTTTTGTCGCGGCCTTGTTTCTTGGCAGCGACAGCGGCAGCGCCACGAATTGGCCGGCCAATGTGCCTTCTTTCAGACTCGAAACGTCCGGACTTGAGGACTGGCTCAAGGGATTGGGACCAAAAGCCCATATCGTTTTACCAAAGGCTTCCTTCCCCATTCCGGAGTTGACGACAAATGCGGCCCTGCTGGGGAACGTGGCGGCCAGACCTGATGCCGACGCAATTTACCGCAGGATGAAACCCTTCGTTATTTTTGACGGCCGGGCCGTGCCCGCCCTGGGCATTGCCGCCTGCCTGGCCGGTTCGACAAATCAGTCGGTTTTTTTCTCTAAGGGGTTTGTCAGGATCGGGGGCCGGCAGATCAAGCTTGACCGCAGGGGCGCCGCCATTCTTAATTTTCGCGGAACGGCCGGGACGCATAAACGCATCAGCGCCGCGGCGGTCATACAGACGGAATTAAAGCTGCAGGAAGGCAAAAATCCTCCGGCAAAGGACATGCCCGGACTGAAAAATTGTTACGTGCTGGTCGGCTGCAATGCTCCTGGGTTGCTGGATTACAGACCCACGCCCGTGGGGCGGATTTATACCGGGGCTGAAATACATGCGACCATGCTGGATAATCTCCTGGCCGGCGATTTCATGAGGGATGTGCCGGCCGGTCTGGCCGGAGTTCTGGCATTCGGATTGGCGATTTTCTGGGGAATCGTCATCCTGATCGGCCGGAGTGCGCGCGATAATATTGCCGCGATTCTGCTGGCGCTGCCGTTGCCTGCCGGCCTCTGCGTCCTGGCCTATTTGCGCGGCTACTGGATGCCCTTCATGCTGCCGGAAACCGCCACGGCGCTGGCGCTTTCCTCCGCGGTGTTGCTCAATTACGCCACCGAGGGAAGGCAGAAAAGATTCATCCGCGGCGCCTTCAAACAGTATTTGAGCGGTGCGGTGATCGAGGAGCTGGTAAAACATCCGGAACGCCTTACACTGGGCGGCGAACAACGCACCTTGTCGATTTTCTTTTCGGATTTGCAGGGGTTTACCGGAATTTCCGAGGGCTTGAATCCGCAGGAATTGACCTCGCTGCTAAATGAGTATCTTTCGGCCATGACGGATATCATCCAGGAGGAGGGCGGCACGGTTGATAAATATGAGGGCGATGCCATCATAGCCTTCTGGAACGCCCCGCTGCCGCAGGAGGATCACGCCGTGCGCGCCGTGCGCGCGGCCTTGCGCTGCCAGGCGCAACTGGCGAAAATGCGGCCGGAGTTGCGTCGGCGCGTCGGCCGGGAACTCTTCATGCGCATAGGCCTCAATACCGGCCCGGTCGTGGTCGGGAACATGGGCTCCTACAACCGTTTCAATTACACCATCCTGGGCGACGCCGCCAACCTGGCCTCGCGGCTGGAAGGCGTCAACAAGCAGTTCGGAACATACACGATCGTTTCCGAAACGACCTTCAAATCCATGGGCCGGGAGTTTGCCGCGCGGGAACTGGGGCTGGTTGCCGTGGTGGGGCGCAAGACGCCCGTGCGCATTTTCGAGCCCATGCCCCATGAGGAATGGAACGAACGGCGCCTTGTTCTGGAGCAATTTTCCCTGGCCCTGAACGATTTTTATGCCGGAAGATTTTCCGAGGCCTTGTCCAAATTCGAAAAAACGCAGAACAATGAAAAGGCTTCCGCCGCCTATGCCGCCAGATGCCGGCAGCTTATGGCCGCGCCGCCTCCCAAATGGGAAGGCGTGTGGGTGGCGGGGGAGAAGTAGTGATCTGATTAGTACCTTAAACATTCAGTACCGCGATAAAAAAGAAGAAAAGGATTCACCACGGAGGTGGAGGGAGACACGGAGAAGAGATTGCTTGAAATCAAGTTTTGCCGGACGTAAAACCCGATTTCAAGCA
>Ga0209749_1000923_pt1 | contig 31738 bp, 34 predicted proteins | sample EPASupsiteSAE347_FD_187267 | JGI IMG/M metagenome (GOLD analysis project Ga0209749, IMG submission 187267) | Bioremediated contaminated groundwater from EPA Superfund site, New Mexico - Sample SAE3-47 (SPAdes) (version 2) | ecosystem: Environmental > Aquatic > Deep subsurface > Groundwater >...
ATTTCTTTAGAGTAGTTGTCTGGTATAGTCGAGGATAATTTATAAAAAATAATAAATGACAAAAATATGAAAGCATGCGTTCAAACACATATTGTCGCCGGAGTCGTTATCAAACAAGATGGTAAATATCTATTAGTTCAGGAAAATAATCCAGGTAGTCCTATTCATGGTTTATGGAATTTTCCTGCTGATCGAGTCGAAGAAGGTGATACTATTGAGGAAACAGCGATTAAAGAAGCAAAAGAAGAATCTGGTTTTGATGTGGAATTAATTCATAAACTTGGTATATTTCAAGCTGACACCAAGACACCCCCAAAACATGCTTTTGAAGCCAAAATTATCGGTGGACAGATTGAATGGCCGGAAGATGAGATTTCAGATGTTCAGTGGTTTACGTGGACAGAAATTCAAAACATGGCTGATAAGTTACGTTCGGAGTGGATTATTGGGGCTATTAGCATTATTGAGAACGGTCAATAATTTAGATAAATAAAGAAACTAGACTTATGAAATGTTTTTTCTGTGAACTCCAACATAATTCTCCAGAAAAAAAGATTGTTGAAAATAATTCATTTTTTGCCCGTTTTGATAATTTCCCAGTTACCCCAGGACACTCAGAAATTGTCTCTAAGAGGCATATTGATTCATTTTTTAAGCTGACACCGTCAGAATTATCTGAAATGTATAGTTTGGTATTGGAGTTAAGGGCTATCATTGATGAAAAGTTCCATCCCGCTGGTTACAATGTTGGTATTAATGAGGGTCAGGCTGGCGGTCAAACAATCAAGCACCTTCATGTTCATCTTATCCCTAGATATATTGGTGATGTCGTGAACCCGCGCGGTGGAATAAGAAACATTATTCCGGGGAAAGGGAATTATAGCGAAGAAGAAACTCAAAATTAGTATAAGTCTAAAAATTAAAATCTTTTTATCAAAAATGATCGTATGAAAATAGTAGTTACCCAAAATTTGGGCCTCAATAGCGAAGAAAAAGATCGCTTAAATAAATTAGGCGAGGTAAAGTTTTATGACAATCTAGCCGCAACTCCCGAAGAATGGTTGTTAAGATGCCAGGGGGCGGACGCCATTTGTACTGGTCGATTTGGTTTAACCCAGAAAGTTTATGATTTAGAAGATACTTTTATTTCTTTGCCTTTTGTCGGCACATCGTTTTTAGATGTTGCTGGACTGAAAACTAGAAATATCAAAGTGGCCCGTTGCCCGGGTTGTAACAAAGAAGCAGTTAGTGAATGGATTGTGACTATGATGTTAAATTTGTTTCGAGATTTCCCCTATTATCTTAATAAGTTAGATTTGTCGGCCCACCCATTGGAAGTAACTAAGGGCTTAACTGGAAAAAATATTACGATCTTAGGTAAAGGGAATGTTGGTTCTTTGGTGGGAAAAATTTGTGAATCTTTGGGGATGAATGTCCAGTATTTTATTAGAAATGATAATTTAATTAATTCTATTAAAAACGCTGATGTCGTAGTTGATACTTTAAGTTTGAATGACAGCACTGTTGGTTTATTAAATAAAGATTTTTTTAATTCTTTTAAACCGGGTTCGTATTTTATTACCGTGACGAGCACTAAAATATATGATGTCGACGCGATGTTAGAAACTTTAGATAAGAATATTTTAGCCGGCGTCGCTAATGATTGCGGTTCCATCTTTTGCGGTGATGTTAAAGATCCATTTTATATAAAATTAGCTCAGCACCCCAAAGTATTAGTGACTCCGCATATCGCCCATTATACTGATGTCACTGATCGGCAGGGGAATAAAATGATGATTGATAATATTGAAGCCTATTTTAGTGGTCAACCAATAAATTTAATTTATTAATTATGGTTACAATAGTATTTGAATCACATGGTACAACCTATGATAACGAAGCTGATTTATCCTCAGGTTGGTATGACGTGGCTTTGTCTGAATTAGGTCAGAAGCAAGCTCAAGAACTAGGGGATAGATATAAAAATGATCATTTTGACGTAATTTTTTGTTCTGACTTGCAGCGTTCATTTACGACCGCGCAAATAGCCTTTTCCGACAGACATCTTAATATCATTAAGGATCAGAGGCTAAGAGAATGTAACTATGGTGATCTTAACCAGCATCCCAAGGCAATAGTCGAACCAGTTAAAGCTGATCATATTATCTTGCCATTTCCCAATGGAGAAAGTTACGAATAAACCGCCAAACGAATGAATGATTTCTTAAAAGACTTGTTAAATAATTACTCGGGGAAAAGGGTGATGATTGTTGGCCATCGGGCAACCTGGTATGGCCTCGAACATTGGATTAAAGGTATCTCATTAGAAGAATTAATCACTACACCGTGGAAATTTCAACCCGGATGGACTTATCAGTTAGATCAGATTAATTATTCTCTGAGATAAAAATAGTCGTCTTATTAAAAAATAATTGTTTATGGCTGATCAATCATTCAACAGTAACCTACACATTGTCTTAGCGGCCGATAATAATTATGCCCAGCATTTAGGAGTTACTTTGATTTCTTTAATTATTAATCATCGTGCCCCGCAAAGATTAGTCGGTCATATTTTAGATATTGGATTAGCGCCAGAAAACATTGCTAAGTTGAGGGCTTTAGCCGCTGCCTATAAAATTGAATTGAATTTTTATAAGTTGTCAAAAGAATTATTGCGAGATTATCCGGCCGTTAACCACTTATCTCAAGCCGCTTACGCTCGGCTTTTACTAGCTGATTTACTTCCGTCGGAAATTGAAAAAGTTATTTATTTAGATTCTGATATTGTCGTTTTAAGAGATATTGCTGAATTATATCAACAGAATTTAAATGGTTTCAGTTTAGGAGCCGTACCTGATGTTATGGCCCAAGAGATTAGACGAATTTATTTTTATCCTGGTCTGACCAATTATTTTAATTCCGGAGTATTACTGATTAATCTAAATAAATGGCGGGAAAAAGAGGTTACCCTACATTCTCAGCAGTTTATTAAGGATTATTATCAATATTTAATTCGCGCTGACCAAGATGTTTTAAATTGTTTGTTTTTAAAAGATTGGCAGACATTAGCTCCTATCTTTAACACAGATTTAAAGCGTTTAAGCCACTCTACCCTGCCTCCCACTGACACAGTAATTCTCCATTATTCCGATCGAATTAAACCCTGGAGCTATCGCTTTGGCGGAAAAAGTAAAAAATATTATTTTGAATATTTAGCTAAAACGCCATGGCGCGATTTTCAATTCAAAGATCAAAATTTAAAAAACTTATTTTTACGATATTTAAACATTTTTCGAAAAACACTTAAAAGATTACTATTGCCATTAATTCCGCCGAGTTTAATTGATCATTATCGTCGCTTGCTTTGGAAAACCTATAAATTAAAGGTCCCCACAAAATAATTTTTTATTTTGTTATAATTATAACTATATGTTAGGCGAAAAAACATTAAGTCTTTGGCCCGATGATCAAAATGGTCCACTTCCTGAAGATCGTCGGCCGAATGCTGAGAAAATTATTGAGAGATTACATAATCTTCCGCCAATAACCCCGGAAGAGCAAGAAGAAAAAGAGCGAAGGCAAAGAGCTTATTTTGAGGCGGTTAATAATCTTCCACCCGGAAAAAGAAATGCGACTTCGGAAGAGGCCGAGGCTATCTCTAAAAGGATTAGTGCCCAGATTAGCAATCCAAATCGTCTTCGGGAAATTGTTGAGCCTGAGACGACCAACGATAAGAATGAATATACATCTGCTTGGGATGAACTTAATTCTCCTAGTGCCACCCAATTTTTTAAAAGAAAGAGAGGATAATTTTATTATATGGATACAAAACTTAGCCCTTTTGCCCAAAATGAAGAAACAGTTCTAAAATTTTGGGAACAGGCAGGAATTTTTAGAAAATCAATTGAAAAAGACGCCCCCCAAGGCGACTATGTCTTTTACGATGGGCCGCCGTTTGCCACCGGAACACCACACTATGGTCATTTGGTCGCCAGTATTATGAAAGACGTAGTGCCGCGCTATTTCACCATGCGCGGTTATCGAGTAGAAAGAAAATGGGGTTGGGATTGCCATGGGCTACCGATTGAAAATATTGTAGAGAAGGAGATGGGGACCAAGAACAAGAAAGACATCGAAGAATTAGGAGTGGAAAAATTCAATAATCTCTGTCGTTCCAAGGTGTTTACTTATGTTGATGAATGGAAAAAAGTAATTCGTCGACTGGGTCGCTGGGCTGATATGGATAATGCCTACAAAACTATGGATTTGGATTATATGGAGACAATTTGGTGGGTTCTCAAAGAACTTTGGGATAAAGAGTTAATTTATAAAGATTATCGTTCGATGCATATTTGTCCCCGTTGTGAAACTACTCTCTCGCAATCCGAAGTAACTGAAGGTTATAAAGATATTAAAGATTTATCTTGTACTGTTAAATTTAGATTAACTAGCGATCCGGACACTTTCGTCCTCGCCTGGACCACGACCCCCTGGACTTTAATCGGCAACGTTGCTTTAGCCGTTGGGAGGGATATCGAATATGTGAAGATTAAAGTTCTTGCAGAAGCAGAATTCACTCAATTTGGCCGGGACAATGTTTATAGAGAATGGTTTATTATTATAGCTAAAGACATTTTAGAGAAAAGGGGAGTAAAAAGAGATGACGGCAGCTACGTGTTTTCAAATTATACAGTCGAAGTTGCCCGTACATTTAAAGGCTCAGAATTGATCGGTCAGTCATATCAACCGCTTTTTGATTATTATTCTCAAGATGAAAAACTTGAGAATCGAGAAAACGGCTGGAGAATCTATGAGGCCGACTTTGTTACCACTCTCGATGGCACGGGAGTTGTCCATATTGCTCCGGCTTTTGGTGAAGATGATATGAATTTAGGTAAACAATATCAACTGCCTTTTATTCAACATGTTGGTTTAGATGGACTGTTTAAGTCAGAGGTCAAAGATTTTTTCGGTTTGCACGTTAAACCAATTGAAGATCATACTTCAACTGATGTGGAGATTATTAAATATTTGGCTAAACATGAAACTTTGTTTTCTAAAGAGAAGTATGAGCATAGCTATCCCCATTGTTGGCGTTGTGATACACCACTAATCAACTATGCGACTTCTTCCTGGTTTGTCGCCGTGACTAAAATTAAGACAGAACTTTTAGAATATGCTAAAGAAATTAATTGGTCACCGGATTATATTAAGAATGGTCGTTTTGGCAATTGGCTGGAAGGAGCGCGCGATTGGTCAATTTCGCGTCAACGTTTCTGGGCCAGCGCCATCCCAATTTGGGAATGTGTCTGCGGTGCTAGGCGAATGATTGGTAGTGTGACTGAATTAGAAAAGTTAACTGGGCAGAAAATTACGGATATTCATAAAGATAAAGTTGATCCTTTAACTTTCCCTTGTGAAAAATGCGCTGGAATAATGAAAAGAATCCCAGATGTTTTAGATTGTTGGTTTGAGTCCGGTTCCATGCCCTATGCCCAACTGCATTATCCGTTTGAGAATAAAGAAAAATTCGAGCAGAATTTCCCCGCTCAATTTATTGCCGAGGGAGCCGATCAGACTCGGGCTTGGTTCTACTATTTACATGTCATTGCCGGGGGAATTAAAAAAGTGCGGGCTTTTAATAATGTAATTGTCAATGGCATTGTCTTGGCGGCCGATGGCAAAAAAATGTCAAAACGGTTGCAGAATTATCCTGATCCCGCCCTAGTCATGGATAAATATGGCGCTGATGCTCTTCGCGCTTGTCTTTTAGCTTCGCCAGTGATGTTAGCGGAAAATTTGAATTTTTCTGAAAAGTTTGTTGAAGAAGCGCTCCGCAAAAATATAATGTTATTAGAAAATGTTTATAAATTTTATGAGATGTATGCGGGCACCTTACAACCCGATTTTAGCCATGAACCTCAGAATGCACACGTGTTGGATCAGTGGATTTTAATTAAGTTACATTTACTTATTCAGGAAGTAGCGGCGGCAATGGAAAAATATAATTTGCCCAAAGCGATGCGGCCGATTACAGAATTTATTGATGAGTTATCGACTTGGTATTTGCGCCGTAGTCGGGATAGATTTAAGGAGGAGGGAGATGATAAACAGGCCGTCTTGTTGACTACGGGTTATGTTTTAAATACTTTAACTAAAATCATCGCTCCGTTTTTACCATTTATGGCAGAAAGTCTTTGGCAGAGGATTAATAGTTATAATTTTAAAGATCCTAGTCGCTCAGTGCATCTTGAGAATTGGCCCGGTGTTCCGCATTATCTTCTGGATAGCGTGAAACAAGTTTTGCATCTTGGCGCTAAGCCCGACAAGGTCTTAGAACAAATGATTTTGGTTCGTAAAATAGTCGAATTAGGTTTAGCTCAGCGTGATGGAGCGGGGATTAAGATTCGCCAAATGCTTAGTTCTGCTAAAGTAAAAAGTCGAATTGAAAAATTATCGTCTGACTATTTAGAATTAATTCGGGCGGAATTAAATGTGCAAGAGATTATTTGGGAGCAGGCCGATCTTGAATATCCCGAGGTATCTTTAGACATCACACTAACCCCCGAGCTTAAACAAGCCGGAATAAAACGAGAAATTATTCGCTATATTAACCTGATGCGCAAAGAAACGGGACTTAGTTTGGGTGATCGAACTAAAGTTTATATCGCCGATGTGCCCGCTGAGTTAGTGAAAGTGCTTGAGGCGATCCGCTTAGATATTTTGCAAGAGACTTTAAGTGACAGCTGGGAAATTGTGGCTACTTTCCCCGAAGGCGCAACTCATAAAAAAATAAAAATTGACGAGGCCACTTTAGAACTTGGTTTAATTAAATAATTAACATAAAGCCGAACTAACCTTCGGCGCTAAACAACAAACATATGGAAGGATTTATTATCATCGTGGTCATCGTCGGCATTTTTCTCTTGTCGATGCTAAAGCAGGTTAATCAGTATGAGCGCGGCGTCCGTTTTACTATGGGAAGATACTCTGGGATTATGACTCCAGGTTGGAAGATTCTAATTCCAGTTTTTCAGTCCTTTAAGAAAGTTGATATGCGCATCAAAGCCGTGGATGTGCCGGATCAGAAAGCAATTACGCGCGATAATGTTTCCGTGACTGTCAACGCCGTCATTTATTATAAAGTGGTGGCCGCCGAGAAAGCGGTGATTGAGGTGGAGAATTTTTATTACGCGATTTCGCAGTATGCCCAAACGACAATGCGTAATATTGTCGGCGAAGTGACTCTTGATGAACTTCTAAGTAAACGTGATCAAATCGCGGAAAGAATCAGAGAAATTGTTGACAAGGAAACCGGCGACTGGGGCTTACAGGTTAATAACGTCGAATTAAAAGATGTTTCTCTGCCTGAGTCTATGGAGCGAACGATTGCTAAGCAAGCGGAAGCGGAACGTGAGAAGCGGGCAGTTATTATCAATTCCGAAGGAGAATTAGCCGCCGCGCAAAATATTTCTAAAGCCGCCGAAATTTTATCTTCTTCTGATGGTGCCTTGCATTTAAGAACTCTGCAGTCGATTAATGATATCTCTAGTGATCAATCGAACACAGTAGTGTTTGTAACGCCGGTCGAGATATTAAAAGCTTTTACCAGCTTTAAGAATAAAGATAAGCAAGCCTAGTTTAATTTAACTCTAATAGCTATGACTACAAAACAGATCTATGATTTGGCGGTTCATTTGGGTATCGCTAATGATTTACGTGGAGAAGAGGATGTAAAGAAGTATTTAGCGCGTCTCGCCAAAAAATACGAAGAAATGCCTCAAAAAATTAAAGACGAATTTGAGCTGGAAAAATTAACCAATCCTTTTTCTGATACTCGAATATTAGTGTCTGATGAGCGTCCCATAAAAAAAGTAATCGCCGGTATTGACCTGGAAGGAGCAGAATTATTACTCGCCAAACAATTAGGCGATATTGATTTAGCGATCGCGCATCATCCCCAGGGATCAGCTTTGGCTGATTTGTCTGATGTTGTTAATATGCAGGCTCAAGTTATTGCTAAATATGGGGTTCCAATTAATATTGCTGAATCTCTAATTAAACTTAGAGCCTCGGAAGTTGGCCGCAGCGTTTCTCCACTTAATCACAATCAAGTGGTGGATATGGCTAAGATCTTAGGTTTGAACTTAATCTGTGTCCATACCCCAGCCGACAATCTTGGGGCCAGTTTCTTAATTAAATTGTTAGCCGAGAAGGCTGGAGAGATAGAAACCGTTGGTGAAGTCGTGGATCTCTTAAAAACAATTCCTGAATATCAGGCCGCCATGAAAATAAATGCCGGTCCCATGATTTTTGCCGGGTCACGCGAACAAAGTTGTGGCAAAATCGTGGTAACTGAATTTACTGGTGGTACGTCGGGCTCAAAAGATATCTATGAGAAAATGTCGCAATATGGTATTGGCACGGTGATTGGCATGCACATGAGTGAAGAACATCGCAAAGAAGCCGAGAAGTATCACATTAATGTGGTTATTGCTGGCCATATTGCTTCTGATTCCTTAGGGATGAACCTTTTCTTAGATGAGTTGGAAAAACAAGGAATTGAAGTTGTGCCGCTGAGCGGTTTGATTCGGATAAAGAGATTCTAGAGAAAATTATTTATTTATTTCATGAGAAAATTAGAACTACTGGCTCCAGCCGGAAACCTGCTTAAAATGAAAACCGCTTTTACCTATGGAGCGACGGCGGTTTATTTAGGTATTCCGGATTTTTCGCTCCGTGTTAGAATTAATGACTTTGATTTAAAAAGCATTAAAGAAGCAACGGATTATGCTCATCGACTTGGTAAAAAGGTTTATATCACCATTAATATATTCGCTCATAATCAGCATTTACTTAAATTACCGCGTTATCTGAAAGAACTCCAAAAAATTAAGCCCGATGCGCTGATTGTTTCTGATCCGGGAGTGATCCAGGTTATTAAAAAGCACTGGCCCCGAGCCGTTATTCACCTTTCCACCCAGGCTAATTGTACTAACTTAGCGGCAGTTAAGTTTTGGGCTCGTCAGGGAATAAAACGAATAATTTTAGGCCGCGAAGTGACCCTTTCAGAAATTAAAGAGATTCATCGAGCCGTGCCTAAGATGGAGTTAGAATATTTTGTTCACGGAGCGATGTGTATGGCTTATTCGGGTCGCTGTTTCCTATCCAAGCTATTTGTTGACCGCAGTGGTAATCTCGGTGATTGCGCTCAACCCTGTCGTTGGGAATATGATGTCGCTAAGTATCTGATTAAAACCGGCGGGCACGATGAAGAGCTGGAATTGGTGGAAGAAAAACATGGTGCCTATTTATTGAACTCTCAAGATCTTTGTCTCATTAAATATTTAAAAGAATTGGTTGGGGCGGGCATAACCAGTTTTAAAATTGAAGGCCGAGCGAAAAGTGTGTATTATCAAGCGATTGTTTGTGGCACTTATAGTCGCGCCCTTGATCTTTTAACCAAGAGAACAAAGACCGCAGCGTTTAAAAAAGAGATAGATTATTTAGCCAAGGAATTAGAAACTAAATTAGTTCATCGCGGCTATACTTCTGGATTTTTACTGAGTCAAAAGGCTAATCAAAACGTGGCTAACTCTCATAATAAAAGTGCTTGGGAATTCTGTGGTCAAGTGATCAAAACCGAAGTTACGCGACAGGGAAAAATCAAGTTGTTTTGTCAAGTTCATAACACGATTCGTACGGGTGAAATACTAGAGATTATTCGACCGGAGTATGATATAATAAAGGTGCAGCCCAAGATTTTTTGGGATGCAAAAACCGACCAAGAAATGAACGAAGCTCACGGTGGTGGTGGTAGTCAGATGATTGTTTTAGAATTAGCAGCGACGGTCGGGGATATTCCCAATCTAACCGTATTACGCCGAAAAATATGATTGCTTATTTGCGCGGAACAATTATTAATAAGACTTTAAATTACGTAATTCTGGAAACTAATAATGTTGGTTACCAGATTTTTGGTGGGGATAATTTTTTAAATGAACTCAAAGTCGGGGCGAGTATTGAAATCTATCTTCATCATCATGTGCGCGAAGAAGCCAGTGACTTATATGGCTTTAAATCTTTAGCTGATTTAGAACTTTTTGAGCTCTTGCTAACTGTCTCCGGCGTTGGGCCGAAATCAGCATTAGGAGTTTTGAATATTGCTACCGGTGATGATGTTAAAGAAGCCATCGCTCGGGGAGATGCGAGCCTATTAACTAAAGTTTCCGGGATTGGTTCGAAAACTGCGGCCAGAGTTGTTCTGGAATTAAAAAACAAGGTTGTTCGTTCCAGTAGCGGTATTCATCCTCTTAGCTCCAGTAATAATTTGGGTAATGATGAAATTGATGCTCTAATGACTTTAGGTTACTCACTATCTGAAGCGCGATCGGCTCTAAATATGGTTTTACCGGAGATAAAAGACAGCGGCGAACGAGTCAAAGAAGCTTTAAAAAAGATGGCTAAACGATAACTTTACAGGTGTATTTTTTTAAGTTAGGATAAAAGAAAAGAACAATATGGCGATTAATGAAAAAACAACAATTACCAAACAATCCGTTGATTTCCCGGCGTGGTATCAAGACGTTGTCCGCGAGGCAGAACTAGCTGAAGCTTCTGAAGTCCGGGGTTGCGGTATTGTCCGTCCCTATGGCTTAAAAATCTGGGAGTTAATCAAAGCTGAGCTTAGTCGGCTCTTGGAGGCTGATGGTGTGGAGAATGTCTATTTTCCTATCTTTGTCCCGCTGGAGAACTTGGAGGCTGAGAAAGATCATGTCGCTGGTTTCTCACCGGAGTTAGCCGTGGTCACTTATGCTGGCGGGGAAGAGTTAACCAGTAAGTTGGCTATTCGACCTACTAGTGAAGCGGCGATGTATAAGACTTATGCCAAATGGATTCAGAGTTATAAAGATTTACCCTTACGTCTAAATCAATGGGCTAATGTGGTGCGTTGGGAAAAAAGACCTCGCGCTTTTCTTCGTTGGAGTGAATTTCTCTGGCAAGAAGGTCATACCGTTTTTGCGACTGAAGAAGAAGCGCGCGTGGAAGTGGAGAAAATATTAGGGATTTATCGTTCGGTTTACGAGTTTATGGCTATCCCCACTTTTACTGGTTGTAAATCAGAAAGCGAAAAATTTGCCGGTGCCGTGACCACTTTTACCGCTGAGGTGATGGCTAAAGACGGCAAAGCGATTCAAGGGGCGACGAGCCATTATTTAGGAACAAATTTTTCTAAAGTTTTTGGTGTTAATTATCTTGGCTCTGATGGAGAATCACATTTGGGTCATCAAAATAGTTGGGGTTTGTCTTGGCGCTCGGTTGGGGCGCTGATTATGGTGCATGGTGATGACAATGGTTTACGTTTACCACCCAATGTGGCTCCGGTTCAAATAGTGATCGTGCCGATCTTTAAAGATGAAGCAACGCGTCAGCAGGTTTTAGCTTATTGTGAAGCAATTAAAGATGGTCTAGGAAATAAATATCGTTTAAAAATAGATGCGCGGGAAACTCAAACCCCCGGTTTCAAATTTAATTACTGGGAAGTACGCGGCGTGCCAGTCCGTTTAGAAATTGGACTAAAAGAAGTAGGGGATAAGAAAGTCACTATTTTCCGGCGCGATAATGACAGTAAAGAAACCATTGCCCTACCTGATTTAGCCGTCCATCTTCAAGGGCTAATGTCCGAGATCCATGCTAATTTATATCAGCAGGCGCTAGATTTTTCTCAGAAAAATATTCATCGCTTGGAGAGTTGGGAAGAAATCGGTGATCAGACCGGTTGGTTTGAGGCAAGCTGGAGTGAAGATCCGACGACCGAACAGCAGTTAAAAGAAAAATATGGTTTAGTATCTCGCGTTCTATTATCTAGTCAGGCTAATATTGTTCCGAAAAATAAAAAATGTTTTATTAGTGGTCAACCAGCCAAACATGATTGGTTGTTTGGCAAATGTTATTAATTAAATTGAGATTAAGTTTGGTTTTTTTATGTTTAATAAACTGCTAGGAAAATTTAGCCATGATTTAGGGATTGATTTGGGTACCAGAAATACCTTAGTTTATGTGGCAGATAAGGGAATCGTAATTAATGAACCCAGTGTGGTCGCAATTAATAAACGTACTAATGAAATTCTGGAAGTAGGAGAAGCAGCTAAAAAGATGGTTGGAAAAACTCCCGGCCATATCGAAGCGATTAGACCTTTAGTTGAGGGCGTAATTTCTGATTTTGAAATTACCGAAAAGATGTTGAAGTATTTTATTACCAAAGTTCATAATGAAAACTTTGCCTTAATTTCTCGGCCGCGAGTGGTTATTGGTATCCCGTTGGATTTAACTGAGGTTGAGAAGAAAGCCGTGGAAGATGCCGCTAAATCTGCCGGAGCGCGCAAAGTATATTTAATTGAAGAAGCGATGGCGGCCGCGATTGGTGCTCGTTTACCAGTGGTTGAGGCCACGGCGACGATGATCGTTGATATTGGTGGTGGGACAACAGAAATAGCCGTTATTTCTTTAGGTGGAGTCGTGACCTGGAAGTCTTTAAAATCGGCCGGTAATGAATTTGATAATGATATTATTGAATACGTTCGCGAAGAATTTAATATTTTGATCGGTGAACAACTAGCGGAGAGTATTAAAATTGGCATTGGTTCAGCGGTTCCTTGGGAAGAAACTAAAGAGATTGAAGTCCGCGGACGCGATCTTTTAACCGGTTTGCCTAAAGCGATTATGATTAATGATAAACAAGTACGGGAAGCAATTAGTCGCACGATAAATAAAATAATTGAAAATATTAAAACTATTTTAGAAACAACGCCGCCCGAATTAGTTTCTGATATTTATGAACGGGGTCTATATCTATCGGGCGGAGGAGCGCTGCTCCGGGGTTTAGATAAAGCGATTTCGGCCGCGGCAAAAATTCCTGTTAAGATTGTAGATGACCCGCTTACTTGTGTGGCGCGCGGCACGGGTATCCTGCTAGCTAACAAAGAATTATTAGAGAAAGTAATTTTGCCCAATAATTTAGGATAGATAATTAGTTTTTTGCGATGAAAATAAAGCGAAAAAGTTCAGTCATTATTTTTTTAGTAGTCGGTGGGCTGCTCCTTTTTTTACATGGGGTAGGGATTTTGCGACCACTAGAAAACTTTTTTCGTTTTGTTACTAAACCACTCGCCCAGAGGTTTTATTCCTGGGGTAGTGATTCACGACAGATTTATGAAGTCAGTCAAAATAATGATGATTGGTCACAAAAGTATACCACCCTCCAAACAGAGCTAGCCCGTTTAACAGTAGCTAATTCACAATACCAAGAAATTGCGGATGAAAATAAAAAGCTTCGAGCGGCGTTGCAATTTACCGAAACTAGTAATTTTCGGGTTGTCGCTGCTAACATTATTGCTCAGGAAGAGGGAGGAGAAGATAGTCATGATTTTGTAGTTAATCGTGGCACTCGGGATGGTATCAGAGTTGGTTTAGGAGTGGTTGGCGAAGAAGGAGTAATTGTCGGCCAAGTAATTGAAACGACTGATGTGACCGCTAAAATTTGTTTAACCACTAGTGCCGGTTGTCAATTAGCGGCGGCCATTCAAAATCAGGATAAAACTCAAGGCTTGACTGACGGTGACTTAGGATTGACCATTAAGATGAATTATATTCCTCAATTAGAAAAAATAGCGCCGGGTGATATTGTAATTACCTCAGGATTGGGCGGGAAAATTCCCCGGGGGTTAGTGATTGGGAAAGTTGCTAGTGTCCAAAATGCTAGTAATGAAGTTTGGCAAACAGCTAAAATTGAACCTCTGATAAATTTTAATAATTTAACTATCCTTTCCGTGATTATTCCTTAGATTCTAATTTATGGTTAAAAAAATTATTCAGCTTTTTCTCTTCTGTTTACTAGTGTTGGTGATCGCTTTGTGGCAAATATCTTTTATTTCTGCCTGGTCGGATTTTTGGGGGCAGTTAAATCTAATTTTGATGTTGTTAATTTTCATTCTATTTTTCTTCGGACAGCGCCCCGCTTTTTTAGCCGCTTTTTTGAGTGGTTTTTGCTTAGATGTTTTTTCTTTTAATTTTTTTGGCCTTTATTTTATCTCTCTTTCACTAATCATCTGGTTAGCCCAAAAGTTATTAATTAATCTTTTTACTAATCGATCCCTTTATTCCTTTCTGTTACTCAGTTTAGCTACCACAGTCAGTTACAGTTTATTAATTAATTTTTTGCTATATTTTTCCGCCGCCGAGCGTATTTCTTTATTTTTAATTCGAAGTAACTTTTGGCGCGACTTAGCCTATCAATCAATTTGGAGCGTCCTGGGAGCAATTTTATTATTTAATATTGTGGCCGTAGTAACTAAAAAATTTAAGCCATTTTTCTTGGAAAAGAAGCCGGTTTTATGATATGATATTTTTAGCTTTAATTTAAAATATATGTTGGATTTTATTACGGTGGGCGGGGCTACTCGCGACGTTTCTTTTTTCACGGATCAGGGGGTCTTAATTAACAATCGGCAAGATATTAAACGCCAAGAACTGTTAGCTTTTGAATATGGTGCGAAAATAAAAATTGATAAATTTTATTATTCTTTTGGCGGCGGAGCCGCTAATGCTGCGGTTTGTTTGGCTAATTTTGGTTTGAAAACTGCTTGTTTAGCGAGGGTTGGCAACGATGAAACCGGTCGTCTAATTCGTAGCAATTTGGTGACTCGGAAAGTGGCCACTGATCTTTTAGCGGTTGATAAACAAGAAAATAGTGGTTCGTCTTTTATCATTATCACTCCCACGGGCGAGAGAATCATTTTTAGCGCTCGAGCCGCTAACCGACGTTTAACTATTAATAATAAACAACTAGCGGCGCTTAAAAAAACAAAAAATATTTATTTAGCTTCTTTTTCTGGTAATTGGGAAAAAGAATTAGCGAAGATATTTTCGCTGGTGGGCCAAAACGGTCCCACTGTTTACTGGAATCCCGGTGAAGGGCAGTATTCGGGGGGATTAAAAAAGTTAGCGCCATTTTTGGAGAAAACAAAAGTTTTCGCGTTAAATAAAGATGAAGCCATTGAATTAGTGTTGAGCTCTGAGAAACATCGTGATTTAAAATACTCCTTCTTGGATAAAACCGATAATCTCCTAAAAATTATTAAAAGCTTTGGCCCGGAAATTGTCGCGATTACTCTGGGACCGGCCGGAGTTAAAGTTTATGACGGTGAGAAAATATATTTTCATCCAGTTTTTAAAGAAAAGGCGCGGGTGGATACTACGGGAGTTGGGGATATTTTTAATTCTTCCTTCGCCGCTGGATTAGTTTTATTTAAGGGAGATATTAATAAAGCCTTACGCTTGAGTTTAAAGAATACCGCTTCTAAAGTGGCTAGTTTGGGAGCGCAAAGTGGTTTGTTAAAATGGCCGGTAAAATTATAATTCTACTTTTATGATTCATGGAGTGATAATTAAACAGCTTGCTAAAAATCAAGATGAACGCGGTTGGTTAGCCGAGATTTTTCGTCGGGATGAGTTAGATTTTGATCCAGTCATGGCTTATCTCAGCTGGACTAATCCCGGAATTATTCGGGGTCCTCACGAACACGCCTTACAAGCAGATTGTTTTGTCTTTTGTGGCCCGGGAAATTTTCGTTTATATCTTTGGGATCGACGGGAGAAATCAACCACTAATGGGGAAAGTTTTGAGCTAGAAGTGGGTGAGGATAACCCTACTTTAGTGGTTGTTCCTCCGGGTGTTGTTCATGGCTATAAATGTATTTCCAGTGTTCCAGCGCTCAGTTTAAATTTTCCCGATAAACTCCATAAAGGAGTTAATAAAGCTCAGACGGTTGACGAAATCCGTTGGGAAAGTCAATCCGACTCACCTTATAAAATTAGTTGAAACATATGTGCATTTTTTGTAAAGTTATCAACAATGAGGTTCCTAATTATATTTTTTATGAGGATGAAAGAACCGTTGCTTTTTTAGATATCAAGCCGGTTAATCCGGGTCATACCTTAGTTCTTCCCAAGACACATTACCAAAATATTGAGGAAGTTACCCCAGAAGATCTAACGGCCGTTATTTTAACTGTTAAAAAGATTGGTTTAATGTTGAAAGAGAAATTAGGGGTTATTGATTATAACGTTACCGAAAATAACGGTCCGGTGGCTGGTCAGGGAGTTCCTCATTTGCACTTTCATGTTATTCCGCGCTATCCTGGTGACGGTCACGTCACCTGGCCCCAGAGTGATTATGCCCCCGGTGAAGCCGAGGCGATAGTTAAAAAATTAAAGAGTTAACTCGTTTTATTATGAAAATACTGGTTACTGGTGGAGCTGGTTTTATTGGTTCCAACTTTATTCATTATTGGTTGAAGAATTATCCTCAGGACCAAATTATCAATTTGGATCTTTTAACTTATGCTGGGAATTTAGATAATTTACGGGATATTGAGAATGACCCACGCTATCAATTTGTCCAGGGTGATATTGGTGATGCGGTTTTAGTTAATAAATTAATGGTTGATATTGATTTAATTGTTAATTTTGCCGCCGAAAGTCATGTCGATCGTTCGATTGAAAATAGTGCGGATTTTATTAAGACTAATGTTGTCGGCACCCGCGTGTTATTAGAGGCCGCGCGTTGTAATGGGGGGATAAGATTCCATCACATTTCCACTGATGAAGTATTTGGTTCTTTAGGACCTAATGATCCTAAATTTAGCGAAAGCACACCTTACGATCCTCGTTCGCCTTATAGTGCTTCCAAGGCCGCTAGTGATCATCTGGTTCGCGCATACTATCATACTTATCATTTGCCGATCACTATTTCTAATTGTTCTAATAATTATGGTCCCTATCAATATCCAGAAAAATTAATTCCCTTATTCATTACTAATCTCATAACCGGTCAAAAGGTTCCAGTTTATGGGCAGGGAATTAATATTCGTGATTGGATTCATGTTGACGATCATAATCGGGGTGTTGATTTGATTATTAAAAAGGGAAAAATTGGTGGCACCTATTGTTTGGGCGGTGCCACTGAAAAAACTAATTTAGAAATTACCCGGATTATTTTGAGTTTAATGGGAGAAACTGAAGATAAAATTAATTATATTAGTGACCGTTTGGGACACGATTTACGCTACGCAATCGATTTTTCTAAGGCCACTCGAGAATTAGGTTGGGAACCACTCATTGATTTCACGACCGGACTGCAGGCGACGGTAGAGTGGTACCGAACCAATGAAACTTGGTGGCGGAAGCTTAAAAAATAACTAAAGTTGTTAATTCTTATTTTATGAAAGATAAAAAGATATTTATTATTGAGGATGATGCTAATCTCTTGTACGGTTTGGAATCACAATTTTCGGCCGCTGATTTTGAGGTCGAAATTTCTTCCGGCGATGAAGAGCTTGAGGAATTAATTACCCGGCTAGAGAACTTTGAACCAGATTACATTATTTTGGATTTAATTTTGCCGAAAGTTGACGGGTTTGAGATTATTAAAAAAATCAAGGAGAGTGAAGACTTGAATGAAAAACAAATTTTTATTTTTACTGATTTAAGCGATGAAGATAGTCGTCAACGCAGTTTAGAGTTAGGAGCAGATTACGTTTTCTTTAAAGAAGAATTTGATACTTTTCAGTTTGCGGAAAAAATGAAAAAAATTATTGCTAATCAGGAAAAAAACGAGGATCGCGATTACGACGAGTAGAATTGACTATTTGCTCAAAAAATACTAAGATTAAACGGTATCTTTTTTATTTATGTTTATCAAACGGATCGGTATTGATCTAGGTACAACCTATACTTTAATCCATCTACCTAAACGGGGGATTGTTATTAACGAACCCAGTGTCGTGGCTGTTTCTTTAGATGATAAAAAGATCTTAGCCGTGGGCAACGAGGCTAAAGATATGATTGGCCGAACTCCAGATACGATTATGGCTGTGCGTCCCCTGAAAGACGGGGTGATTGCGGATTATCGAGCGACTGAAGCGATGATCCGTTATTTTATTAATAAAACTTTGGGTGGAGTTCGTTTGTTTCGTCCGGAAGTAATGGTAGCAGTTCCCGCAGGGATTTCCTCGACGGAGAGACGGGCGGTTATCGAAGCCACCATCGCAGCGGGAGCGAAAGCAGCTTATATTATTAAAGAGCCGATTGCGGCAGCAATTGGCGCGGATATTCCCATCGGTTCCTCAACGGGTCACATGGTGATCGATATTGGCGGTGGTACCGCGGAAATGGCTGTTATTTCGTTAGGAGGGGTAGTGGCCTCGACTTCAGTGCGCGTGGGCGGGAATAAATTTGATGCGGCGATTTTAGAGTACATCCGTAAGAAATATAATTTAGCGATTGGTGAGAGGACGGCGGAAGAAGTAAAGATAAACATTGGCTCAGCTCTATATATGGAGGATAAGTTGCATATGGAAATTCGGGGGCGCGATATTGTCACTGGTTTGCCGCGTAGTATTACCGTTTCTAGTGATGATGTCACTGAAGCGATTCAAAATGAATTAGAGGCCATCATCGCTGCCGCTAAAAAAGTTTTATATAAGACTCCGCCGGAATTATCCGCGGATATCATGGATAAAGGAATCGTTCTCACTGGTGGCAGTAGTTTATTGCGCAATATTGATCAACTAATTTCTCGGACCACTGGTGTACCAGCCTATGTCGCCGACGATGCGATGCTTTGTGTCGCTAAAGGCACCGGTATTGCCCTAGATAATTTAGATTCCTATAAACGCAGCATTCTCGCGACTAAATAATTAGCGGACTCACCTCAGAGTCGGCTAATTTTATTTATAAACTATCAAGTTACTTTTTATGATTATTGGTATTGACGCTTCTCGCGCTAATCGTCCCCACAAGTCTGGTACTGAATGGTATTCATTTTATGTTATAAAAAGCTTAGCGACTCTGGATCACCATAATACTTATTGGCTCTATGTTAATACCCCGCCTTCGTCCGAACTTATAGCGGCGGTAAAGAATAATTCTAATTTTACTTTTAAGTTTCTCTATTGGCCTATTTATGCTTTTTGGACTTTAGGCCGCCTCTCTCTAGAAATGCTTTGGCGTCGCCCTGATGTCCTGTTTATTCCCGCCCATACTTTACCCCTTTTCAGTCCGCGGCGGACAGTCAACACAATTCATGACATCGCCTTTGTTCGGGAACGTAATTTATACCAAGTTCAACAAGTCAAGACGCGGGTGGCGGGTTCTCATCGCCTCATCAACTTAGTGGTAAAATTAGTTACCCGAGGAAAATATGGTGCTAGTTCCGTTGATTACCTTTATTGGTCAACTAAATTCGCTCTCCGCCGAGCTGGCAAGATAATTACCGTATCTAATTTTACTAAACAAGAAATTCTTGACATCTATCCCCAAACTCTAGCCGCAAAAATTGTTCCGATCCATAACGGTTATAATAATAAGCTCTATCAAGTAATTACTGAACCGGAAAAGATTAATGAGATCTTAAAAAAATATGATCTCGAGCCGCCCTTCTTTCTTTATGTCGGTCGATTGGAAAAAAAGAAAAATACCCCAGCCTTAATTGAAGCTTTAGCTATTTTACGGGAGAATCATCCCGAATTAAAACATAAATTAGTCTTAATTGGTGATGCGAGTTTTGGTTATGATGAAGTAAAGTATGTTATCGAAGAATTCAACTTAAATACGGAAGTAATTATGCCTGGTTGGGTCGCGGAAGAGGATCTCCCTTATATTTTTAACGGAGCGAGCGCTTTTGTCTTTCCTTCAAAGCACGAAGGTTTCGGCATTCCACTCCTTCAAGCGTTAGCCTGCGGTCTGCCAACCGCCGCCGCTGATTTACCGGTTTTCAGGGAAGTAGCCGGAGACGCGGTTTTATATTTTGATCAGAATGATAAGCGCGATATTGCGACGGCTCTGGAAAAAATTGCTTCTGATAATGACTTACGTCGGCAGCTTAAAGCTAAAGGGCTCGCTCAAGTCGTTCAATTTAGCTGGGATAAGTGCGCCCAGGAAACTCTTAAGGAATTAGAAAACTGGTAAAGAAAAAACTAGCCGGAAAACGATTTTAGTAAAGTTTTGTAAAAGTTATAATTATGATATTATAGAGGTGTTATGAAGAAACTGATAACATCTTTTTTTATTATTTTTCTCTGTTTAGCTGAGCCGGTTTTAGCTAACATTACCCCCAATGACCCTTATTATAGTCGTCAATGGTATTTAGCGAAAATTAAAGCGGATAGTGCTTGGGGTAAGATTTCAACTAGTCCCGATATGGTGATCGCGGTCATTGACTCCGGGGTTCAAGTTAGTCATCCCGATTTGCGAGACAATATTTGGATTAATGAAAAAGAGATACCCAACAATGGTATTGATGACGATCATAATGGCTTTATTGATGATGAACGCGGTTGGGACTTTGTTCTTAATGTTCCTGATCCTTCACCGAAGTTTTCTCCCGGCTGGACTGAGGCCGGAGTCTCTCATGGCACCATGATCGCGGGAATCATTGCCGCTCAAGGTAATAATAAGATTGGCGTGACAGGACTTACTTGGCGGGCGAAAGTTATGCCTCTTAAAGCAATTAGCGATAAAGGTGAAGGGAAGATCAGCGATGTTATTCGTGCCGTTGATTACGCAGTTAATAATGGAGCTGATATTATTAATTTAAGTTTCGTTTCTTTCAATTACAGCGCGGCGATGCAAGAAGCGATTCGACGGGCTCATCGTGCCGGAGTGATGATTGTGGCGGCAGCTGGTAATGAGCAATCTTCCGGAGGTGGTTATAATATCGAACAGACCCCAATCTATCCAGCTTGTTATGATGGCGAATTAATTGGTGAAAATATGGTAATCGGCGTCGCGGCCACTGATGCTCTGGATCAAAAAGCGGAATTTTCTAGTTATGGATCTCGTTGTGTTGATTTAACCGCTCCCGGCATCAGTTTCTTTAACGCGGTCTCGTTGGGCGGGGTGACCGATGAACCAAACACAGCCTATGATGGTTATTGGTCTGGTACTTCAATGGCGACACCTCTAGTTTCCGCCACCCTAGCTTTAATCGCCCAAGCTAACCCGGAATTAAGCCAACGGGAGATCGTCAATATTTTATTTGCTTCGACCGATAATATTAATCGGCTAAACCCTAACTATCCTGGTCAGCTTGGTAACGGACGTTTGAATGTTAATCGAGCCGTGGAAATGGCTAAGGATGAACTCTATCGTCATAACGGGCGCTTATTAGTTCTTCCAGTTAATGGCAATAAAGGGTTAAAACTTACTGTTCCTAATGGTGATTTGGTTAAGAAGCTAGATAAATTAGGAATTAAAAGTGGCACTAGTTTAGGGGCAGGTGATATTAACGGTGATGATTCAGAGGAAATAGTTGTCGCCGGCGGGTTGAATCAAGAACCACAGATAAAAATTTTTGATCAACAAGGCAAATTATTAAAACAGTTTTTAGCTTTTGATAAAAAATTTAAGGGGGGAGTTAATTTGGCTATCGCTGATATTAACAACGACAATCGTGCCGAGATTCTTACCGCCCCCGCCTCTGGCGGCGGCGGCCAAATAAAAATTTTTGATTTTAATGGTAAAACCATTCGTCAAATTTCAGTTGAGGGGAAGAACTGGGTCGGTGGACTTAGTGTCGCCGCTGGCGATATTGATGGTAATGGTGATTTAGAGATTGTTGTTGGTTATGGCGCCGGTAAAGAGCCTCAAGTTAAAATCTACAATTCTAATGGTAAGCTCGTCAGTTCTTTTTTAGCTTATGAGAAGAAATTTCGTGGAGGAGTAAAGGTGTCCGTGGCCAACCTTGACGGTCGCAAAGATCATAACCGAGCGGAAATTATTGTCGCTCCGGGACGAGGACGGGAACCGCTTATAAAAATATTTACTCATCGGGCGGTTTTAAAGAAACAGTTCTTAGCTTATAACAAGAATTGGCAGGGAGGTGTTAATTTAGTGACCGGCGATCTTAATAATGATGGCTTGGGAGAGATCGCGGTTGGAGCTCAACCTGGAGCCGCTCCCCATGTCCGAGTTTTTAGCGGTACCGGGATTCTATTGGAATCTTTTTACGCCTGGGAGGAAGGCTTTAATGGTGGAGTGAATCTTGGTATAATAGAAATGAACAATTAAACTAATTTTATATGTCTAAACAGGTTATTTTTGATAAACAAAATGTGATTGTGGCTGGTGGGGCCGGTTTTATTGGTTCTCACCTATGCGACGAACTCATTAAAACTAATAAAGTCATTTGTATTGATGATTTTATTACCGGCAACGAACGTAATATCGATCATTTATTAGCTAACCCTGACTTTGTTTTTATTAATCATGATTTGTCCGAACCCCTAAGTCTTGATTCGCTACCAGAATTGAAGAAATTCAAAGTTGAGTTCCAGGGTATTCAAGAAATTTACAATTTAGCCTGTCCAATGTCGCCGAAGAAGTTCTTAGATAATCGTTTAGCGACTTTACTAGCTAACTCTTATGCTGTTAAGAATTTACTGGACTTAGCCGTCAAATATCAAGCTAAATTTTTACAGTTCTCTTCTTCTGTGGTTTATGGACCACGTCATCAAGATGATCCGCAATTTCAAGCCAAAGAGGAGGATTTGGGCACCGTCGACCAATTATCAGATCGGAGTGCTTATGATGAAGGGAAGCGATTCGCCGAGTCCCTGGTTAATAATTATCGGTCGATCTATAATGTTAACGCCCGCATTGTCCGTTTATTTAGAATTTATGGCCCTCGGATGGAAGCTGAAGATGATCAGATGATTCCTGATTTTATTAACAATGCGTTAGACAACAAAGAATTGGTAATCTTTGGTGATGAGAACTTTTCTTCCTCGTTTTGCTATATCTCCGATGCTTTGGATGGCGTCTTAAAATTTATGAGTTCAGAACTGCCCGGACCGATCAACATTGGTTCTGACATCGATGTCAAATTAAGTGATTTAGTGAAATTAATTATTAAAGAAACCAGCTCTCAATCTTCAATTACCTATTCTGATGGTCGTTTATTCATGAGTGAATTGCTGTTACCAGATATTCGTTTAGCCAAGAATGAACTTAGTTGGATGCCAATTGTTACTTTAGAGAACGGTATTAAAAAGACGACTTTTGATATCCAGGCGCATAAAAGATTGCAGGGATTTATTGCCTAATAGCTTTGGTCTATTAATATTACTAATATTACTAAAAAACTAAGTTATATTGACTTAGTTTTTGTTAGTATTGACAGATTTAATATATTATTGTATAATGTTTAATTATACCATGTTCTTTTTAAATTGTGTCACTAATACATTTATATAATGGATCCGATAAACATTGTAATTTTTAAATCTACCGGAATCGTCGGACAAGTCGAGAAGGTAGACAGTCGTCTCCACACCCTCTTAATGGGGTGGGACGAACTGAAGGACAAGGTGACCTTTGAACACGCCTTGTCTTATTCCTCGATCATGGCGGCCGCTTCTCTGGCCATTGAGATCGGGGTAAGGATACAAAAACTCAGCCGGCAAGCATAATGCCGGCTCGGAATAAACTGTTATGATATGGCGACTAACGGTATTCTGAGCTTAGCGTAATCCAGCATTACATAAGCCTAAGCTTTTCTCGGCCAACACAAATAAAATAAATGCCGAGTAATTTGTCCCCCGTTGATATTAAAATGGGGATGCCAAGCGGAAGCAGAGCCGCCAGGGGGTCAGACCTAAGCAACTGACGAGAACTTTTTTGAGGGGTATGCACATTCTTGCAAAAGATATGCCGACCCCTCATTTTATAAATTAAAATAGCCCGCGGTAGCGAGCCGGGGCATTTAGAGTAAAACTCTTGGATTAAAAATGCAGTGTCAAGAATAAAGTCACCCAATCTATCAGTTAATGACTAGATCGTTTGCTTTTCTAGCCTCTTATTATCTTTTTTAAAATATTTACTAACTCAACTTGGTCACCCGCCTTAAATGATTTATCGTCAGCTTTCAACATTTCAGGTATCCCACCTAAATTTGAAGCAATTACTGGCAACCCATATGAATGAGCAATAGTAATGATAGTAGGAGAATTCTCATAACAAAGGGAAGGGACGATTAGATAATAGCTTCGTTCCATTACTTTTTTGAGAGCCTCCAGATTCAAGCGGCCTAGAAATTCTATTTGTTTATTATCGCTAGCTAATTTTTGAGCCTCCGTTAATTTTTCTCCCGAGCCGATTATTAGTAGTTTGGCTTTTATATTTTTATCACTAGTTATATCCCGCCAAGCCTTAATTAAAAATAAGATTCCTTTGTGCTCCTCAATCTGGCCAACAAATAAAAAATTTAATTCCCCAACCGGTCTAGTCGGCAGAGTCGAATTCTTTTCTTCTGGCCAAGGTTTAACCTCCAAGAGAGACTTCTTAAAAAATCCTCGTTTTTGGTGTTCAGTTAGCAACCAGCGAGAAGGGGAGATAACTTTAGCTGGCGAAGCAAATAGCATTCTAGTTAAAGCTTGATAAATTTTAGCGGATAAAGAATTAATCCTTTTTTCCTGCCCGGCTATCATTAAGCCAGAGGGGTGAAGTAATTGGATATCATGAAGGAAATGTTCCTGAGGAATATTCCGACGTCGCGCGAGAAGCGGTAACCGAAAACCCAAACCAATTAAGTTGTGCGTTAATACGCGATTGGGCTTTTCTTTTTCAAAAATCTTTTTAATTTGTCGGTATTTCTTAAAAGAAAAAATATTACTAATTTGCCAAAAGAGACGATAAATAATATTTTTTTGCGCTAAATTGTAATATTGCGATTTTAGCCAATAAATTTTTAAATCCAACGGGTGAGGTTCTGGTTGTCGGGGTGGTTTAGTGGTAACCAAAAAAACATCATCGCCAGCCAGCTGTCGCTCTTTGATTATTTGGGCAACGACTTGTTCCGCTCCGCCTCGGTTGAAAGGGTGATATAGATTGTTGATTATCGCTATTTTCATATAGAAATCCGCGATTATTTTATTAAACTCATTAAACTAACCCTCATTTTGTTTTCATCATATTTTTCTAGAGCTAATCGTCGCGCCGATAGCGACATTACTCTTCTTAGCTCCTCGTTACGAAAAATAAATTCTAATTTTTTTGTTAAATCACTTGGATTATTGGGTTCAAATAGCAAACCTTGTTGATGATCGACGAATACTTGACGCACTCCAGGCAGATCAGAAGCAATTACCGGAACCCCACAAGCCAGGGCTTCAATCAATACCAGACCGAAGGCTTCGTTAGTATTAATCGAAGGTAGAATCAACAGATCGGCATTTTGATAAGCACGTATCAAATCTTTATCTGGTAATTTCCCGGTAAAATCGATCTGTTTATCTAAACCTAATTTTTTAACATTAGCTTCGTATTGAGAGCGTAAATCACCATCACCAACAATAGTCAGTTGCCAAGTTCGTGGGGTTAAAAGAAGCAACGCTTCAAACAAAACATCGAGACCTTTAAAATAATGAGCGCGATCTAAGCCACCCACAAAAAGAAAATTCAAACGATTTTTTTTAATGAATTTATCATTAATGTAATGGATAATCTCTTTAGTCTTAGCGATAATTCTATTATCCGTTGGTTGATTAATTAGTTTGGGTTGGAATTTTTCTGTATCAATTCCAAAAGGGATTTCTTTGAATTTTTCAGGGTACTTTTTATAAAATGTTTTAATCTGGCTGGATTGAATATAATCTAAACTAGCGCTGACGATAACCTCTGCTTGTCGGAGTAGAGAAGAGCGAATCAAGCGGCTCGGTAGGCCAAGTATTTTCGCCACTAGAGTAAGGTTCTTAACATCCATGTGATAGTGAATAATTAGCTTCGGGTGCTGGAAAAATAGTTTAAACAACCACACCACCCCCGTGGTCCCAAAAAAGGGATAATGGAGATAAATATAATCAAACTTTTTTAGTTTAAAAAATAATTGCGGTAAAAAAGCGCCGTGGCCATATTTGAGCCACGGTTTTAAAGTTTGCGGAGTAAAATTCATTACTTCATGTTTAGATCCCAAGAGCCGGTTAATCTGGTAGGCACTATTTCCCATGCCACCAGCATAAGGCGGATAGGTACAAACAATTTGAGCAATACGCATATTATTTTTTAAGACGCAGGGTTACTTCGCGAGTCAAATCAGTCACTTGGCGATCGAGTTTTGCGAGTGTTAAACGCAAGCGAAAAACTAAATACAGCAGAGCTAGGACGGCGAGATAAATTAAGAAGTTAATTCCATTACCCGAAAAACCGAGTCTCGCCACGAGCTGATCGATTTGTTTGATGCTAATAATTGCCAGGAGCGCAATTAACCAAAAAGTTAACCAAAGGCCAAATTCTTTTTTATTAATTTGCTGCGTTCTCCTCTGAATTATTAAACGAAAAATGAAAAAAACAATAATTAGAAGCGCAATTACTTGTTGGAGCATAACTACTTGATTATTTTATTAATTAATAAATCGCTAATCACTTTGAAGCCACCGGTTAGTTTCTGGCCAAAATCGTGATAAATTACGGTTACCGGTACCTCGGCTACTCGTAATTTAGCTTTAAAAGCGCGCGCTTGAATTTCACTAGCATGAGCCATTTCCCGGTTACTAATGCGAATAATTTCAGCCGCTTTTCTATTTAATGCCCGAAAACCATTTTGGGGATCACTTAATTTTATACCTAAGAATAATCGGACAAACATTCGCGCTAAGGGCATAATAAAATATTTTTTTACAAAAGGGAAGTTTGCCTTTTTTCCTAAAAAACGGGAACCAAAAACAATGTCGGCTTGGTCGGCGATTAGCGGGGTGATTATTTCCTTTATCTCTGAAGCCAGGAACTGGTTGTCAGCATCGAAATGAACAATAATCTCCGCTCCGTGTTCTAGGGCATAGTCGTTGCCAGTTTGAAGTGCGGCTCCTTGGCCGCGGTTAATTGGATGTCGGAGGACAATTGCTCCCGCGGTTTTAGCTAATTCAGCGGTTTGGTCTTGAGAACAATCATCCACCACTATAATCTCAGAAACAAATGGTTTGACCTCAGTTACCACTAGACTAATATGAGCCGCCTCGTTCCAAGCGGGAATAACACAAAAAATCTTAGGCATAATTTACTCAATTTTTTTAATCAAACCATCTTTTATTTTTCTTTGGCGGTCAATCGTTAAGGGTTTAAAACCCTGACTGTGAGCAAGAGTGGCTAATTCAATCCAGAATTTTTTTGCCCGATCTGGTAATTTTTTTGTCTGCGTCGCTATTTCTTCCTTAGCTTTGAGAATAAATTCTTTAATCACCTCGTTGCCCGTGAAAATTTCGAAGAGACCAATTTGCTGACGACGTTTTAAATTTTTATTATTTTTTTGCCGCGTGAGCGGTTTTAAATCACGTAATTCTTGATTAATAATCATCTTCAAGCTCTCCAGTTTTAATTTCCAGGGTAAACTGACTTGGAGTATGTGACCTAAAACTTCCCAAGAGCTGTGAGCGGTCATGGCTCCTAATACCAGTCGACCGCTAGTAGCGGCGCGTAAGGCATTTTCAAGTTGTTGTTTATCATCAAGATCATCAATAACAATAACTTCCGAATCATGTTGCATTACTTTTTCCCAGTTAGTCGGTGTTGGTAAGAGATAGTTAACTCCCGGTAGAGGAAAGAGAGGATTCTTTTCTAACACATAGATATTAAGATCGGGACGGTTGATCTCTTCTAAGAGAGCTCGTAGAGTAGCGCTTTTGCCTTGGCCGTTAGGTGAACTGACAATGATCAGACCGGAGCGTTTTCTTAAAGTAGCGCGGACGACTTTTAAATCCGCCGCCTGTAACCCTAATTGGTTTAAACGCCAATGTTTGACCGGTTGTTCGTTAATATTGATAACTATTTTTTCTCCTTCCCGATCGGAAGTGATGGTAAGATAAAAAACCAACTGATGTTCTCGATCATAGATTTTACAGTATTTTCTAGTTGTTAGTTCTCCTGGTGCCACTGCTGCTAAATGTCGTAAACTTATTAGTAAATCTTGCTCTAGTTTTTGTGGTAAGCTGAAGTTTTTTTGTCCGCCATCTAGTAAATGGCAAGCCAGAGAAATTTGATCTTTACGGTTGAGAATCACTAAATCGCGCGCTCCGTTTTGGATCGCGTAATTAAAAAGATGAGAAAGGATTTTTTTACTCATATATTAGTTAAGAGACGGTTATATTATATCATGTTTTGTATTATTTTAAAATGTGATAAACTAGGAATAAGTCAATTAAATGAAGTTTTTTATTATGGCCTACTCCAATTTTTACGCCCGTTTTTATCATTTCTGTCAAAAAGTCGGTCAAGCAGTGGTTTTAGTTTGGCGAATACCGACTAGTCGCTGGCTTCTTATTGTCATCGCCTTTTTTCAGTTATTAGCCTGGTCGCAGGCTCTGCTCATCCGTCGTAGTCTCACGGGTGACTTTTTGGTTTTGCATTATAACGTCGATTTTGGAATCGATCTGGTCGGATCGCCAACAAAAATCTTTATTTATCCTCTAGTTGGTTTGGGAATATTGTTATTAAATTTTATTTTAGCCGTTATCATTGGACGCCGTTCTCAGGGTCAACTCGCTACCAATTTATTATTACTGGGAGCTGCGGTATTCGGATTATTTCTTAGTTTGGCACTCCTTTCTATTTATTTGATAAATTTTCGTTAATTTTGTTTTATGACTGAATTTTATATTATCAAAATTTTATTTTTCTCCACCCTGGCATTTATTTTTGCTATTTTAGTAACACCGCTTTTAACCCATTTCTTGTATAAGTATAAATTAGGTAAGAAAATACGGAACAATGGCTTAACGCCGGTGTTTAGCGAGTTGCATGCTCATAAGGAGGGCACACCAACCATGGGTGGTGTCTTAATTTGGGGTACGGTTCTTATTTTTATTTTATTTTTTTCGGTGTTGAGTGATATTCTCCCTGGTGATATTTTCAATCACCTTAATTTCTTGTCGCGTTCGGAGACATTATTGCCTCTGGGCGTATTAATCACTACAGCTTTGATTGGTTTATTTGATGATTGGCTGGATGTGAGGGAAAAGGGAGTTTTAGGCGGGGGCGGATTAAAATTACGACACCGTTTATTAATTTATGCTTTAATTGCTATTGTGGGGGCACTCTGGTTTTATTTTAAATTAGATTGGACAGTGTTCCATGTTCCTTTTTTAGGTAATTTTGAAATTGGTGCTTGGTATATCCCGATTTTCATTTTTATTATCGTGGCGACATCTTTCTCGGTTAATGAAACTGATGGTTTAGATGGTTTAGCGGGCGGAACACTCTTAATTGCTTTTATCGCTTATGGTATTATTGCTTTCTCTTTGGGTCGTTATGAATTAGCTACTTTTTGTGGAGTAATTATTGGATCTTTACTGGCTTTTCTTTGGTTTAATATCCCCCCCGCCCGATTTTATATGGGCGATACGGGTTCAATGAGTTTGGGGATCACCTTGGGAGTGATCGCTATGCTCACCAACAGTTCACTATTACTGATTTTTGTTGGTTTAATATTTTTAGTTGAATCACTCTCGGTTATTATCCAAACGTTGTCGAAGCGAATAAGAAAAAAGAAAATTTTTATTTCTACTCCCATTCATCATCATTTTCAAGCGATTGGCTGGCCAGAAGCTAAAGTGGTAATGCGTTTTTGGGTGGTGGCTGCTATGGGCACCGCTATTGGTTTAATGGTTTTTTTATTAGATAAAAAGTTTTAACTTATTATTGTCATGTCTTTAGTACGTCGTCTAAAAAGAATATTTTTTTCTAGTCAAAACGGTCATGAGCCGGATAAAAGTATGTTAGCCGCTTTGGCCGTTTTGTTGGTATTTGGTCTAGTGATGTTATTTAGTGCTTCTTCCGTCGTCTCTTATGCCCGTTATGGCAACACCTATCATTATTTTCTTCGCCAATTAATTAGTATGGTGGTCGGTGGGGTGTTCTTCTTTTTAGCCGCTAAGATAAATTATCATTGGTGGAGAAAGTTTGCCTCTTTTTTTCTATTTTTTTCTCTGGTTTTGTTAGTTTTAGTTTTTATTCCCGGATTGCGCGCTGAGTATGGGACAGCGCGAAGTTGGATTAATGTCTTTGGGTTTTCATTCCAGCCGGCTGAATTGGTAAAAATATCATTTTTGATTTATTTAGCGACTTGGCTCGAAGCTAAAAAAGGTGAACTTAGTAGTTTTATGGGTGGGATTGTCCCTTTTTTAATTATCTTAGGAATAATTAGCATCTTAATGCTCGCCCAACCCGATTTGGGTACTCTATTCATTATTGTCTTTACCTCGCTAGTGGTCTTTTTTTCCGGTGGTGGCAAGGTTACTCATATTATTCTGGCGGTTCTTTTAGCCGGCTTACTTTTATTTGTCATGTTGAGTATGAAATCATCTTATCAATCTGACCGATTTAGATGTCTAAAAGATCCGAGTTATAGTGCTCAAGATAAATGCTATCAAATTAATCAATCACTAATTGCGGTTGGTTCCGGTGGTTTCGGGGGTAGAGGGCTAGGGGAAAGCCGACAAAAATTTATGTATCTGCCTGAAGTTTGGGGGGATTCTATTTTTCCCATTATTGCCGAAGAGACAGGTTTTGTTTTCAGTACATTGCTAATTTTATTATATTTATTTTTATTCTATCGGGGTTTACTAATTGCCCGCGGCGCACCCGATATTTATGGTAGCACTTTAGCAATTGGAATTGTCGTTTGGCTCACTATTCAAACATTTTTGAATATTGGTGGAATGATTAACTTAATCCCTATGACCGGCGTACCGCTACCCTTTGTTTCCGCCGGTGGCTCCGCTATTTTATCATCGCTTTTAGCGATGGGTATTCTAACTAATATCAGTACACAAACGAAAAGTGTTCGACACTAGAATATGGAAAAAAGAAAAAAAATTATTTTAAGTGGCGGTGGTACAGGCGGGTCAGTAACCCCGCTTTTAGCAGTGGCGCAGGAACTATTAAAAGATAGAGAAACTGTGGAACTAGTTTTTGTCGGCAGTAAAAATGGTCCGGAAAAAAAAATAGTTGGTCATTTTGCGTCTAAGATTGGAGACTTGCGCTTTATTCCTTTCATTGCCGGAAAGTGGCGTCGTTACTTATCCTGGAAAAACTTTGGTGATATTTTTATAATCATAATCGCTTTTTTTAAGTCCTTTGGCTTATTAAAACAAGAAAAACCAGATTTAATTATTAGCGCTGGCAGTTTTGTGAGTGTTCCCTTAGTTTGGGCCGCCGCGTTTAAGAAGATTCCCGTTGTTATTCATCAACAAGATGCGCGACCCGGCTTGGCTAATAAATTAATGGCGCCTTGGGCTCGAGTCATTACGGTTAACTTTGAAAAATCATTGATTGATTATGGTTTACGAGCTGTTTGGGTTGGTAATCCTTTAATAATGGTTGAACTCGATAGCCCCGAAGCTACTCGTCGTTTTGTCCTGGAAAAATATCAGCTGGATGAGCGTCGTCCCATAATTTTATTAATTGGCGGGAGTCTGGGAGCTCAAGCTTTAAATAATTTATTATGGTCAGCTCGTTTCGCTTTAAGCGATTATCAAATTATTCATTTAAGTGGTGCGGGGAAGAGTTTAGCTCAAGAGAGAGAAGCCAACTTGAGCTATTACCAGATTTTTGAATCTCTTCCTCATGAGGAGATTCTAAAATTAATCAGTACCGCGACCTTGGTTATTTCTCGAGCTGGTTTAGGGGTTTT
>Ga0209749_1000926_pt1 | contig 31609 bp, 28 predicted proteins | sample EPASupsiteSAE347_FD_187267 | JGI IMG/M metagenome (GOLD analysis project Ga0209749, IMG submission 187267) | Bioremediated contaminated groundwater from EPA Superfund site, New Mexico - Sample SAE3-47 (SPAdes) (version 2) | ecosystem: Environmental > Aquatic > Deep subsurface > Groundwater >...
GGGCAGCGAGGCAAACCCGCCACCGAAGGCGAAGAGATCTATTTTCAGCATGAGCCAAGCGAGCCGGAAAAGGTCGGCCCTGAGGGCGTAGAGAAAGCCCAGGCCGATCGGAACCGCCAGGAAGAGGGCAATCATATGCCCGGCCTTGCGGGGATATGCCTCAGAGAGCGGCTCAGCGGGAGTCGAACTGTCGCCCTTCAGAATTAAAATGCCGGCAACAGCAGCGGCGATGATGACAAGGAAGGGGCTTGCGCTCAGCAACAGGGCCAGGGTGGATGCCGCGGCGAGAAATACTTCCCCGTGATGTTTGATGGTTGCCCTTCCGAACGAGATAGCGGCATGGGCAACAATGGCAACCACGATGACCTGCAGGCCGCCGAAGAGGGAGACGACCCACGGCAAGCTGCGGGAAGTCGCATAGAGCGAAGAAAGGATGACCATGAAGACAAAAGCGGGAAGACCGAACCCGACGTAAGACGCCAGCGCTCCGGGGAGACCTCTCGTTCTTAGCCCGACATACGCCGCTGTCTGCATCGCCGTTGCCCCCGGTATTGACTGGCTGAGGGCGACTCCGTTCCTGAATGTCTCCGGATCCATCCATTGCTTGCGCCTTACGGCAAGGTCCGCGATGTAGGCAATCATCGCCGGGCCACCGAAGGCCGTGAGGCCGAGGCGGAAAAAAGAGAGAAAGAGGCGGAGCGGCGATGGACCCGCCGGCTGGCTTTCGCCTGATTTATCGGCACATTGCTGGTTGTTCATAAGCTTGTATTGTCGGGACTTCCGCCTAAATCCTGGATCGATGAAGATGTGGATACTTATTATCCGTACGGATACCAGAAATGGATAAAAGGTATCCATTTTTCATTTGTCGTGAAGTGTATATGTAATCATGCTGTTTATCAATACGAAATAAACATCATATAATCACTAAGATAAGGCCGCGCTCCCCCTTCTGGCATAGCCCTTGCTCATGATAAAATCAAAATATCAGAGAAAGACAAGTCAAAACCGTGAAAAGAGTTGCCGAAACAATAATCAGACTAATTTTGATTCTCACCGTGGGAAGAACGATCGGCTACTTTTTACCGCACATTTATTCCCAGGGGGAAACTTACCTGGGGACTCTTGCTTCCCTGTTGTCAAACCCTTTACCCACTGCCACCGGCTTCATCTACAGATTGTCAACGGATGGAGAAAGGATCATGAAAGGGACACTGGTTATTTTATCGACGCTGCTCCTTTTCACGGTGGGAACGGCAAGCGTGCTCCATGCCTGGCGGGGAGGCCCGGAAGGCATGGGCTACGGGAGTGCCCCCTACGGCGCTATTGTGCTGGCCGATCCCAACCTGGATCTGACAACGGAACAGGCCGCCCGGATACGCGCTCTGGACGAAAAATACCTGCGGGAGATCAAACCGCTCAGGGATCAGCTATACGGCAAGAGCCGCGAATTGCGATCAGCATGGTTGCAGACAACGCCGGATCGAAATAAAATCAATGACTTGCAAAATGATGTAACGAACCTGCGCGGTCAGATGCGGGTGAAAATGACCGCTCACCGCCTGGACGCCCTCAATGTTCTGACTTCCGAACAGCAGGCAAAGGTGCAGGCTTATGACGCAAGACGCGCATATGGTGCCGGCAAAGGTATGAGAGGCCGGGGCAAGATAACCGGCTTCTCACCGGATCCCGCAGTTCCCACTACCGGAGGCGATAAATGAATCTGCGTTACGTTTTCAAGGAACTTACCCACCAGAAGCGAAGAACCGCCATTTCCGTTCTCGGCCTCTCCATCGGCATCGCCCTCTTCGTTATCCTTAACGCCCTGTCCCTGGCTTACCACGAGGCGGCCCGCGCGCCGCTGAAAGAGGTCGGGGCCGACATTACTGTGCAGAGACCCGGAAACGTGCCCGAGGAGCTTGCGGGCGCCGTCTTCCCCTGTTCCGCCGTGACGATCGGTGAAGAAGAAATAGAAGATATCAAAGCAATACCGGGCATCCGGGGCATGGGCAAGGCCGTTCTCCTGTGGATTTTCGACCCGAACCGGGCCTGGATCGTTATGGGAATCGAACAAAATAATCCGGTCGGACCATCGATTCTTAAAAACTTCATCACCGAGGGGCGTTATTTCGAAACCGGGAAACCGGAGGTCCTCGTGGAAGCAGCCTACGCCCGTCAATTTGGCATCCGGCTTGGAGACCATGTTAACGTAGCCGGAAGATCCTATCCCGTCGTCGGCCTGATCGATGCATCCCACGCCTCCAAAATCGCCGTGGCCAATCTCTACCTGCCCCTGGCGGAGGTGCAGGCTATCGCGGCGGCATCCAAAAATTTGCAGTCCGTTTCCCCCTTTGCCGGAGAAGATGTCAACCTCCTCTTTATCAGGGCTGATCAGGATCGGATTAAAGCCGTCGCCGCGGCTGTCAAAGGCATCCTCGGAGAAAAGGCCACCGTTGCCACTCCGGAGTCGTTTCTGAAACTCCTGGGCAGTCTCTTTGCCCTGTCGGACAAATTTACGTTAGCCGCCTCGATTATTGCCATGATCATCGCCATCCTCATTGCCTTCAAAACCATGGCGGGAAATGTCGCTGAGCGGGCCAGAGAGATAGGTGTTATGAAGGCCGTGGGCTGGACCCATCGTAACGTCACGATGCAACTCCTGGCGGAATCGATCATCCAGGGCTTCGCGGCCGGGCTCCTGATCGCCCAGGCGGCCGCGTTCGCCCTGGGTTTCATGACCGTCAACATCCCCATTCCCTGGGAGATGAGCCCGACCCCCCATTTTCTCCCCGGCGGCGGCGACCCCCTCTTTAAGACCCTGCGTCTTCCCGTCCATATCCCCTGGTCTCTGGCGGCCTTTGCCCTGCTTCTCTCCGTGATCATCGGGGGCCTGACGGGGGCGCTCTTGGGTAGACACATTTCCAAAATCAAACCTTCGGAGGTTTTAAGGCATGAATAAATCGGATATTCTGGTAGGTATCGATCTGACCAAAACATATGGTGAGCTGGCCGTCGTCAAGGGGGTCTCCCTGGCGGTCCGGGAAGGCGAGTTCGTTTCCCTGGTCGGCAAATCCGGCTGCGGCAAGACGACGCTACTTTCCATTTTGTCAGGATTGGAGCATCCCACCCATGGACAGGCATTCCTCGCTGGCAAGGAGATCACCGGCGCCTCGGAGGACGAGCTGGCCCTTTTTCGCCGAGAGAACGTCGGCTTTATTTTTCAGTCCTTCAACCTGATCCCCACGCTTTCGGCTTGGGAAAATGTGGCCCTGCCGCTCTTTCCAATCCAAATGTCCGAAGCGGAGCGGCGGCGGCGGGCAACGGAACTCCTCGACCGGATGGAACTGGCGCACCGCCTGGAGCATCTGCCGGCCGCCCTCTCCGGGGGAGAGAAACAGCGGGTCGCTATTGCCCGCGCCCTGATTAATAACCCCAAGATCGTCTTTGCCGACGAACCGACGGGCAATCTGGACACGGCCACGGGCGATGCCATTATGGCGATCCTGAACCAGTTGCACCGGGAGCAGGGCATGACCATTCTGATGGTCACCCATGAACCGGAGCTGGCCAAAACGGCCGATCGCGTCCTGCACATGCAGGATGGGGAGGTGTTGTCATGAAAAAAATGATCTTATGCGGCTTGATCCTGTCACTCTTTTTTTGCATTCCCGCAAATATTACGGCCACCCCGGCGGTTTCCGTGGAAATCCTCTACATGAGCCATGGCCCCCTGATGCCGACGGTGAAAGAGATCCAGAATCTCTGCAATCGTTACGGCAAGAAGATTAACGTCACCTGGCACGATTTTGAAACCCCGGACGGGGAGGCGTTCATGGCGCGTAAGGGCATCCGCCGGCATGTCCCCCTGATGATCTGGATCAACGGCAAGACCACCCTGAAGGTAAAGGGGAAAGATATTTCCTTTGTCGGTTTTCCGACCGGATCGGGGCCCGCTTTCTTTCAGGGCAAATGGACCATGGACGATCTGCGCGGGGCGTTGGATCTGGCTACCGGTCAAAAGTGAGGTCATATGAATTATGCTTATGTCTTGAAGGAACTGCGCCATCATCGTCACCGGACACTGGTCAACATTCTGGGGATTGCTGTGGGGATTGCCCTCTTTGTGTCCATTAACGCCGTCTCGACGGCCTACCAAGAGGCAGTGAGCCTCCCCTTTAAAAATCTGGGGGCGGATCTCGTGGTCCAGCGGGCGGAAAAGCGCGCCGTGAACTCGTCGCAGGCCGGTCCCTCCATGCGGGGAATACGTCTTCCTTTTTCAAATCAGCTTCTTTCCGCTGACGATCTCGATAAACTGCGCATTATGCCCGGTATCGGCGCCATGGCCGGATCGCTCCTCCTCTGGGATTTCGACCGGGGCGGCTTCCGGACGATCATGGGTGTTGATCTGTCTCAGCCGGGCCTGGGGCCGGTGCATATTAAAGAATGGCTGGCCAAAGGGCGATTCCCGGATAAAAAGGGCGAGGTTGTCCTGGAAAAACATTACGCCAAGTTTCACAACACGCAATTGGGTGACCCCTTTAGCATCGGTAATCGTTCTTTTCTCGTCGTGGGGCTTCTGGAAATCCGGGAAGGCGCCCAGATCGCGTCGGCGAACATCTACCTGCCTTTGGCCGACGCACAGGAACTGATGGGAAATGAATCCAAAGGTTTAGTGAATCTCGTTTATCTCCGCTTGCAGAACCCGTCCCGACTGAACCAGACGAAAACAGAGATTATGCAGGCCATGCCGGGAATTTCCGTGGCCAGTTCCGATGCCATTCTCGAAGTTATGGGAGGCGTTTCCCGGATTTCCGACCAGTTTTCACTGGTCGTTTCCCTGGTCGCCTTAGCCGGGGCCGTCTTTCTGATCATTAAAACGATGCTGGGAAACCTTGTGGAACGCTCCCGTGAAATCGGCATCCTGAAGGCCGTGGGCTGGACCGGCGGCGATGTGCAGAAGCAGCTCATGGGAGAGGTTTTTCTTCAATCCGTGATGGGGGGGATCGTGGGGATCGCCGCCGGATATTTCATCTCTTATCTGCTGGGTTATCTTTCTATTCCGGTCACAACCCCCTGGGAGGTCAACCTTTTGCCCGCCTTTGCCAAAGAGACCGGGGCGGTCGCCCAGACGATCCGCCTGCCCGTCAGCTTCTCTGCCGGCTTGACCGCGGCCGCCCTGGCCCTTTCCCTGTTTGCAGGCGGCCTGGCAAGCTATTTTATGGGAAGGCGCATGGCCAAGATGAAACCGGCCGATATCCTGAGGCGATTGTAAATAAGGACTATGAAAATGAAATCTTTGATTTTGTTGGTGATGGGCGTTATAATAACGTTCACCATAATTGCCGAAGTGATTTTTTCCGGTTCCTGGCTGGGCTGGTGGCAGTTGTTATCTTGAGAGGTGGAAGAAATGAGTCTGGTTATTGCTGAAGATATCACCAAGGATTATCGGGTAGGGGAAGTGGTTGTCCCGGCCCTCCGGGGGGTAAGTTTCGAGATCGAACCGGCTTCCTTCGTCTCCTTCGTCGGGCCGTCGGGAAGCGGCAAGACAACCCTCCTGAACCTCATCGGCTGTTTGGATGCACCTACGCACGGCCGGATGACCGTGGCCGGGGCAGACGTGGGGGCTCTGGACCGCAAGAAGGGCGCCGCCTTCCGGGGAGCCAACATCGGGTTCATCTTCCAGGATTTCAACCTTTTGCCGGTCCTGACGGCCTATGAGAACATCGAATATCCCCTCCTCATGGTCCAGAACGTCCCGGCGGAAGAAAGGCGCCGCCGCGTCGCGGCGCTCCTGGAAGCGGTGGGAATGGCCGACCAGGCGGGCAAACGTCCGGACCAACTCTCGGGAGGACAGAAGCAGCGGGTAGCCATTGCCCGGGCTTTAGTCACAAGCCCCAAGGTGGTCCTGGCCGATGAACCGACGGCCAATCTCGATTCCAAGACCGCCCATACGGTAGTTGAATTGATGAAGAAAATGCGGGATGAACGTCAGACTACCTTTATCTTTTCCACCCACGACCAGAAGCTTGTCCGTGAGGTGGAGGTGCTCTTTCGTTTGGAAGACGGCCTGCTTGCGGGCTCCGGGAACGGGGAGGGATGAGCCATGATGAATCTCTATAAAATCGCCCTGCGTAACCTGCTGCGCTACAAGCGCCGCACGTTGCTGACTGCTTCCCTGATCACCGTCGGCGTCGTTTTTGTTCTGGTTTTTGTGGCCGTTTCCGGATCCTTCAAGGCCATGATGATCGGTCAGATCACCGATGCCATGCTGGGTCATATCCAGATTCATAAACAGGGCTATGTCGCCTCCATCGACAATCTCCCACTGAATCTGAATCTGAATGCCAAAACTGCCGCCCGGATTGACGAGCTCCTCGGAAAGCAAAAGAATGTCGAGGCCTCTTCCCCCCGTCTGAAGTTCGGCGGCCTCTTCAGCAACTTTGTCGAATCTACGAACATCCGCTTGAACGGCATTTATCCGGACCGGGAATTTAAGACGGTTCCCCTCCTGACCTCACGAATCTCCGAAGGGAGAAAAACCATTGCCAAAGGAGAGATCCTCATCCCGGCCTTGCTTGCCAAAGGGATGAAGGTCAAGGTGGGGGATTCGGTGGTGATCGTGGCGACAAACAAGGATGGCTCCGTCAACGGCAAGCAGTTCATTGTGGCGGGCATCATGGAAGGCGTAACCGGCCCCGGCGGGCGGGACGGTTACGTACATATAGAAGACGCTGCGGAGGTTCTGCGCATGCCGGAGCTGGAAATCAGCGAAGTGGCCGTAAGGTTAAAGGATTTCGACCGCCTGCAGCCGGGGGCCCGGGAGATGGAGAAACAATTGAGGGAAGAATTCCGGAAGGACGATAAATTCCCTCTGGAAATTCATACCTGGGAAGGGTTGTCGCCGTTCGCCAACGTTGCCCGGATGCTTGACATCATGACCTTCTTCATCAAGCTGATGCTGGTGGCCCTGGTGTTGATCAGCGTCCTGAATGTGATGATCATGGCCGTTTACGAGCGGATCAGAGAGATCGGGACGATGGCCGCCATCGGCACTCCCCCCGGCAAGATCCTCATGTTGTTCATGATGGAGGGACTCTCCCTGGGGGTCCTGGGGGCGATCATCGGCGGCGGGGTGGGACTGCTTCTCCTGTTCATCCTGAATGTCGCCCATATTACCTTCAACTTCGGTCAACAGCAGGGGCTGCTCCTGCAAGCTTACGTGAAACCGATGGATTTTGTGACCATTGCCGTGATCGTCATCATCGTATCCGTCATCGCAAGCTTGCAACCGGCCTTCAAGGCCTCGCGGATGGAACCGATTGTCGCCCTGCGGCACGTCTAAAATTTGAAGGAGGCGCCGAAATGCTTAAAACGACACTTTTTTTAATAACCCTGCTGATGGCCTTTCCCGTTTACGCCCTGGACGGAACAACCTTACTCAAACAGGTGGATCGAAACCTCAACCCCGAATCCTATGAAATGTACCGGAAACTGATCAACGTGGAGCCCGACGGGAAAAAGAAGGAATTTACGCTCTTTTCCGTCAAGAAGGGTCAGGACAAGGTGGCGGCCCTGTTTCTCGCCCCGGCCAGTGAAAAGGGCCGGAGCACGCTGCGTCTCGGCGACAATATGTGGCTCTACATCCCCAACGTGGGGAAACCCATCCGGATCACCAGCCTCCAGTCCGTTGTGGGGGGGGTCTTCAACAACGCCGACATCCTCAATCTGGATTACGCTGTAGAATACGACGTTTCCCGGGTCGAAGAAACGGGGAAAGAATATCTTCTGCATTTGAAGGCCAAAAACAAAAATGTTGCCTATGATCAACTCAAAATGTGGGCGGACAAAGGGAAGAAGCTGCCGATAAAGATCGAGTGCCTTACGGAGGCGAACATGCTCATCAAGACCCTGTATTTCAAGGATCACAAGGATTTCGGGGGCGGAATCGTCCGTCCCGCCGTTATTGAGACGGACAGTCCCCTGTACAAGGGATACAAGTCGGTGATGATCTATGCGAAGATCAAGAAGCGCTCTTTCAAGGACGAGGTCTTCACCCTGACCTACATGCCCAATCTGGAGTCCTTGCGGTGATAGGGGCAGGCAACGGACATCCTCGCCATACCTCATTTTCTTCCTCCTGTTCAAGAGGTGGACATCGTCACACATAAAGGTCAGGAAATTATGCTGACCCACTCTGTCAGAAAGCCGATGATGCGAATCGCTTTCCTGTTTTTGATCCTCCTGCTGTTCTTTCCCGCCGCGGTCCCTGCCGAGGAATCCTACACCTTCGACGCCGCGGAGATCGAGAAGAAGCCCTATCATTTTGGCGGCTATGTAGAGTTGCGCCCCGTCCTGTACGTCTTGGACAAGGACGCCGCCCTCTACCAGCTCCAGTATTATCAGGACCCGCGCTCGACCCTGATGGAGTGGAACGGCCGCTTCCAACTGGAGGGCAGTTATGAAAAAGGCATCGGCAGCGTCTTTGTAAAAACCAATACGGACTTGCGCTACTCGTCCTTTACCAACGGCAACGAGCGGACGGCGATCTTCGACGGCTACGGAACCCTGAAACCATCGCCTTCCTGGAAGTTCGAGATCGGAAAGAAGACCTTGAAGTGGGGGAAAGGGTACGCCTGGAATCCGGTGAATTTCATTGACCGCCCCAAGGATCCTTATGACCCGGACCTGCCGATCGAAGGGTACATCATGGCGACAATGGATTACATCCGGAGCTTTGACGGCCCCTTGAAAACCTTTGCTTTCACTCCGGTCATCATTCCCGTCTACGATCATATCAACGACGATTTCGGCGTGAACAACCGCATCAACGCCGCCGGGAAGGTTTATCTCCTCCTCTACGATACGGATCTGGACTTTATCTTTGCCGCCGACGGCAGCCGCACGACCCGCATGGGCATGGATTTTTCCCGGAATATCACGACGAGCTTCGAGATCCACGGCGAGCTGGCCTATATCCGGGATTACCAACAGCCGTTCCTGGATAATGCCGGCGTCCTGCAATCGCGGACCCAGAACGTAGTCAGCGGCCTCATGGGGATCCGCCACCTGACCACCTTTGATTTGACGACGATCTTGGAATATTACCACAATGGCACGGGGTTCAGCGCCGACGATATGAAAAATTACTACAACTACATCCGTCGAGGCTACAACGGTTATCAGAACACGGGAAGCACCCAGATGCTCAATATTGCCCAGAACCTGGCCACGGGTGGTTACGGACGACTAAGCCCGATGGAGGATTATCTGCAACTGCGCCTGAGCCAGAAAGAACCATTTGATATTCTTTACTTTACTCCCGCTGTGACGGTTATGTTCAATCTGGATGACCAGAGCTACAACATCACCCCGGAACTGCTCTACACGGGCATTACCAATCTGGAACTCCGTCTCCGGGCAGGGTTTATCAGGGGAAGCCGGGATACGGAATTTGGGGAAAAGACCAACGACTACCGTTTTGAATTCCGGGCGGGGTACTACTTTTGATGCCCCTTATTACCTTGACAAGCCTCAACGCTTTTTTTATGCAGGTGATAAGGAGAAACCGTTATGTCCCATGATCATGGGCATGTTACATCCTGGAGCAGGCGTCTCGTCGTCGTCATGGTGCTGAATCTCCTGATCCCGGCCCTGCAGATTTACGGAGGACTTGTCTCCGGCAGCATGGCCCTGATCAGCGACGCCCTCCATAACCTTTCCGATTTTACGGCGGTGGCGCTCAGCTATGTCGCCCTGCGCCTTGGCGAACGGGGGCCGAACCTCAGGCAGACCTACGGATACCGCCGGGCGGAGGTTCTGGCGGCACTCCTCAATGTGGGGTTTCTTTACGGCGTCGGGATTTATATGGCCATCGAAGCGGGCAAACGGTTCTTCACACCCGCACCGATTGCCGGAGAGACGGTGATCTGGGTTGCCCTGGCGGCGCTGGCGGGCAATGCCTTCTCCACCTGGCTGCTGAGCAGGGGGGCCAGGGAAAATCTCAACCTCCGTGGCGCCTTTCTCCACATGTTCATCGACTCCCTCGTCTCCCTGGTGGTCCTGGTTCTGGGTGTCATCTGGCTCTTTTTCCCCTGGTACTGGCTGGACCCCCTGGTCAGTTGGATCATCGTGGCCCTGGTCTTTTTCAGCGGCTGGGATATCCTGCGGGATTCCGTCCGGATCCTCATGAATGCGGCGCCGCCCACGGCAGATTTGCCGGCCATTCGGAAAGAGGTGGAGGCCCTCGCCGGCGTGGAGGGCCTCCATCATCTCCATGTCTGGTCCCTCGACGGAGAAGGAACGGCGCTGACGGCCCATATTATCGTTCCCGATCAGATGCTGAGCCAGGTGGATGAATTGGCGGACCGGATCCGGGCGCTGCTGGCCGAACATTTTGATATCCATCACCCCGTCCTCCAGTTCGAGAGCCGGCCCTATGAGGCGCCGTCTTTTCTGTGCCGGCCGCCCGATCAGCATTAAGAAATCTGGCGGTCAAATCCTCATTTATATTAGGTGAGCACGAAAGGCGCTCAACGTATCCGAAGCAAGAGAGGCGTAAACAGAAACAGCCTAACGGGAAATTACGTCCCCAAGTTATTGGGGAATTCCGATGCCGGTTCCGCTTCCTTTGTCTCGAAAGTCATGCTGGCGGGTAGCGGTCCGTTGATAGGCTTTATCGTGGCAACCGGTGTAATACAGAAGCAGGTTTTCATCTGTCCAGTGGACGGCCATCCGAATATCACGCCCGACACTAATGAGCAGAAATTCTGGTTACTGGTCTCGCTCAGCTTGTGTAACTGTATCCCCGGTGATGGAAGATGGATGAGTAGTTCTATGCGAATGGTATTTGCGAGGAGGGAAGGATCAGTAAGAAGGCCTGCAACCAAACAAGCGGATTTTATCGGGTGGAATCGTTCAATTTGCCCCTTCAAGGTTGGCATCTCTTGGAAGGTGCTTGATATAGGATCAAGAGTCACTCCAAGCCCCATCAATGCCCAAGGTGAAAAAGGCGTATCTGATATCAAATCTTCGTGCTCCATAAATGGTCAGAGCAAGATGTACTCGCTTGTTCACATCTTGGATTCATGCCTTAACACCTTCATCACCTCATCCCCAAAATGGTTGATCACTTTCATGGCAATACGTCCGGAAGTAGATTTGCCGAAAGGGCGAGAGGTAGGGCTTCTTCCTGGGTGAGGGTCTCAATGGTTTCTTTTGTCCTTTTTGGCCATAAACTAATCGTTCACTTGTCTATCTTTTCAACAACTTCCCATTGTCCACCCTTGGCCGGTCCGATGCGACGGAGTCGGCCTTCCCGGCGCAACCTGGCAATTTGTTTTTCTACTCCCCGAGTTGTGATACCAAGGGCGTTCGCCAATTCGGGGATCGTTGTTTTCGGTCTGCCCGAAAGGAAACCAAGGACCCGATTTTCCGTTTTCCCCGAACTTTTCCCCGAACTTTTCCCCGAACTTTTTGGTGAACCAGCCGGTTCTCCATAACCCGGGATCGCTTTCCGGCGAACCGTTGCGGTGAACAGGCAACCTTCCCGATCGTCGGTAAAATCAATATCCGGCCACTTATTTAGCGCCCGCTTAATGCCGGAGCCGAGGCCATGATAGGGCAAAAGCCCCTTGGCCACAAACGAAACCAGAATCGGGTTGCGGATATTGGACATCCCCTCACGGATTTTCTCCACCGTGAGGTTATCGGGCAGGTGGCCGGGGCTGACGATCTCTATGCGGTCGTCGAAAATGAAAAGGCGAATCGTAGCGCTGACCAGGTAGTCCCGGTGGATCAGGGCGTTTACCAGAAGTTCCTCGAAGACAGCCTCCGGGATCTCCGGCAGGCCCGGCGCATTGACGCCGCGCCCGGCCTGCACCTTATGCAGGTTGCGCATGACAAACGCCAGGGAATCATCAAATATCTTACGGAAAGGACCGGAAAAGTCTTCCGTATCGATATAATCACTGACATGGATTTCATTGCCCGGATAACGAATCGCCTTGATAACAAACTGGGGTTTGATCCACTCCGGTCGTTCGGCAAACAGAAGTACTCCGGCCAGATTCAGCAACCCCTCATCGGTGGCCAGGTTCAGGTTTTGTAAAAGCCGCAGGAGTTCGGCGGGCGAGTCTGGATATTCCTGCTTGTACACATCGCGCAGAAAATCACGAAAACGAAGCTTGTCCAGTTTGTCTATTCCGGCTTTGGTAGGCAGCTCATCGGCATGAAACTGATCGGAAATTTGGAAGAGCCTGCGCAGTTCCTCCTTGGAATTGATCCGCCGCTTGTCCGCCCCATATTTCAGCCAGATAACGCCGTTTTTGTCGAAGTAAGGTTTATCGATCCCTTTGGGGATGGTCAAAACGATGACAATCCGCCGGTTCGGGAGCTGGATATTTGTCGTCTGCACAGCCAGGGGACTGCGCACATGCTGGCTGGCGGCGTTGCTGATGAGTTGGTTGATTCGGTCTACATCCTCCCGCGTAAGGCCGGGGGTGGTACCGTCATTTGCTACGCCGACAAAGATACTCCCGCCTTCGGAATTGGCAAAAGCCGCCATCTCCGAGGCCAGGGAATCGCTATTCTTCACATTGACCTTGAACTGACGGGTACTGTCTTCACCAAGGGCGATGCCGGCAAATAGGTCTTCTTTCTTCATTTCAGCCTTCAGCCTTTATATCTTTGTCGATCTTATTATCGATGATAGGCTTGGGAAGCTCCCAGTGCTCTTACGGATATTCATAAGGAGAATTGAGAACAGGCCTCTCGAAGAAGCGATTATCCATGATAAACATGCCTCCCGACGGAACCGCTTGAATTCATGCAGATGTATAGATGGATCGACGACATTCCGTCCACCAATCCTATGCAAAAGGCAATATATCATATCAATATTTATGTCAAATATTCTATAGTTGAGATCAGAATTTTCATGGTCCTGTACGGCCAATCCCCATCGATCCGCATACAATATCAATCAAATGAACGGTCGTCCCGCTCCGCTGAGGAACCCGTAAAAGCAAGGGTAAGCCGGTTCAGCTTCATGGCCAGCAAATTTTTTTTAAGCCCTGAAATTGAATCTTTCCGGTGGCGATAAATTATCGATTCTTGATTTAAGTCAAGGCGTACTTCATTTGTCCGGTGTAAAAGGGACCCAACAATGAAACAGGGGTCATGAACCGGAACAAATGACCATGGCCCCATGAACCGACTTAATTTTGAGAGGAGAGGTTAATTATGTTTTGCTACCAGTGTGAACAGACGGCTAAAGGCGAGGGATGTACCAAAAGCGGCGTGTGCGGGAAACAACCCGATGTAGCCGCCTTACAGGATTTGTTGATTTACGCGGTCAAAGGTCTCTCGCTGTATGCCGTTGAGGCCAGGAAGGCCGGGAAATCGGATCTCCAAATGGACCGGTTTGTCTGTGAAGCAATTTTTTCGACATTGACCAACGTCGATTTTGACCCCGAAAGGTTTGTCCCCATGATCCATCGGGCGGTGGAATACCGGGAGGTGCTGAAATCCAGAGTCAGTCTGGACGTTTCCGAAGGGCCGGCCACATTTGTGCCGGAGAAAACCATGGAAGGTCTCCTTGCCCAGGGGGAAAGGACGGGCGTCAAATCCGATCCGACGATTTCCCCGGACATTCTTTCATTACAGCAGCTTTTGATATACGGGATCAAGGGCCTTGCCGCCTACGCCGACCATGCCGCCATTCTCGGACAAACGGACGATAAGGTATTTGCCTTTATATACGAGGCAATGGCGGCGACGCTGGAAAAAAATCCGGACGTCAATGATCTGGTGGGGCTGGCGCTGAAATGCGGGGAAATAAATCTGCGCGCCATGGAACTGCTCGATGCCGCCAATACCGGCGTGTACGGCCATCCCGTTCCCACCGTCGTGCCTCTGGGCGTAAAAAAGGGGAAAGCCATCCTCGTTTCCGGTCATGATCTGAAAGATCTGGAGGAACTCCTGAAGCAAAGCCGGGGCAAAGGAATTCACGTCTATACCCACGGCGAAATGCTGCCCTGTCACGGTTACCCGGAGCTGAAAAAATACGATCATTTTTTCGGCCATTACGGCACGGCTTGGCAGAATCAGGCCAAGGAGTTTGCCGCGTTCCCGGGGGCCATCCTGATGACCACCAACTGCATCCAGAAGCCCGGGGAATCCTACCGGGACAACATCTTTACGAGCGGACTGGTGGGCTGGCCCGGGGTGCAACATATCGGCAACCGGGATTTTGCGCCGGTCATTGAAAAGGCCCTCGCCTTACCGGGTTTTGCCGAAGATGTAGCCGGGAAGACCGTCATGGTCGGTTTTGGCCGCAATGCCGTCATGGGCGTGGCCGGACAGGTCATCGCTGCGGTGAAAAACAAGGCCATCCGGCATTTCTTCCTGGTCGGCGGCTGCGACGGTGCCAAGGCAGGGCGTAATTACTACACGGAATTTGTGGAAAAAGTGCCCTCGGATTGCGTGGTAATGACTTTGGCCTGCGGAAAATTCCGTTTCTTCGACAAATCCCTGGGAGACATAGGTGGGATTCCGAGGCTTCTCGATATCGGTCAATGTAACGACGCCTACTCGGCCATTCAGATCGCCGTGGCCCTGGCCAATGCCTTCGAGTGCGGTGTCAACGACCTGCCTCTTTCCATGATTCTGTCCTGGTACGAGCAAAAAGCCTGCGCCATCCTCCTGACCCTTTTTCATCTCGGGATCAGGGACATCCGCCTCGGGCCAAGCCTGCCGGCCTTCATTACCCCCAATGTCCTGAATGTTCTGGTGGAGAAATTCAACATCATGCCGATTACGACGCCCGATGAGGACCTAAAGGCAATTTTGGGGTAGTTCCTTGAAGGTTGCCAAAAATGATTATTGCTATTTGTCCAGTACTTCCCGAATGACCTTGGCCAGGGCGCTCATCCGGATCGGTTTGGTGATCATCCGGCTGATGCCGAGGGCGGTGAGCTTTTCCAGATCCTCCTTTTCCAGAAGCCCCGAACAGAGTATGATGGGAACGTCTTTGTTAGTGCGTCTTATCTCCCATGCCACGTCGAAGCCCGTCAGGTGGGGCATGGTCTTGTCCGTGATCACCAAGTCAAAGGCGTCGCTACCCCTCTTGAATGATTCGATGGCCTTTACGGGATCGGTTTCCGTTACTACCAGGTAGCCAAGCTCCTCCAGCAATTCCTTACTTAAATCGACCACCATCTTTTCATCATCGATAAACAGGATGTTTTCGCCTTTTCCTGGTACGAGATCCTCTTCCCTGTTCTTTACATTTTCAGCCTCCTTTTCGATCAAGGGCAGGTAGACCCTGAAGATCGTTCCCTTGCCAACCTCGCTGTACACCCTGATCTCCCCGCCATGGGCCTTGACGATCCCGTGGACGACAGCGAGTCCCAAGCCCGTCCCCTCTCCCTGTTCCTTGGTCGTAAAGTAGGGTTCGAAGATTCTCCCGAGGTTCTCCTGCACAATCCCCCGTCCCGTATCCCTGACGGTCAATACCAGGTAATGGCCGTGGCCGATCGGCGGGTGCGGCAAGAGATCATCTGGGCTGATCACGATTTCTTCCAGACCGATCTCCAGGATCCCTCCGGTCTCCTTCATGGCATGCCCGGCGTTTGTGCAGAGATTGATCAGCACCTGATGGAGCTGGGTAGGATCGGCCATGATGACATCGGAAGTCTCTTCGATCTTTTGCCTTATCTCGATTATCGTCGGCAGCGATGCCCGCATGAAATTGATGACTTCTTTGATGATGGGAGACAAGGCGGTGGGTTTTTTTCTGTGCTCCGCCCTACGGCTGAAGGTGAGGATCTGCTGCACTAGGTCTTTTGCCCGCTCGGCGGCCTTAAGTACCTGTTCCATGCGGTTGTAAACTTTCGGCCGGTCCTGCACCTCCTTCAGACAGAGTTCCGAATAACCCATGATGCCGGCAAGGATATTATTGAAATCATGGGCAATTCCTCCCGCCAGGGTGCCGATGGCCTCCAGCTTCTGGGCCTGGATAAGCTGGGACTGCAATTTTTCCTGTTCTTTCTGAAGCCGGATGCCTTCCGTAATGTCCCGAGCGGTCTGAACAGCGCCGATAATGTCCCCTTGCGGATTATAGATTCTTGCCGCCTGGATGGACATGATCCTTTCCTCTCCGTTGAGAAAGATCTTGCCGACGCTCTCGAAAGCCCCGGGAAAGATATCGCTCTTGAAAATCCCCCGGGACCCGTATTTCCGCATAAGTTCGTCATCCATCATCTCCAGGACCAGTTCGGCGAGGGTAGGCGACGTTTTGCCCTGGTAGAGAAAACTCAGGTCCAGTTCCTTGTTCAGCATTTCGTCCTTGCTTACCCCGGTGAATATTTCATTGTTTCTGTTCCAGAGGACAACCGTGCGATTCCGGTCAATCATGAAGGCCGGAATGGGGATTCCGTCGAGAATGGCGGCCAGCCGATCATGCTCGGACGCAAGGGCTATCTCCATCTGCCGGCGCGCCGTTATGTCTCTGATCGTCTCGATAGCCCCGACAATCGCACCTTTTGTGTCATAGAGGGGGGACGCCGTCCCGAAAAGATAAACCGTTCTTCCGCACAGATCCGGTATATAGGCTTCGCCAAAAAGGATGTCTCCCTCCCTTTGAATGGCCGTATAACGCCTTTCCATCTCCGGATCCGGATAGAGGGCGAGATCGATGAGGATGGGTCTTCGCTCTCCGTAAAACGGCAGCGTGTATTCATGGTTCCCCTTGCCCAGCATCTCTGCCGCCTTGATTCCCGTCATAATTTCTATCGCCCGGTTCCAGGCAATTACTTTGCCGTCCTTGTCGACAACCATCGTGGCGTCGGGCAGAAACTCGATGATATCCGCAAGTCTCCGCTGCGATTCCCGCAATTCCTGCTCCGAGCGTTGTCGCTGTACCAGTTCATCATGGAGTTCTTGCGTTTTATGCCGTACTTGTCTTCTCAGCGACCATGACCAGAGCAGGGCGGCAGCCATAATCAGAAGGAGAACTGCGAGAACGACGGCCACCGGCAATATGAACCGGTCCAGGGACGTATGTTTCTCGGAGCCGAGCCAGCGGTTGTATATTTTCTCATAGCGTCCGGTTGATTTCAGGATGTCGATGCCCTGGTTGAGAATATTCTGGAGTTCCTTGTCCCCCTCCCGGACGGCAAAACAGTATTCCCGCGGCTGAAAGGGGGGGCCTGCGGTGGTGACATTGGTGAGACCATACTCCCGTGCATGATAGAGGCCTTGCGCCTCGGCAAGGAGAGCGGCCTCGCCCTTTCCCGAGGCGAGCAGCCTGAGGGCAGCGAGTTGAGTGTCGGCGAGGACGAGGTGTGGGGAGATACGATTGTGACGGGCATAATCATGCATGATGTCGCCCTGCTGGACGATGACCTGCTTGTCCGGCAAATCCTTTACAGAGTTTATCGTTGAGCCCTTCCGTACAAAGATGGCATGGTTGACGATAGTATGGGGGTGGGAGAAGTCGACCAACTTGTCCCTCTCCGGGGAGTAGTACATACCGAGGAGCATGTCTATCCGGCCTTCTTCAATTTCCTTGCGCACTTCAGCCCAGGGGCCGAGGCGTATTTCCACCGTGAGGCCCATCACTTCGGCAATGGCCTTGATCAGTTCGACATTGTAGCCGACAGGCTTTCCGGCCGCGTCGAGGAACTCATAGGGAGGGTAGCCGTAGTCGCTCCGGGCGATGATGTGCCGCCTCTGAGCCTCCCCGCAGTGGACATCCGCTGGCAGAAAAATATTCAGTAGTCCCAGAAACATCCATATAGAGAGTAGAGGAAGAAGAATGCGTTTGATTTTATACATAGCGCCTTTCTGCAACAAGGGAGATCGAATAATTTAGGAACGAAGATGGCCAAAAAGTCAATACAGGCTCTTTTTGGTAAGAATATAATATTAAACCAGGTATTGAGAGAATGATGTAAGGTTGGAATGGAGATTTTCCCTCTGGTCAAGCCGCATTTACTGCGAATGTTATTTCTGGGGCAAGGGGATATTCATGAGTTCATCCGCATAAAGCGACCTGTAAGGGATAACCTTGCCGATCCTCTCGAACGTATTTGCTTAAAACTCCTTGACAGTCGGAGGACACCCTTATATATCTCCTATAATGAATATAGGGGCGGTAACCATGAAAGAATATATCAAGGTAATGAAGGCCGTGTCCGATCCGAACAGAGTGAAACTGTTGAAGATTCTGCAAACACGGGTAATGTGCGTCTGTGAGATTCAGGCGCTGCTGAGCATCGCCCAGCCCACCGTTTCCAAGCATTTGAAGGTGCTCGAAGAAGCCGGCTTGGTAACTTTTACGAAGGACGGCCTGTGGGTCAATTATCAGTTGGCCGACGGCAGGAAGAGCCCTTACGCCGCCACGATTTTAGGGAATCTCCGTCACTGGCTCGGCGACGATCCCGAGATACGGGCTATGACGGAAAAAATCCCCGCTGTTTCCCGTGAGCAGATATGCATGAAACAATGAAAAACACAGGGAGATTTTTCGGAGGCGGGAAAACGCAGGGGATGGAATCTTGGTTTCTGAGAAGAAGCGAAAGGGGAGTCAATAATAAAATGCGGGCAAGGGATATAGAAAGAAGGAAGATGGCAGGGGTGATTCTTGTCGTCATTGCCGTCTGGGAATTTATTGCCGTGGGTGTCTTATTTGCCCAGAGCCCGGCCGCCCCGTTTCCTGCCTACGGTGCGGGGGCGATCCAGGTCCGTTTCTACACGGACTACTTCTGTCCCCCCTGCCTGGCTATGGAACCGGCGGTCGAACCGGTTTTACGGGATTTGCTGAAGAGAAAGGTGATCACCCTGACCATGGTCGACGTCCCCTTCCACCGTTACAGCCCCCTTTACGCCCAATACTTCCTCTACGCCCTGAAGGGGAAAAACGATTTGGAACATGCCCTCAAGATTCGCAATATCCTCTTTGAGGCGGCGGCCGACACCCATGTCACGACCAGGGAGCAGCTTGAAGAGGCCTTTAAAAGCAAGAGGATTCCCTACGCGGTTTTTGACCCTAAACCTTCCTTCAACCGGTACAACGCCTTGATCACGGAGGATAGCGTCCGTTCGACGCCGACCTGCGTCATTATCAAGGGAGGGAAGAAGGAGGCGTTTATCGGCCGTCAGGACATTCTCAATGCCCTCAAACATTTACAGTAATGAGAGACGACTATTTTCAGCAACGGCTTATTGATGAGGATTCAGGCGGTGAAATGGGATAAGCTCATGAAAATAGTCAATCTGATGGTTCCGATCATCGGCGTCCTGCTGATGGTCTTCTATGAGGTCTGCGATACCTCCTGCTCCGCTCTGCGGGGAAGTTTTTTGGACGTCGATCTAAGATACGTCGGGATCTTCTTTATGGCGGTGCTCCTGGCGCTGAACCTGCCGCTTTTTCCCCCCCGATACGCGATTCCGGTCAGCCATTTGCGGACCATGATGCTTGCCGGCGCCCTGGGTGGGGAAATTCTGCTCGTCCGTTTTCAGATTGACCATGATACTTTTTGTCTCTTTTGCCTGGCCTTCGGCTTGTGCGTCCTGATCCTTTTTGCCGCGCATATCCCGAAGATGAATAAATATCTGGCTTTGGGGGCGTTCCTTGCCGGACTCGGCGCCTTTGCCCTTTTCTTCGATGGATCGGTGCTCTCCCTTTATTAAAGAGCCCTACATGGCGACCCCTGCAATCGCCTCCGCCTCCCGCAACTGCCCCAGGAGGGATCTGTCGAGGAGCAGTTGCCGGAGCTTCTTCCGGTCGACCAGGCCATGGTAGGATGGGTGCAAGCGGGCGAGGGGAGCGTCCCCTGGGTCAGTGCCTTTGCTCTCACCGGCGATCAGGCGGGCGGCTTGGTCGGCGAGAAACAGAACGAGCAGGTATTGCAAGGCTTCGCTATCCAGCCCCAGCTCGTTTCGGTCAAGATAACCCGGTACGTGGTGAAGGCTGACTGTTTCAACCATCAGTTCCGATAACCCCCAATGCTGTAAAGCCATCCTCCCGACAAGGGCGTGATTGATCCCGTAAATGTCTTCCTCCTCTTCCAGCGTCCAATATGGCGAATATGTTCCGGCCGTGGCTGAATCATTCTGCGGGAGAGGCGGCAGTTTCATCATGAGAAATTTCCCGATGTCATGGAGAATCCCGAGGGTGAAAAGGGTCCCTTGATTCAGATCTCTGAAAAGATAACCCAGATAAGAGGAGCAGATAGCCGTATAATTCGCGTGTTGCCAGAGGGCCTGCATGGTCGGATTGCGATGAAAGCTCTTTTCATCCAAGACATTGAGAATGCCTTCACTGTAAATGATGCCTTTCAGATTAGCCAAACCGATAATCATGATGGCATGGCTGATGGAATTGAGCTTTTGCTCCATGCCGTAATAGGGCGAGTTGGCCACCCGGAGAATCTTGGCCGTCAACATCGGATCGCCGGTTATCATCCGGGAAAGCTCAGCCATTGCTGCCTGAGGATCACCTATCAGCCGTTGCAATTTGTGAAGGGTGTCAAAATTCTTGAGGGAGCCAAGATGTACTAATACCTTTTGTTTTACGTCCCTGTCGACATCGTCAAGTTTAAGCAGCGTCGCCTTGTTTGCCGCCGGCAGGTCCTCAGCCGCAAAGAGCAGCTCCACGCCTTTTGCAAGACTGGTTTGAAGACTTTGGGCGCTGTCTCCCGGATCGCCGTAAGGGGGGGTAATAGCCGCATGATCGAGCCCACGGTTCTCATCGCCCCGCCCAGGCATATCCTTGCCTGCCGGCCGGACACCGCCGCGCTTTACGGGTTTTTTATTCCCGCCTTGAAGCCTGCGCAGCAGAAGATAGAGAATCCCGCAAAGCAAAACAACGGCCAGCATCATTATGACCGTAAAAGCGACCATGACGCCCTCCGGAATTAGTCTCTCAGAAACCTCTTGTTTTTACAACTATAGAGAGCCGGCGGTTTGCCGTCAAGAAAAATCATAAAGATGATCTAAATTTTGCCTATTTATCTAAAGATGTTCATTGACAAATGATGGAAACTATGCATTATTGAAATAAAAAATGAGCAAGGAGAGATCATGGAGCGTAGATATGTCAGGGGGCTATCGGCGATTCTTTTGTTTGCGGGGATGCTGGCAATTCCCGGGGACACGGGATTCGCAAGGGCAGCCAAATCCCCGGCGACCCACAGGCATTATGCTTCCGTTGGCGTCATCCGGTCGTCCCACAATCTTGATCTGCGCTCCGCCTCGGTATTGGTGGAGGATCAGCGGACGGGTGAATTCCTGATTCAGAAACGTGCGGCGGCGGTCGTTCCCATCGCTTCCATCACCAAGCTCATGACCGCCATGGTAGTCCTGGATGCCCAAATGGACCTCAAGGAATACCTTGTCATCAAACCTGAAGACGTGGATACCCTGCGTCACAGCCGCTCCCGCCTGCCGGTGGGCGCCAGACTTACGCGTGAAGAGGCCCTGCTGCTGGCTTTAATGGCTTCCGAAAACCGCGCCGCCCACATTCTGGGACGGACTTATCCGGGCGGTCTCGACGCCTTCGTCGTGGCCATGAACGCCAAAGCCCGGTCCCTGGGACTCGCCGAGACGCGCTTCAACGATCCCACCGGGCTTTCCAGCGGCAACGTCTCCTCCGCCCGGAACTTGGCCGACATGGTGAACGCCGCCTACAACTATCGTCTTATCCGGGAATTCTCCACCCGCGAAGAAGCCGTGATACATTCAGGCCGCCGCACATTGGTATTCCGTAACACAAATCGTCTGGTCCGGAACCCTCGCTGGCAGATCGGTCTCTCCAAAACGGGCTTCATAGATGAGGCAGGCCGATGCCTGGTGATGCAGGCCCAGGTGGCCCAGCGCCCCGTGTTGATTGTGCTCCTCGATGCCCAGGGCACACTGACCCGCCTCGGCGACGCCAATCGCATCAAGCAGTGGATGGAGGGAACGCCTCAGTCGCGGCGAACACGGAAGGGATAACCGGCCCCGTAGAGCTTATCCGTAAATATCATTAGCGAGGAAGAAGAAAGCGCTAATAAATCCTGCGATGAAAAATATTGAATTCGACGGACATCCCGCTCAGTTCGTCATCCCTCTCCGCCTGTTTAAAGCATCCACTCTTCAGATTGCCTAAGATTAAGAAGATGCAGTTTATCATGAGACCTTTAAATAATTCCATTTCAGTCTCCCTACCGTCATTCCGGCGAAAGCCGGGATCCAGTATTTTCAAACTATTACTGGATTCCGGGGCAAGCCCGGAATGACAAAAAAGGGCGTTTTTCAAAGGGCTCATCATGCATATATGACCAGATCTCAGACTTGCACGGCTTTGCCCTGGAAAAGCACCTGAGGCTGTGTTATGAGTACGCCCGCGTTAAAAAAGTAATATTGACTTTGAGAAAACATATATATTTGTCGGAGAACTCGTCATGTCCGGGGAAGACATCGCAAAACTGAAGATCGAGAAGTCGGAAAAGATCGTTAAGCCCGGCCCATACAAAAAGAAGCCCTTTATTATCGCGGCTGTTATCCTGTTGCTTGTGGGAACGGTAGGTCTTTACTTCAGCGGTGTCATTGCCCCGGCCATATCCGTGGATGTAACGACCGTTTCCCAGGTTTACCCCTCTCAGTCCATATCAACATTGAATGCCAGTGGTTACATCGTCGCCCAACGGAAAGCCGCCGTGGCCTCCAAGGTGACGGGGCGCCTGGTGGCGCTCATGGTGGAGGAAGGAAGCAAGGTCAAGGAGGGGCAGGTGATTGCCCGGATGGAGAGTGTGGATGTGACCGCCGCAAGAGACCAGGCGGCAGCCAATCTCAATACGGTTCGGGCCGCCCTCGATCAGGCCAAGGCGGAAAGGGACATGGCCCAACTGGAGTATGCCCGCTACCAAAAACTCTTTGCCTCTAATTTCGTTGCCAAGGCCGATTACGATGTGGCCGAGACACGCTACAAGCGGGCCGTGGAAGGGGTAAAAGGGGCGGAAGCCACCGTTCGGGCGGGAAGCGCCGCCCTGCGGAACGCCGAGGCTTCTCTTGACTATACCCTGGTCCGGGCTCCCTTCGATGCCGTCGTCTTGACCAAAAATGCCGATGTCGGCGACATTGTCACCCCCATGGGCTCTGCTGCCAATGCGAAGGCCGCCGTCGTTACCATTGCCGACATGAAATCCCTCCAAGTCGAGGCCGATGTCTCGGAAACGAGCATTGCCTCCATCCGGGTCGGCCAGCCATGTGATATCCAGCTCGACGCCCTCCCGAACGTGCGGTTTCAGGGGGAGGTCTACACGATCGTGCCGACCGTCGACCGCAGCAAGGCCACCGTCCTGGTCAAGGTTCGCTTTCTCGACAAGGACCCCCGCATGCTGCCGGACATGAGCGCCAAGGTTGCCTTTCTTTCCCGGCGGCTCGCGCCGGAAGAGCTGAAGCCTCGTCTGGCCGTCAACCAATCCGCCTTGATCAGCAGGGGCAATAAGACCTTTGTCTTTCTCCTCCAGGGGAACCGGATCAAGGAAACCACCGTCCAGGTCGGTTCAAAGCTGGGAGATATGACGGAGATCGTCTCCGGCCTCAAGCCGGGAGACCGGGCGGTCATAAAGCCGTCCCAGGGATTGAAAGATGGAGGGAGAATCAAGGTCGCCGAACGATGACGAATTTACCGAACATCGTAGAGGTAAGACATCTTTATAAGTCATATCGCCGGGGAAGCCTCGTTGTCCCGGTCTTGCACGACATTACCTTCGACATCGCCGCCGGGGAATTCCTGGCCCTCATGGGTCCCTCCGGTTCGGGGAAAACGACCCTCCTGAACCTCCTGGCCGGTATCGACAAGGCCGATGAGGGAAGCATCCGGGTGGGAGATTTGGATATCACCGCCTTCTCGGAAACGGAACTCGCCCATTGGCGGGCCAATCACGTCGGTTTCATCTTTCAGTTCTACAACCTGATCCCGGTCCTGAAGGCCGTTGAGAATGTGGAACTCCCGCTCCATTTGACATCCCTCTCCAAAAGGGAAAGGCGGGAGCATGCCGAGACCGCCCTGGGCATGGTCGGCCTGGACCACCGGATGGATCATTATCCCAAAGAGCTTTCCGGCGGGGAACAGCAGCGCGTGGCCATTGCCCGCGCCATCGTCACCGATCCCACCATTCTCGTCGCCGATGAGCCGACGGGCGATCTCGATCGCGTCTCGGCCGAGGAAATCCTGGCGATGATGGAACGCCTCAACGCGGAAATGGGGAAGACGATCATCATGGTAACCCATGACCCCCGGGCGGCGCAGCGGGCCAAGATCCTCCGGCACCTGGAAAAGGGATATCTCAATGATACAGGGAAGGGCGGCCATGACGATTCTCAAAATCCTCTTTAGAAACGCCTTTCACAATAAGCTCCGCAGCGCCCTGACGATCCTCGGCATCGCCGTGGCCATTCTGGCCTTCGGCCTCCTGCGGACGGTGATCAGCTCCTGGTATGCCGGCGTCGAGGCCGCTTCGGCATCCCGCCTCGTTACGAGAAACGCCATCTCCATCATCTTTACGCTGCCCCTCTCCTATACCGAGAAAATCCGCCAGCACGAGGGGGTGAAAATGGTGTCCTACGGCAACTGGTTCGGCGGTATTTACATCGATGAAAAGAACTTCTTTCCCAACTTCTGCGTTGAGCCCCGGACCTATCTGGAAATCTATCCGGAATTCGTTCTCGGCCCCGCGGAAAAAAAGGCCTTCCTGGGTGACAGAAAGGGTTTTGTAGCGGGGAGGAAGCTGGCGGCGAAGTACGGATGGAAGCTCGGCGACACGGTCACCCTCAAGGGAACCATCTACCCGGGAAACTGGGATTTCGTCCTTAGGGGCATCTATAAAGGCCGGGACGATACGACGGATGAAACGCAGTTTTATTTCCATTGGGATTACTTGAACGAAACGATAAAAAAGGCGTCCCCCCAGCGGGGCGATCAGGTGGGATTCTATATGATTGCCGTCACCCGGCCCGACCTGGCGGCGGAAGTGGCCCTGGCGGTGGACAAAACCTTCAAGAACTCCCTGGCCGAGACATTGACGGAGACGGAAAAGGCCTTTAATCAAGGGTTTATCGCCATGAGTGGGGCCATCGTCACGGCCATCCAGATGGTATCCTTCGTCGTCATCATCATTATCATGGCCGTGGTCGCCAATACCATGGCCATGACCACCCGGGAGCGGATCGGCGATTATGCGATCATGAAAACCCTCGGCTTCGGCAGCCGGGACATCACGCTGCTGATCTTCGGGGAATCTCTCGTGATTACCCTGACCGGCTGCTTCACCGGCATGATCCTAACCTTTCCCGCGGCGGCGGCCTTTGGCCAGGCGCTGGCCACCTTTTTCCCCGTCTTCATCGTTTCACCGGAAACCCTTTATCTGGATGTCCTGGCGGCAGTCCTTATCGGCTGTCTGGCAGCGGTCATTCCGACCCGTCAGGCGATCCGTATCGGCATCGCCGACGGGTTGCGGAGGATCGGCTGATGGCGGTTCCCCTTTCCTACAGTTTGCGCAATCTCTGGAAGCGCAGATTGACGACGATCCTGACGGTTTCCGGCATGGCCCTTGTCGTTTTCGTTTTCGCCGCCATCCTGATGATGGCCGAGGGCCTGGAGAAGACCCTCGTGGAGACCGGTTCTTATGACAATACGGTGGTGTTCCGCAAAGGCTCCACCTCGGAGGTCATGAGCAGCATCGAACGCCGGCAGGCCGCCATTGTGGAAATGCTTCCCCAGGTGGCTATTGACGAGCATGGCCGGCGGCTCCTGGCCAAGGAGGCAGTGGTTCTCATTGCCCTGCAAAAGCGGGGGGATGAAAAGACATCGAGCCATTCCAACGTCGTTGTCCGCGGTGTGGAGGAGAGTTCTCTGCCCTTGCGTCCCCAGGTAAAGCTGGTCTCAGGCCGTATGTTCAGGATGGGTTCATCGGAGATCATCGTGGGAAACAGCATCGCCAAAGGATTTAAAGGGGTAGGCCTGCAGGGAACCCTGAACTGGGGGATGAGGACCTGGACCGTCGTGGGCGTTTTCGATGCCGGCAATACGGGATTCAGTTCCGAGATATGGGGCGATGTGGATCAGGTAATGCAGGCCTTCCGGCGTCCCGTCTATTCAGCGATTGTTTTCAAATTGCAGAGTCCTGGTGATTTCCCGGCGGCCAAAAGGGCGATCGAGACGGACCCGCGGCTGACCCTCGAGGCCAAGCGTGAGACGAGGTACTATCTCGACCAGTCGGAGATGATGGCCAAGTTCCTGAGAATCCTCGGCCTGTCCCTGACGGTTATCTTTTCCATCGGCGCCGTCATCGGGGCCATGATCACCATGTATTCCGCCGTCGCCAACCGGATCGGGGAGATCGGGACGATGAGAGCCCTCGGTTTCCGCCGCCGGAACATCCTGGCGGCGTTTCTTGCGGAGTCGCTGCTCCTCGGATTCATCGGCGGCGCCGTGGGACTGTTTTTCGCCTCCTTCATGCAATTCATCACCGTCTCTACGGTGAACTTTCAGACCTTTTCCGAGTTGGCCTTCAAATTCACCCTCACCGGGCCTATTGTCATCCAGGCCATGGCCTTTTCCCTTATCATGGGGCTTACCGGCGGATTGTTGCCGGCTTTCCGCGCCTCGCGCATGAATATCGTCGAGGCCCTGCGGGCGGCGTAAACGTGCTTATATGAAAATCACCCTCCATGTCCTTGATTAAGTCGAGGACATGGAGACGGCCCTCCATAAGGTTATTTATTATCGCAATGTATCCTTTTTGCTTTTCTTACGTCTAAACAGATTCAAAAGGGGTAATCACGGTACGGCCTTTGGTGAGCTGTTGAAAGAGAGGATTGTTTCCTTCATCAATGTAGTGCACCGAGATTCAATAAGTATAAATAAGGAGGGGGATATGATCCAGACCCAACAGGATAAAACCTATCATTTCATTATGGAGTATTTTGTAAAGTGGGGGCGTGCCCCGCATTTTACCGAAATTGCCAAGGAGTTCTCCGTAAGTCCCGATGAGGGCAAGAAGCTTCTTCATGAGTTGATGAACACGAAGCTTCCGATCTGGTTATATCCGAATACGGACATAATCGCATCGTTTGCCCCTTTCCACAACCTCCCCAATCAATATCATATTACCATTGACGGACAGCAAAAATGGTTTGCCCAATGAGGTTTTGAAGCCCTGGCGGTCTGCTGGGTATTTCCGGGTAAAGCAATTCATATTGACGCACCCTGTTTGGATTGCGGTGAACAAATACGGGTAGTAGTACGCGACGGAGTTATTGAAAATCAAAGCCCGTCCGAACTATGCGGTTATGTTGACATTCCTTTGAATAGATGGGGGGAGGATTGGCCTTACACATGAAGTCGTATCCACCTCTTCCGGTCGGAGGAACATGTCAGAAGCTGGGCAGAATATTGCGCCGGAACGGATGAGGCTATTCTTTCGCTTGCGGACGTCATGGCGATTATTAGCACGCCCCGTCATCAGGCGCGCTTGAGTGGCAATTATGTCTCGTCCACGCCGAACTATGCCCCACTATTCTTCGAGAATCTAAAGAAAGTAACTCGTAACGCGGCATTCTGGAATCCAACCTTGCCGTAGTTCTTTGGCGGGTTTTAATTTAAAGGGAGGCGTAATTGTCATGGCGGATGAAATCGTTATTTACGGAAAAGCGGGTTGCCCTTTTACCCATAAGGCCATATCGGCCTACGGGAAGGGCGCAAGATACATTGACGTGGAGGAGGATAGCGGACAATTACAGATAATGCTCAAACTCACCAACGGTGTCAGGCAGGTTCCCGTGATTGTGGAAGGGGGGCAGATAACAATCGGATATGGCGGCTCCTGAGGAGTATGAATAGAATCCGATAGTTTATCGGAATCGCTACTTTGGGTGGCAAACGAGTTCGTTTCTTTCGTCCCGGGATAAATTACACTCAACCTCGATATCCTTTTTCAGTCTTGTTCGGGCACGGTGAAGTCTGATTTTGACAGTGTCAAGGCTAATAGCGAGGATATCGGCAATTTCACGGTTTTTTATTCCTTCAAATTCGCTGAGGATCAGCACAACACGTTCGCCCTCCGGTATCCGCTTAACAAGGCGGTGTATGCAGGCATTCATTTCGCGCCTCATGAGGCCGTGTTCGGCGTCTTGTAGCTTTTCATCACTTAAGATATTACATTCACAGTTGGCATCAATGTTGTCTAAGGAAATTATCTTTGGGCGTACCAAGACAGATCGGTTGTGATCCAATGCGACATTAGTGGCGATGCGGTAAATCCAAGTGGCAAGGCTTGATTCTCCACGAAAATCAGTCAAGTTGCGATTGATCTTCTCAAGTACCACCTGCGTTAGGTCCTCCGCGTTATCCTTACCCACCATTCCACTTAAATAGTGGAAAATCCTTGGACGGAACTCATGGTGTATCTTTGAGAAATCAACAGATATCATTGCTCAGATATTACCCAAACCGGATAGCCCGCAACGATGTTTATCCGGATCTGGATAAGACAACTCTCGTGACCCATTGACCTGTCTGAAATAAGATACCCCGTTCTTCTTGAAAAGCGGGGCATCTGTGGTATATATTAGCCAGTTCATATTTCCCTCTATAACGCTTATACAGAATGGAACTTAATTCAACTGCCTTTAGTGTGTTAAGGAAGATATCATGATTTCCATTTAAAATCTAACATATCATGGGAATATGTCAGTTTAGCACTTTCAGGAAGCCCAAAAGGCCCCCGATATCCATAAAAATCAACATCCCAAATCTTCAATATTTTCAACCAGTAATCTGTCTGCCCACCAATATCCTCGCTGCAGGCAGGCGGTTCCCCCTTGCCTGGTCGAATTTTCTTTGACAATCAGAGCGTATTCGCATATTAAAAAAGCGTACAACCGTTAGGGGTGCTCAAATACTAGAGCTGAGAAACCACCCTTAATACCTGATCTGGATAATGCCAGCGTAGGGAAACGGTTGAAAATGGGTTGTTTCAAACTCGATTTTCAGAACCGTTTCCCCGGCAGGGGGAAACGGTTTTTTTATTCTTATGAGGAATGACAGCATTACAACGAAACGCCTGCACGATATTTACCAGCGTCAGATCATTCTTCCCGAGGTCGGAGAGGAAGGCCAGCAAAGGCTGCTGCAGAGCCGGGTATTGATTGTCGGTCTGGGCGGCCTGGGAAGCCCGGCGCTTTACTACCTCAGCGCCTGCGGCATCGGGGAAATCGGGATTGCCGATGGTGACCGCGTGGAGCTGTCCAATCTTAACAGGCAGATCCTCCACGGTGAGGAAGATCTGGGGAAGGAAAAGACGATCTCCGCCCGGCAGCGCATTGCCGGATTGAGACCGGACGTGCGCCTGATTCTCCACCCGGCGCGAATAACCGCCGCCAACGCCCCGGAGATCATCAGCTTATACGACTTTGTCATCGAGGCCACGGACAACTTTGAGGCGAAATTTTTAATAAACGACATATGCGTAAAGCTGGGCAAGCCTTTTTCACATGCCGGCGTTTTGGGAATGTACGGGCAAACCATGACCGTTGTCCCGGGAGGAGGTCCTTGTTTCCGCTGTGTATTCGGTGATTTGCCGTCGCCGGAAAGCGTCAGGACCACCTCGGAAGCCGGGGTGATGGGGAGTGTGACCGGGGTAATGGGAGCCATCCAGGCGACGGAAGCCATCAAGTACCTTTTGAAGTGCGGCGATCTCCTCGTGGGCAGGTTGCTTACCTGGGACGCTTTATCCATGACGTTTCGCAGTGTAAAATTGCCGTCCGCAAGGCGGTGCGACGTATGCAGAAAGGAATAAATTATGAGAGATTCTTTGGTAATTGCCGGCCGCTCCTTCAGCTCCCGGCTCCTCTTGGGGACGGGGAAATTCCCCTCCCTGGCGGTAATGAAAAAGGCTATTGAAGCGTCCGGAGCGGAAGTGATCACCGTCGCCCTGCGCCGGGTCGACCTGAACAATCCCGATGACGGCATCCTGCGCAGCATCGAGCCTGACAGGTATTTGCTGCTGCCCAATACCTCCGGAGCCAGGGACGCCGACGAGGCGGTGCGCCTGGCAAGGATTGCCCGGGCGGTGGGATGCGAGCCCTGGGTAAAACTGGAGATTACTCCCGACCCGCAGTATCTGCTGCCGGATCCGGTGGAGACGTTGAAAGCCGCCGAGATTCTCGTGAAGGAGGGATTCATAGTCCTTCCCTATATCCAGGCCGACCCCATCCTGGCCAAGCGGCTGGAGGATGTCGGTACCGCCGCCGTCATGCCCCTCGGTTCTCCCATCGGCTCCAACAAGGGGCTGCGGACCAGAGACGCCATCGAAATCATCATCGCCATGGCAAATGTCCCCGTGGTGGTGGATGCGGGCCTTGGGGCGCCGTCCCATGCGGCCGAGGCGATGGAGATGGGAGCGGATGCCGTACTGGTCAACACGGCGATTGCCATAGCCAAGGATCCGGCGGCGATGGCGGGGGCCTTCAAAAAGGGAGTGGAAGCAGGCCGGGAAGCCTTTCTGGCCGGATTGGGCCAAGCGCGCAAACTGGCCGAGGCGTCAAGCCCCCTGACCGGCTTTTTGAGGTAGGAGACGGCGTGAGTTTTTTTGACGAAATAAGCGGTTATCAATGGGGAGCTATCAGGGAGGCGATAGATCGCCGTTCCCAGGTCGAGGTGGAGAGGGCGCTGGCATCCCATGCCCCGAGACCGGATGATCTCATGAGTCTCCTCTCGCCGGCGGCGGCGCCGTTCCTGGAAGAAATGGCCCAGCGGGCGCATCGTCTCACGGTGCAGCGGTTCGGACGGGTGATTGGCCTTTTTGCCCCCTTATATCTCTCCAACATCTGTGATAATCTGTGTGCCTACTGTGGATTTAACAGGAATAATCCCGTCGCGCGTCTCACCCTGACGGTGGATCAGGCGGCGGCTGAAGGCGAGCGCCTTTACAACATGGGTTTTCGCCATCTCCTGCTGGTATCCGGAGAGGCGCCGCGCATCGTCACCATGGAGTACCTTGCCCAGGCAATAGCGAAGCTCCGGCCCCTATTTTCTTCCGTTTCCATAGAAATATATCCCATGCCTTCCGATGGCTACCGAGCGCTCATTCGCCACGGTGTCGACGGCCTGGTCGTCTATCAGGAAACCTATGATAAGCGGCGCTACGGCGAGGTTCACCCGGTGGGGAAGAAGGCCGATTACCGTTGGCGCCTGGAGACCCCCGAGCGGGGGGGGGAGGCGGGATTTCGCCGTCTCGGCATCGGCGCGCTGCTTGGTCTCGACGATTGGCGGGTGGAAGGGTTCTTCCTGGCCCTGCATGGGCGTTACCTCCTGCGCCGGTTCTGGAAATCGCACCTAACCATTTCGTTCCCGCGCCTCAGGCCGGCGGCCGGCGGCTATCAGCCGGCCAAGCCCGTTTCCGATATGCACTTGGTGCAGATGATCGCGGCCCTCCGCATTTTTCTGCCTGATGCCGGGATCATCCTTTCCACCCGGGAATCGCCGCAACTACGCAATCACCTGATCCCGCTGGGCGTTACTTCCATGAGCGCCGGCTCCCGCACCGCACCGGGGGGATAC
>Ga0209749_1000928_pt1 | contig 31524 bp, 32 predicted proteins | sample EPASupsiteSAE347_FD_187267 | JGI IMG/M metagenome (GOLD analysis project Ga0209749, IMG submission 187267) | Bioremediated contaminated groundwater from EPA Superfund site, New Mexico - Sample SAE3-47 (SPAdes) (version 2) | ecosystem: Environmental > Aquatic > Deep subsurface > Groundwater >...
TCCAAAGGTAAAAAGGGAAAAGCTGTTGAAAGCTAAAAATAGGGGTATATACTATGGGCAAGCGTAATAAAAACAAAAAAGAAATCAACAAAGATGCCTGGTTGAACACCTATGCAGATATGATCACCCTGATTTTAATCTTTTTTGTTCTGCTTTTTTCGATGTCAACCATCGATGCCGAAAAATACAAGCAGTTGGTTGAGCAGTTTAACCCAGCAGCCGTATATGAATCCACCGGAACCGCAACAGAGTCTGATGGTTCAACATCGCCAGATGAAGACATCACGGTGGAGGAAATTGTTGACCTGGAAGACTTGTATCAATACTTGAGTCAATATACTAAAGAAAACGGTCTGGATGATGCAGTAAGTATTGAAAAAAATGAAAGTGCTGTTTCCATTAAGTTTATGTCGTCGATCTTTTTCGAACCCGATAGTTCCCGAATTAAAGCGGGTGGACAGCAGATTTTAGTCGACATCGGTCAGGCGTTTAAGGCTGTGGAACCAACCATTAAATCGATTCGAATCGACGGACACACTGCCCAGGCAGATTCGCAGGTAGACGATCGGGATTTATCCAGCAGTCGGGCCAATGAGGTTTTGCGATTCCTGCAAAACGGTTATATCAGTGATCCTTCAAAATTATTGTCAGTAGGATTTGGTCAGTATCGACCGATTGCACCAAATGACACAGAAGAAAATAGAGCTAAAAATCGCCGGGTTGAAATCATTATTTCCGAAACCGAAGATTTTTTCAGTGACACTGCGACAGATACAGGAACAGAAACGGTTGCACAGTAGAATAAAAGACAATATTAGGAGAAACGAAGATGGCAGAAATTCTTTCGCAGAGTCAAATTGATAGCCTTTTAAGCAGTTTAATAAGTGGCAAAGACGAGCCAGAATCACCGAGCAGCAGTTCGGGCAAAAAGGTTAAAGATTACGACTTTAGAAGACCTAAGCTTTTTACAAGAGAACAACTTAAGCATTTATTCAGTATCTATGAAAATTATGCGCGGTTGGTGTCTTCTCATATAACAGGAATTCTGCAGACTTATAGTTTAGTAGAAATTATTGAGGTGGAAGAACAGCAATACTACGAATTCAATAATGCTCTCCCTGACTCGGTTTTGATGGGTCTTATCGATTTTGATATTAAAGACAGTGAAGATGAAGAAGATCTCGTGATCATGGATATTTCCAAGGAAGTTGGTTTTTGCAGTTTTGACAGACTTTTGGGTGGTTCAGGAAAACCGCTAAAAGAGGATCGGGAATTTACAGAAATCGAAATCGGCGTCATGGAGTATTTTTACCGGGGGATGATCAATCTGATGAAGAATGTCTGGTTCGATTATCTGGAGATCGCACCAAGGTTGATGAAAATTGAAACCAATTCGCGAATTCTCCAGGGAGTCGGGGCGGATGAAAATGTCGTCATTATAGTTATGAGTATCAAGGTGAATGAGACCCAGGGAAAGATTAACATCTGTATTCCGGCAACGACCTTGGATATGCTCTTCAAGAAGAAGATGTCTCAAACCAAGAAAAATATCAAAAGAGGAGATCAGCAGGCAGAGGAAAAAAGACGACTGAATATTATCAATGAAATCAGAAAAACAGAACTGGAAATCAGAGGCGTGTTAGGCGAAACCGAAGTGCTTTCCCAGGACATTTATGAACTGGAGGTAGGAGATATCATCAAGCTGAACAAGCCGGCGAATTCCATGGTAGATATTGTTGTCAATGATGAGGTCTGGTTTAGGGGCGAAATGGGAGACTATAAGAAAAAAAGAGCGATTCAGATAAAAGAGCTTAACGAGAGAGGAAGTGAACTATTCATATGACAGATGCAGTAGAAAATCCAGACAAACTGACCAGTATGGAAGTTGATGTCATCGGCGAAGTCATGAACATCAGCATGGGTACAGCTGCCACAGCGATGTCCACCATCTTAAACACCAAAGTAAATATTACCACCCCAAGAATTGAAACAATCGGCGTAGAAGCCTTTGAGTTTGCTTACCTTGAACCCGTAATTGGGGTCTTAATCAATTATGTTGAAGGCATTGAAGGTGCCAATGTACTGCTTTTACAAGAATCAGATATGAAGAAAATCTTGTCGCAGCTGTTTGATATGGATACCAGTGATGATATCGAATTTGATGAAATCAGCAAAAGTGCGATTGGTGAAATAATGAACCAGATGATGGGGGCGGCAGCTGGAGCTTTAGCTTCGTTTTTGGGAAAAGTCGTCAATATTTCCCCGCCGATTCTTCTGGACACCACCAACAAATCCAGTATCCGTGATTTATTCTCACTTAAAGGGGATAATCTGGTCAGTATTAAGTTTAACCTGAGTATTGAAGGTCTGGTTGAAAGTGAATTTATCAGTGCTATGGAACCAGCGTTGGCCCGGGAGATTGTATCCATGTCAATGGGGGCAAGCGGAATGGACGACGAGGAGGAAGAAATTGCACCGCCGCCACCGCCACCCGTTCAGCAGGCACCTCCAGTTCAACAGGAAACAGCCTATCAGCCGCCACCTCAGGCAGCCCAAGCAGAACCGGCCCGGGTAGTCAGAAATGATCCGCCGCCGGCCGCCTATGCGCCGCCGCAACAACCAGTACAGGTTAATCCCTATGAATATCGACAATTGGGTGAAGATCAAAGAGTCAATATCCCGGGGGATAATCTGGATTTGCTGATGTCAGTGCCCATTCAGATTACGGTAGAGTTAGGCAAAACCAGAAAAAAAATAAAAGATATTGCCGAATTGACACTGGGAAATATTGTTGAGTTGGATCGCCAGGCTGGCGATCAGGTGGATGTCATCGCCAATGGCCGATTAATCGCTCGGGGAGATGTGGTAGTTGTTGATGACAACTACAGCGTTAAAATAACCGAAATTATCAAAGTCAGAGACAATTCTGAACAAAAAAAATAGCAGAAATTAACATAGATTAACAAATAATTTTGAAAGATTGGATTAAAGGAGAAGAAGATGAGTAAAATTTTAATTGTAGATGATGCGGCATTTATGCGTATGATGATCAAAGATAGTTTAAAAAAAGGTGGCTACACCGATTTTATTGAAGCGGAAAATGGGGAGATTGCATTGGCCGAATACAAAGAAAATCGTCCGGATTTAGTGCTTTTGGACATTACCATGCCAGTAATGGATGGCATCCAGGCCTTGCAGGCTATTAAAGGGTATGAACCGCAATCTAAAGTTATTATGTGTTCTGCCATGGGTCAGGAAGGCATGGTTGTTGAAGCCATCAAAAATGGAGCCCTTGATTTTATTGTAAAACCATTTAAAGCAGACCGTCTGATCCAAACTGTCAACAGTGCCCTTGGCAAGTAAAAGAAAGCAGGTCCAAATTGGGTTCTAGTGATGTATTGTCTATAATTCTAGCACTATTGGGGACCGTTGGTGTTATTGTTTTAACCTATTATGGAAGCAGATGGTATGTTGAACGGTTCATCAAAAGACCGGGTTCAATATCTGGTGAGCATCATATGAAGGTGGTTGAAAGACTGATTGTCGGAAAAAATGGTTCAATTATCATCGTTGACATTCAGGGCGTTCAATATCTGGTTGGAGTAACCGAGCAAAACATCCAAATTCTATCACAATTAGAAGAACCAATTTCTTTTCAAAAAAAGCAGGAAATATCAAAAGAGAGCTTTTTGAGTATGGTAAAATCATTTTCTCAAAAGGAAAAGCAGAATGAATGAAGTAATAAAGACATCAAATAATATAAAAGTGATTTTAAAAAAAGCGCTTGTCATAATGCTAATGCTTACCATTTTGTTTTTTCTGACAGCTGCAAAAGCACATGGTGCCGAGCTATCGGTGGAAGGCCTGCTGGCTGGTGAAAGTTCAGATACCGTAAAAATTATTGTGCTGATGACGCTGATTGCAATCGTACCGACCTTGTTACTGATGATGACATGTTTTGGTCGAATCATCATCGTGCTTTCTTTTTTAAGAAGTGCTTTGGGCTTGCAGCAGACACCACCTAACCAGATACTGGTCGGTCTGGCTCTGGCGATTACATTTTTTGTTATGTCACCCGTTTTAACAGAGATCAACGAGATTGCGCTGCAGCCATATAATGCCGGAACCATTGACACCCAGCAATTCCTGGATTTGGCGGTAGATCCCATTAAAGAATGGATGCTGATGCAAACCACTACTACCGATGTGGATCTATTTAAAAGTTTATCGGTTCAGGCCGGTCAAACCGGGATTGAAAACATGCCCCCCCAGGATTTGCCCATGACCATTGTCATTCCCGCCTTTATCATCAGTGAATTGAAGAGAGCCTTTTTAATCGGTTTTTTGCTGTTTATTCCATTTTTAATCATTGATATGATTGTTTCAAGTGTGCTCATGTCCATGGGGATGATGATGCTTCCGCCGGTTATGATTTCCCTGCCATTTAAACTGATGTTGTTTGTGGTGGTGGATGGTTGGGGTTTATTAGTCAAAACCCTGATTATGACTTATAACTAATGAAGGGAACAGCATATGAGTACAGGTGATTTAATCGGAATTTTCAGAGATGCAATCTTTACCGGAATGATAGTGGCAGGTCCCATACTATTAATAAGTATGCTGGTTGGGTTAATTATTTCTATTATTCAGGCGGCCACGTCCATTAATGAACAAACCATGACCTTTGTGCCAAAACTCATTATCACCGCGCTGATGATGATTATCGCCGGCGGTTGGATGCTCCAGCAGATGATGGATCTGGTAATGAGAATATTTGAATTAATCGCTACCAAGATCTAAAGAAATAAACATGGGTGATAAACGTGACGTTTGACATGAACCAGTATTTAATTTTTCTTTTAGCCAGCTGCCGAACGGCAGGCGTTATTTTTTTCAATCCCATCTTCGGTAGAAATAGCGTTCCCAGTATTATGAAGGTGGGCTTATCCTTAGCCATTGCCTTATTTGCTGTTTTTGAGTTGGGAACGACTCAGGTTATTAATTACTCGGCTATTGAATTTATCGGGGCTATGCTTCAGGGCTTTATTATTGGAATTGTGATTGGGTTCATCATGACTTTATTTCTATCGGTGTTCCAACTGGGTGGAGAAGTTATTGATATGCAAATGGGTTTGAGCATGGCTTCGATGTATGATCCGGCCACCAAGGCGAATATCTCGGTCACCGGAAACCTGCTGACGTCCATGTACATTCTGATCTTTTTTATTTCTAATGCACATTTGGCTTTGTTCACCGTAGTGATAAAATCATTTCAGGTCATTCCCTTGGGGATTGGACAAGTCAGTAATCAGGTCGCCGTGTTTTTTATCGAACTCATGTATTATATATTTTTGTATGCCGTGCAATTGGCTATTCCCATTATCGTCACTGAGATCATTGCTGAGTTCGCCGTCGGTATCTTGATGAGGCTGGTACCAAACATCAATGTTTTCGTTATCAATATTCAAATTAAGGTTTTCATTGGTTTGATTGTTGTTTTCACCATAATACCTGCATTAGCGAACTTTATGACACAAATGAATTTACTGATGATGGAAAAAATAACTCAGGTACTGACATTTTTCATTTAACATTGATAATAATCGGAGAAAAGAATGGCAGGATCAGAAAAAACCGAAAAAGCGACCCCCAAAAAAAGAAGAGACGAACGTAAAAAGGGTAATACCTTTCAAAGTAAAGATGTGGTCAGTGTGGTGCTTCTCTTTGTGGCATTTTTTGTTTTAAATCTGTTGGTGCCTTTTATTTATCAACAAATTAAAAATGTTTATATTGCCCAAATGAAAAAAATAGTGACCATGGATACCCTAACCGTTTCGGGAGTCAATCAACTTTTTAGAGAAGGGGCAATTGTTTTTTTTGCTTCCGTGCTGCCGGTGGCGGTAGTCATTATGATTGTGGCCATTATTATGTCTGGTGTACAAACTGGTTTTCTGGTAGCCAGTGATGCATTAAAACCAAAATTTAATCGGATCAACCCCTTGTCAGGCATCAAGCGAATGTTTTCGTTAAGATCAGTGGTTGAGCTCCTTAAATCAATGGCTAAAGTGGTACTGATCATAGCTATTATTTATACGACGATCATAGCCATTATTCCCATGACACCAGATATGCTGACAACTAAGATAGATTCAAATCTGATGTTTATGAATGACCAGACCATGTCCATGGTTCAAACCGTCTGTATGATTTTTGCAGTGGTGGCCATTCTGGATTACGCCTACCAGCGCTATGATTATGAAAAGAAACTCAAAATGACCAAACAGGAAGTCAAAGACGAATATAAGCAGACCGAAGGAAACCCCGAAATAAAAGGCAAAATCAGACAAAAACAGCGTGAAATGAGTATGAGTCGGATGATGCAGATGGTTCCCCAAGCCGATGTCATTGTCAGAAACCCAACCCATTACGCGGTGGCCCTAAGATATGACATGGATCATGATGTTGCCCCGATGGTTTTGGCCAAAGGGAAAGACCACATTGCTCTGCGGATTGTCAAAGTCGGCGAAGAAAACAAGGTGCTGGTGAAGGAAAACAAAGCTCTGGCCAGAGGTTTGTATGAATCGGTTGAGATCAATGATTATATACCGGCAGAACTTTACAAAGCCGTGGCAGAATTAATGGCATGGGTTTATAGTACTAAGAAGAAGGAAAATGTCAAATGAAAATCATTCAGAATCTCGTCGTTGTCTTTGTAGTTCTGACAATCGCTCTTATTATTATTCCATTACCGCCGTTCATTCTGGATTTTATGTTTATTTTAAACATCGCCATATCCCTGATTATTCTCTTAACAACCATGTATATCAAAGGGCCCCTGGATTTTTCCATTTTTCCATCATTGCTCTTGATTACGACGCTGCTAAGGCTGGCCCTTAATATTTCATCAACCCGGCTGATTCTGTCAAATGGCGGGGAAGCCGGCGCAGTTATTGAAACCTTTGGTTCGTTTGTACTGGGCGGCAACGCGGTTGTTGGATTTATTGTATTTATTATCATTGTTATTGTTCAGTTTATTGTTATCACCAAGGGTGCTGAGCGAATTTCCGAAGTTTCAGCCCGTTTTACCCTGGATGCAATGCCAGGAAAGCAGATGTCGATTGATGCGGATCTGAGCTCTGGTGCCATTACCGATGCGGAGGCCAAGGAAAGACGACAGAAAATTCAAACCGAAGCTGAATTCTATGGATCTATGGATGGGGCTACTAAGTTAGTAAAAGGCGATGCGGTTGCCTCGATGATCATCGCGGTGGTCAATCTTGTCGGTGGGATGATTATCGGGATGGTCCAGGGCGGCATGCCCCTGGAAGAGGTGGTTACGGTTTATACCATCGCCACTGTTGGGGATGGACTGGTCAGTCAGGTACCGGGACTGATGATTTCTGTGGCAACAGCCATGATTGTTACCCGGGCGGCCTCAGAAAACAACCTGAATGTGGATGTCAAGAATCAATTTTTATCCCAGCCCCAGGTTTTAGTTATTGCCGGTATTGGCATCTCGGCTATGGCCATCATTCCCGGAGCGCCGGCATTACAAATTCTAACACTAGCGATTATGCTCAGCGGATTTGGCCTACTGCTGATTCGTCGGTCCAATGTTAAAGTGGTGGTGGATGAAGTTGAGCAAATGACTCAACTGATCCAGGAAGAAAGCAGTGAGGTTGATTTTTACCGTAATATCGATAATGTTTATAACATCATCGGGGTGGAACCGATTGAGATGGAATTTGGTTATTCCCTGCTGCCGATGGTGGATGAAGGAAGCTCAGGTAATTTTATCGATCGGATTGTCATTTTTAGAAAGCAATTCGCCATGGACATGGGGGTAGTGATCCCAACGGTCCGGTTAAGAGATAATGGCCTGATTAATCCTAATCAATATATTATTAAAATCAAAGGCGAAGAAATCGCCAAAGGCGAAGTTCTGGTGGGGTATTATCTGGCCCTTGATCCGTCCAACACCAGCGAACCCATCGACGGCATCGAAACCATCGAACCGGCCTATGGCATCAAAGGAAAATGGATTACTGAAAACGAAAAAGAACTGGCCGAGGTTTACGGCTATACCGTCATTGATGCCCTTTCTGTGATTGTAACTCACATGTCTGAGGTCATTAAAAAGCATATGCATGAATTACTAAGTCGACAGGATATTAACACCTTGCTGGAAAACGTATCGAAATCCAATCCCGCTATTGTCGATGATGTCATACCCAATATTGTTTCGATTGCCGATTTCCAAAAAATACTAATTAACCTTTTAAATGAGGGAATTCCGATCAGAGATATGGAAAGTATTCTGGAAACTCTGGGCGATCATGGCACCAGTATCAAAGATACTGATATGCTCACCGAATACGTCAGACAGAAACTCAAAAGAACGATCACCAGAAAATATACCGATGGCAACAGTATCAAGGTGATTGCGCTAGATCAGGAAATTGAGAATATCATTCTCAATTCTGCCAAGAAAAATGAGCATGGCACCTATCTTGCCATTGATCCTCAGGTGGTGCAGACCATTGTCGAGAAGGTCACCGAGCAAATCGAAAAGCTGAAAGAGATCATAGACCATTCGATTATTCTCACCTCCCCAATTGTGCGTATATATTTTAAGCGATTAATTGAACAATTTATGGCAGATTTAACCGTTCTTTCCTTTAATGAAATAGATACAAATATTCAGATTCAAGTTATCGGAATGATAAAGTTGGAAAATTAATCAACGCAAATCCTTTAAAGAATAAGGAGTGTCAGAATGAATGTTGCAGAAATAAATAGCGAAGAAAACAGCTTAGACGAGAGCCCCGATGAAAAACTCAGCGGCGAAAAGAGTGTCGATGAGAAAGCCATGGAACTCTGGCAATTATATAAAGAACAGCGAACCACAGAGAACCGGAACGAAATTGTCCTGCAATATACCGGGCTGGTTAAGAAAATTGTTTTAAGGTTCAAGGGGAGTTATAACAATTTTGGACAACTGGACGATATGGTTAATCAGGGGATGATTGTTCTAATTGATGCGGTCGAAAAATTCGACCCGGATATGGGCAATAAATTCGAAACCTTTGCCACTCTGAAAATCAGAGGTGCGGTTATCGATTTTATGCGAAAACAGGATTGGGTGCCCCGGAGCCAACGTAGTCTTTCAAAGGTTCTGGAAGAAACCTACGGCGAATTATATGCAGCATTGGAAAGAGAACCGAGCGAAGCAGAAATCGCAGCAAAAATGGGAATCTCCGAAGTAAACCTGCAGAAGATCCTTCAACAACGGCATAACTCCATTGTCTTATCTTACGAAGAAGCCATCAATGAAAAAATGATGGAAGTCTCACCGCTGATAACTGAAGAAAAATCAGACGATTCCCCGGAATCGAGAATGCTTTTTAACGAGCTGAAAGAGAAACTCGGGGAAGCCATCGACCAGTTAAAAGAAAAAGAACGGCTGGTGGTCTCACTGTATTATTATGAAAATCTGAAACTAAAAGAAATTGCCGAAGTTCTGGGTGTGACAGAATCAAGAGTATCCCAGATCCACTCTCAGGCGATGATAAAAATGAGAAACCGTTTAAAGAACTATTAATCAAGGAATTATTAATAAGGAGGAATTATAATGGACAGAGGATCATACGCCGCCGCCGCCGGTATGTTGTCAGGACAAAAAGCAATTAATGTATTGGCACATAATGTGGCAAATGTCACCACTGCGGGTTACAAAAGTCAATCCACGGTGCAGTCAACCTTCGCAGAATATATGGCGTCCAGAATGAGCACAGATCCCCGAATCGCCCAGGCAGATATCGGCGCCGGTGCTTATATAACGGTAAATGCTGAACAATTCACAGATTTTACCCAGGGTATTTTTGAAACAACCAACCGTAGTGTGGACATGGCCATTCAGGGACAGGGGTTCTTTGTTATTCAAAATGCCAATTTTGGTCAGGTATTAACCCGTAATGGTCAATTCGAACTGGATCAGCAGGGCTTCTTAACCTTACCTGGGGTTGGTCAGGTTTTAAGCAACGCTGGGCAGCCCATCCAACTGGCGGGCAGTAACTTTACCGTCAATCCAAACGGGGCCATCATCGAAAATGGCGCTGAAGTGGCCAGGCTGAATATTTCTACGGTAGCCAATGGTGCCGATCTGACCCAGGTAGGAGAAGGTTATTTTCAAGCCGCCAACGGTTTTCAGCCGGCTCAGGCGGGGGCCTTCAACATTTTACAGGAAACTCTGGAGAAATCCAACGTGGATATGACCGAAGAGATGAGTGATATGATCGCCCGGCAAAACAATTTCACTTCATGTACGCAAATGTTGAAAATATTTGATAAGATCAGTGAAATTGCATCAAACACCATCGGTAGAGTCGGTTAAAAATTAGAACAACCCAGGCAATCCAGGAATAAAAAGTTTTGGCAACCCATCACACTTTCTGACTGCCTGAGAACGAGATAACAGGAGGAGCATTACTATGATAAGAGGATTTTACGCTTCAAAACTCGGCATGATCGCACAACAGAATAGTCTTAATACCATTGCCAACAATGTCGCCAATATTAATACCATCGGTTTCAAACCCCAGGTTACGGCATTTTCATCATTGCTATATGAAAATATCGACGGCGGCGGGGGAACCGAAATCAGTACCGGCCACGGTGCCAAGATTCAAAAAATCGGTATCGATTTTACCCAGGGATTTCTTCAGCCGACTGGACGAACCTTGGATTGTGCGATTGAAGGACCAGGCTTCTTTGCCGTTCAAAATAAAGAAACCAATACGACCACTTACACAAGGGACGGCGTATTTCATATCAGCGTCGAAGGTGACCAGAATTTTCTGGTCGATGCCAGAGGTAATTATGTACTAGGGCAGGACAATAACCCTTTAAATATTACTGCTGGTTTTGATGCCGATAATCTGGGCGTTTTTTCTTTTTCTAATCCCTATGGATTGACCTTGCTTGGCAGCAATCAATTTGCAGTATCCGATTTATCGGGTCAGCCAGTGGCGGATAATGTCAGTATCGTCAGAGCCGGATATCTGGAATCATCAGCCACCGATTCTGCTACTGAAATGGTAAAAATGTTAGAAGCAAACAGAGCCTTCTCATTTAATTCCAGAATCGTTCAATCCACGGATGAAATGGAAAAAACAGTCAACCAGATGAGATAGACATTATTTAAAGGATGCATGTGATTTAGAAATTGTTTATGGAAAAGGGGATGGGTTATGAATGAGGAGATTGCAAAAACAGAAGCAGAAGCAGTAACAGAAGCAGTAACAGAAGCAGTAACAGAAGCAGTAACTTTGATTGAAGTCAGCATTAGTGATGATAAAAAACAGGGCTTTATCAAACTGGAAAAACAGGCCGAAGGCAACACCGCTTTTACAAAAGAACAGCTAATGGAGGCATTACAACAGGAACAGATTGAATATGGAATCATCGACAGCACCATCGAAAAACTGACCCAACGACCAATTTTTAATATTCGGATCAAGGTGGCCGAAGCCACTGATCCCATCGACGGAATTGATGCGGTGGTCAAGCTGCTGGTAAAGAAAGATGACGAATATAAACCCGAATACAGCGAAGATGAAACCGTGGATTATAAAAATCTCGATTATTTTCAAATGGTAAAAAAGGGACAGGTTCTATGTGAGATCACCAAAGAAACGATGGGAATTGATGGAAAAGACCTATACGGACAAGTTATTCCGGCCCACAAAGGGAGGAAGCCCCAGGTTCCGGCCGGAAAGAACACCAGTTTGATTGAGGATGACACAAAACTTGTGGCAAATTGCGATGGCATTATCAAATTTGTCAATACCATCAATATTGAAGAAATGATGCACATTCGTGAGAATATTGATTTTTCAACGGGTAATATTCATTTCCCCGGGGATGTCACAATCGACGGTGATGTAAGCAGTGGCTTTTCGGTTAAAGCGGGGGGCAACCTGATTATCAAAGGTGTCGTTGAAGATGCTAAAATAGAAGCGGCTGGGAATGTGGTTATTGCTAAGGGCATTTATGGCGGAAGTTCTGGTGATGTTATCGTTGGCAAAGATTTGCGCTGCAATTATATTGAAAATGCTGTTTTACATGTGGATGGTGACATAATTGTTGACTACATCATCGATGGCAAAATAACCTGCAACGGCAATATATACCTATCAGGCACTAAGGAGCTCATTGTCGGAGGCGAAATTCAACTGATGGGAGAACTGGTGGCAAAAGAGATCGGGAACGAACGGGAATACCCAACCATTATTCGCATATTGGGGGAAAAAATCATTGATCAGGCTGAAATCGACAGACTTAAAATAAAAGAAGAAGCAGCCCAGCAGCAGTTCCAGGAAATTAATGAAAAAGAAGCCCAGATCAATGGCTTATTACTGACCCAGGAAAAAAAAGATATGCTTAGCCGAAATCGTAACAGTCCCGCGATGGAACAGATCGCAACCTTAAAAAAACAAATTGACAGACAGGCCCTGCTTATTAAAAGAGAAATCGAAGAAATCAAAAAAGCGATTACCTATGTGGAAAAGAAGGGGACTACCAGTTACTATGGGTCAGTCTCAGCAAAGAGAAAACTCTATCGGGGAACGAGAATCTATTTTGGGGATATGCTGTTTCAATTTGAATTTGACAGCCTGGAACATTGCCGAATTTACTGGGATAATGATGATATTGTCAACGGAATGATGTAATTATAGGAAATTATTTGATTAGAAAGAGGTAAAAATTTGTTCGAGAACTATGATGAACTGAATGAAATGCAAATTGATATGCTCCGGGAGATCGGGAATATCGGAGCCGGTAATGCTGCCACTGCTTTAGCCACCATCTTGGATGAAAAAGTAGATATGAGTGTTCCCAGTGTCCGCATCACCGGCTTTGATGAAGCGGTTGAAAATCTGGGCGGGGCAGAAACTATGACGGTGGCGGTACTCGTGAACTTCAGCGGCGATGCCCACGGTATGATTATGTTTTTGCTCAATGTAGAAGATGCTAAAAGCATTATGGATATTCTGGTGGGCGAAGACGACGGGGAAGAAGAATTGAGTGAAATGAAAATTTCCGGCATCAAAGAAATCGGTAATATCTTGGCATCATCTTATGTCAATGCTATTTCAGCTTTAACGGGACTGACGATTGAAGTATCGGTTCCCTATGTGGCGATTGACATGGTTGGCGCTTTGATGAGTGTACCGATCATTGAGTTTGGCGCAATTGGTGACAAATTAATGTTTATTGAAGAAAACTTCCTCGGTGAAACCAACGATTTAAAGAGCAACATGATCATGTTCGCCGAAATCAATACATTAAAAACAATCATGCAAAAATTAGGGCTGGAAATATGAATCAATCAATCGTAATTGGAATATCAGATTATAAATTAGCAAAGGGCCCGGAGGTATTAGTCACCTATGCTTTGGGCTCCTGTGTGGGAGTATGCTTATACGACAAGGTTTCAAAAGTAGGCGGATTGTCGCATATTATGCTGCCGGACAGTACTAATTTTTCAAACAAAGATATTAATCGAAAAAAATTTGCCGATACAGCTATCGTTGATTTAGTCGATGAAATGAAACGAGCCGGGTGTGGAAATAATCGCATCGTCGCAAAAATTGCCGGCGGAGCCCAGATGTTTGCAGTTCAGCCAGGCAGTAAACTGGGTGCCATCGGTGAACGAAATATTATCTGCGTCAAGCAGGTGTTAAATCAACTGCGTATTCCTATACTGGCCGAAGATACCGGGCTCAATTTTGGACGAACCCAGTATTTTGATCTCGAAACAGGCATCATGAAGATTCAGTCCCTTAATCGCAGAATTGAGGAATTCTAGATACAAGCTTGTATCTAAAATTAGACATTGATAAATAAGAAACAGTGTCCGTCGCTGAGCATTTCATGCCCAGCTTTTTTCGTATAAAACTTTATTTGGGTTTAGATATCATTATTCAGGGTAAAAAAAGAACAAGAATTTAGTCAAAGAGATGAATAAATTAGGGTGTACCTTTTTAGCCGTTTCAAGTATAATGGTCATAACGAAAACTTTAAAAAATTATTTAAAGAGGAGATTTATAATGGCAGAGAATGTTGTAGATAATTATAATCTTGAAGAAGATACCCAGCACGGTAGATTTTTAACCTTTTCATTAGAGGATGAAGTATTTGGCATTGAAATAAAATATGTAACTGAAATCATCGGCATGCAATCAATTACCAAGGTCCCGGAAGTACCAACCTACATCAAAGGGATCATCAATCTGCGAGGAAAAATTATCCCAGTTCTTGACGTCAGACTGCAGTTTGGCAAAGAACCAGTTGACTATAATGACCGCACCTGTATTGTGGTCATTGACATTGAAGCAGTTTCGGTTGGGCTGATTGTTGATAATGTGGAAGAAGTGCTGACCATTGATGATGAAGAAATTGCACCACCGCCATCAAATAAAACCGGCTTCGAAAATCGCTTTATGAAAGGGATCGGCAAAGCAGGCGGAAAAGTTCAATTACTATTGGACTGTGAACGATTATTGAAAAATGAAGAAATCGAAGTGATCGAAGAATTGCTCGAAGAAAAATAGCAGGAGGATCCGTGATGAGGCTTAAGCAAAGAATTAAGGTGCTGATCGTAGACGATTCCCTAGTCTTTCGAGAGTCTTTATCGAGAGAAATATCGAAAGATCCCGACATTGAAGTTGTGGGGACTGCAACAGATCCTTATATGGCCAGAGATTTGATCATCAAATTGAAGCCAGACGTACTGACCCTGGACGTTGAAATGCCAAAAATGAATGGCATTGAATTTTTAAAAAAACTGATGCCCCAATACCCATTGCCGGTTATTGTGGTCAGCTCGGTTTCCCAAAATGTTCTGGATGCATTGGATGCCGGCGCCGTGGAATTTGTTACTAAACCGAATGTCACCCGTCCCGGTGGGATGGCTTCCTTTGTGAATGAACTCATTATTAAAATCAAAATTGCCTCCACCGCCAAGGTTGGTAATCGAAAAAGCGATTATACCCCCAGCCGACCGGTCACCAGTCAGGGCATTGATACCATGAGCAAGATTATCGCCATTGGTGCTTCAACTGGTGGAACCGACGCTATCCATACCGTTATTTCTGGCTTGCCCAGAGACATGCCGCCGATTGTTATTGTCCAACATATGCCACCAGTGTTCACCAAACTCTATGCCGAACGTTTGAATAACACCTGCGAACTGGAAGTCAAAGAAGCTGAAGATGGGGATGCCTTAAAACCAGGTCGAGTTTTAATCGCTCCGGGAAATTTTCAGATGCGAGTGGCTAAAAGAGGAACCGGATATATTGTAAAATGTACCCAGGAAGAAAAAGTCAGCGGTCATTGTCCATCTGTTGACGTTCTTTTTGACTCAGTGGCCGACGTAGCCGGAAAACAATCCGTCGGCATCATTCTCACCGGCATGGGCCGAGACGGCGCCAATGGCCTGCTGAAGATGAAAAAAACCGGGGCCTATACCATCGGTCAGGATGAAAAATCCTGCGTCGTCTATGGTATGCCGATGGTTGCCTTCAATATCGGAGCCGTGGAAAAACAATTACCCCTGGACCGCATCGCCGATGAAATTATCCGCTTCTTATCAAAATAAAATACTTTCTACTTTCGATAATCCAGACATCATCCACCGCAAATGATGCCTGGATTATTTGCTTATCTACTTACTTTAATTGATATTATTTTCTTTCTTTTGCTAAAGTTTTCTAATATAATGACGATATGTATATCAAGAGATAAAACTATCTTAATTATTCTTAAAAATAATCATAAAAAAATAGAAATTCCCAAAAGGAGGTTTAGTCATGAAAATTTCATTAGGCAATAATCCCGCAGTCCAATCCAAGATCGGCCAGGAAACTGCAACAGAGTCCACCCGTCGTGTGGATGCTGAAAAAAAAGGCATCAGTAAAAATAAACAAGACAGCAGTACCATCTCAAACGGTCGCAGTGCGTCCTTTGATGACAGCCGAGTTGCTACCGCAAAATCTGCCATTCTTTACGATGTAACAGTAAAAGATTCAAGTCGTTTAAGTGAATTAAAAGAAGCCGTTAAAAACGGAACCTACCACGTACCAACCGAGGCTTTGGTTGATGCGCTACTAAAATAAAGATAAGAATAAAAGCAAAAATCTGAAAATCTCGAGGAGGCTTAATATGCTTGAAACAAATGAATACAAAGAAACGTTAGATAGTTTTTACAACTATCTTTTCGGGGTTATTAAGCTTCATCGTGAGACGATACCTAAACTGAAGGATGAGCTCATGCTCATTCAGAGCAACAGCATTGATGAATTAAGTGATAACCTCAATCATCAGCAGATCTTTCTTTATCAAATTAAGAACTTTGATCAGGATGTCGCAGCTTATACGGAGAAATTGAACGTCAGCGGTAAAAATCTCTCAGAGGTCGTTCAGCAATTTCCAGAAGATGAGCGAACCCGATTTGAAGAGCTGCTGGCCCAGTTTAAGGAAACCGCTAATGAAATTAAATTCTATAAAGATAAATGTCAGACGCTTCTCCAAACTAAACTGCACATGGTCAACAAAAATATTGCTCAATATAAAGCAAAACAGGATAAAATAACATATGGTGAAGACGGTAAAAAAGAGGGGTCTGTCAAGATTCCCAGCGCCTTCGAAAAGAGCATTTAATAGAGAAAGTAGAGAAAAGATATGACTGCAACATTTTTATCATATGGCGTTGCCAGCCGGGCCATGGAAGCCAGTCAGGCAAGCATTAATATAGTCGGAAATAATATTTCCAACGTCAATACTGAAGGATACACCAGACAGCGGGTGGACATTGTTTCAGTTACCACCAGCGGCATGGTTGAAAAATACGCGACACCAAAAGTATCTACTGGCATCGGCGCCAAAGCCATCAGAACCACCCAATTAAGAGATCCCTATATCGATGCTCGTTTTCGAACCCAGAATGCCGAAACCAGCCGATACGAAACCATGGTGAAAGGGCTTTCAAATCTGGAAGACGTTTTTGATGAGGCTTCAACCGAAGCTTTACAAGGCGAGCTGTCCAGCTTTGTTAATGATTTGCAGAGTTTGACCCAATCACCAACCAGCTCAGACATCGCCCAGGTTGCCCGCTCCGCTGCGGAAAAAGTAACCCAGGTGATTAATATGTATGCCACCCAGCTTGAAGAAGTCAGGACTGAACAAACCGAAAATCTGGATATAGCCGTCAAAAGCGAGTTTAATACCTACGTCAAAAACATCGCCAGTTTAAACGAACAGATCCAGCGGGAAGAAATATACGGCAATACCCCCAATGAACTTTATGACCACCGAAATTTACTAATTGACAAGTTATCCGGAGTTGCCAATATTGAAGTAAGCATGGCACCGGCTGATGTGATCTCAGAGAATCTGTCGATTCCCCATTACACCATTAAAATAAAGAATCAATCCGGCGGTGACGATATTGTCCTGGTTGATAATGGTAAGTATTCTGAAATGAGTTTAGATGCTGAAACAGATCCCTTAAACGTTCAGTTGAAGATTGTTGATACGACTGGTGTTGAAAGAACTGATGTCAACAGCAATGTAATTGATGGTTCGTTGCGGGGTTATCTTAACCTGATTAATGGAAAAGGCAGCTTTGCCGACACGATGTCTGGTGAAAGTGACTCAAAAGGGATTTTCTACTATTCAACAAAAATGGATATTTTCGCTAAGCAATTTGCTACCGAATTGAATAAAATCAATAGTGATATAACCGGTCCAGACGGAGTTCCGGGTTCGGCAGGAGATTTAAATCTCTTTACTGATTCGTCAGGAATATCAGCAGCAAATATCACAGCAAAGAATTTACAGGTTTCTACGGCGTGGCTAAAAAACCCATCATATATAAGAACGACCAGAAATCCCGTCATCGATCCACCGCCTTCAGCAGATTATAAGCCGACTCCTGCCGGTGCTGATAATATTCTGCGAATGATTGAAAAAATGAGCGATAAACTTGATTTTAAGGATAGCTCAGGCAATAAAATCTTAACCGGTACTTTTAATGAGTACATGACCGGCGTTGTCAGTGAGGTAGCGACGGACGTTGAGTTAAATACGAATTTTTCTAAAACAGCGACCAACGTTTTTCAAACGATCTCAGATGCCAGAGACTCTGTAGCCGGCGTTTCTTTAAATGAAGAAGGTGTCAATCTTTCAGCATTTCAAAAAGTATACAACGCTGCGATGCGGTATTTCAACGTATTAGACGAGAATTTAGATAATATTATCAATAAAATGGGTGTTTAATACTGTGCATACAGAGTAAACACTACGGGAAGGAACGTGTAAAAAATGAGAATTACATATAGAATGATGACTTCAAAATATTCAAATAATTTGAATGGACTGTCATCAGATTTGGATAAACTCAATACCCAGGTAGCAACCGGAAGAAAGTACTCCCGTACTTCAGAAGACGTTGCATCGGCGGTTAGAGGATATCAGATCAGAAGAAATATCTCAAAGATAGAAGGATATCAGGATAATATCAGACATGCGGATGATTTTCTGACCAACTCTGAAAGTACCCTGGGCCAAATAGAATCGTCCCTTGCGGAAGCCACCGATAAAATTTTGCAGGGTATGAACGGCATTCAAAGTCAAGCTGATCGAAAAATTATTGCCTCTGAGCTTCGAACCATTCAAGGCCAGTTGTTGGAAACTTTCAATACCAGTGCATCCGGCATGTATCTTTTTGGCGGGAGCAACGATGAAAAACCATTTGCCGTTGTGAGCGGGCAACTCCAGTACAATGGTAAAGTTTTAGATGATCTAAACGGAGGAACACCAGCTGAAATTGCAGAGTTAGAACTCCTGAAAAGTGATTCCATGTATGTTGATATTGGCTTAGGCGTATCCTTTGATGACACGACAAAAGCCGTTGACCGGAACACCGTATTTAATTATTCTACCGCCGGCATTAATTTTGTCGGTAACGGAAAAACCGATATTTCAGGTGAACAGGTTTCAAATAATCTTTATGATTTGTTAGGCCGAATCGCGACTGAATTTGAGAAATCAGATGGCGATTATTCATTTGATAAAGTCGATAAACTGTATGGTCTATTTAGTGACAATAGTCTCAAAACCTATCAGACCACCACAGAAATCGGGGCAAAAACCCAGTATCTGGAGTTTATGACCAGTCGCTACGAAACTCAGAATTTCAATCTGCAAGAACGGCAGACGCAAGTTGAAGGGGTAGATGCCGCCTATACTTATATCGCCTTCCAGAGCCAAAAGGTGGCTTACCAGGCGGCCCTACAAATGGGTCAAAGCGTGGTACAGCAATCCGTGTTTGACTATATGTCATAGTATATAGCCAGAATTATAATATAATTACTTTGAAAGGAGGAGAAAAAAATGGAACAGCTAATTACTATTGAAACAGTCCCTATAAAAATTGAACATGTTAAAAGAGAACCTCTTAAGTTGTCATCAGTTCATGCACAAAATACTAAGCCAGATAGTGATGTTGGCAATATAAAGGTTCAAAGTAAGCCGATTCGGATTGCCCTTAATGATTCGTTTGAACCGAGTACCGATTACCAGTGGGACAATTCAACTTACACCGCTATAGCAAAATATGGAGATGACGGAAAACTTAGTCTTGAAGTTCAAATGGAAGATGGCCAGGCGACGCCGATTCATTTTAAACATTTGTCCAGAGGTATTGATCAAATGGCTGATTTGATCGCTTCACAAAAAATAAAATCAAGCAACGAAACCGCTAGTATGATGATTCCAATTGAAGCGAGTAGCATTACCAATGGAGCGCAGACAGCAGACAACTCAAACATAGAGTTTATACCACCGGACATTGAATTAAAAATGACCCAACGACCCCAAGTCATCATTAAATATGTTGGGGGACCTATTTATGTTCCCAGAAGTGCTGATCCCAATTACCAACCCATAGTAGGCTTTGAAACGTCACCAGTAGTCGCAGAAGGTTTTAAGCTGGATCAGAAAGCATAATCAGAAAGTTTGAGCTTTTTTTTCAGAACAAATAAAAAAAACTAAAGTAAGTATTATCGTTGACGATAATACTTACAACAGAGAAATAGGAAAAAGTTATTTATTCATTAAGCTTAGTTCTTGAAAGCTACTAATTATGACCGGGTAAATGTTTCAAGATAAAAAAGAAAATAAATTAAAATATTTTCTAAAGTATCCCAAAACATGGTCGATATTAATAACAAGAGCGAATCAGCTTAGTAAATTTGGCAGACCTTGCGTACGAAGGACGGCCTCAAAAATTCCCCAGGTCGAGGGTTATCGGCCAATAAAATAATGGAGGAATCTAAAATGAGAATCAATCATAACATCGCAGCACTTAATACTTACAACAAATTATCGGCAAACCAGGCAACTACCGCTAAGTCATTAGAAAAACTGTCTTCAGGTTTAAAAATTAACCGAGCTGGAGATGATGCAGCAGGATTGGCAATTTCTGAAAAAATGCGTGGCCAGATTAGAGGTTTAGATCAGGCATCCGCTAACTCAAGCGACGGTATTTCACTAATCAAAACAGCAGAAGGTGCGTTAAACGAAACCCACTCAATCTTACAGAGAATGAGAGAACTGGCCGTTCAATCTTCAAATGATACTAACACCGATAGTGACCGTGCAGAAATTCAAAAGGAAGTAACTCAGTTAAACGAAGAAATTGACCGTATTTCCGAAACAACCCAGTTCAATACCAAGAATCTGTTAGATGGTTCAATGGGCGAAGGTGTAGCAGTATCTACAGCAAATATGAACACGAATACGACTTTACAATCCACTACAGCTGCTACTACAACATTATCAGGATTAAATGATACTGCAGGCAATAATATAGGCATTCAAGTTGGAGATACGTTTGAAGTATCGTTTGTTGTAAACGGAACGACTACGACTGATTCACTTGTAGTTTCCGGAGGTTCTACTCTGGCTTCTGGCTTGGCTTTAGTCTCAGGTGCTACTGCTGCATATAGTGGTGTAGACGGTGTGCGACTAAGCGGAGATGCTACAGGATTTGCGGGGGCTGTTAATGGTGTAACTATTACAGTTAAAGATGCAAATGGAGTAGTTCGAGCTGGAGCGACTAATAAGTTATCAAGCTTTACGGAAACAACAGCAGCAGCAGATGCTCGTGCTGATGGACAGGCAACGTTGCAGATTGGTGCTAATACAAATCAAAATATGCAGGTTTCTATCGAAAATATGAGTACAGCTGCTCTTGGTACGAATGGCCTGCAGGTCGGTAATCAGGGTCAGGCCAATGTTGCCATAACAGTTATCGATAGTGCAACTCAAAAAGTATCAGCCGAACGTTCTAAGTTAGGGGCTATTCAAAATCGTTTGGAACACACCATCAATAACTTAGGTACATCTTCAGAAAACATGACATCAGCTGAATCACGGATCCGTGACGTTGATATGGCAAAAGAAATGATGATGTTCACAAAGAACAATATTCTTTCTCAGGCTGCTCAATCAATGCTCGCTCAAGCTAATCAGCAACCACAGGGCGTACTTCAGTTATTACAATAAGCTTAAACATAAAAATTCCACCTTCGGGTGGTTTTTTTATGTTTCAAATCAATAAAATCTTTACAAGAAAAGCATAAAGGCCTATACTTTAATCAAGGTGAGAAGTTAATTTCTTAATAATTGTTAACTTTTGTCGATACAATAATAGAAGCGTTATATCGTTAAGACAGGTGAGGTTTATGAGAATAATAATAAATAATGAGATCATTGAATTTGAGAATAGATTTGAAAATATTGAGAAGATAGTTGAATTGATTGATCATAGTTTAACAGAAAAAGAATTGGACATATCACATTTAATTGTTGATGGAAATTATGTCTATGAAAAGTTTTATGAATACTTGACAGACAATATTCAAACAATCCAGGAAGTTGTCGTTGTCGTTAGAACGCCCACATTGATTGTCAATGAAGCAATGGTTTCTGCATACGATTATATAGCCAATGCTGTAATGATGATCAAACCGCTATCGGAAGCCTATTATCAGTCTCCCCAAAAAAGCACATGGAATAGTCTGGCAAACCTTTTTGAAGGTATTCAATGGATAATAGAAACAGTTCAGCGAATCGACGGTTTTGAAAACTTAGAAAAAATTGTTAATGATTATCAAATATGGAATGAGTATGTACAAATGACTAAAGGATTTAGCACGGTTATTCTGGAGCTTGAAGAGGCTATGGTTAATCAGGACAATGTGTTGATTGGAGATTTACTGCAATATGAAATCCAGCCAATTCTTGAAGCGTCAGAAGAAAGACTGCGTTTTTTAATCCCCACTGGAGGGAGACATCATGCTAGCTGATAATATTCGGTTATTAAAAAAGAAATACCCTGATTTATATCAAAGGGTCAGAAAATGGGAAGAAGGAATCAACAAACCTTTATTTCTTGTTGAACAGGCTAAAGACGGCAATGATACCTTAAAATATCAGAATGGTGATCAAACGGTTTATATGAACAGCAAATATAAGCCAATTCGTGAAGCTGAATTAATTGTGGATCAAATATTAGAAAATGAGGACATTACAAGTGAAACACATATGGTTTTCTACGGCATTGGTTTAGGTTATCATATTGACTATTTTACAAAGCGATATACAGAAGCTAGCTTTTCGATAATTGAACCATCAATCGAGATTTTTAGCTTATTCTTAGATAGAAAATCATTAAAAGATTTACAGTTGAAAAGACTCGTTTCATTAGAATGTGGTAATAATATGCAATCCTTTTATAATGATTTGAACCAGTCAAAAGAAAAGCGTTTCGTGATTTGTGAACTGCCTGTGTATGCAAAGGTTTTTAATCAGATGTATACAAAATTCCTTTATGATTTTAAGAAATTCATAAAGGAACAGTTAAGTTCAATAAGTGTTAATTATACCTTTAAAAAACGATGGATTATTAATAGCGTGAATAATTTGAAGGAGGTTTTATTGACACCAAATATTTTAATGGAAAATAAAGATATGTTCAAAGAAAAAACAGTTTTGTTAGTGGCGGCGGGTCCTTCACTGGATTATGAAATAGATAGTTTGCGAAAAATAAAAGAAGAAGGTCGGGCATATATATTCACAGTCGGTTCTGCCATTAACACTCTGCTTCATCACGATATTTATCCCCATGCCATGTGTACCTATGATCCAAGCGAGATGAATCAAGTTGTTTTCAAAAAAACAAATGAGCTTGAAATATCAACAATCCCCATGATCTTTGGTTCTAGTGTTGGTTATGAAACGCTGGAACAATATCCAGGCCCAAAGTATCATATGATAACCAGCCAGGATACAATTGCGAGCTGTTTATTGAAACCTGAAAGTAATGAAGCACTTGAAAAAGTCAATGATGCACCATCGATCGCAGTCGTCACGCTAGAGTTATTGGCAAAGCTTAGGTTCAAACAGATTATTTTGGTTGGTCAGAATTTTGCATATCTAGATAATAAAAGTTATGCTGAAGGTATTGAGTATAATCAGAATAGATTGAACCTTGTGAACGATAATAATAGTTTGACAGTAAAAGACGTTTCTGGAAATGATGTCACAACAAATGATACTTTTGTGAAAATGAAAAATATGATGGAAATAATCATCGAACAGTATAAAATAGTTGCTTATAATACAACAATTGGTGGAGCTGATATAAAAGGTGCGCCATTTAAAGAATTGAATGATTTATTTGATATTGTATTGGTGAAAAATAGCATTGTTGATGATAATTTCCAGATCATAAAAAGACATGATATTTATGATAAAACTTATATAATGGAACAATTGAGCAATCTGCAAGGTGAATTTGAAAATTACAAAAAAATATTGAGTCATATTCGAAAATGTTTACATGAACTAAAAGAAGCGGTAAGTATAAATAATGCAAGAAAGGTTAATGATATTCATACTGAGATGGATCAATGGAGTGTGAAAATGGAAAAGAACTTATTTTTTACTGTACTCGCATTACCACTAAATCGGGTTGAGTATGGTCTATTGGTAAATACAGCAACTTCAGCAAAAAGAGAAAAGAACCACATAGTAATTGCTAAAACAATTTTCGAACCAACTGAGATTTTTATAAATTTATTGTATTGCGATATGGAACTTAATGAACAAATAATGGTTGTTCTAAAAAATACGGTCGGAAAATATATAGGTGTCAATAATGACTAGACTGTTAGTAACGGGTGCAGATGGCTTTATTGGTAGTCACTTAACCGAGGAGTTAGTAAAGTCTGGTAAACGGGTAAAGGCATTCGTATATTATAACTCATTTAATACCTGGGGATGGCTAGATACGCTGCCAAAAGAAATAATGAAGGAGGTGGAAGTGTTTCCAGGAGATATTAGAGATCCAAACGGTGTAAGGGAAGCTATGAAGGGGATTGAAACTGTTTTTCATTTGGCAGCACTTATCGCTATACCATTTAGTTATCATTCACCGGACACCTATGTGGATACGAATATAAAAGGTACACTTAATGTATTACAAGCTGCTCGACAATTGGAAACATCACGGGTACTAATTACCTCAACATCTGAAGTTTATGGGACGGCTCAGTATGTACCTATCGATGAGAAACATCCTTTTCAAGGTCAATCACCATATTCTGCAACAAAAATTGGTGCGGATCGATTAGCCGAATCGTTCTACCGCAGTTTTAATTTACCTCTTACTATTGTAAGGCCTTTTAACACGTATGGACCAAGACAATCGGCGCGGGCAGTGATCCCGACGATCATCACACAATTGCTTAATGGAAAAGAAGCTATAGAGTTGGGATCTTTGTCACCGACAAGAGATTTTAATTATGTGAAAGATACCGTAAATGGTTTTATTGAAATAGCAAAATCAGATAAAACCATTGGAGAAGAAATCAACATAGCAACGCAGCATGAAATTTCTATTGGTCAGCTTGCACAAGAGTTGATCAGACAAATTAACCCTGGGGCTAAAATTGTTTGTGATGAACAGCGACTTAGGCCTGAAAAAAGCGAAGTTGAAAGGCTTTTGGGTTCCAATGAAAAGATCAAGCGGTTGACAAATTGGAAACCACAATATACATTTGAACAAGGACTTGCAGAAACGATTGAGTTTTTCAAAGAACATTTAGATCAATATAAAACAGATATTTATAATATTTAGGAGGGGCTCATGAGTGAAAAATTTATTCCGCTTTCTGTGCCCAATTTAAAAGGAAAAGAATTAGAATATGTTACGCATGCAATCGAAACAGAGTGGGTATCCACAGGTGGTCCCTATGTCAATGAGTTTGAAAAGAAGACAGCACTTTATGTAAATGCTGAAGGTACAGTGTCTTGTCAAAGTGGCACGGCTGGACTTCATATTGCACTTCTAGTATGCGGTGTAACAAAAGGAGATGAAGTACTTGTTCCAACCTTGACATTTATTGCAGCAGTCAATCCAGTAAAATACATTGGAGCAGAACCGATTTTTATGGATTGTGATGATTCACTGTGTATGGATGTTGATAAACTGCTGGGATTTTGTCAGAATGAATGCAGATTTGAGGATGGAAAGCTGATTAATAAAACCACAAATAAGCATATTTCAGCCGTGATCGTCGTTCATATTTTTGGGAATATGGCTGATATGGAAGGTTTGATGACAATCGCAAGGAGATATCATTTAAAAGTCATCGAAGATGCCACTGAAGCTCTAGGTACATTTTATAACAATGGCGCTTATGCCGGGAAATATGCAGGAACCATTGGCGATATCGGAGTCTATTCCTTTAATGGAAATAAAATCATAACAACTGGTGGGGGTGGAATGATCGTTTCTGATGATGAAGCACTCTTGAAAGAAGCGAAGCACCTTACCACTCAGGCAAAAAGCGATGAGCTATACTGCAACCACGATGAGATTGGATATAATTATCGTATGACCAATTTACAGGCGGCTCTGGGTCTTGCCCAATTAGAACAGCTTGAAGCATTTATTGAAATTAAAAAAGAAAATTATAATACTTATAAAGATGGGATAAAAGAAATAGATGGTTTAAAGATTTTAGACTTTAGAAAAGGGATTCGGCCTAATTACTGGTTTTATTCACTTGATATTGATTATCCTTTAAAGCAAGATGAAATAATTGAGAAGATGGCTAAAAAAAACATCCAAACTAGACCAATCTGGGGATTGATCAGTGATCAAAAACCCTATCAGGATAATTATGCATATAAAATAGAAAAGGCGAAAAATTATCAAAAAAAGGTGGTTAATCTTCCCTGTAGTTCCAATTTGACAAGGGAAGAGGTACTGTTTGTAATCTCTTGTCTTAAAAATTATAAAAAGGCTTAATGTTGATGATGGGAGAGAATAAATTGGATGTTAAAGATTTTTTAATTGATGAAAATTGTACTTTGATTGAAGCAATGGCGTTACTGGATAAGGTCGCTAAAAAAGTTCTCTTTGTGATAAGGGAAGGTTTCTTTGTTGCCACGGTAACCGATGGTGATATACGACGATGGATCCTTAAAAAAGGAGATTTAGAGGCAAAGGTTAAAAACCTTGCTAACTATGAGCCGAAATTTTTATTTGAAAGTGAAAAAGGTAGAGCAAAAGCTTTTATGTTAAATAATTCAATTGAAGCAGTGCCAATTGTAAACGAAAAGAATGAGATAATAAGAATTGTTTTTTCAAATAATGAGAAAGTAGAAAAAAAAAGAAAGTTAAGCATTCCTGTTGTGATCATGGCTGGAGGTTTGGGAACACGTTTATACCCCTATACTAAAATATTACCTAAGCCATTAATTCCTATTGGCGAAATCCCGATTGCGGAGCATATTATTAATCGTTTTTACAATAATGGATGCAGAGATTTTTATCTGATTCTTAATTATAAAAGAAATATGATTAAAGCTTACTTTAATGATTTGGATAAAAATTATCAACTGAACTATATTGATGAAGAACAACCCTTGGGAACTGGTGGCGGTTTAAGTCTATTAAAAGGTCAAATTCATTCAACCTTTATACTTTCAAATTGCGATATTCTTATTGATGAAGACTATCAAAAGATTTGTTCTTTTCATGAGTATAATCATAATTTTATTACAATGGTTTGTTCATTGAAAAGAATAAAAATACCCTATGGTGTAGTAGAAATATGCGAAACTGGGGAAATCGAAAATATGAAGGAAAAGCCGGAGTTATCTTTTTTTATCAATACGGGAATGTATATAGTTGATAAAAATGTTATTGAGGAAATTGAAGAAAATATTGAGATCGGATTTCCGGATATTATTGATAAGTATAGAAAAGCGGGAAAAAAAATAGGGATATACCCCATTAGTGAAAATAGTTGGATGGATATGGGGCAATTGGATGAAATAGAAAAGATGAGAAAAAGGTTAGAGGTAAACTAACAAAAAATAATTGAAAAAATTAGAGACTCCAACAATTAAAGTTAACTACTATCGTAATTAGTCAGTTTTAAATTAAGTTATAACTACAATTTGGTTAAACATAAAAAAAGTAAGGTAAATTATAATGATAGAATACAGGATTCAATTAGGTGAGGGATAATGCGTGGAACTTGGAAGCGAATTTAACATAAGATTTGAAGAATTAGAAGAAACCGGAAATTCGATTTTTCAAAGATTAGATAATTACTATGCTTTATATTTTGATAGTGGTAGAAGTGCGATTAAATTCCTCATTAAAGAGATTCCAAAAGGTGAAGTATTACTTCCAGAGTATATTTGTGAATCAGTTATTCAAGCATTTTCGGGGTTTGACATTAAATACTACGGATTGGGGGAAGATTTAATAATTGATCTAGATGATTTATATAGTAAAGTTAATGGGAACACTAAGATTGTTTTTATAATGAATTATTTTGGAGCTCTTCAACCTGAAGAAATTCTTGAACAAATCTTATTTATTAAAAGTGAAAACAATTTTATAATAATTGAAGATACAACACATAGTATGTTTTCAAAGTACGAAACATTTGGTGATTATTGTGTGTGTAGTTTGAGAAAATGGTTTGCAATACCCGATGGTGGAGTGCTTTATTCAAAAAATCCTTTAGAATTAAGTGGTGTAGAGGATTTAAAAAGAAATACTGATATTGAAAAAGTATATGGAATGATATTGAAAACCCTTTATCTGGATAAAAAAATTGAGACGAATTTACTATATAGAAAAATTTTAACTGATGCTGAAAAGAAAATTGATGAAAATGAACAAATTAAAAAAATATCGTATTTTTCTGAATATTTTCTCAACTTTTATGATACATTACAGATAACTACTAAAAGAAAAGAAAACTATAAACATTTGTTAAATGAAATAACCAATATAGGATTGAAGCCGGTAGTAAAAGTTGTGGCGGAATGGTGCCCCTTCGTATTACCGATCGAACTAGATGAAAGAGATAACTTAAGGAAGTATTTACTCGAAAATAGAGTGTACTGTGCTATTCATTGGCCCTTGAAAGATACTCCTCTCTATGGAAATGAGCGTTCAAGAAAGCTGTCCGAAAGGATTTTATCACTGCCAATCGATCAACGGTACGGGTCAAATGAAATAGCCTATTTAGTTAATATGTTAAAAAACTATAAAGGAAGTATGAAATGCAGGTAATAAATTATAGTGAAAGTGAAAAATGGAATAGCATAGTTGAGTCATTCTCGAATTGTGATATTTATTACCTTAATGAGTATTCTAGATCATTTATGAACCATGGGGATGGAGAGCCTTTACTATTCTATTATGAAGATATTAATTGCAGACTTTGTTATGTAGCAATGTTGAATGATATATCCCAAATGAATGTTTATAGAGGGAAAGTTCTGCCTTCTAAATATCTTGACTTAACGACACCGTATGGCTATGGAGGTCCAATTATAGAAGGGGACTTTAACGAAATAAGTCAAAAGAAATTTGCTGATCAATTAAATGACTACTGCGCAAGAAATAATATAATAAGTCAATTTATTCGCTTTCATCCGCTGTTAAACAATCAGATATTCATGAAAGACTTATGTGAGATAAGAGAGATAAAAAAAACGATTGTTATCGATACTGCTTCTTATGAAAAAATTAATAATAATATGGATAGTAAGAATCGCAATATGATAAGAAAAGCAAAAAAACTGGGGGTGTCAATAAAACATGACACTGGTGAACTGATGGATGAGTTTATTCGGATTTACGAATTGACAATGAATGAAAACAAAGCGAGTTCATATTATTATTTTGGTCGGGAATATTATGATTATTTAATGAATGAAATGAGTGATAATATTATTTTTTTCTATTCTTACGCTGATGGCATAATAATTAGTGCAGCAATTTTTTTCTATAATGAAAAGCATATGCATTACCACTTATCCGGTACGCTTAAAGAATTCCGACACATGGCTTCAATGAATTTATTGTTAAACGAGGCGGCATTGTGGGCTTCTGACCATGGGATTAAGCAATTCCATTTAGGAGGAGGAATTGCAGCAATAGACAGTTTATTCGGATTTAAGAAACAGTTTAATAAAAATGGGAGATTGCCATTCTGTATAGGTAGGAATATCTTTAATAAAAAAGCGTATGATGAGCTATTGGATATAAGAAAGAAGATTGATTCGAGCTTTGATGTCAACAATTCATATTTTATACAGTATAGAATGGAGTAGAAAATTGAGTGTTTTTATAATAGCAGAAGCAGGGGATAACCATAACGGAAGTTTCGAGTTGGCTTTGAAATTGGTTGATGTAGCGGTAGAATCAGGTGCGGATTGTGTAAAGTTTCAAACGTTTATTACAGAAGAGGTTATATCAAGAAAAGCAGAAAAAGCTGATTATCAGAAGGAATCGACAGGCACTGATGAAAGTCAATACGAAATGGTGAAAAAGCTAGAACTTAGTTTTGAACAATTTAATCAAATAGATTTATACTGCAAAAAAAAAGGAATCATATTTTTGTCAACAGCTTTTGATTTAAAAAGCATTGAATTTTTGAATAATTTAAACATGCCATTTTGGAAAATTCCATCAGGAGAAATAACAAATCTGCCGTATTTATTGAAAATAGCACAAACTGAAAAAAAGGTTGTATTATCTACTGGAATGGCGACTATAGACGAGATTCAAGATGCGGTAGATATATTACTAAATAATGGTACTGGAAAAATTGCATTACTACATTGCAATACTGAATATCCCACACCCATTGAGGATGTGAACTTAAGAGCGATGGAAACACTTCAGAAAAAATTCAATTGTGACATTGGTTATTCCGATCACACATTAGGAATTGATGTTCCGATTGCTGCAGTTGCCTTGGGAGCTAGGATAATAGAAAAGCATTTCACTCTTGATAGAAATATGGAAGGTCCTGATCATCAAGCTAGTTTAGAACCTTTCGAACTTAAAAATATGGTGAAAAGCATACGAAATATTGAGAAAGCAATGGGTGACGGTATAAAAAAACCAAGTCAATCAGAGATTAAGAACATAAATATTGCAAGGAAGAGTATTGTAGCAAGAAGGAAAATAACAAAAGGTGAAGTGTTTACAGAAGAAAATCTTGCAGTAAAACGTCCTGGAAATGGAATTAGCCCAATGAAGTGGTTCGATATTTTGGCTGAACTATCGAAGCGAGATTTTGAAGAAGATGAGTTGATAGAAATATGAAGAAAATTGGTATTGTAACTTCAACCCGAGCTGACTATGGTTTGTTAAGAAATTTGATTAATAAGATTGAAAAGGATCATGATCTGAATTTGTGCTTAATTGTGACAGGAATGCACCTATCCCCAGAGTTTGGAATGACGATTAATGAAATAATCAATGATGGATATCCGATAACAGAAAAAATTGATATTTTGATGAGTTCTGACAATGCATCTGCAATTTCAAAAACTATGGGGATAGCATCACTTTCTTTTGCAGATGCCTTTGAAAGACAAAAACCGGATCTGCTGATAGTATTAGGAGACCGGCATGAACTGTTGCCGATATGCTCTTGTGCCTTGAATGCTCTTATTCCAATTGCGCATATTTCAGGTGGAGAGACAACGGAAGGCGCAGTGGATGAAAGTATTCGGCATTGTATCACAAAAATGAGTTATCTGCACTTTCCTGCTTGTGAAGCATATAGAAAAAGGATAGTGCAATTAGGCGAGTCTCCCGTAAGAGTTTTTAATTTAGGTGATGTCGGTGTAGAACAAATACGGACAATAGATTTGATCGAAAAAAATCAATTAGAGAAATTAATTAATTTTTCAATGAAGGAGCCGTATGCCTGCGTTACATTTCATCCAACTACATTGGAAGATGGATCGGCAAGGGAGCAAATAGTTGAATTGCTTAAAGCAATTTCTAATTTTCCTGAAATGCGATTTATTTTTACGAAAGCAAATTCCGATGCGGATGGTCGA
>Ga0209749_1000930_pt1 | contig 31479 bp, 26 predicted proteins | sample EPASupsiteSAE347_FD_187267 | JGI IMG/M metagenome (GOLD analysis project Ga0209749, IMG submission 187267) | Bioremediated contaminated groundwater from EPA Superfund site, New Mexico - Sample SAE3-47 (SPAdes) (version 2) | ecosystem: Environmental > Aquatic > Deep subsurface > Groundwater >...
TCGCTTACCCGGACGGGTTTCGGGTTTCCCCTCTCCCGTAAGGCCACTTTCAGAAAATTTCCGTTTGGCTTTCCTCCCTTCCTTCTTCTACAGATTTATCCTGGCGCACCACGTTTCCTTTCTTTTTGTGTCGAACGGCAGCCTTCAGCGGCACGCCGTAGGCGGGTACGCTGAAAGGCATAGTTCGCATTCCTCTATGGCCAAGTGGAAGCGCCTCTCCAGTGACCCTCAAAGACAGTTAGCATCGCCTTTCGCATGTCATCGCCGGCAGCGATCACGAAACACTGCTTCTTCCCGAATCCATTGAGGCTTGTTCCGAGAATCTTCATTCCCGTGTCGTCAAGTAAGTACCGGTCGTGCAGAATGTTCGCACCGACAACCTTCACGTTCAGTATGCGTCCTTGCGTGCCGAATGCGGCATGGAGGGTACGCAGCGATCCACCATCCTTGACGTTGCGAGTAAGCACGCGAATCTCGGATGCCGAAGAACACGCGTCAAGATGCTGCAATGTCACAACGTCGAAATACGGGTCACAGACGCGGACAACGCCTCGGCACTGTGACAGTAGAGTGTGGAGGCCAAGGACGGCTTGTACGGCCTTCGAGGGATCAACAAGAAGTATGGACGCCGGGGGTGCAATCACACGGTTTTCACCGGCGCGAAGTATGCCGAATCCCCATCTTCCGCCGCGCTTCTTTCTATCCACTAGGTCGTCGGCCTTGAACAAGGTCGTATTGACTGTTCGCCAGTGGAGTTTCAGTCCCCATCCGGTCTTCAGTTTCTCGGAAACCTCAACAGCCGTAAGTCGATCTATTCCTTCAAGTTTCGCGTTGTGGAGTACGGCCAGAATACGGTCGATGTCTTCTGGAAATGTGCCCGCATCTAGAGGTGTCGTTGCGCTCATTGTCTTCTATGCCCCATGCATGAGTCTATGCCTTGGCCTTTCGCTGTTTGCGAGTACGAGGTGAGATCTTTGTTGTTTTCTTAACTTCTTCAGGAAACTTCGCTGTGACCACACTCTCTCCGGTGCCGGTGAGGTAGTAGGATTTCTTCGATCCCGACTTGGGCGCAATCCATCCGTTCTATACCGTCCACCCGATATCACGCGGGAGATTCTTGGGCACAGGTTCTTGGGCGGCCTCGAAACTGCGAATTAGGTCCTTCCGTCCGAACACGGGCAAGTTCTCGTGCTGTTTTAGAAACAGTGCAATCGTCGCAATTTGTTCCGGGATACGCTTCGCGTTGTGCGTCTCCAGAAATTCCCGCACCGAGAGAGTAGGCCCACCAGTGGCGGGGACTGGCGCGACAAGAGATGCTTGAGGAGCAAACGGCATGGTTGTCCCCTGAGTGGCGCACTGCGGTTGAACAACAGATCCTCCGAACACAAGTCGGACGATGGCATGTGCCGTCTCAGGTACGACATCACGTTCTAGGTCAAGGCCCTCTCCCGACAGTTTCAGTCTATATGTCACTTGCTTATCCATGTTGTATCTCCATTCTTCATTGTTATGCGAACATAGTTTATTGGGACAAAGTCTTATTACAAAAAAAACGCGGCGTTGTCCATTTTTTAGATATGTTAGAAGGCGGAAAAACAATTGTCAATTGTATTGTAAATCAAATGTTATGCGTAGTCATAGACCCCGCGGACAACCAAACAAGTTTGCGCTTTTATGCTTGCCTTGCGGGATGAAAAACGACAAACATAAGTTGGTGTTTTTGCGGAACGGATAATTTTATATCTTTCTGGACATGAATGCCCGATCGAAAAAATACAGAGCGCTTGACCGGAAGTTTCTGTGGCACCCTTATTCCGCCCATTCCGCGATCGCAAAGAACGATTTTCCCGTGATTGTCCGCGGCCGGGGTCCCTACCTTTTTGACTGCGAAGGACGCCGCTATTTCGACGCCATATCATCCTGGTGGTGCTGCAACCTCGGGCATAATCACCCGCGCATCGTAAAGGCCATCCGCAATCAGGCGAAAAAGCTGCAACACAGCATCCTCGGCAACATGTCGCACCCTCCGGCGATTGAATTGGCGGAAATGATTGGAAACCTTTTCCCAAAAAAAAGACGGAAAATATTTTTTTCAAGCGACGGCGCTTCGGCCATGGAAGCGGCCATAAAAATCGCCGTTCAATATTGGCACAACATCGGCAACCCAAAACGTTGTCGCCTGCTATCGTTCAAAAACGCCTATCACGGCGACACGCTCGGCGCGGTCTCGGCCGGTTATCTGCCGCATTTTCATCAGCCGTTCAAACCACTTCTTTTCCCCGTCTTGCGCGCTGCCGCGCCTTTTTGCGGGGAGTGTTCACGTAGCGGCCGCGGCGGGACAGGGCTGTCCCGCCCTACCATCGGGAAAAATCGGCTGACGAGCGATGAGCCTGACTCGTGCGATTGTCAATGTTTTCAATCCATGCAGGAAACAATTGAAAAATATTCCGGCGAAATCGCGGCGGTCATAGTCGAGCCGCTGTGCCAGTGCGCGGCCGGCATGAAAATATATCCCCCAGCCTACCTGAAAAAGCTGGCTCAACTGTGCCGCGCGCACGGAATACTGCTGATAGCCGACGAAATCGCGGTCGGGTTCGGCCGCACGGGCACGATGTTCGCCTTTGAGCAGGCGGGCATTGATCCTGACATTGTCTGCGTCGGCAAATCACTGGCCGGCGGATACCTGCCGATCAGCGCCGCGATCGTCAAAGAAAATATTTATTCCACCTTCAGCGATGCGCCACATGATCACACTTTCTATCACGGCCACACTTTTGCCGGGAACCCGATTGCCGCGGCCGCGGCAATTGAAACATTGAAAATCTACGGGGAAGAAAACATTGTCGGCCTTGCCGGGAGAAAGGGCGAAATGCTGGCGGACAAAATGTCGTTTCTGGGAGAGGTCAAGGGGGTACGCAACGTCCGCCACCTGGGCATGATTGCCGCTTTTGATTTCCAAGCAGAAAAAATTCCGGACATAAGAAAAAAAATGCTTGAGGCCGGCGCGCTGATCCGTCCCCTGGGCAACACCATTTACCTGATGCCGCCCCTGAATACGCCTGACAATCTGCTTGGACAGACGATTGAACTGCTGGAGAAAACGCTGGAAGATGTGAAGTGAAACCGGAAACTTTTAATTGTAGCCGGCCTCGGTGAGGCCGACCCGGGGTCAACGCCCCCGGCTACAACCGCAACTTCGATGACTTGAATCGCATCAAGGCTCTGCGCCTTCTTCTCCGTCCTTCTTGCCGAACACTTTTGCGAAGCAGAAAACGTTCAGCAGAATGATGGCTGCCCAGGACAGCACAAGGAATATCCAGCCGGACAAAGTCATTTTTCCCTCATTTCCAAAAAAAGTTTTTTTCTGCGCCAGGCAATTTTCACCAGCGCGCAAAGCAATACAAAAACGGCCAAAAGCCCTATGCGCGTTGCCAGGATATACGGCCTGCAGGCCGGAGAAACGTTTTTCATGAAAATAATCGGAACCCATTCCTGCCAGAACCAGGCGCCCAGGATAAGGAAAAGGAAAAGCGGCGTGACATACTTGATGATCCATTTGTAAATAGGGAAAAGAGTAAGGTCTGCGCCGTGATGGATTTCATCCCAGGCCTTTTCCATTCCGAAAACCCACGCGAACAGGATCACCTCAATTGTCGCAAAAACCACCAGGAAGAAGGTGCCGCCCCAGAAATCCATCTCATCCACCACGCCTTTTCCGAGGAAAAAAATGCAGGGCTGGCAAAGCACAAAGGCGATTACGGCGAAGCACGAAACCGCCTTTGAGCGGCTTATGTCGAACTCATCCTCAAGAAAGGCGATCGAGGGCTGGGCCAGCGAGACCGAGGAAGTGACGCCGGCCAGGAAAAGCAGGGCAAACCACAGGAAACCGAAAAAAGCGGACCAGGGAAGCTGATTCAATACCAGCGGCATGGTCACAAAGCCGAGATTGAAAGTGCCGGAAGCGGCGATCGAGCGCATATCAACAGGCCCGAAGAAAACAAAGGCGGCCGGGATCACAATGCTGCCGCCGAGGATAACCTCGGCAAGCTCGTTGGTGGCGGCCGAGGTAAGTCCGTTCAGGACAACGTCATCGGCCTTAGTCAGATAACTGGCATACGTCAGGATCACGCCTATACCGACGCTCAAGGTGAAGAAAATCTGGCCGGCGGCCTCGATCCACACCCTGGCCGACTTCAAGGCGCTGAAATCGGGGTTCCACATGAAGCCCAGGCCGTTGGTGATGTTCCAGTCCGGGTGATTCTGCAGCGGCGTCCCCAAAAACAGGACGCGAACCAGCAGGACAAATCCGAAAAGGAAAAGGAACGGCAGGGCATACTTGCACAATCGTTCAATGCCGCCGCGGATGCCGTAATAGATGACCCAGATGTTCAGCAGAAAAGTTACTACGAAAAAGAAATAAGCCCAGCCGATCCCATGAAAAAAAGCATTCTGCTCAAGCCCCTGAAATCCGCGCAGGAACGACTGCATGGCGGCCTGGTCCTGCAAAGCGGAATATTTGCCGAAGAGCGCGAAGAAACTGTAGGCCAGGGTCCAGGATTCGATGTAGGTGTAATAGATGAAAATGACGAGCGGACCGAATATGCCGATCACGCCGAAGTATTTCACGAACCTGTTCTTGCGCAGGAGGCTGTGAAAGATGCCAGGGGCGGTTCCGTGTTCGAATCCGCCGCCGTAACGGCCGAGCGTCCATTCAATCCACATCAACGGCAGGCCGAGCAGGAGGAACGAGACAAAATAGGGAATCATGAAGGCGCCGCCGCCGTTGGCCACGGCCTTGGCGGGGAAGCGCAGAAAATTACCCAACCCAATGGCGGAGCCGGCCACGGCCATTATGACGGCCAGACGCGACCCCCATGCATCTCGTGACATTTTGTGCCGGTCTCCTTTCAGCGCCGCTTGTCTCCAGGCCGGGCGCCTCTTTCGAAAAACCTACCAAAAAAATATTTTTCTTCAAGCTGTTCGTGGTAATTTCCTTAAAACAGGCGTCTAATTTTCTTGCATTATTTTAATCGATGCCTCAGAATTCAAACCATGAGAGTCGCCAAAACGCAGAAACCGGACATTGCCGGCGCGGAGATTCCCCCCAATGCGTTGCTGTTTGAAATCGCCTGGGAAGTATGCCAGCAGTTGGGCGGAATTTACACCGTTATCCGCTCCAAAATACCGCGCATGATCGAGAATTGGGGCGACCGATATTTCCTGATCGGCCCCTATAATTCCGCGGCAGCTTCCGTTGAATTCGAGGAAGCCCCTCCGCCCCCGCAATTGTTATGGCCCATTGAAGCCATGCGCGGCAGGGGGTTTGAGGTGCATTTCGGCCGCTGGCTGGTCTCCGGCCGGCCGCAGGTCATTCTGCTGAATGCCAACAGCGCCATGCACAAACTTGGCGAGGCCAAATATTTTCTGTGGAAACACCATCACATAAGCACTCCGGACGAGGACCACGAGTTGAACCAGGTTATCGCCTTCGGCGTTCTTGTCTATGAATTCCTGAAAATACTCACAGCCGGCAGCCAAAACCTGCCGGCGATAATTGCCCATTTTCACGAATGGATGGCCAGCGCGGCCATCCCCGAGATCAGGTTCAACAATTTGCCGGTCGGCGTGGTTTTTACAACGCACGCCACGCTGCTCGGCCGCTATATTGCCATGACCGATCCCTGGTTCTACGACCACCTGCCCTTTGTGAACTGGGAAAACGACGCGCGGCGATTTAACATCGAGGCAAGGGTCCGGCTCGAACGCGCGGCCGCGCACGGCGCGCACGTCTTCACCACGGTAAGCAACGTGACCGCGCTCGAATGCAAGCACCTTATCCACCGCGAAGTCGACCAGGTGCTTCCAAACGGACTGAACGTGGAAAGGTTCACGGCGCGCCATGAAACCGAAAACCTGCACATGACTTACAAGGAACGGATCAATCAGTTCGTGATCGGCCATTTTTTCCCGAGCTATCATTTCAACCTCGACCGCACCATTTATTTCTTCACCTCCGGCCGCTATGAATATCGCAACAAGGGGTTTGACCTGACCCTTGAGGCCCTGGCCCGGCTCAACGCGCGCCTCAAGCATAATCGCAGCGACCTCACCGTGGTCATGTTCATCATTTCCCGCCGGCCGTTCCGTTCCATAATCGCCGAGGTCCTGAACAACAAGGCCATGACCGAAGAGCTGTATCACACCTGCATGATGGTCAAGGACCAGATCGGCGAGCGCCTGTTCAAAGTTGCGGCGCGCGGCCAACTTCCGGATTTCAACACGCTCATCGACGAATCGCACCTGATGCGCCTGAAACGCATCATGCAGGCCTGGCGCACCAACCGCCCTCCCCTGATCGTGACGCACGACCTGTACGACCAGGACCACGATGAGGTCCTCAATCAACTGCGCCGGTGCAACCTGGTGAACAACGCGGATGATCCCGTGAAAATCATCTACCATCCCGATTTCATCACCATGGCCGACCCGCTGTTCGGAATCGATTACGACCAGTTTGTGCGCGGCTGCCATATGGGCCTGTTCCCGAGCTATTACGAACCGTGGGGTTACACGCCGCTGGAATGCCTGGCGCGGAATATTCCGGCTGTGGCCTCGGACCTTTCCGGCTTCGGAAGTTACATTCTAAGCCACGCGCCGGATTGCCAGCAAAACGGCCTGTACGTGGTGAAACGCAAGAATACCTCTTATGACGCGGCGGCCGAGGAATTGACCAACTACCTGTCGGATTTCTGCAAACTGGATACGCGCGAACGCATTGCCCTGCGCTTTAACGCGCAGGAGCTGGCGGAAAAATTCGACTGGAAACAACTGATCGGCTACTATAATTTCGCCCACGCGCTGGCCGTCCGGAGGATCACGCATTAAATTCGCCGTTGCGGCGGATCAATATTTTTTGATATAGGCGTTTTTTTTCAGGCGCTCGATCCAGGCGTCGTAAAGGCGCCTGAGCTCCTTCTTGTATAACTCGCCGCGAATCGTTTCCTGCACGGATTCAAAAGACACGGTCGAAGCATTCTTGCGTCCCTCCAGTTTCAGGATATAAAGGTCTTCGCCGACGGTAATAACGGGGCTGACTTCGCCGACCGTCATTTTTTTCAGCGCCGCGGCTATTTCCGCGCGGCGGCTGTCCGCATCGATCCAGCCCCAGTAACCGCCTTCCGCGGCCTTGCCGTCCTCCGAGGCCTCGCGCGCAAGTTTTTCGAAGGATTCTCCCTCCAGCACCCGTTTGCGGAGATCCTCCGCCTGCTTCATTTTGAGATCCGTCTCCTGCGGGGTCCCCTTGCGGCTGATGACAATGGCGCGCACCTCCTGCTGCTCAGGAACGCAGTATTTATCGCCTGCTTTTTCATAAGCCTCGCGGACCGCCTGCGGCGTGATGACCACCTTGCTGTCGACCTCCCGCTCGCGCAGCAGGGCCACTACGATGGAATTTTTGTAGTTCTCCCTCCATTCCTCGAAGGTCAGGCCCTCCTGGTCAAGGGCTTTGCGCAGTTCGGCGCGGCTGTTGTTGAATTTGTTGCGCACGATCTCGTCGATGCGGCTATCCACGACGCTGTCGGGCAGCGTATATTGCTTTTGCCCGGCAAAATTGTTCAAAACCAGCTCGCGCTCGATCAGGGAATCGAGGGTGCTGTTATAGGCCGCCTCGAGTTTTTCCGAGAGGGTGTCGTCAAAGCACGTTTCGCGCAGTTGTTTTTCCACGGGCTGCATGGCTTTCAACACGTCCGAAACCGTGATGACCTTGTCATTCACCAGGGCCGCATAACCATCCACAGGAATGGCCTTGCCGCGCGCCTGCACTGAACCGGGCAGGACTGCCGAGCGCACCGGTCCATTCGACAGGCTCGACAAGCTCAGGACAGACCGGGGGCCGGCATTGGTTCCGGCTTGATTAGTGCGCGCCTGCTCCGCGGCGGGGGGGGAATTGGTCGACTGGCCGGCCGCCGAGACGAACAAACAGCCAGACCAGCATAAAAATAAAGCCAGGCAAATAAGTTTCATATTTTTCTGCAAGTGGGCATAATATGGCATATCCGGCCATGACCGACAAGCCAAACATGTTAAAATTTATTGACACTCAGTCGTAATTTTGAGAATGATTCAAAGACCGTGCGTCAGCCATGAAAAAACAGGGATTTGACAACGAAAAATACCTCGCCGAACAGGCCGAAGAGATTCTAGCGCGCGCCGGCCGTTTCGGCAGCAAGCTCTACCTGGAATTCGGAGGAAAACTGCTGTTCGATTATCATGCCGCGCGCGTCCTGCCGGGCTATGACCCCAACGTCAAGATCAAACTGCTCCACCGCCTGCGTGACCGCACCGACATCATCCTCTGCATCTATGCCGGCGATATAGAGCGCCGCAAACTGCGCGGTGATTTCGGCATCACCTATGACGCCGACGCCATGAAACTGATGGACGATCTCAAGGAATGGGGACTGAACGTGGTGGCGGTGGTAATTACGCGCTTCAACAACCAGCCGTCCGTCCGCACTTTCATAAACCGCCTTGAACGCCGGGGCGTAAAGGTCTATACGCATCGGTCGGTTGAAGGTTATCCCACGGCGGTGGACATCATCGTCAGCGACCGCGGCTACGGCTCAAACCCCTATATTGAAACCTCCAAACCGGTGGTGGTGGTGACCGGTCCCGGACCGGGCAGCGGCAAAATGGCGACCTGTCTTTCACAACTTTATCACGAGCACAAGCGCGGCGTGCCGGCCGGCTACGCCAAGTTCGAGACTTTTCCCATCTGGAACCTGCCGCTCAAGCATCCGGTCAACATCGCCTACGAGGCCGCCACGGCCGACATAGGCGACTTTAACCAGGTGGACCCGTTTCATCTGGAGGCTTACGGCAAGACCGCCATAAACTACAACCGCGACGTTGAAATTTTTTCAGTGGTCGAGCATATTCTGCGCAAAATCACCGGCGGCGCCGGATACCGTTCGCCGACCGACATGGGGGTCAATCGCGCCGGACTGGCGATCACCGACGACGCCGCAGTGCGCGAAGCCGCAGTTCAGGAAATCATCCGGCGCTATTTCCGCTGCCGCTGTGAATTTGTCCTGGGTTTGATCGAGCAGTCCGCCCTGGACAAGGTCATGCTCCTGCTCGAGGAACTGGATTTACGGCCGGAAAACCGGAGCGTTGTGGAGCCGGCGCGCAACGCCGCCAAGGAGGCGGAAAAGCGCAACCTGGGAAGCGCCGGAATATATTGCGGCGCCGCAATAGAACTGAAAAACGGCGCCATTGTCACCGGCAAAAATTCGCCACTGCTCCACGCCGTTTCAAGCATGATGCTGAACTCCATCAAACTGCTGGCCGGCGTACCGGATAAACTGCACCTGCTGGCGCCGAGCATTATTGATTCGATCAATAAATTAAAGGGCAATATCCTGAACGGCAAAAAACTCAGCCTCAACCTCGATGAAACCCTGATCGCGCTTGCGATCAGCGCCACGACCAATCCCGCCGCCCAGTTGGCCATGGAGCAATTGCCGAACCTGCGCGGCTGCGACGTGCACATGACGCATATCCCGGCCGCCGGCGACGGGGCCGGCCTTAAAAAAATTGGAGTCAACGCCACTTCCGACCCGAACTTCCCCAGCAAGGCCCTCTTTATGGATTAGAACGTACCAAGAAATGCTGCAGCCGGGCCTACAATGGAAAGCCCGACAGGCGGCGTTATCTTCCTGAAACTCCGACCAACAACCAGGTTTTCGTTTTCACTGTTTCTTCATCAATTTCGGAAAATAATGCCGGCGCAGGACTTCCTCCCTGGCCGTGGCGGGTGAGCCCAGGTAAAAGCGCACCTTGGCGGCCAGCGCCTTGTCGATGATCTGTTCGATGAATTCCGGCTTATAGCCGTGATGGCAGATATAGCCGATGCTGTTGCTGATGTTATAGCCCGAAACCACATAGCGGATGTACCTTTCGTCAAAGCCGCCGCCGCTTTCCGCCCTGAGGATGTAATCCGCATAGGTGTCCACAAAGGGACAATAGATATACCTGCTGTGCAGCGCCCCCATGGTGCAATGATAATAGATGATCTTGTCCTTCAACATCGCCCTCGTCTCCCGGATTATGTCATAGGCGTATAAAATATCGTCCATCGTTATGTCGTCGAAATATATCCCGTCCAGATCATACTTGGCCAGCATCTCGCCCGCTTTGCCTAGAAAGTCCTTGCCCCTGGCTGTCGAATAAAACGGGCTGGTATAGGGAATTACTTTCATTCCCAGCGAATGCGCCTTTTTGATCACCCGCCTGAATTCGACTTCATTGGCGGGAATAAAATTGCCGGTACAGAACGCGGCGTCGCGCCAGATATCCTCGGCATTATTGAGGCTCAGCCCCTTTTTGGTGATACAGCCTTGCCAGATCGTCTCATGCAGCACCAGCACCGTGGCATATTTGCTGAAATCCTCCAGCATGGCGTCCGAAGGATAAGGATCCGGCGGCGGATTCACGTGCTCCACGCTGGACAAGGTGCCATGGTGCACAATGCGCTCGGCAATTGACTGCTCTTCATTGAATTTTCGAGGCGGGAAAACCGAGATGAGCATGGTATAAAACCTGTCGAACGTGTAAACCGCTTTCCAGTTTCCGGACGAAAGCCCCACCAGCTCGACATCATGCAACCCCTTGTAAGGATACAGGCCGATGCCGCTGTCGTTGCCGATCAACAACGCGTTGCCGTTCTTTTCCGCGGTATATTCAGGCAGAAAACAACCTTCCACGGTCAACCCGACCTCTTTCTGACTGTTGATCCGGATCAGGGAATCCCGGGAAATCTGGATCCGCAGAAAATAATGAGTTCCGCCATAACCGGTCCTGCCCTCATGGACCCCCAAGTGCATGACGCAGGAATCTTCGTCAGACTCCACAATGCGCAACCCATCAAACGAACAGCCGAACCTGATGACCGCCAGCTTTTTCCTGCCGTTGACAAGACCGGCACAGGCGATGGTTCCCTGATTTTTTTCGATCAAAAATTCAGCGCCGGTGGTTTGCACCACGATCCTTGCCTGATCATCTTCGGCCTTCAACACCTTCATTTCGTTCAATACGTTCACTTTCCTATCTCCCCGTTGCGTATTTTTTAACTGCGGAGGCGATTGCCGCTTCAATCAAATTCAGCATGAAATCCGCTTCCTGTTTGCTGATGATCAGCGAGGGGGCGATGACCAGAATGTCGCCGTTGTTGCGCAGGATCATGCCGTGCTGATAACAATAGTCCCTGACCAATGATCCGACGCCGAACTTGGAATCGAATGGCGTCATTTTACTCCTGTCCTTCACCAGTTTGACCGCCAGCAGAAGACCAATGCCGCTGACCGTGCCGATGGCTTTTACGCGCCTTTGCATCTGCTCAAGACTTTTTTTGATATAAGCGCCCATTTTGGCCGCGTTCTCGACCAGTTTTTCCCTCTCAATTATCCTGATGTTTTCCAGGGTGGCGGCGCAGGCCACGGTGTGCCCGCCATAGGTGCTGCCGGAACGGAACTCGCTGCCCGGTCCCTTGCGGAAAACATTTGCAATCTTCTGAGTTGTTGCGGTAATGCCGAGAGGAATGAATCCGCCGGTCAACCCCTTGCCCAAGGTCATGATGTCAGGCACAACGTTAAAATGTTCGCAGGCAAACCATTTGCCGGTTTTGCCGAATCCGGTCTGGACCTCGTCAAAGATCAGCAGAATCCCGTGTCGGTCGCAGAGAGAGCGCACGCCCCGCAAATATCCCCTGGGCGGCATGGGATAGCCGGTATTCGACCCCGGGATCGGATCCATGATCATGGCGGCGATCGTATTTGCGCCTTCCTGCTCGATCAAATTCTCCAACTCCTTGAGAAGGAATTTTCCATAAGATTCGGACGTCATATCAGACGGCTTGTCGTTTTCGCGGGCCGCTGAAACGAACAGACAACCGGGCAATAACGGCTCAAAATATTCGCGAAAATATTTCAAGCCGGTTACCGAGCCGGCGCCGAGCGTGGTGGCATGATAGGAATCCCGGCGGGCGATGAATTTATAACGGGTGCGTTCGCCGCGTTCGATATGATATTGGCGGGCCATTTTCATGGCCGTCTCATTGGCCTCGGAACCGCTGTTGACGAAAAAGCTCACCGCCAGGTCGCCCGGCAATATTTTCTCCAGTTTCTTTGCCAGCTCGATCAGGGGCAGGGTGAACGAATCAACGTAATTCGGGAAAAACTCCAGCCTGTTCATCTGTTCGGCCACAACGCGGGTCACCTCGGGCCGGCAATGTCCGCTGACCGTGGTAAGCAGGGTGGCGAACGAGTCGAAGTATTTTTTGCCGGCCGCGTCATAGACGTAACAGCCCTCGCCTCTTACAAATATTTTTGCCCCTTTGGCCATTTCGGCGTTGCTGGCAAAATGGGGAATGATCAACCTGGCGGCATCCTTCTGCAGTTGTCTGATTTCTTTATTGGTCATTGTATTATTTCCTTTATTTTTGCAATAATATCCGCAGCCTGCGGAACGCAGGCATCCTCCAGGGGCGGTGAAAACGGAATGGGCGTGTTCAATCCGCCCAGAATCACCGGCGCCGCATCCAGGCAGTCAAAGCAACGCTCCTGCACCTGCCGGAGAATTTCCCCGCCCACCCCGCCCCGCACTGGCGCCTCGTGGGCGATAAGGAGCCGTCCGGTTTTTTGGACCGAGGCAACGATCGCCTCGATATCCAGCGGAACCAAAGTGCGCGGATCGATCACCTCAACGCTCGTTTCGCTTCCGAGCGCTTCGGCCGCCTCCAGCGCCTTGGGCACCATGCCGGAAAGCGCCACAACCGTAACGTCCTTTCCCTCGCGCTTGACCGCAGCCTGGCCGAACGGAACGATCCATTCGCCCTCCGGAACCTCGTCCGCCTTGAAATACAACATGCGGTTTTCGATAAAGACAACCGGATCGTTATCGCGGATGGCGGTCTTCAAAAGTCCCTTGGCGTCGTAAACCGTGGCCGGCATGGCCACTTTCAAGCCCGGAACATGCATGAACCAGGCCTCCAGACTCTGGCTGTGCTGGGCCGCCTCGCGCGTGCCGATGCCGTAGGGCGCGCGGATCACCAGCGGCACTTCGACCGCATTGCCGGACATGAACTTCAACTTGGCCGCCTGGTTCACAACCTGGTCCATGGCCGTGGTTATGAAATCAAGATACATGATTTCCACCACCGGCCTCAAGCCGGTCAACGCCGCGCCCACGCCCAGACCGGTAAAGCCACTTTCGGCAATCGGCGTGGTCAGAACGCGTTTTTTGCCGAAACGTTCCAGAAGCCCCTTGAACGCGCCGAACCCGCCGCCCAGCGGCCCGGCCTCCTCGCCGACCACGAACACGGACTCGTCCCTCTCCATTTCTTCACGCAGCGCCTCGTTGAGCGCCTCAATGTATTTTAATTCGCGCATTTTACCTCCTTCAAAAACTCAGCCGGATCCGGGTATTGACTCTCGTCCGCGTAACGGTCCGCCTCCTCTATCTCAGCCGCGACTTTGGCGCGCAATTTCTCGCACTCCTCCTTGCCGGCGATATTGTTTTCAACAAGGTGTTTTTCCCAGCGCTGAATCGGATCCTGCTCCTTCCATCCGGCAATTTCCTTCTCCGCTCGTATATCGGGAAGCATCATGCAATGCGAGTCGATCCGGTAAGTCTTGCATTCCAGCAGGGTCGGTCCGCCCCCCTGCCGGGCGCGGCCGACAGCTTCCTCGGCACGGCCATAAACATCCCCGACGTCATTGCCGTCAGCCACACAGCCGGGCATGCCATAGGCGGAAGCCCGGTCCGCCACGTTGGGGATGCAAACCGTTTCCCTCACGTGCGTCATGACCGCGTAACAGTTGTTTTCACAGACAAACACGACCGGCAATTTCCACAACGCCGCCATGTTCAAGGCCTCGTGAAAAGTTCCCTGGCTGGCGCCGCCGTCGCCGAAAAAACAAACCGTAACCTGGTCGGTGCCGCGATAATATGCGGAATACGCGGTTCCCAGGGCCAGCGGCAGACCCCCGCCCACGATGCCGTTGCCGCCCAAAAAACCCAGGGAAGTGTCAAAGAGATGCATGGAGCCGCCCCGGCCGTGCGAGCAGCCGTCAACCTTGCCGCGCAGTTCCGCCATCACCTTTTTCAAGTCAATCCCCCTGGCAACCGCATGGCCATGACCCCGGTGCGTGCTGAAAACATAATCGTTCTTTTGCAACGCAAGGCAAACCCCCGTGGCCACCGCCTCCTGGCCGATATACGAGTGAAAAGCTCCGAGAAAATTGTCGGCCAGCCGGTTTTGGTTGTATCGCACCTTGCCGGTTTCCTCAAACATGCGGATCCGACACATGGTCTCCAGGGCGCGCAAAGCAATCTCATTATTCATCTGATCAACTCCTTGTTTGCATTAATTTCCGCCGAATTCCTTTTGGGCCCGCGCCAGGAGCTTGTCCATGGCCTTGATTTTATCCGCAGGAAAAACGGGCGCTTTCCATTTCTTAAGATTTTCCCGCCAGATTTCCTCGCACTTGTCCAGGATGGCTTTTTCGGATCCGTCCCAGCCGCCCTCAAACGGCGAATCGGAACGGAACAAGGGCGAATTCCAAAGCTCGCGGCAATGGCGTATGGTGTGTTCGCTTGCCAGGAAATTGCCGCGCTCGCGGGTGACCTGAACAACCTCGTCAAAGTCGAGCGATTCATCGTCAACGGTAATTTCGTGCTTATACGCCCATTCCGCCTTGCGGATTTCCATGTCCAGAACGAACTGGGTCGGGGAGCCGAGCCCGCCGTTAAAGAGCGTGCCCATGCCCGCATAGGGAATATTCGCGTCGCCTTCCCAGCGCCGGCGGCAGGAGGTTCCATAGTAATTTTCAAACACCGCCTGCAGACCGGGTTTGCGCGCGGTCGGACTGAAGAAAGGCTCGACCATGCAGTGCCCGCCCCAGAATTCCTCGAACAATTGACGGACCGCATTGTTATATTGCACAAAATGCGGCCCGGAAGTGCAGGAATTGCCGTTGCGCATGTCGGCGAGCAGGCTGATCATGCGGCCGCTGATGTCGCTTTCCGGGTCAACGCACCAGCAAATCGCCATGCCCCCCAGAAGTTCCGCCGCGCTCATGACGATCGCGGCGGCCAGGGTCACGGGAGTGCTCATCCCGAGCGTGGGCATGCTGCAGACGTGATAGCGGTTTACCTTGCTCTTTTTGCGCTCCAGAATATCCTCGGCCGTGCGCTGTTCCATCACGAGCGGCATGGTTATGCATTCGGAGCCGGCCAGATAAGCCGATGATTTCGGGTCGCCAGTCAGGATTTCGCTGGCCTCCTTCAGATATTTTATCACCTCGGGAAAAATGGCCTCGATGCCGCTGAACTTGGTCGTCAAATCCATGCTGCGCCGCAGGGAAGTCAGTCTTTCCAGATGAGGCGGCAGGTCCTGGCGATACCACATGCTGGTGTTGCCGATTTCCGGGGTGGCCTCGGCAAACTTCATCATCAGGTCGAACACTTCCTGGTTGACCGGCCTGATTGTACCGGTAGGATAGTCGTACCAAGTCGTGGGGCCGCAGTCAAAAGCCTGCATGATAAATCTGTTTTTGTATTCGGCGCGGAATTTTTCAGCCTGTTTCGTCCAGGTCAGATAGTGGGTCCAATCCGGGCCGCAGGTGTAAACAAGCTCGTGATTTTTTGCATACTTGGCCTGGCTCTTTTTCTGAAACGCAACCAACTCCCTGACGAGCTGTTTTGGAATTTTTACCCGGCGGTCCGCGCCGATTTTGCAACCTTTTTTGCGGCACATTTCCATCACGGTTTCATTTTCAATCAACAGGCCGGTTTCTTCAAGGAGCTTCTGGGTTTTTTCGGCCAACTGTTTCAACTGATTTTTTGCCAGCATATCTTTCCTCCTATTGTTTTTACGACCGTAATAAAATGGTTTGCGGTTCGCGCGGCCCCTGGCCGCGCAGGCGTTTCAGCATCAGGTCGGCAGCCTGCCGGCCCATCTCAAAATCGGTCCGCAGCACGGGCACGAGCGGCAGTCCGGCCACGCTCGCGGGAACGTGCGCATCCGAAAGCATGAATCCGACCCTTTTGCCGGCCATGGCCGTTCCGTGCCGCGTCCACAGATAGCGCGCATAATCCAACGGATCGACAAAAACAGTGTTCAAAATCAGGGCGTCATAGCGCGCATTCATAAGGGCGATTTTATCAAGAATTGCATTTATGCCGCCGTATTCGGCCATGCTCAGTTCCCTGTGTTCGATCAGGACCGAATGCCGGACAAGGCCGGCTTCGGAAACGGCACGCTCGAAGGCGTTTTCCTGGGCGAGCATGACATTTCGGCAGCAACGATGCCCCACGTTCAAGAAGAGAAAGCGGCGGCAGCCTTTTTCAGCCATCCGGTCAACCAGTTGCCCAACCCCCCACTCGAAATCGATCCCCACGCAATCCGCCTTCATGCGGTCGACCCGGCCGTCAACCACCACCAATGGAATTTTGGCCGCCTGAATTTCACGGATTAACGCGGGCGCCCGGTCATGATCGTACCAAATCCAGATCATGCCGTCGGGGCGCGATTTGATCGCCTCCCGGACCGTATCGATTTCGGTTTCCGCCGCCATCCGGACCAGCAAATTGCAGGCGCCGGCGGAGAATCCTTTTTCAACCCCCTTCAGCACTCTGGCGAAATAAACGTCCGATTTTTCAAGAAACGTCACAAAGACCACGTTTTTGCGCGCAGTGATCAGCTCCTGCCCCTGCTTGCGCGCCACGTACGTGCCCTTGCTGCGGAAACGGCTGATCATGCCGTCATTTTCCAGCAGCGTATAACACTGGCGCGCCGTCAGGCGGCTGATGCCGGTCTGGCGGGCCAGTTCATGCTCCGTGGGCAGGCGTTGGCCCGGGGCCAGGGCGCCTCTTTGAATCTTGTCGCGCAGGCGGCAGGCCAGTTGATAATAGAGCGGCACCGGACTCGCTCGCTCCAGCCCCCATGACTCGTCATTAATCATCAGCACAAACCCTTTCTTTGTTATGCATTGTCTAGCTAAACAGATAATAACATATAATTCAAGTAAAAATTTAAAAAATATTCCAGGCCGAATTTCCGCCGCAAACGCGCTTTTTGCCGGATAAAACTTGCATTATACGCGCAAATAATGCATCTTTATATGCATAAGAACAACACCCTATTATGAAAAAGACTTTCGTTCTTGATACAAACGTTCTCCTGCATAACTCGAACTGCATTGAATCCTTTGCCGACAACATGGTAGTCATCCCCATGGCGGTCATCGAGGAACTGGACAAATTCAAGTCCCACAACGATGAGCTCGGCCGCAACGCCAGGCAGGTAATCCGCCGTCTTGACCGCCTGCGCAGGCGTGGGCGGCTCGGGGAAGGCGTACCGCTCGACAACGGCGGCGTCCTGAAGATCGTCACGGACAAAATGCTGCCCCAGGACAGCGATCTGGAGCTGGACGTTCCGGACAACAGAATCATCCGCGTGGCCTACCATCTTCAAAAGACCGGCGAAAATGTGATTTTCGTCTCCAAGGACATCAACGCCCGGCTGAAATCGGACGCGCTCGGCATCCAGACCATGGATTTCGAGAAGCAGAAGGTCAATTTCGACGAGCTCTATACCGGTTACCGCACCGTCCGCCTTTCCCAGCAACGGATCGCCGAATTCGAGCAGAACGGGGTCCTTAAAATCAAGATCCCGACCATCTGCCTGAACGAATTCGTGATCCTTACGACCGAAAACGGCTCTCCGGCGGCGCAGGAAACGCACGAAAACAAGGCTCCCTTAATAGCCCGGGCATCGAACCAGGATACGCTGATAAAACTTTCGCCGCAGTCCGAGGCGGTCTGGAACATAAAACCGCGCAGCGCCGAGCAGCAAATGGCCCTTGAGTTGTTGATGGATGAAAACGTGCCCTTGATAACCCTGGTCGGCTCGGCCGGCACAGGCAAGACTCTTCTGGCCCTGGCGGCCGGTCTGGAACAGACCATCAGGCAGAAACGCTACGATAAAATGCTGGTTTCCCGTCCGATCATGCCGCTGGGCAAGGACATCGGCTATCTGCCCGGAGACAAGGACACCAAGCTTTTGAACTGGATGCAACCCATTTTCGACAACCTCGCCTATCTGATGCGCGACGGCAACCCGAAACAATCGATCCGCGAAAAGATCGAAAAACTGCAGCGCGAACACGTCGTGGAACTGGAGGCCCTGACCTACATCCGCGGCCGGTCCATACCCAAACAATATGTGATCATTGACGAGGCCCAGAATCTGACGCCGCACGAAATAAAGACCATCATCAGCCGCTCGGGCGAGGGCACAAAGATGGTATTGACCGGCGACCCTTCCCAGATCGACAATCCCTACCTGGACTCGAACAGCAACGGCCTTTCCTATGCCGTGGAACGCCTGAAACCCCTGCCCCTGCACGGGCACGTCACGCTCACCAAGAGCGAGCGCAGCACCCTGGCCGCCGCCGCGGCTGAGTTGCTGTGATTTATCAACTGACTTTTATCGCCTGGCTGACTGCCTCAAGCGAAGCGGTCTTATAGTCCAAAGTCGCGCTGATTTCATGAAGGACTTGCAGGGCTTCGCGCTGGGGATCGCGCAGACTCATGTATTGGCTTATCTGGTTTGGTGTGTTCATGTGTCCTTTTCCTGCAATAATTTTCCGTACATCCTCAGCCGCGTCTCCAGCACGCTTTTATCCGGCAACCGCGTGAGGTATTCGGCCACTTTCATCTTGTGCGGGCCGTGCCGGAGCAATAATTCCACATGCTGGCGGCGTTTTGACGTGCAGAGAATCAACCCCACCGGTTCATTCTCGCCCTTCCGCCACTCATGCTCCTTGAGCCAGGCAAGATAGAGGTCCATCTGCCCCTTGTCGGCGGCAGTGAAGGTTCCGATCTTCAGGTCTATGGCGACCAGGCAGGTCAAGCCCCGGTGGTAGAAAAGCAGATCCAGGAAGTAATCATCGTCATCTATCCGCATGGCATATTGCCTGCCGATGAAACAGAAATCAGTCCCGAGTTCGGAGAGGAACTGCTCCAGGTTCCGGATAATCGCGGACTCCAGGTCCTTCTCGGAATAACTGCCTTTGAGCCCCAGGAAATCCAACACGTAGGGGTCTTTGAAAACATCCTCATGCCGGGCGACCTCCGTCGGCCATTTTCGTTTTTCCTGTGCCGCCAGTTGCCTGGTGTCCTTGGAAAGCGCCACCCGCTCGAATAATCCGCGTTCAATCTGGCGGCGAAGTTCACGCACGGACCAACGCTGATGGGCCGCCTGTTCGAAATAGAATTTACGTCTCAAGTGATCATTCTGACCAAGAAGCAGACGATAATGCGACCAGCCGAGGCGAAAGTGTTTTCGAAAATCAATGACAATACACCTGCCCGATTCTACAGACATTGTCTGCGGAATTGGGTTCACCTGCAATTCGTCAGACAGCGTCTGATTAATTGGATGGCCGTCGGCCCCCGTGGGTATCATATGCTGTTTTGTATTTCCAGGCAATTCTGCAGACAGTGTCTGCAGAATCTTGAATTCTGCAAAAAAGCGTTTCATATCCCACAAATTCCGGGCGGAAAATCCATTACCATAATCCCGCGACAAGACGACTCCCAGTTGTTTCAGAAGCTTCTCCCCATATTCAGCCCTTCGTTCATTCTTCTGAATCTCTTGTGTGATGATCCGCCCGACATTCCAGTAAAGATTTACCAGCGCCAGGTTGGCAGTCACGGATACATGACTGCGGGCTGACTCAATCAAATTCCGTATCTCCATCGCCACTTTGGCAACGGCAGGAACATGAATATTGCTTCGAGCAAGGCCGGCGTTTTTTTTCATGCTCATCAACTATTTATCCTCTTCCATGAGTGTCCGGTTATAAGTTAAACAGCAGCAACTGGTTGCTATTGCCATCATCTTGAAATTGGGGTACAGTTTGCGTAAGTAGTTCTTGTATAGAGACTTTCTCGATGGGTCAGTTGCCCAAAGCCCATGCACAGGAGCTGATCCCAGCAGGAGAAAGATTGGATTTTGTATTCGCCACCATAGCGCGTTACGCAACGAGCGAACTGTTGCGGGTGAATCGTTTCCATCACTTGAGTAAAAATCGGCTGTCTTGTATTCATGCCTCCAGCATAGCAAAAGCAGATATTCCGGTGAAATTATCCGACTCATCGCAGAATCGCTCACATCTATCTCTTGATGTAACTTATTCATCGTCACCCTATTTAAATTAGGCCGCCAAAGGCGGCAACTTTTTTCTGCTGCCGATGCAGTGGTGCTCGTCGAAACCCTTCTCCGGAAGGGCGTCGTCAAGCGACGCCCCTACGAAAGAACGTACCAAACCAGACAACATTGAAATTCCTATGCGTTAAAAATATATTGTCGTATTTATGCGTTGGAGGACGAAGTCGGCCGGACATTCACCCGGCGGTCGTATTCGCGCGAGAGGAAAAGGGCGATGAAGAACCAGCCCACCAGCAGGCCCCCGGATAATATGCTGGCAAACGTGACGTAAACGGCGAAGCCGACCGCCAGATCGCCCGCGCGCGTCTGAAAGACTTTAAGCAATGTGTTGACGAGCGAGCCGCCCGCCTTGGCGCTCCTGGCCCCGAACATTTCAATCCAGGCCTGCGTTTTATATTTGGCGTCCTGGGATGTGGGAATATAAAGCTGCTTCAGAGAAGGCGAGTTAAGCGCGTAGTTCAGCGCCTTGCCGGCCACCATGATCCAGAAAAGCACCGTGAGGGAAGGAGCCAGCTTGAATCCGACCACCATGATCCCGATTATGAACGGCATGGCGCACAGGGCGGCTTTCATGCCCAGCCGGCGCTGGACGTTGCCGATTCCGAACGCGAGGCACAGGAATGAAACCAGATTTACCGCCGTGCCGTAATCGCCCAGAATGGAGGCCGTGGCCTTGTCGCCGCTGGCGCTTTGAAAAACAAGCCGTTTGAAATTAAAATCAAAGATCGTGACTATTATCTCGTAGATCGCCACCACCAGGAATATTCCCAGCAAATAACGCTCGGTGAACAGCAACCGCAACCCCTCCATAAACCCGGTTTTTTCCTTTTCACCTCTTTTTTGGCTGACCGCCGTTTCAACCGCGCCCGGCGCGCGTTGATGCGCAAGTCTTGCGGAAAATTGCATGATGGCGAGCAGTATCCCCAGCGTGCTGAATGCGCAAGCGGCAACCAGGGGCGCGCAGGTCTCAAAATGCAGAATCTCCGGCAGATCCGTGGCTTGCGGCCCGACAATGCCGCCGAACTGGCCGATCATGACAATCAGCGGAAATGATTTTTTCGCGGTCTGGGCATCCATCACGTCCGATGCATAGGCCCAGAACAATGCGATCATCAGGGAACCATAGGCCTCCACAAAAACATACCAGAACCAGCCGAGCAGACGTCCGGGATGGGCGACTCTGTTGTGCAATCCCAGGACCTGGTGGCTGAACAAAATACTGAAAACAATAAGTCCGCAGACCGCGATTCCTCCGATAATATAAAAGAGATTCTGGCGTTTGAACTTATCCACCAGACGGCTGTAAAAAATGACGAGCGGCACCAGCACGCAGACGGAAATGATTTTTGCCCAGGCCAGGGGCGAGGCATCGGTATGGGCTCCGTCGCCGATCACGATCGCCTTGAACAGGGCGTCTTTCAACGGACGGAGGATCCAGTATGTGCCTATGAGAAAAGCAAAGGCGACCCCAAGGAGAAGCGTGCGAACAAGCTCCTCCCTGGTGAAATTTCCATAAATTTTTGTCAGCAGATTTTTAATCAATGGGAATTTTTGCATTGCCGCAGAGCCTCCTTTATATCTTTCCAGTAATAAACAAGGACCCGGTATGCGCCCTGGTCCGCCACCGCGACCATTGAAGGCGAATTTTCATCGCCCGGGAAAACCGCCACCGCGTCCGCAGACTGGTAGGAGCCGAGCCAGCCGACCAGTCCTTCCGCCGCGCCCGACTCCATCCTCGCCCGGCACGCCTCAAGCCCCGTATCATAAAGCTTCGGGCTGCGCAGATCAAAAACCAGCAGATGCCCCGTGCTGTTGGCGGATGTGTCATCAGAACCTTCATCAACCGCAAGGAGATAATCGCCCATCACCGCCAGTCCCTCGACCGACCTCTGAAACACTGATTGGCCGAGCGGTTTGCCGAGGGGGTCGGCCTGGCGGCCGATGGTTTTGCCCAGCCATTCCCCCGTTTCCAGATTGAAGGCATGAACTACACCTTCCCACTCGCTGGTCAAAAATAAAGCGCCGGATTTTTCGTCAATGGCAATGCCTTCGGTGCGGTTGAGAACAGGCTTGTCGGGCCGGAATTTCCAGGCGGGATCGGGCTTGAAATCCGGAAGATAACGGCGGACATATCCCCTTTTCCCGTTAACCGCATATATTCTTTTTTTTGAATCACAGGCCAGACCGTTCAACTTTGTGAAGTCGTCAGCCTTGAAGAGCGGCTTGCCGGAAATCCGGTAGCCGGTTTTGGCATCCGCGGCTTTTTCAAGATGGTATGCCTGATTGGCTGTTTCATCGCTGGCCAGCAGAGTGTTGTCCGGCAACAAAATCACATTGACTATCATGCCGGTGATCAGGCCGGAGTCTCCGACATGTCCGAGGTGTTTACCCGTGCCGGGATTGAAAATTTGAATACGCCGGTTTATGGCGTCCGTGGCAACCAGGAGCCCCTCTTTGGTGAACGCCAGCCCGTCAGGAGGATTGACCGCATCCACGGATGAATCCGCTTTGCCGATGCCGAACGTGCGAAAGGCCTTTACCTGCAGCTCCGGCGCGGGAGGTCCCGCAAGTTCAACCGCCCAGACGTTTGCCGACCATCTTAACCCCGCAACGACACAAATAATTCCAAGGACTTTTGGCGTTAATGTTTGCATGATGCCTTGCCATTAATTCCCGGGTAGGATAATAGATTGTTGGCGGGATTGCCAGACTTTATTTTTTTCTTGAGTTTCATGTGTTTTGGGAACAATAATCACCATAAACCTCCCATGCTGGAAAGCGAGATATTATGTTAAAATATTGGCGTATATTATTGCCGAAGAAAATCATAGTTTTTGCGGCATTATTCATTCTCGGCGCGGCAATATGCCGCGCCGAAGATCAATTGTGGAAATTTGCCAAAATTTCCGACACCCAGGCAAATACCTCCCAATGGGGAAAAGCGGGAGCGGATCTTAGCACGGTTAATGTCCGGATTTGCGAAGAAATAGCCGGGGCCATTGCTCGGGAAAAAGTGGACCTTGTAATTGTGGCCGGCGACCTGGTTAACCGTCAATCTGTTAAGCGCGGGGACCGGACTGCGTATAAAATCTGGCAGGAGGCCATGTCTCCGATTTATCAGGCAGGCATTCCGGTTTATCCGCTCAGAGGCAATCATGACGCAGCCGGCAGCGTCGCCTTGTGGAAAAATGCCTTTGGCACGAATATTCCAGACAACGGACCGGCAGACGAAACAGGCTTAACTTATTTTGTGACAAACAAAAACGCTCTTTTTATCGGGCTTGATGTTTTCAACACCAACCATCCCGCGCGGATAAATCAGGAGTGGCTGGACAAGGTTCTGGCAAAAAACAAATTGCCGCATGTGTTTGTTTTCGCGCACGAACCGGCATTCAAGCTTTTACAGTCCGACTGTCTTGGCGCGCATCCGGAAGAGCGGAACAAGTTCTGGGACAGCATGAAAAGAGCGGGCGCCAGAGTTTATTTCAGCGGGCATGACCATGTCTTCGATCACGCGCGCATAGATGACGGCGACGGCAATCCGGACAACGATGTTCACCAGCTTGTGGGCGGCCCGGCAGGAGCCATGCTTGATCAAGGCGGCGTTTATGACGGCAAAAATGCGCCTTACCTGCCGAAACAGATTTCCCATGATGAAACATATGGTTATATCATTGGTGAAATCAAGGGGCCGGAAGTAAAGGTTGTCTGGAAGCATCGGACTGATTCAAACACTTACGAACAGGCCGCGACCTGGAGCTATACTGTTACCAATAGTTTCTGAAAAGGAGGAGCGACATGAGCGGAAAGACATACCAAAATGGATTCAGGTTTGTGGCGGCAATGTGCTGCTTTGGATTGTTAATAATGTCCGCGCATGGAACCAACATGGATGCCATGGCTTCCACGGCCGATCCGGGGTCAAACTGGTCGTTCGCCTTGATGGCCGACACACACTCCAACACGCCCGTGATCAAGGCCATGGTTGAAGCCATTGTCAACGATGCCCCTTCGTTCGTCATCGTATTGGGCGACCTCCAATCTGGCAGACATGGACACAGCACGATCCCTATCGGTGAACAGCTTGCAGGCTGGACCAATGACGTTTCCAGTCTTGGCCGGGCCGGGATCCCGTATTACGCCGTGCGCGGCAACCATGAGACCTATGACGATGGCGACCCCAACCCGGCGCACGTGGATTGGACAACGCACGTCGGACGCTATATGCCCACAAACGGGCCGACAGACGAAATCGGCATGACCTACAGTTTTTCCTACAGCAACGCATTTTTCATCGGTTTGGATGATTTCAACGGCACGAACGATGACTCTTATTATTGCAAGCTCAGCAATCCTACCCAGGACTGGCTTGATGGGCAGCTTGCCTCCAACACCCGTCCGCATGTATTCGTGTTCGGGCATTTACCAGCTTTCCGGAGCTTTAACTGGTGCCTGACCGGACGCGGCACCAACTATCCCTGTAACATTGAGGAACGCAATCAGTTCTGGAATTCGATCGGCAACGGCAATGCCAAGATCTATTTCTGCGGCCACAGTCATATATATGGCCGCTGTCAGGCTTCCATAACCAACGGACCGACCGAAGGCCCGACCTTGCGTCAAATAATTGTCGGCAGCGGCGGTGGTAACTTCAGTAGTCCCAAGCGCATCTGGAACGGAACATATTCCAACGACGGAAACTGCGCCTCGATCATTCCGGAAAAGAATTATACCAACAACTATGGGTATATGCTTGTGCGCGTGAGCGGCAATAACGTCGAAATGGCGTATAAAATCTCCACCAATCTGAACATATGGACCACGAGCAATATATTCGAACACATCTGGATCACGAACAACGCATTCCAATACACCGTTGCCGAAGCGCCGGCGAACGTCAGCGCGCAAGCGACCGTCGGCGGGATCAACGTTTCGTGGGATGTCGTTGCCGACGCTACCGGCTACGATGTCTGGCGCGGCACAAACGCATCCGCCGCCGGCCGCGCCAGGATCGGCAGCACTACCAACACGTTCTGGTTCCGCGACAGCAACGCTGTGCAGGATGCGATCTACTATTACTGGATTCGCTCCATCAATGCCGACGGCGCCGGCCGGTTCAGCGTGTCGGCCGGCGGATGGGTCGGAGCAGAAACAGATTTCGACGGCGATGCGATTTCGGACGCCTGGCGCTTTGTCGGCAATAACTGGTACCCATGGATGTCGAGCATGGCATATCAACGGAGCGCCCCGCTCTGGAGTTCGCTCAGCGGCGGCGCGCCGGCAATCGGCGATTTCGACGGCGATGGCAGAGCCGATCTCGCCCTGGTAGTCGGTTCCAATTGGTATCTCTGGCTCGCCGCTGGAGTTTATCAACGCAGCGGACCATACGATCTCGGCGTTGTCGGCTCACCCGTAATGGCGGATTTTGACGGCGATGGTTTGGCAGATCCTGCCATCCTGTCTGGCACAGCCTGGTACTTCTGGTTCTCCGGCAGCGGCTACCAGCCCAGCGGACCCTGCGATCTCGGCATTGCCGGTCAACCCATAGCCGGCGATTATGACGGCGACCGCAAAGCCGATCTTGCCATTCTTTCAGGCACGGCCTGGTATTTCTGGTTCTCCGGCGGCAGTTACCAGCGCAACGGACCCTGCGATCTCGGCGTTGTCGGCACGCCTCTGGCCGGAGATTATGACCATGACGGCAAAACCGATCCGGCGGTTATTGACGCCTGCGGCAACTGCTACTTCTGGCAATCAAGCCGGCAATATCAATGCAGCGGTCCGTATCCGCTCTTGGTGCCATAAAGCTTGATCCCTACCCGATGGCCCTTAAAATGCAATTTGCTTTCTCGGCCTGCCTATGCCAGAATGCGCCATTAAACATGCCTAGATTTCTCACCATTTTGGTTTTGGCCGCTTGTTTGTTTTCACCGGCCCTGAATGCGTTCGGCAGCGGAATTGTCCTGATCAACGGCGCATCCTCGGCGCCGAACAAAGGCGAACAGGCCTTCACCGACAAAGCGGTCAACCGGATCGGCAAATGGCTGGAGGAGTTGGGCGTCGGGTATTCCGTATTGACCGAGGATGAGCTTGCCTCCGGCAGGGCGCGCTGGTCCAAAATAATAGTGCTTCCCTATAATCCGAATTTGGGCGAGAAACAGCTCCAAAGACTCGAATCCTTTCTGGCAAACGGAGGCAAAGTCCTCGTGTTTCGCGGTTCAAATCCGCGTTTGGCGGAATTGTTCGGAGTCCAACTCGGCAAATGCCAGGCAACCAGAGATCCCGGACGATGGAACTTCTTCCAGTTCAATGCATCCGCCCCGCCATCCATGCCAAAGCAGGTCATCCAGGTTGCCGGCAACATTTGCCCCGCATTTCCCATACAGGGAAAAAGCAGAATCATCGCCTGCTGGCAGGATGCCGAAGGAAACCTTCTTTCCGACGCAGCCTGTCTCCAGTCGGATAAAGGTTTCTGGATAACCCATTTTCTCCTGGGAGAAGACAGCGACAGTAAAAAGAAAATGCTTCTGGCCATGCTGGCCTGTTATGACCCGGGCCTTTGGAAAAACGCCGCGCGAAATGAGTTGCGGGGAATCGAGCATTTTGCCGGTTATTCCAGGCTTTCCGATTTCCTGGCCGCTCTGCAAAACCATAATTCAGCGCAGGACCCGGCAATATCGAGGCTGATCGGCCTGATCAACTGCCAATACGGACAACTTCAAAACTCCTTGGGAAACAAAGCCTACCGGCAGGCGGTTGCAACAGCTTCCAACATCAAGCCGCTGCTGATTAACGCCTATGCCATGTCGCAGGAGCGGACGCCGGGAAAAGAGTTCCACGGCGTCTGGAACCACTCCGGCCTGGGGCTTTACCCGGGCAATTGGGACAAGACCTGCCGCGCGCTTTCGCAGGCCGGCATAACGGCCGTGTTCCCGAACGACCTATGGGTGGGAATGGCCCACTATCCAAGCAAATACGCTTCGCAATCCGAGGAATCGAAAAAGCTCGGAGATCAACTGGCGCAATGCGTCTGCGCCGCTCACAAAAATGGTCTTGAAGTTCACCTCTGGAAAGTCTGCTGGAACCTGGCCTGGGCGGACAAGGATTTCATCGAAAGAATGCGCAAGCAGGGACGCTTGCAGAAAAATGGCAAAAACGAATCAACGAATTGGCTCTGTCCTTCCGATCCGGCAAACGTCGCGCTTGAGCTCAATACCTTAAGGGAAGCCGCAAGCCGCTATGATATTGACGGCATTCACCTCGACTATATTCGCTATCCGGATGCGAACACCTGCTTCTGCGCAGGTTGCCGGCAGAGGTATGAAAAATTTTCAGGGCAAACAGTGAAAAACTGGCCGAGAGATGCTTTGTCAGGCAGGCAAAGCGCCGCCTACAAAGCCTGGCGCAGCCGGCAAATCACCGAATTTGTGCGGACGGCGCGGATTGAAGTCAAAAAAATCAAGTCTGACCTGAAGCTTTCGGCGGCCGTTTATCCCAAATATCCCGAATGCAATCAAAGCATAGGCCAGGACTGGGGACTTTGGGTAAAGGAAGGGCTGGTTGATTTTGTCTGCCCCATGGATTATTTCCCGACAGTTTCAGCATTCAATGAAATGCTGGCCCATCGCGCCGCACTTTCCAACAACGGCAGAAATGTCTATCCCGGAATTGGCGTAACCATGACAAACGGCGACCTGGACGGCGGAGTATTTCTCGGCCAATTGTCCCGTCTGCGGAAATACGGGTGCGGCGGCTTCATGCTCTTTGATCTCAATCAGTCGCTGGCTCAAAATTTTCTGCCGTTGCTGGGGAGATGATACCTGACAATGAAAGTCATAAATTTAAAACGCAAACGGGTCATTGAGCCTTGCGCGCTCGAAAGTTTGGGTTTTAATTATCAAATTGATCCCTATGTCGGATGCGAACACAATTGTCATTATTGTTATGCGCAGAATCAGCCTGGTCTTGACTGGGAAAATGAAATAGGAAAAGGGGTATCTCCTTGACTGCCGTAACCACAATATATAGCATGGATTATTGCAAACATAACTCAATATATAGTTGTTACGGCACCTATGGAGATAGGCCTTAATAGGAATGTGTTCCGACACAAGGAAATTGGCGAAGGAGCTTTCGCTGCTCACTCCTCAAAAAATTTATATTGGGATGAAAACCGACCCATATCAGCCGCTTGAAAAAGAATATAAGCAGACGAGAGAGGCGCTTAAATTGTTAAAAAAACGCGGTTTTTCGGCTTGCATACTGACAAAGTCAAATTTAGTGACACGTGATATCGATTTGTTCGAAGCGAATGCCATGCCAAACAGGGATAGGATACAGGCGCTGGCAGAGTTAAAGAGAAATGGCATTGAGACCTACGCATTGATATGTCCTGTGATGCCATTCTCAAGTGATGCCATTCTCAAGCGACGGCCTTTTTCAGCGCCACCGCCAGCATGACCAGCCCCCAGCCGTTAAAAATCATGCTTACGCCGACAAAGATGCCGATGATACTCAACCCCGATAGCGGCCATTGGCTCCAGATCAGCATTCCAAGCAAAAACGTGACAATGCCGCTGAGCAATTGCCACCCCCAATGCGGAAACCTGGCAAAAAGCGTGGCAATGATGCGAAATGTTCCTTCTGCCAGAAAAAATATTGCCATAATCAGGGTAATGGAAATGCCTGCCGCGGCCGGATTGACCGTCATGAGCAACCCTGTGATGGCGTATAGAATACCGACGAACAGATGAATAAAGAATCCACTCCAGCGGTGCGCTGAAAAAGCATGCGCAATCTGAACCACGCCGCCCGCCAGCAATAAGCACCCCAGCAGAAACACCGATAATATCGTGGTCAGGGCTGAAGCGCCAATGGCAATAACGCCCAGAATAAATAATCCTATTCCAAGCGCAAACAGCCAGCCCCTGTTGCGTTGAAGTTCCGCCAGACCGACCAGGCGCCAGCTAACCGAGTTATTATTCATTATGTCTGCCATGATAACTGCTCTCCTTTCTGTTTTTACCCAAACACGACTATCAAGTGAAGAATAACATGGCCGGCTGCAAAACGCAAATGGGCATTTTTTCACCGTTAGCCGAGGTCGCCTGCCCTGACCCGCGGCGAGTGTCGTCAAACCCGCAGGCCCCAAACACGCTGTAATTTGCTCCTCCAATTTTGCGTCCCCCGCCCATGCCACCTTGACGGGTCTAACTTTTGATGATCTTATCTCGTAAGGAATCCTTACGAGATAAAGATACCCGCGAAAAAGAACCGGCCTGATATTGTTGGTTGGGGAAAAGAGTGCAAGGGCAATTTGCGCTGCCTGATTCCGGAATCGCCCGGCAAATATCATGCCGCCTGTAGCCGGATTTCAATGTGTAAGGTGTAGACCCCGGCCACGTTAGTGAGGAATTTTTACCAGAGCCAACCTTCGGAAGCAAGAAATTCGTGTTGCTCGTTGAAGGCACGGAGCCAGCGGGCGGTTTTCTTCATACCTGAATTTTGCGCCGAAACGGCATAAAATTCACCCCGTGAGGGGCGTTGTCCCAACGGGGCTCACGCCCGAAGGGCCGCCACGTGAGTCACGTTACACGTGCCAACGTGGTCACGTGATGATGGCCCCGATAAATCGGGGCCAAACGGCGTGAGCCGCGTAGCGGCAACGCCGCGCACGCGGGGTTAACCACGTTCGTTTTGAAAATAACCCAGTGGGTTATTTTCAAAACGTCACGTCTTTGCGCTTAATGCCTTATTGGCATTGGCGCAAAGTAAATTTTGCACGAAGCTCGTGCAAAATTTAGGGCATAATAAAGTTTGACACACCGCGTTATCACAATAATCTATGCAAAAAACCAATGCAAAATTAGAGAAAGGAAGACATGAAAATCGAACTTCGGAAAGATTGCGCCTATGCCTTGCTCGTTCCCACCAGTATGGGTGTGCGGATCACGCCCTTGAACGGCCAGCCCGTGCACGGCAGCAACACGTTCTTCATGCAGGCCACCAGCGCCGAAACCAACGTGGCCAGCGTTGCCTCGTATCTGGGCCTGCCCGTCAAGGTTTTGACGACCTTTGTCAAGGACAGCCCCATTGCCAAATTCATCAAGGAAAATCTGGCAAGCAGGCACATGCATTACGAGGGCAAGGAGGTCAAACAGGGCGGCCCATGGGGTTATCGCCATCAGTTCAACATTGCCGACAGCGGCTATGGCTCGCGCGGACCCCGCGTGCACAACGACCGCGCCGGCGAAGTCGGCCGCACCTTGAACGTGAAGGACTTTGATCTGGAAAAAATTTTCGGCAAGGAAGGCGTGCAGATCGCGCATCTTTCCGGCCTGATCGCCGCGCTTTCGCCGGAAACAGGCATTTTCTGTCTTGAGCTTGCCAGGGCCGCTAAGAAATATGGCACGCGCATTTCTTTCGACCTTAATTACAGGGCCTCGTTCTGGAAGGATCGCGAGGCAGAACTGCGCCGGATTTTTGCAGAGATCGCGGGCATCTCCGATATCCTCGTCGGAAACGAAGAAGACTTCCAACTATGCCTCGGCATTGAAGGGCCGGAAGCCGGCGGAAAAGGACTGGCGGCAAAAATCGAAGGATTCAAAGGCATGATTGATCGGGTCAAAAAGGCATATCCCAAGGCGACGGTCTTTGCCACAACGCTCCGCGAAGTTGCAAACGCCAACCGCCATCTCTGGGGCGCCATCATGGCCGAGGGGAATAACTGGCACGTTGTGGAGCCCAGGGAAATCACGGTGCTGGATAGAATCGGCGGCGGCGACGGTTTTGTGGGCGGCATGCTTTACGCGATCCTGAAAGGCTGGGAACCGGAAAAATGGGTTCAATTCGGCTGGGCCAGCGGAGCTTTGGCCACCACCCTCATGACCGATTACGGCCAGCCCGCGGACGAAGAACAAGTCTGGTCCATCTGGGAAGGCAACGCGCGGGTCAAACGCTGACCTGCCTATTGCATTTGCAGAAAAACGAGATCTGACCCTGCTGCACCTGCAAATCCGACCGTCGAAGCCATGGCCAGCGCCGCAGAGGCACCCACCTCGCGTCCGAACCTGGCCGCAGCCGTGCGCCAGAAGAGATACAGCCCAAACAACCCGGAAAAAAGCAGCGGGATGCGGACGGCCCAGTCATGCGCGCCGAAAATTTTTATGGCCGGCGCCACAAGCCAG